>Ga0209550_10004026_pt1 | contig 13951 bp, 10 predicted proteins | sample LauGreSuBDMM15SN_2_FD_187567 | JGI IMG/M metagenome (GOLD analysis project Ga0209550, IMG submission 187567) | Freshwater lake microbial communities from Lake Michigan, USA - Su13.BD.MM15.SN (SPAdes) (version 5) | ecosystem: Environmental > Aquatic > Freshwater > Lake | place: Lake Michigan...
GCCGCTTGCCAAACACATTGAAGTAACGCAGCCCTACACTCGCAAAACCATACGACCGCGCGAATACGTCGGCATACAACTCGTTGACATACTTCGTCAACGCATACGGGGATAGGGGCTTACCAATTCGATCTTCAACTTTAGGCAAACCTGGGTGATCCCCATAGGTTGAGCTTGAGGCCGCGTACACAAACGCCGACACCGCCGCATCGCGAGCAGCGATCAACAGATTGAGGTAGCCTGAAATATTCACATCGTTCGTCGTCGCGGGATCTTTCAGTGATCTCGGTACAGAGCCCAGCGCGGCTTGATGCAGCACATAATCTGCGCCCGACACCGCATGGGCACACATTGCGGGATCACGAATATCCCCTTCGTGAAAAACGAACCGCGACCATTGCGCCCCCGATATCGATGCCTGAATCTCGTCTAGATTATGTCGATATCCCGTTGCAAAATTATCGAGCCCCACGACCCGCTGATCGAGCGCAAGCAAGGTCTCCACCAGATTAGATCCGATGAAGCCGGCACACCCTGTCACGAGCCATTTCCTTGGCTTGGCGCGCAGCGACGCCTGAACTTCATGATAGCGACTGGTAGTCATGTCAGATATTGATGCGCTTAAGGTGTGACGTTATAGACGTAGGTCCGACTGCTCGGCGGTGAATATATATTTCAAGTCGTACAGAATGTGCTTGGGTTTCCCTAACGCGCGAATCGCCTCGATACCGAATTCAGCAAACTGCCCATGAGCGACCGCCATAATCACTGCGTCGTACCGTCCAGTTTCAAGAGTCTGCACAGGATGGATGTCATACTCGTGCACAGCCTCTTTGGGATCGACCCAAGGATCATACACATCCACATTCACGTTGTACTCACCAAGCTCTTTGATGATGTCGACCACGCGCGTATTGCGTAAGTCCGGGCAGTTTTCCTTAAACGCCAGCCCCATCACCAACACGCGCGCGCCCTCTACGTAAATACGTTCACGCGTCATCGCCTTGACGAGCTGCGACACCACATAGCCGCCCATGCTGTCATTGATTCGCCGGCCTGCCAGAATGATCTCTGGGTGATAACCAATAGATTGCGCTTTGTGTGTCAAGTAATACGGGTCGACGCCAATGCAATGCCCTCCCACCAAACCTGGCCTAAACGGAAGAAAATTCCATTTCGTTCCCGCGGCTTGCAGCACCGCCTCGGTGTCGATGCCGAGTTTGTTAAAAATCAGCGCTAATTCATTGATCAACGCGATATTGACATCGCGCTGCGTATTCTCAATGACCTTGGCTGCTTCCGCTACGCGTATGCTCGGCGCCAAATGCGTGCCCGCCACGACGATCTGGCGGTATAGCGCATCAACTAATACGGCTACCTCGGGTGTCGACCCTGACGTGACTTTTTTAATCGTACTGACACGATGCTCTTTATCGCCAGGATTGATTCGTTCTGGGCTGTAGCCTGCAAAAAAATCGACGTTATAGCGCAAGCCAGACACGCGCTCGAGCACAGGCACGCAAACCTCTTCAGTCGCGCCCGGGTAGACAGTAGACTCATAAATGACGATATCGCCGGCTTTGAGCACCTGAGCGATTGTTTCACTGGCTTTAACCAGAGGCGCCAGATCAGGCTGCTTGTACTCATCAATGGGCGTGGGCACCGTCACGATAAAGACATTTGCCTGCGCGAGATCCGCGCGCTGGTCGGTATATCGCAAATGTTTCGCAGCGGCGAGCTCGACAGCATCCACCTCTAGCGTGTGATCATGTCCATTCTTGAGCGCGTCAACGCGTGTTGTATTGATATCAAAGCCCAAGACACTGCGTTGCTTACCGAACTCAACCGCTAGGGGTAAGCCAACGTAACCGAGCCCCACAATTGCAAGTTTGATATCCTGAATGTGCAAAATATTCTCCGGCAAAACGCAGCTCCGTGAGATGCGCAATCGCTGTCTATCGGTAACCCGCTCAAACCAAGATGATACGGGAGAGTAGGTCGATATAAAAAAAAGCCCAAGACTTTGCAGTCTTGGGCTAAATCCACCTATAGAGGAGGGTGGAGGAGACAACCATGACAAGTTAAGGAGGGGATACCTTTGGTACGCCTCAGTTGCTTTAACCTTCAGGTCGCTTCCGGCGACGAGCGGTTAATCAACTTGTTACTTAACTTCCTTGAATGGATCGTAGGCTATTTTTTTGTGCGTTGCAAGAATATTTGGTTTTCCCTATGAAAAAATTAGGAATTCGTTGTTTTTGTGCATCGCAACAACATTTATGAAAGGCAAATAGACGCCGCCTAGACGCGATAGGCCGTCGTTGTCATCAGACGTGAAATGGCCTGCATGACCCCTTTTACCGGTGCCGGTAGCGGCAATGCCCCATGGTTTTCCGCTGTTTCCCGATGTTTGGTCTCATCATTTTTCATTTGAAGCACGATGGCGCGAGAACGACTGTCTTGCGCGGGCAAGCGCTCGAGGTGACTATCCAAGTGCGCCTCGACCTGCCGCTCTGTTTCCGCCATGAACCCAAGATTATGGGGCACGCCCGAGCGACCTGCCAGGGAACCGAGGACAAAGGACCCGAGATACCAGATGGGATTTAAGACGCTTGGACGCGCATCAAGCTCGGATAAGCGCTGTCCACACCAGGCCAAGTGGTCCACCTCTTCTGCAGCCGCCTCGAGCAGAACCTGGGTACAAGCAGGATCCTTGCAAACAACGGACTGACCCCGATAAAGCGCCTGCGCACAGATTTCGCCGACGTGATTCACACGCATCAGCCCCGCGACATGCCTCTTTTGTGCCATATCCAGCTCTTGCGGTTCGGGTGCCAACATAGCAGCCGGATTCGGGCGCTTAGACCGGACGGCCCCCGAAAGCACCTGCAAGGCCATGTCAGCCTCTGCGATCAACGCATCAAACATGCCATGGCGACGCACAAAGCCCGACGCCAATTTTGGCAAAGAATCCTGCATGACTCACTCCACAATCGATTTATCGCTATTTTAGCTCGTCCTGTTGGGCCGAAAACTCGATCCTTTCTAGGCCTGAAAGGATTATCATTCTTGCTTCAACGCTAAGGATCAGATATGGAAGTCAACATTGACTGGGGCGGGCCGCAAGGCATGCTGTTCGTCGCAAAAACAGGGACTGGGCACATTGCAGCCATGGACGGCGCACCAGAGGGTGGCGGTCACAACCTAGCCCCTCGCCCGATGGAACTGCTGCTTGCGGGAACTGGCGGCTGTACGGCCTATGATGTCGTGCTGATTCTAAAACGCGGGCGTCACGCCATCACAGGTTGCTCAGTCAAGCTGCAAGCCGAGCGCGCCGACGTCGATCCAAAGGTTTTCACCAAAATCCATTTTGTATTTACGGTCGCCGGCGACAATCTCCCGCGCGCAGTGGTGGAGCGCGCGATTGCCTTGTCCCACGAAAAATATTGTTCGGCCTCAGCCATGCTGGCGCACACCGCAGCCATTACTTGGTCAGCCGAAATCGTTCAAACAGGCGCCGCTGCGCAGCCAACCGCTTAACGCAACACCCAACCAAGATGATGAACCAGTACGAAACCTTTATGCGCCACGTGTACACCACGGGCGTCAACAAGACGGACCGCACAGGTACCGGCACGCGCTCGGTCTTTGGCTATCAAATGCGCTTCGATCTGTCCAAGGGCTTCCCTATGGTCACCACAAAGAAACTGCACACGCGCAGCATCTTTGTGGAGTTGCTGTGGTTCTTAAGAGGCGATTCCAATGTGCGGTGGCTACAAGAAAACGGCTGCACAATCTGGGACGAATGGGCCAGCCCGACCGGTGACCTAGGGCCCGTCTACGGTGTGCAGTGGCGTTCTTGGCCCACACCAGACGGCCAGCATATTGATCAAATTACTCAGGTGCTGGATCAAATCAAAAAAACGCCCCACTCACGCCGCCTAATCGTGTCGGCATGGAATGTCGGTGAAATTAAGAATATGGCCTTACCGCCCTGTCATGCGTTTTTTCAGTTTTACGTGGCTGACGGCAAACTCTCGTGCCAGCTGTACCAGCGTAGTGCTGATATTTTTCTTGGTGTGCCCTTCAATATCGCGAGCTACGCGCTTCTGACGCACATGGTGGCGCAACAGTGCGGGCTTGAAGTCGGTGATTTTGTGTGGACGGGCGGTGACTGTCATATATACAGTAACCATTTTGATCAAGTCGAGCTGCAGCTTTCACGCGAACCCCACCCTTACCCGCAGCTCGTCATTCAACGTAAACCGGACTCACTATTCGATTATCGCTACGAAGACTTTGTCATCGAAAACTACAACCATCATCCGCATATCAAAGCCCCGGTAGCGGTGTAATACGTTGAGACTGAGCAAGCTATGTCCCTAAGCCTGATTGTCGCCTACGCACAGAACCGCACGATCGGCCGTGACAACACACTGCCATGGAAGCTCGCAGGCGACCTCGCCCATTTTAAGCGCACCACGCTCGGTCACCCCATCATCATGGGACGCAAAACATGGGACTCTTTGGGTCGTCCCCTGCCCGGCCGTCGCAATATCGTCATTAGTCGCGACACGAACAAGGCCGCTGCGGGTGCTGAGTTCGTTGCAAGCATCGATGAAGCGCTCGGGCGTTTGGCACCTAATGAGGATGCCTACATTATCGGCGGCGCACAAATCTACCAGCAGGCACTCCCGCATGCCGATCATATCGTCGCCACAGAAGTTCAGGCAGTCGTCGAAGGCGATGCATTTTTTACTTTACTAGACCCGAAAGAATGGAAAGAGGTCTCGCGCCTCAGCCATCCGCCTGAAAACGGCCTTGCCTATGACATTGTGCAGTACGATCGTCGCACGGATCCCGTCAATTAATACAACCCGCACTACGGACGCCATCGTCATGAAGAAAAAACAAATCGTTGCAGCGGGCGTAGTCGCCGCCGTAGCGGTTGTATACGCCGGGTTAAGTTGGTACGCCGGCGTGCATATCGAAGGACAATCCAAGGCAGCGGCTGAATCAATCAATGTCTCTTTGGCTCGCAGCTGGACTGATCAGGCACAGCTGTCCTTGCGCAGCTATGAGCGTGGCATATTTTCTAGTCGTGCCATCTATGCGCTGACACTCACCAAGCAGGACAAGCAAGCTGAGCGTCGTGAAATTCTTTGGTCGAATCAAATAGAACACGGGCCCTTGCCTTGGTCGCGCATCCAGCGCGGAGACTTCTCGCGCACGGGCGCAGTCATTCAAACAACCGTGCTGAACAATTCGACGACCGAGGCCTTGTTTACCTCCACGGGCGGACGCTCTCCTGTTTCGGGCACCACGTACGTCACGCGCGAGGGTGTCGCCACCGTTCGATGGACAGTCCTGCCCTTTGACTACACCCAAGACACTCTGCGCTTAAAACTCGGCGCAGCAGAATTTTCGGCGCGCATTGGACCAAGTTTCAGCTTCTTTAAAAGTAATAGTAGCCTCGACGGTCTAACGCTCAGTGACGGGAAGCTAGCGCTAGAGGTCAAAGGCTTGCACTGGTCAACAGACACCCGCGCCACAAAAACTGGCATGCAAATCGGAACGCGTGATGTGCGGATAGGCAGTCTAAGCTGGGCTTCGCTCGACTCCTCAAGCCTCGGGTTACAAAAGCTTGTGATGCGTAGCGACTTGCGTGAAGCAAACGACTTGCTAGGGGGCATCACGACGGCGGAGATCGGTGCACTGCGACTGAACGATAAGGCTTGGGGAGAATTCGCCTTATCTCTTGGGTATGAAAAGCTCAACGGGACCGCGCTACGGTCTCTAGTCGACTTGCGGGATAGTTATTTTCTGCGAAAGCTACTTGGTAGCAGCGAGAATCAGTCAGCGGCCGCGACCGACACAAAGAAATTTTGGCAACACATCGCAACCTTAAGTAAAACGAGTCCCACGCTAAGCCTAAGTCCGCTCAGTTGGAAAACGAGTCAAGGCCGCAGCCAACTATCGCTGGCATTTACGCTTAACCCTTCGGAAATCAACCCCGGCGGTATCGGCTTACAAGGCACGCCTCTTAAGGAACTCGATGCGACCCTCAGCCTATCGACGCCCATGCTCAATACTGCGTTCGCTCAAGCTCTTCAGACGCCGGGGGCCAATCCGACTCAGATAAAAACCAAAGCAGATCAAGAAACGCGTAAAGTACTTGACCAAGCCTTTCAACTCAAACTCGGTCGCGCACAAAACAACAAACTTGTTGCGCATTTCAATATTCAGGACGGAGACTTTCGATTAAATGGCCAGCGCATGCCTGGCGAACCATTTGCCAAATGGCTGCGCACAACGCTCCCCACCGGTTGGCTCGCTGAGCGATCTCCCGCGTCGCAAGAAGCACCGGATGAGAGCGCGGTCATCAAACATCTTGATCCGGCGGTGCTGACCAGTCTATTAAGCGCTTCTGACTTCAGTTACGACGAGAGTCGCGATAAGAACGGCGATCGTGTGCTCAAGATTGGTACGGCCAAAACTGGCGCCGAAAAAATTGAATTCATCTTCCTGGGTTGTGGCGACGACCGCACTTGCGAGGATGTATTGATGCGTGCCACCTTCCCGAAAAATCCACAGATTGCGTTGAGTGCAATCAACGAGTGGAACCAACGCAATCGTTGGGCACGCGCCTTACTGAACGATGCCGAGCAGGCGGTACTGGAAATGGATATCAGCGCTTACGGGGGCATCGAACGCGATGCGCTGGAATCAATGGTCGATAACTTTTTTAAACTATTGCGCGAGTTTTCAACAACCATCTCGAAAGTAGGAAAATAGATTTAAGCGCTCAGCCCGTCAAAAAGAATAACCCGCCACCTGGCGGGTTATTTCTTTAACAAGCAAGCATAGACGTCTAGGCATAGGCTTCGATCGGCAAACACGCGCACACTAAATTACGATCGCCCCAAGCATTATCCACGCGACCAACTGGCGGCCAATATTTTGCATCGCGCAAACTCGCAAGAGGATATGCAGCCTGCTGTCGTGGATAGTCATGATGCCATTCCTCTGCCAAAAGCATCTTGGCCGTATGCGGTGCATTCTTCAGCACGTTATCGGCACGATCTCTTTCGCCACGCTCGATCTGTGCGATCTCTGCGCGGATAGCAATCATGGCATCGACAAAACGATCTAACTCAGCGAGCCCCTCTGACTCGGTTGGTTCAACCATCAAGGTACCCGCCACAGGAAAACTCATGGTCGGGGCGTGAAAGCCGTAGTCCATCAAACGCTTAGCGATGTCTTCGGCGGTCACGCCCGAGGACTCCTTGATGTCATGTATATCCAAGATGCATTCGTGCGCCACACGACCATTGCGGCCGGCGTACAGCACAGGAAAGTGCCCGATGAGCTTGCGCGCGACGTAGTTCGCGCTCAGGATTGCGACCTCCGTGGCGCGACGCAAGCCTTCGGCGCCCATTAAAGATATATATACAAAGGGGATAGGCAAGATACTGGCGGAACCAAACGGTGCGGCAGAGACAGGGCCCACCGCGGCACCTTGAAGCATCGTACCTTGCTCACCCACCACACCAGGCAAGAAGGGAGCGAGATGGCTGCGCACTCCGACAGGTCCCACACCCGGTCCACCTCCGCCGTGTGGAATGCAGAAGGTCTTATGCAGATTCAAATGCGACACATCCGCGCCAAATTTTCCTGGCTGAGCCACGCCGACCATGGCGTTCATGTTGGCACCGTCCATATACACCTGACCACCCGCTGCGTGAATCATGTCGCAAATGCTGGTGATGGACTCTTCAAAGACGCCGTGTGTCGACGGATACGTCACCATCAGAGCCGCTAGCCGATCGCCTACTTTGGCAATCTTCGCTTTGAGGTCCTCAAGATCGACGTTGCCGTTGGAGTCCGACGCCACCACCACAACTTCCATGCCCACCATGTTCGCGGACGCAGGGTTCGTACCGTGAGCAGAAGAGGGGATCAAACAGACGTCACGCTGATGCTGACCGTTCGCGCGGTGATAGGCTCTAATCGCGAGCAGACCAGCGTATTCGCCCTGCGCACCAGAATTCGGCTGCAAACTGATTGCGTCATAACCAGTAATTTCGCAAAGGTCCTTAGACAAGCGCTCAATCATCTGCTGATAGCCCTTGGTTTGATCAGCCGGCGCAAAGGGGTGAATCAATGCAAACTCGGGCCAAGTGACCGGGATCATCTCAACGGTTGCATTGAGCTTCATCGTGCATGAACCAAGCGGAATCATGGTTCGATCTAAGGCCAAGTCCTTGTCTGACAGTTTGCGCAAGTATCTCAGCATGTCGGTCTCAGACTGAATGCTTGAGAACACAGGATGGCTCAAGATGGCACTCTTTCGCTGTAAGGCGGTCGGCACCCCTGGCAAACCAATAGCAGACGTCGCCAGAGCAGGCGCTGGCTTACCGCCTACCGACGCGAATAAGGCAACAAGTTGGATCAGATCATCGCTCGTCACCGTCTCATCAAGCGAAACACTAATTTGTGTCGCACTGACGTGCCGCAGATTTATTTGCGCTTGGCGGGCAGCTGCCAATACTTTATTTGTCTGTGCGCCCGTCTCTAACAACAACGTATCAAAGTAGGTGTCGTTCGCGACGTTAAACCCTAAACTGACAAGCGCTTGGCGCAAGAGTGACGTGGCTTGATTGACGCGTGTCGCAATAGCCACGACGCCTCGAGGGCCATGCCACAGCGCGAACATGCTCGCCATCACCGCCAATAAGACCTGAGCCGTGCAAATGTTCGAGGTCGCTTTTTCACGACGAATGTGCTGCTCTCGCGTTTGCAACGCCAAACGCAACGCGGGATTGCCTTGCGCGTCTTTCGATACACCAACCAGACGGCCGGGCATATTACGTTTGAAGGCATCTTTACACGCCATAAAGCCTGCGTGCGGGCCACCGAAACCAAAAGGCACACCAAAGCGCTGCGCCGATCCAATCGCGATATCGGCACCCCAATGGCCGGGCGGCTCAAGCAAAGCTAAGGCAAGCAAGTCTGTTGAACACGCCACCACGCCACCTTGCGCATGCACTTGTTCCGTCAGAGCGCGATAATCAGATACCGCCCCCAAAGAGTGCGGGTATTGCACGAGCAAGCCAAAACAGGCTGGAACACCTTTACTTTCATCGCCCACAACCACCTCGATATCCAGACCATCCGCGCGCGTACGGATCACCTCAATCGTCTGGGGGTGACAGTGATGGGAAACGAAAAAAACCTTGCTCTCTACATGTGACGCACGACGTGCCAAGGTCATGGCTTCAGCGGCAGCAGTCCCTTCATCCAGTAACGAAGCATTGGCAATATCCAGGCCCGTGAGGTCAGTAACCATGGTCTGATAATTCAGAACTGCCTCTAGTCGACCTTGAGAAATTTCAGGCTGATAGGGCGTGTATGCTGTGTACCAGGCCGGGTTCTCGAGGATGTTGCGCAAAACAACATTAGGCGTGTGCGTGCCGTAATAGCCCTGTCCGATGTAATTACGAAAAACCTGATTCTGGCGCGCGATTACTTTCATCTCGCCCAGCACATCCGCCTCGGAGCGCGGTGCCGGCAAGTTTAGTTCGCGCGACATGCGAATATTCGCTGGGACGACTTCTTGCATTAAAGACTCAAGGCTCGGGGCTCCCACAGCCGCCAGCATGGTCTGCTGATCTTGCTCACCGGGGCCGATATGCCGAGGAATAAATTCGTGTGTAGTGTTGAATACGTTGTTCGTCATGATGAGAGCCTTAACTTGCGTCGGCAACGGCCTGATAACCGGCTGCATCGAGCAGGCTATCAACGTCGGCGGCGTTATTTGCTTTGAGTTTGAAAATCCAAGTGTTGTAGGGGCTTGCGTTGATTGTTTCGGGCGCATCGTTCAAAGCGTCATTGAAGGCGACAACTTCACCAGCAACTGGCGCATAGATATCGGACGCGGCCTTGACCGACTCCACAACCCCCGCAGTCGCACCAGCGGCAAGCTTGGTCCCAACGCGCACATCACCAACAAAAACTAAATCACCCAACTGTTCCTGAGCGGGGCCAGTAATACCTACCAGCATGACGTCGCCGTCTGCCTTAATCCATTCGTGTGTACTGGCGTATTTACGATCGCTAGGAATGCTCATGAAGATCTCCTGAAAATTTCGTGAAATATAAAAATATGGCGATGAATACTGATTGCTAAATACTGAATGCGACGTTGAATATTGAATCGCGGCAAATCAAGAATGAGTCGCTGGTTGCCCATTTCGTACGAACGGCAACTTACACACCTGCGCCGGCACCCATTTACCTCGAATATCGATCTCAACGGCATCACCCACTGCAATGCCTTGAGGTAATCGCGCAAAGCCAATGGAGTAGCCAAGGGTTGGAGACATCGTGCCACTCGTGACCTCACCAAGTCCCTTGGCTGTGCGCACACTCATATGTGCGCGCATCACGCCGCGATCCAACAACTTCAATCCGATAAAGGTGCGGGGATCTGAAAACTGCTTGATGGCCTTATTTCCAATAAAGTGACGCTCTGCATCTTTAGTCGATACGGTCCACGTCAGGCCTGCTTGATTCGGATGAATCAACTCATCCATATCCTGACCGTAGAGGTTCATACCCGCTTCTAGTCGTAACGTATCGCGTGCGCCCAAGCCACAGGCCTGCACTTGCTGGGCGACCAGGTCTTTCCAAAGCAACTCCACCTGATCGGCCGGCACGACAATTTCAAATCCGTCTTCTCCGGTGTAGCCCGTGCGCGCGACCATCGTGTCTGGTACCACACGTGCGCCGACAAACGCACCCAAATCTTGGGTGGCCGCTTTCCACTGTGGTCTGGCAGCCCATACTTTGGCGCGCGCGTTAGGCCCTTGCACGGCAACCATTGCTAGATCTTTGCGCGCCGTAATCGTGACCGCGAAACCTTCAGCGGCCGCCACACGTTGCATCCAGGCGATATCTTTGTCGGCCGTTCCTGCGTTCACAACAAGGCGCCAATCGGTAGGCGTAAAGAAATAGACGATCAAATCATCGATCACGCCGCCCTGCGGATTCAACATACAGGAGTACAGCGCCTTGCCAGGCTGGGTGAGCTTTGCCACATCATTTGCAATCAATCGTCGCAAAAATCCCGTGGCATCCGCTCCGGCGACATCCACATTCAGCATATGGGAAACATCAAACATCCCAGCATCTCGACGCACTGCATGATGTTCTTCGATTTGTGAGCCGTAGTTCACGGGCATATCCCAGCCGCCAAAGTCAACCATACGTGCGCCAGCCGCAACGTGGGTGGCGGCTAAAGGAGTGCGTTTTAAGGCAGCAGACATGAAAAAGCTCCGGGACAGAGATCAAGGGGCGTGACATCCAGCCCGCGCGCCACAACAAGCAGCGCAGACCAATGCGACGATACGCCCCTCTGTCCTTTTGCCTGAGAGTTGCCCCGCGTGAATGCGGGTGTGCACCTTCGGCGCCCGTTGTGACCAAGTGCGGTCGCGGGTCTCTCCAGAGTGATGTGCTGACGCGCGCGTATCTTTTACGCATCAATGCAAGCTACGGTATGGGGGGCCTGAGCGATTCTGGGCGAATTGCGCCTTCGGCGGCATCTAGACCGTCTGGGTTAGACAGTCAATACTCTCTCCCGCAACATGCGTTCACAACGGGTTGAGCATACCGCGAAATGGAGGGATGTAACAACTGAGAAGGACTAAGGTCAAACCAGCCCTCGGGCGCAGGCGACCCCTGAAGCCCACGCCCACTGGAAGTTGTATCCACCAAGCCAACCCGTCACATCGACCACTTCGCCAATAAAATGCAAGCCAGGCACGGCCTTGGCCTGCATCGTCCGCTGGTCTAGTTCACGGGTGTCGACGCCTCCGCGCATCACCTCGGCTTTCTTATAACCTAGCGTCCCGTTAGGCACCACCGACCAGCCCTTGATCCGGCCAGCCAGCTCCCGCAGGGTACGGTCAGGCAAATCGGCTATCCGACTTGCCGCCAGCTCTCCGAGCCATTGCTCAGAGAGTCTTTTGGGCCAAAAGTTAGCTAACAGGTTGCCCAACTGCTGGCGCCCTCCCGCTTTGGCCTCGATTAAAAGCGCTTCCATATCTGAATCTGGGGCCAAGTCCAGGGCAATCGGCTCACCCGGCTGCCAATAGCTCGAAATCTGCAAAATGCCAGGCCCTGAGAGGCCCTTGTGTGTGAACAAGACATCTTCCAAGAAAGCCGGCGGATGTCGCCCCAAACCCGTCGAAACAACCGCCTGAACGGCGAGCCCCGCCAGGTCAACCAACGGCTGCCATTGCTCGCCGTTAAATGTCAGGGGCACCAGCGCAGGGCGTGGCTCAATGATCTTGAGCCCGAACTCCCGCGCAAGCTTTAGCCCAAAGTCTGTGGCACCCAATTGAGGGATCGCCAGGCCACCGGTGGCAATCACCAGGCTGTGGCATTTGACGATGCCTTGATCAGTCTGCAATACGAACTCTTGGGTGTGCGGGCTGTCGAGTCGTTTGACCTCGCTCACCGCGCACGGCATCATCCACTGCACACCGGCGTCGACACATTCTTTGCGCAACATCTCAATGATCTGTTCGCTGTTGTGATCACAAAACAGTTGGCCTTTGTGCTTCTCATGCCAAGCGATGCCATGGCGATCCACCAAGTCGATAAAGTCTTGGGGGGTGAAACCCGCCAGCGCAGATTTACAAAAGTGAGAGTTAGCGGAGATGAAGTGCTCGGCCTTCACCACCCGATTCGTGAAGTTACACCGACCGCCGCCAGAGATACGAATTTTTTCTGCGAGTTTTTCGGCGTGATCGAGCAATACAACGCGCTTGCCGCGTTGGCCTGCAACGGCCGCACACATCATGCCCGCGGCACCCGCACCGATCACCGCTACATCAAATACCGACACGCTGTGGACCCAAAGACGTTGTGTACAAAGCCACTATTTTTCAATCAAACAATCAACGTAGAAACGCTGCGCACCTTCAGCGTCCGTCTCTTCACCCAGTCCGTGGATGTAGGTCTCAAAGCCAGGAAATTTTTGATTGAATGACCGCGCAAACTGCAAATACTGCACAATAGTTTTATTGAAGCGCTCACCCGGTATCAGCAACGGAATGCCCGGCGGATAGGGGGTCAAGAGGACACCCGTTACGCGGCCTTCGAGCTGATCAATCGACACACGCTCAACCTCACGGTGTGCCATCCTGGCAAAAGCATCGGAAGGCTTAAGCGCTGGGATCATGTCGCTCAGATACATTTCTGTCGTTAAACGCGCCACGTCATGTTTTTTGTATTCGGCATGAATCAATTGACACAAATCACGCAAACCCATGCGCTCATATTGGCGATGTTCTTTACAAAAGTCTGGCAAGATACGCCACATTGGCTGGTTGCGATCGTAGTCATCCTTAAACTGTTGCAATGCCGTCAAGAGCGTATTCCAACGCCCTTTGGTGATGCCGATCGTAAACATAATGAAGAACGAGTACAGACCGGTTTTCTCAACCACCACGCCATGCTCGGTCAGGAATCGCGATACCAAGGCCGCCGGTACACCTGTCTCACCGAAGGTCCCATCCATGTTCAACCCAGGCGTGACCAACGTCGTCTTGATCGGGTCCAGCATATTGAAGCCTTCCGCTAGATCACCAAAGCCATGCCAATGATCGTTGGACTGTAGTATCCAGTCTGATTGCTCGCCGACGCCGAGCGCAGCAAGGTAATCAGGACCCCAGACGGTAAACCACCAATCATCGTCCCCAAACTCAAGGTCCACCTTGCGCATTGCACGTCGAAAATCAAGCGCCTCGCGAATACTTTCCTCAACCAAGGCCGTACCGCCTGGCGCTTCCATCATCGCAGCGGCCACATCGCAAGACGCGATGATCGCGTACTGCGGTGAGGTCGACGTATGCATCAAATAGGCTTCATTAAAAATATTGCGATCCAG
>Ga0209550_10004030_pt1 | contig 13946 bp, 13 predicted proteins | sample LauGreSuBDMM15SN_2_FD_187567 | JGI IMG/M metagenome (GOLD analysis project Ga0209550, IMG submission 187567) | Freshwater lake microbial communities from Lake Michigan, USA - Su13.BD.MM15.SN (SPAdes) (version 5) | ecosystem: Environmental > Aquatic > Freshwater > Lake | place: Lake Michigan...
ACGCCAAATCCACCTGAAGCACTGGTTCTGCCCCGCGCAGTGCTCAGGGCTTCATCATCATCATGTCCTCGCCTTCTTTGACCTGGGCGGCGGGAGCCGTCATCGCATCACCCATCATCATGTCGGCGGGCTTCTCGATTTGAGCTCCAATCGGAGCGATCGGAGCGGCGGCGGCTTTCGTTTTAGCCGCCATTTCAACCTCCGCTTCGGCTTTGAGTTCGGCGGCCTCTTTCTCCATCTGCACCTTCATCTTGGCGGCATCCGCCTCGGTGCGTTCCGCCGCCATGGCGAGCTTGGCGGCGGCGCCTTCAGCGGCGTCGATCTTGCCGTCTTTGTTGGTGTCGAAACGGGCGACCAACTCGGCGCGTCGCGCGGCGTCTTTCGCACGGCGTTGCGCTTTCTCCGCCTCCCACTTTGCGCGCTCGGCGTCATCGAGTTTGCCGTCTTTGTTTTTATCAAAGCGCTGCAGGACGCTCGGCGGCACCTCCGCCTTGGGCGGAGCATCCGCCGCACGAAGGCTGGCCGCACTGGCAAAAACTAGACCGGCAGTGAGCAAACGCAGCCAAGAGACGGGAGACGGGGTATTCATGGTGCCGGAAAACCTGCACGCCCCCGCTCCCGCAGGCAAGCACCGCTCAAGCCGGACGCACGACGAGGCGCTGACGGCGGACCACCGCGAGGTAGTCCCGCGCAAAGGCACGCAACACCGGCACCGTCACCGCCGCGAGGCGGGCGTCCCAGTCAGCATAGGTCTCTAGCGGCAGGCCGAAGAGCGTGCGCACCGCAGCCTCGCCGGCGCGGGCCGCGTTGGTCTGCAAACGCATCCGGCGCGATGCCTGCAAACGCGTGATCGCGTGCGCCAGCTCTTCCGCTTCGATGTCGCCCGCCGCGAGTCGCTTCAGCTCGGCGTCAAACTCGCCGAGCACCTCGTCTTCCTTGCCCGGCTGCGTGCCGGCGTAGAGGTAGAACATGCCGTCATCCAATCCGACCACGCGGGACGCACTCACGAAGTAGGCCAGACCTTTCTCCTCCCGCACCCGCTCGAACAGCCGCGACGCCATGCCGCTCAAAATCTCGTGCAACACCGCCGCCGCCGTGTCGTCCGCCGCCAGCGCACCGGGGCCGGGGAAGGCGTCGAACACCAGCGCCTGGTTGCAGGCGCGCGTATGCGCGTGCGTCGCTTTTTTCGCCGGGGCGTGCCGGGCCGGACGCGTCGGCGCCACGCCGCGCGGGAGTTTACCCAGCCAGCGCGTCAGCAGCGGCACGAAGGTGCGTTCGTCAAAATCACCCGCCACCGCCACGACCACGTTGCCGCCGAGCGCGAGGCGTTTCCAAAGCGCGCGCAGGTCGACCGGCTTGAGCGCCTTCACTCCCGCCGGATCGCCGTGGGCGTCGAGCGCCAGCGCATGCGCGCCGAAAAACTTCGCCCGCGCCATGCGGTGGCCCGCGCTCACCACGTCGTCCTCGTCTTGCTGGAGGCTCGCCAGCTCGGCCTCCTGCTCGACCGCAAAAGTGCGCGCCGCGAAGGCGGGCGCGAGCACCGCCTGCGACAACAACTCGGACGCCAGCGCGGCGTCACTGGGCAACACCTCGACGGCGAGGCCGAGGGTGTTGTTGCCCGCCGAGCCGCTGAAAGAGCCGCCCACCGCCTCGATCGCTTCCGCCACCTCGGCGGCACTGCGTTGACGGGTGTCCTTGGTGAGCATGGTCGCGAGCAGCGCGCTCGCGCCGCGTTTGCCGGCCGTCTCAAAAAGCGGGCCTCCTTCGCACATGAGCTGGACGTGTAAATTCGGCTGACGGTCGTCGCGGCGCAGGAGCAGGCGCACGCCGTTGGGCAGGGTGCGGAGTTTCCAGTCCTGTCCGCGCGGGGCGACGGCGGCGAAGGCCTCAGGCGCGAGGGCAGGCTTCGCCACCGGGTCGAGCGAGACGGTGTTCTCGCGTTGCGGCACCAGCCACTCGCGCAACACGTGGCGCAGGTCGGCGGGCGTGGCGGCGGAGACACGCGAGAACCAGGTGCGGCTAAAATCGAGGTCGCCCGCCACCACTTCGGCGGAGCCGAGACGTGACGCGCGGCGCGAGGTGGTCTTGCGCCCGCCGATCTCGCCGACGACGAGCTGGCGCACAGCGCGGGCGAGCGCGGGACGAGTAAAGCCCTTCTCCGCGAGGCGCGCCAGCTCGGCGCGCACGGCCTTCTCGGCGGCGTCGCGTTTATCGGGATCAGTGGTGAAGAAAACCGCGAAGAGTCCCGCCGGACCGGGGCTCCAGTGGTGCGCGTCGATGCTGTGCACAAGGCGGAGTTTTTCGCGAAGCGTCTGCCAGAGCGGGGAGCTGTCGCCGTAACCGATGACGATTGCGAGCAGGTCGAGCAGCGGCGCGTCGGGGTGAGTCATGGGCACGCCGGGCCAGGCGAGGGCGACGCGGCTCTGCTCGACCTCGGCAGTATCGCGACGCAGGCGCGGGGCGAGTTGGATGGGCTCGGTGGGTTGATAAACCGGCGCGAGGCGGCGACGGGGCACGGAGCCAAAGTGTTTCTCAACTGAGACGCGCGCGGCGGCGGGATCAATGTCGCCTGCGATCACGACCACGAGGTTGTTGGGTGCGTAGCGTTCGCGGTAATACGCCATGAGTTCGTCGCGGGTGACGGCGGAGAACACCGCTTGGTGGCCGATGACCGGCTCGCGCAGCGGATGGTCACGAAACACGGTGCGGGCGAGCGCATCCCAATGGCGGCGGTCGTGGTCATCCTCGCCCATCGCAATCTCGCGCAGGATGACGTCGCGCTCCCGCGTTACCTCGTCGGCGGGCAGTGTGCTGTGGAGCGTCATGTCGGCGAGCAGATCGACCGCGACCTCCAAGTGCGCCGCGGGCAGATCGATGTAGTAAACGGTGCGGTCGTAGGTGGTGTAAGCGTTGATGCTGCCGCCGTGGGCCTGCACCGTCGCGGAGATCTCGCGGCCCACGCGGCGGGTTGTTCCCTTGAAGAGCAGATGCTCGAGGTAATGCGAGAGGCCGGCGCCGAGCATCGCGCCCTCGTGCTGGCTGCCGGTCTTGACCCAAACTTGCACAGAAACAACCGGCGCGGCGTCGTCGGGCTGCACGAGCAAAGTGAGACCGTTCGGTAATTCGGTGCGAACGACGGGCTGGGCCCAGATACGTTCGAGGAGGCGGCGGTCAGCGGGGGCGAGCAGGGAAGACATTAGAACTCACCTTGCGCAGCCGGTCGCGCTTGACCAACGCAGAATTCAGAAAAGAGCAGGCGGTAAAGCCTTTGGACACCACTCCGCCAAATGCGACTTGAGGAACGTCCTTTGCATGCCAACGGACGCTCCACAATCCATCGCCTCGGGCGATCCAATCGGTCACCCGCGAACGTAAATCTCATCCACCCGGAATGCGCCCACTCGCCGAAAGCCCTTCGGCTCGAGAAGCTGAGCGTAGTCATGGGTATAATAATTGTTTTCCACCGAAATTACCCGCACCGGCGTCGAATCGAAATTGATTGTTCTCAAAATATCCAGCTCTCCACCCTCCGTGTCCAAGCTCAGGAAATCTACCTCACGGATCGAAAAGCGTGCCAAGGCATCAGCCCAACGCACACACTCGACCTGAATTTCTCGCACTGAGCCTCGCCCGGAGCGATGAATAGACCGATCAATCCTGCGCCTGTGTCGCCGATCCATTTTACCACTCAAACCCGAATACATATTCACCCCGCCGACGACCTCCGTGAATAACGCCTGGCCAGCTTTATCGCTTACACAGGCATTCAACGTGTGACACTTACGCGCCTGGGTTAATTTTTCGTAGATCGAGGGTAAGGGCTCGATGGCGAGTCCGCTCCAGCCGAACTCGCGCTCAAGATGAAGCGTATTGCTTATGCTCACTCCATCATTTGCGCCGATATCTACAAAAGTGCCATCCCGCTTACCGCCTAAAAGCTCTAAAACTAAAAGGTCTTGGCCGCACGCTCCGGTGCCGCCCGCGATGGGCGTCAGCTGTTTTACCGTCCTAATGTAGCGCGAACGGCGGATGAGATGACTTAACTTAAGAAATAGTGGAGGCTTCGCTAAACTCTCACTATAGTTAGATTCACGTCAATTTACTTCTCACAATAGTGAGATTGGTGTGTCGCCTAAACGCACCAATCCCAGCTACGAGAGCATCACGGAAGCATTTGCCTGTTTGCTGCGGGAGACGCGCGAGGCTCAACATCTTTCGATGTCACAAGTTGCACAACGTGCAGGCTTGTCGCAGCAAATGGTGAGCTATGTGGAAAGAGGTTTACGCGGCCCAACGCTCGATACCGTGCTTCGCCTCGGTCATGCGTTAAACGTGAACCCGACCGATCTTGTTAATCGCGGGATAAAGGAAACCAAAACGATAACACTCCGAGGCGCCAAACGACGGGAGTCAGGCCGCTAGATGCGGGATCCAAAAAGCCCGGTTTAGTCCGCGCAACAATCGAGCACGGGTGCGGTTTAGCCTGCAAGACGGCGCAGGGGCAGGACTCCTCAAGGATAAAACCCAAGGCGTCGCCGGTTAACTTTATCGGACCAAAATCAGAGACCGGATGAGATCGTTGCCCCGTAATCCGAAAAAACGCGATACGGAACACAGGGCTCCTTCGCCAAATTCAACCGAACGACGGCGTCGCCTCACACCGGAAATTAAACCTGGCGAGTCTCGATCAAGCGGGTGCAGTCCAGAATTGCCGATCGCGCCCGCTCTTTTTACTAAGAAGCCCGACATGATCATCGTTCGACTCTTTGCGGGGCTGGGAAACCAGATGTTTCAGTATGCGGCCGGCCTCGCGCTGGCGGAGTCGCGCCGGACCGTGCTCAAGCTGGATGTCAGCTGGTTCAGGGAGTATGCGGACATGGGGCCGCATAACCGTTACGCGCTCTCCTGTTTCAATGTCACCGAGCAATTCGCCACGCGGGAGGAGGTGGAGCGGCTTCGCGGTCGAGAGCTTTCCCGGGCCGGCCGGAGCGTCCGCAAGGCGGCGCGACTGCTGCAAGTGGATCACCTGTTCAACGTATACCGGGACGAAGGCCGCTGGCATCGCGTCGATTGGAAGCAATTCGACCAGCGGGTGGCCTCGCTTCCGGACGACACGTATCTCGATGGCCTTTGCCACTCGGAAAGATACTTCACCCCGATAGGCGAACTCGTCCGGCGGCATTTTTCCTTGCGATACCCCGTCCATCCGTCGGTCGCGGAGATGGCAGAAAAGATCCAGTCCCGCCCTTCCATCGCTGTGCATTTCAGGCGCGGCGATTACGTCAGCAACGCGGCGGCGGCCCGGGATATCGGGGCGCTGGACGCCGCCTACTACCAGCAAGCCTTTCGCGAAATGCGGGAGCGGTTTCCGGCGGCGGTCTTTTATGTTTTTTCAGACGACATCGAGGCCGTCGCACGTGAAATCACTCCGCCAGGGCCGCACACCTTCGTGCGCGGGATGTCAGGCTGGCAGGATTTCGAGACTCTGCGGCTGATGAGTCTGTGCGACCATGTCATCCTATCGAACAGCACCTTCTCCTGGTGGGCGGCCTGGCTCAATCCCAGTCAGGACAAATTCATAATCGCGCCGCAACCATGGTGCCGGGATCCAGAGAGAAGCACCGGTCACATGGTGCCGGAATCATGGCATCTGGTGCCACGCGCAGGAGACGGACCGGGCGGGGACGACCCGCACTAGGGTCGGGACCGCTTGTAATCATTCAACCGTGACTCTCGAACTTTTACGCAAAGGCACCCTTTCGTAAGGGGCGTTGAAATCGGGGCTGAAGCGATTGCGCCCGACCCAAGCCTACTTCTCAGCACATGAAAAAAAGCCTATCGTTGAAGCTGTCGTATGTGCTGCAAAAACTCCGCCGCCGGATGCCCGCTCGGCTCCAATCGGCGCGCGGCTGGCTGCTGGCGCGGGATTGGCTGGTGGCGCGGCACCATCTCGCGGGCGCCCGCCGGCGCTTGCTCGCGGAGCGCTGGGCGGGCTGCGGCACGGAGGAGGAGTGGTTTGATTTCGCCCGCGAGGTGTTTCCGTCGCATCAAATCCGCACGGAAATACTCGGATTTCTCCGCTACGCGCAGCCGTTCGCACCGCACACCGTGGTCGAAATCGGCACCGCTGAAGGCGGCACAAATTTTCTCCTCGGCGCCGCCCTGCCGACCGTGCGCACCAAGATCGCGGTGGACCTGTTTGTGCAAAACACGCGGCTGCTGCGGAGCTTTGTCCGGCCGGATTGCCGGCAGGTTTTCGTGCAGGGCTCGTCATATGCCCCCGCCACGGTGAAGCGCGTGCGCCGCGAACTCGCCGGCACGCCGATCGACGTGCTCTTCATCGACGGCGACCACAGCTACGACGGGGCGAAGGGCGACTTCGAGGCCTACGCGCCACTCGTGCGTCCGGGCGGGCTGGTCGCGTTTCACGACATTGCGCCGGATTTCAAGACACGCTTCGGGCGCGCGACCCGCCATAATACAGGCGAGGTGCCGCGCCTGTGGCAGGACTTGCGGACGCGGTTTGCCGAAACGCACGAGTTCATCGCCGACCGCGAGCAGGACGGTTTTGGGATCGGCGTGATCCGCTTGCCCGACGCACCCGCGTGAGGTCTGGAGCGGCCCACCCCGGCCGGCCGCGAGGAATGAGACGGGCCGAGGCTCGCACCCGCGCAAGCCGTTCGGGCGCGTGACCTGCTACAGTCCAGTTTCCTTTCAGGTTTCCTCTTAGTATCCGCCCCGGTGCCACTCCACGAAAGCGTGCCCGCGCTCAGAATCCCCGCGGGGAACCCCACCCTCTTTGCTAGCGCCAGCGTCCGAGCTCGACCTGGTTTCCGTGATTATTCCGACTTACAACCGGGCCAACCTCATCAGCTAGGCCCCGGGCACGCTGGATGCCCAGACTTGGCCCCGCCAAGAGATCGTGGTGGTCGAAGAGGCTCCCCTGATAAAACGCTCGAAGTCTTGCAGGCTCTAGCCGCGGACCATGAAGCCGCCACGGACGCGCAAAAAACATGATCCCATCAACGCATCGGTAAAATCCCGGTTCCTATCATTGGGTTAGTCTCACCGCGCCGCCGTGTCCTACTCCGCCTCCGCAAAACTTGGCATCGGCAGACGACGGCGGCGCGGCTGGAAGGGCGCAACGAAAGCGGCCTCGAAAGTGAAAACGCCATCGAAATCCTCCCGACGGTCGGACTCGGTTTTACTAAACACGTTATAATCGATCAGATTGTAAACGATGTCTCCGAAATGAATCGTTTCCGCAATGCCCCAACCGTTCAGCACGGTTTTCGCCAGCGGCCCGTATTGCTCGAGCGCATAGGCACGCAGGCCGTCGGAAAGTTCGCGGCCCGAAAGGTGGCTCGATACCTTGGCCCGGTCGGCCTCGCGCTTTCGAAGATCCTTGACCGCATGTTCGAGACCATCGCGCACGAAAGCGTAGGCCTGCCGGTCAAAGCGGGGGTCCTCCTTTCTAATCAGGGCGATGATTTCGTTAATATCCATGTCGGCCATTAACCAATAACTGAGGACAGGTCGCGCCGCCGCGCAATCCCTGCGCTCAAGAAATTTTTACCCCTAGCCGTGCCCGATACTCGCGCGGACACACCCCGTGCGCAGTTCGAAAAACCCGGCTGAAGTGGAACGCATCGGCAAAGCCCAGCTCCGCCGCCACCGATTTTACCCGCGCACCCGGCAGGGCCAGTCGCTGCGCCGCCTCCTGAAGTTTACAGCGCCGCAGGTAGGTCTCCGGCGTGGTGTCGGCATAGCGCCGGAAAAGCCGGCATACGGTGGCGCGCTGCAAACCCGCCGCCGCCGCGATGTCGCCGAGGTTACGCAGCTTCACCGCGCCCGCATCCACCAACTCACGACAACGCTCAAAACTCGCCCGCGACCCCGAACCCGCCGCGCCGCTTCCCGCGCCACCCGCCCCCTTTGACAAGGACCTCGCCCCCGCCGGCGCGGAGCCGTCCGCGAGTTTGATCAACAGCGCCCGCACGATCTGCTCGCGCAGTGCATCGGACCGCGCTCCCTCCGCCATCCCTTCCCGCAGCAGCCACTCCCAAGGCTCCGTCCACTCCGCCGGAGCGAGCACCCGCCGCACCCGTCCGTGCCCAAGCCCCGCCGCCGCGACCAACGCCGCCGCCTCGTCCCCCTCCAGCCAGAGATAATACCTCCGCAAGGGCTGGCGCACATCACTCCGCCGTCCAAAGCGCATATCCGGCTCCGTCGCGTAAACACAACCCGGCGCCACTCCCTCGCGCCGCCCGCCCAGCTCCACCCAGCCGCGCCCACCTACGATGTATTCGAGCGTCAAATACGGGAATGCTCGTCGCTGGGCGTAATCACCCGCCGGCCCCGCCTCCCAGCCGCCGCCGACCACCCGAAGCCTCGCCGCTGCCCCTCGCCCAGCCCTAGCCGTCGGCCATACCCGAAAAAAACGCCGCGCCCCCGCCCCCGCCGCCACGGCCAGCCCGGGCGGCGTTTCCTGCCCAGTGGAGGGTTTCGCGCACATGAGCGCATCCACACGCGGGCCCGACCTCGTCGCGAGCCTGAAAAAAAGTCCGCCTTCGCACGACGTCGCCCCGATCATCCGCACCCGGATTGTCGTAGGCTTGAACGTGAGTTCAAGTTCCGCCCCTCTCGACGTCATCCATCCCATGTCCTCCGACGCTCCTCTTCCCTCCCTGCCCTCCGCCCCCCGCCCAGGCCGCTACCGGCATTACAAGGGAAACCTCTACGAGGTCACCGGTCTTGCCCGCCACTCCGAGGACCTCTCCGTGCTCGTGCTCTACCGTCCCATCGACGCCTCCGGCCGACCGACCACCGACAGTTTTTGGGTGCGCCCTCACGCCATGTGGAGCGAGCTCGTAGTCCACGCCGGCATCACCCAAACGCGCTTCACTCCCGTCACCTGAATCGGTCCACACGGTTTACCCACTCACCACTCTTGCGCCCGAGCCCTTACCGCTTCGGTATCCACCGCCGCCCCGGCCCGACGCTCCATCCTCCCCCGTGACCGACGAACACAAACACCGGCTCCTCCAGTTCGCGCGCATCCGCCGCGCGAAGTTCTGGCTGCGTTTCATGCCTCGGCGCGCGCGTTTCCACACCTACCCCATCGTCGGCCGCTTCGCCGCCTTCGCCCGCCCCCGCAGCTACCTCTGGCGCTTCAACTATCCGCGCGTCCGCCCCGCGTTCTATTTCGGCTCAGTCCTCACCCTGATTCCCATCCCGGGACAAATCCCCCTCGGTTTCCTGCTCTGCCTGCTCTTTCGCACTAACTTCATGATCATGGGCGCGCTCCAATTCGTGAGCAACCCCGCGACCGGACCGTTCTTCCTCTACGGCACCTATAAACTCGGTGCCATCACCCTCGATCTCACTGGGCTCTCCAGCCAACAGGAAGCCCGGCCCGCGCCGGCTACTTTTGAGGGCTCGCTTGATCTCAATCCTATCATCGTCCCCCCCCTCGCAAAGGCTCCGCCCGATCTCGAAGCCCCGGACACAGAACCTAGACCCACCCCTTGGCTCGACCGCTTTTATAAAATCCTCGGCGATCAACTCCCGCCTCGCGGGCAGCCAATCACCGCTCAGGCCTGGGTAAAAATCATCGTCCACCTGCTCGCAGCCCAGCTCATCGGTGCGATCATCGCCGGCCTCGCCATGGGCGCCGCTCTCGACTTGCTTTGGCGCTGGCTCGTGCTCCCCGCCGCCCGCCACCACTCCGCACGAAAACCCGTCACCGCCGTCGTCACTCCCCATTCCACCGCTTTCTCAAACACCTCCCGCCCGCCCCTTAACTCCGCCGTCGAACCACCCGACCAAACCCTCCCTTGATGTCGCCTACCCCGCCCCTTCGCGCCCGCATGTTCGCCTTTCTTCGCCGCCTCCCCGCCCTGCTTGGGCTCCTCGCCCTCACCGGGGTCGTCGCCTGCAGCAGCACCCCTCCGGGGCCGCACCTGCCCGGCTCCACCACAAGGGTAAAACCCGTCTCCATCCTCGCGCCGGCACCAATCAAACCTGCCCGCACCTCCGCCACCGACAAACCCTCCCCGGTATCGCCCGTCGCCACGCCAGCACGTCCCGCCGTCGCGGCCCAGGCCTCCGCCCCCTACCCCGTGATGCTCGGCATTGATACCCTCGCCGCCGAGGGCTTCCGCGAGATCGCCGGTAGGCGTATTGGCCTGCTCACCCACGCCGCCGGCGTGAACCGTTTCGGCGTCAGCACCGTGGATGTCCTTCGCAAAGCCCCCAACGTTAAACTCGTCGCCCTCTTCGCTCCCGAGCACGGCCTCTACGGTCTCGAAAAAGCCAGCGTCAACGTCGCCGATACCCGCGACCCCCGCAGCGGTCTGCCCGTTTACTCTCTTCACGGCGCCAACCGCAAACCCACCCCCGCCCAGCTCAAGGGCCTCGATGCCCTCGTCATAGACCTGCAAGACATCGGCGTGCGGTCCTACACCTACAACGTCGTCATGCGCTACGCCATGGACGCCTGCTTCTCCGCCGGCGTGCGCGTAATCGTGCTCGACCGCCCCAATCCCCTCGGTGGCTTTAAGGTGGATGGCCCCCATCTCGATCGCGAGCTGATGAGCGGTGTAGGGGCTTTCAGGATACCTTACGTCCACGGCCTCACCATCGGCGAGTTAGCCCGTATCGCCGCCAGCAGTCCCGGCGTGCTGGACGTGCCCGAGTCCGTTCGCGCCAAGGGCAAACTCACCGTCATCCCCATGCGCGGCTGGAACCGCGCCATGCGCTGGCCCGACACCGGCCTGAAGTTTGCACCCACCTCACCGCTCGTGCAGGACTACGCCGCCGTCATCGGCTACGCCATGATCGGCCTGGGCTGCGAATACAGCGGCTTCAAACACGGCGCCGGTAAGGAGCACCCTTTCCGTGCCATCAGCTTCAAGGGCAAGACGCCCGACCAACTCGCCGCCGATCTCACCGCCCTGCGTATCCCGGGCCTCGCCTACCGCAAAGTCACCGTCGCCGATGCCCAAGGCAAACCCGCCTCCGCACTTTACGTGGATATCGCGGATTGGGATGCATGGAACCCCACCGAACTTAGCTTCGAGCTCATGCGCCTCGCCTGCCGCTACGACCCGCCAAACCCCTTCGCTAGGCTCGGCTCCAAAGAGGCCCGCAGCTTCAACATCCATGCCGGCTCCACCGCGTGGTGGGAGGCCCTTACCCGCGACGGCGCCAAAGTGGATCTCGAATCCTTCGAGACCGACTGGCGCCGCCGCGCAGTCGTTTACCAATCCCTCACCCGCCGCCACTGGCTCTACCAGTAAACGCAGCGCGGACCACCCAGCGCGCCATGCCCTCCGCCGACGAACTCTTCCTCGCCGTCATTGACGACCATCGGCTCCACCCGCGCCACCGCGGCCCCCTACCGTCCGCCAATCGCGTCGCCCGCCGCGACAACCCTTCCTGCGGCGACATCTGCACCATCCAGCTCCGCCTCGACCCCGAGGGTCGCATCGCCGAGGCCGCTTTCACCGGCGCCGGTTGCGCCCTCTCCCAGGCAAGCGCCTCCCTTCTGACCGTCCGCGTCACCGGCCTGCCCGCCTCCGCCATCCCCGCCCTGTATCAACAAATCCACGACACCGTGACCAATGGTCGCCCGCCCGAAGGCACCGACCTCGGCGACCTCGCGGCCCTCGGCTCCGTGCACGCCCGTCCCGCCCGCCACGCCTGCGCCTTGCTCGCCTGGCAGGCCCTCCTCGCCGCCCTCGCTTCCCCTCCCGCCTGAGAAATCATTCTCCTTCTCCTTCTCCTTCTCATTCTCGTTCTCGTTCCCGCTTCGGTCCCCCGCCCCGAATCTATCATTCGTGATTCGTCACTCGTCATTTGTCCGTTTTTGGTTCCGTTCCACTCATGCGCATAGGCCACGCCCTCCGTTCCGACTTCCCCATCCTTGACCAGCAGGTCAACGGCAAGCCCCTCGTCTATCTCGACAACGGCGCCACCTCTCAAAAGCCCCGCGCCGTCATCGATGCCATCGCCGCCTACTACCTGCACGACAACGCCAACGTCCACCGCGGCCTCCACGCCCTCTCCATGCGCGCGACGGCCGCCTTCGAGCACGCGCGCACCCGCCTCGCCCGCTTCATCAACGCCGCCGACCCCGCCGAGATCGTCTTCACCCGCGGCACCACCGAGTCCATCAACCTCGTCGCCCAAACGTGGGGCGCCGCCAATCTTCGCCCCGGCGACATTATCCTCGCCACCGAAATGGAGCACCACTCCAACCTCGTCCCTTGGCAAATGCTCGCCGCCCGCACCGGCGCCACCCTCCGCTACGTTCCTGTCACCGGCATCGACGCCGAGCATGGCCTCGATCTCGCCGCCCTCGACCAGTTACTCACGCCGCAGGTGAAGCTCTTCGCCTTCACCCACATTTCAAACACCCTCGGCATCATCAACCCCGTCGCAGAACTCTGCCGCCGCGCCCGCGCCGTCGGGGCCGTCACCGTGGTGGACGCCGCCCAATCAATCGGACACGAGCCCCTCGACGTGCAGGCCCTTGGCTGCGATTTCCTCGTCTTCTCCGGCCACAAGATGTGCGGCCCCACCGGTATCGGCGCGCTCTACGGCCGCCGTGCGCTGCTCGACGCCATGCCCCCCTACGAAGGCGGCGGCGGCATGATCGAGACGGTCGAGTATTCCCACTCCACTTGGAAGCCCGCCCCCGAGCGCTTCGAAGCCGGCACGCCCAACATCGCTGGCGCCATCGGCCTCGCCGCCGCCTGCGATTACGTTGACGCGGTGGGCCGCCCCGCCATCGCGGCCCACGACCACCACCTCGGCGCCCTCGCCCGCGCCGCCCTCGCCGAGTTGCCCGGCATCCGCATCCTGGGCCCACGCATCGGCGAACCCCGGGCCGGCATGGTGAGTTTCGCCTTCGAGGGGATCCACGCCCACGACGTCATCACCGTCGCCGATCAGCAAGGAGTAGCCCTTCGCGGCGGTCACCACTGCAACATGCCGCTCATGAAAAAACTCGGCCTCCCCAGCACCGCACGCGCGAGCTTTTACCTCTACAACACCGAGGAAGAAGTCGCCACCCTCACCGCCACTCTGCGCAAGGTTCTGAAATTCTTCGCCTAGCCAGCCGTGTAAGTAAGCATCTTCCTCTCGGCTAATTTCGGGCAAACGCCCAGTCGAGCCCCGGGGCACCGCCCGCCACTGTGCATGGCCGCCAACCCTGTCTTAACGTAGCGGAAGCGCAGCGCGCTTTCGTCCGGGAGCTAACGCACAAGCCACGAAATGACTCCTCCATTCCGTTACGAAAATCCACGGGGAATATCGAAGATCGCAGCAACGTTACTCACACTCGAAATCACCGGCGCCAACATCGCCGAACCCTTGCAGAGGCTCGACACCGCCCTCCAGTCCATTTCCCTCATCTCATGATCATCCTCCTCGGCGGTTCCGGCTACGTCGGCCAGGCTTACCAGCAACTCCTCGCGCAAAAGGGCATTCCCTGCCGCAATCTGCGCCGCGCCGAACTCGACTACACCGACACCGCTACCCTCACCACCTTTCTGCGCGAGACCCGGCCGTCGTTCCTCATCAACGCCGCCGGCTACACCGGTAAACCCAACGTGGACGCGTGCGAGCTTCACAAAGCCGAGTGCCTTTTCGGCAACGCCGTCCTCCCGGGCCGTATCGCCGCCGCCTGCGCCGCCGCCGGCGTGCCTTGGGGTCACGTTTCCTCCGGCTGCATCTTCACCGGCGCACGCCCCGACGGCACCGGCTTCACCGAAACCGACACCCCGAACTTCACCTTCCGCCGCGACAACTGCTCCTTCTACTCCGGCACCAAAGCCCTCGGCGAAGAGACTCTCGCCGATGCGCCCGACGTCTTCATCTGGCGCTTGCGAATCCCCTTTGATCACCGCGAAAGCCCGCGCAATTACCTCACCAAGCTGATG
>Ga0209550_10004031_pt1 | contig 13944 bp, 14 predicted proteins | sample LauGreSuBDMM15SN_2_FD_187567 | JGI IMG/M metagenome (GOLD analysis project Ga0209550, IMG submission 187567) | Freshwater lake microbial communities from Lake Michigan, USA - Su13.BD.MM15.SN (SPAdes) (version 5) | ecosystem: Environmental > Aquatic > Freshwater > Lake | place: Lake Michigan...
AGGATAAGCGAACGGTGTCTGCATAAAGTGGACCGACGATCGAGTCCGTCACCAAAGCGCAGCGGGAAGCCTTGGAAACAGCGCGTATCCTCGCACCAGCGCACGTCAAAAGCCCAGAACCGACAACGACTCGGTAGGAATGTTCGGCAAGGGGAACGGGAACTTCAATAGCGTCGCTCATTTCATCAGCAACCGAGACGCACCAACACGGCAGGAGCATCCTCTGCGATCGGAAAAAACCGATCCAACCGGACAAGTTGGAAGACCGCTAAAACTTTTTTCTGGAGGCCGAAAAGACCTATCTTGCCGCCAAATGTGGCGCTCTCCTTGAAATACTCGATGAGCACAGCCAATCCACTGGAATCGATGTAAGTCGCTTCTGAAAAATCTACCAGCAAAATTGGGGGTTTAGCCGATGCAAATGCGAGGAATTGGGCACGCAGTTCAGGCACCGCATGGAGATCCAACTCACCAATGAGCTTGAGGGTGGAAACGCCATTCGTTTCCGATTTTTCGATCTTCATTCTTTTTTTATATCCTTTGCTTTCGTATCTGCAAAGCCAGTAATCGATAAGAAAAACCTGACCTTGCCATGAAACTAAGCCAGGCTAAAAAATATACGTCTCCGCCGTTTATCCCTTTTTAAAAATCATGAATCAAAAAACCGCCCTCGAAAAAGCCCGTTCCGCATACCAACCCAAGCTGCCAGACGCTCTGCGCGCCGCTTCTTTGGCCGAAAAGGTCCCGATGCCCGCTTCGAGCGATACCCAGATCCGAGCCCTTTTCCCGCACACTTTTGATCTTCCCGAGGTCATTTTCACAAAGGGAACCGCTAGCACTGAGGCCAAACCCATCCGAGCCGGTGTGATTTTATCTGGGGGGCCAGCCCCTGGCGGACACAACGTCATCGCCGGACTCTTTGATGCCATCAAAAGCATCAACCCGGAAAGCTCGCTCTTCGGCTTCTCCAATGGCCCGGATGGATTGATCAGCAATAAAGGAATGGAACTGGATGCCGACATGATCGCCCGCTACCGCAATACCGGAGGCTTTGACATTATTGGCTCCGGCCGCACCAAGCTGGAATCTCAGGAGGATTTCCTAAAGGCGATGGACACAGTGAAGTCCCGCAACCTCACGTCTCTTGTCGTCATCGGCGGTGACGACTCCAATTCGAATGCCTGCAAGCTCGCGGAGTTTGCAAGAGAGCAGGGTTCACCACTCTGCGTGGTCGGAGTTCCAAAAACCATCGACGGCGATCTTCGTGGCGACAATATCGAAACGAGCTTCGGCTTTGACACAGCCTCCAAGGTTTATTCCGACCTGATTGGCAACATCCAAAGGGACGCCATTTCGGCACGGAAATACTGGCACTTTATCAAGTTGATGGGGCGATCCGCCTCCCACATCGCCCTCGAATGCGCACTTCAAACCCACCCCAATATCACACTCATCTCCGAGGAGGTGGCTGAGCGCGGACTCACCCTCAAGCAAATCGTCGATCAGATCGCCGATGTCGTCAGCCACCGCGCCTCACAAGGAGAAAATTTTGGCACGGTTTTGATTCCTGAAGGCCTCATTGAGTTTGTTCCCGAAATGGGTGCGTTGATGAGTGAGCTCAATGAGGTTCTGGCTGAACACGGCGACGCCTTCAATGCGCTCGAATCTCTTTCGAACAAGAGAGAATTTGTGACAGGGCATCTGTCCAGCACGTCCGCGACCCTTTATCGGAGCCTGCCGGACGACATTGCGAACCAACTCATTCTCGACCGCGATCCGCATGGCAACGTGCAAGTCGCCCGCATCGATACCCAGCGTCTTCTCATTGACCTTGTTGAGTTACGCTTGAAGGAAATGAAAGCCGCCGGCACCTACAAGGCAAGCTTCTCTCCCCAACCTCACTACTTCGGCTACGAGGGGCGATGTGCTGTTCCTTCCAATTTTGATGCCGACTACACCTACACGCTCGGCTACACGGCCGCGCTCCTTCTGCGAGAGGATCTCACAGGCTACATCTGCTCCGTCCGCCACCTCACCCGCCCAGCGTCTCAATGGCAGGCGGGAGGTACCCCTATGTCCCGCATGATGAATATGGAACGCCGACATGGCAAAATGGTTCCCGTTATTAAAAAAGCCCTTGTGGAATTGGACGGTCCCGCTTTTAAGGAACTCGAAAAAAATCGCGACGATTGGGCTAAGACCACCCAGTTCGCCTTCCCTGGCTCGATTCAATACTTTGGCCCATCGGAAGTCTGCGACCGCCCGACGATCACACTCGAGTTGGAGTCCGCCAGCCAATAGGATCAGATATTTGCTTGGTACGGCGACAATGGATTTGATCCTTCTTGGCGCCAAACCAATTCGCTGGTGACCATCACCTCTCCATCAAAGTGAAAGTAGCCCGTAAAATGCCCACCAGCGAGCATTCCGGGGAGCCAGTGGATATCATCAGCCCACATTTCATGGTAAGGAATCGAGTCCAAGGCCGTCCAGATGGGGAGGGCCTCATCGGTTTCCACTAAATCGCCCGAGTATTCCGTGGCAGTGAAAACCGTGCAGTGCAGGCTATATCCATCTGCAAACTGGAAATGCAACTGCCCCCGCTCCACGACCGCGCTGGGTACTAGACCCACCTCCTCCATCGTCTCGCGAATGGCACAATCTGCAGGAGATTCCCCTGGCTCGATCCGACCACCAGGTGCATTTATTTTTCCCGCACCTAGTCCACGCTTCTTGCGAATCAGCAGGACATCCGTTCCTTTAAAAATAAAACACAACGTTGCTCGCTCACGCGGTTGCCACTGGCTCCAGAACTCGTTCATCAGAGGAACGGGGCTACGGAAGGGCTTGAATCAACAATTGGGGATAGCAACCTAGAACAACGATCAGCACGGCGCAAATGGCTACTGCCAACTTCGCGAGGAAACTGATGTTCACAGGCGCAGCATCCTCCGCCGGCGGCATCCAATACATCGCCCGAATGACTTTGAAATAGTAATAGAAGCCACTTGCCACAGTCACAACTCCAATCGCGGCTAGTCCGTAAAAATGCTGATTGATGATCGATTCGAAGATAAAGAATTTCCCAAAAAAGCCGACCGTAAATGGCACTCCTGCCAACGAGGCGGCGGCGATCAGCATCCCTAGAGCAAGAAACGGTGAGCGGCGGGCAAGGCCATTAAAATGGGAAATATCATCTCCTCCGGTCGCCTTAGCAACAGGGATCAGCACAAGAAACGCGAGGAAAGTCATCAAAAAATAACCGCAAAGATAGAAGACAACGGCACGACCAGCAAAGGCATCACCCACGGCAGCTAGACCGGCCAAAAGATAACCCGCATGGCCAATGCTCGAATAGCCTAGGAGGCGCTTGAAATTGATTTGTGGGATAGCGGCCAAGTTTCCGTAGATCAGCGTCATTCCCGACAGAAGGGCTAAAACGAGAATCAATTTGGGTTGGAATGCCAGCACCGTTAAGAATGGCTCTAGCACACGGATCAGGATCAAAAAACCAGCGGCCTTGGAAGCCACAGCTAGGTAGGCCGTGATCGGTGTTGGGGCACCTTGATAAACATCAGGAACCCAAAACTGAAACGGGGCTGCTGCAATTTTGAAACCAAGGGCGACGAGCACCATTCCGAGCCCAAAGAGTATCGCCATCTGATTGGCTTCAGTATTGATCGTCAGATTACGCTGGATTTCGGCAAGACCAGTCTGACCAGTCATTCCAAATATCCAAGTGATGCCATAAACAAAAAATCCGGTGGAAAGCGCGCCGAGGATCAAGAACTTTGTTCCAGCCTCCAAGCTGGCCAGACTCCGCCGCATGTAGGCGACTTGAATGTAGAGAGAAATGGTCACTAACTCGAGGGCGCAAAAAATCACAATGAAATCGGCTGCCGATGCCATCCACATCAGTCCAGCACAAGTGAAAACGGGAAGAACAAAAAACTCCCCTGTTCCGGCCCCTGGCTTCTCACTCGGGACGAGCCGCTGAACAACTGGCAAATAATCCACCGCAAGGATCAATGTCACGATCGTGGATAAGATAGCAAATCGCTTGAAGAACATCGCCAAGTCATCCACCACATAAAATCCAGAAGACTGCATTTGCGCCGGGCTGGCATCAATGAAGAAGCTCAGGATGAAAACACAAAGCAGACCGAAAATTGCCCCGTGAGCGAGAACGACTTTATTCGATTTGACGCTAAACGATTCCGCCATGAGCAGAAAAATGCCCAAGCAGACAACACAAACTTCCAATACGATGGGCGAAATCATGGGACGAGCAATGAAGGAGTGGCTAGGTTCACAAGAATTTGAGGGAAAAAGCCGAGAATCAGCATCACGGCAATGAGTAAAATAATAGATGCGCGGGAAAATCCAGAAAGATCCGGCAAGCGGGACCATCGCTCCGGAAGAGGTCCCATAAAGATACGGCGATAGGCGCGGAGCATATAAACGGCCGAAATAACAATGCCCCACACGGCACAGATCGTTGCGATCTGATAGAAGTTAAAACCAAAGACCTCAACCCCATCAACGATTCCCATTTTTGCTTCTCCGGAAGCGAAGGCACCAAAGAAAACAAGTAATTCGCCGGCGAAGCCGACAAATCCAGGGAGTCCTACGGATGCCATTGCAGCAAATCCAAAGGCGAGGCCGAGTTTAGGACAAATGCGAGCGATACCCCCGAGTTCAGAAAAGTCGAGTGTTCCCGTGCGTTCCCGAATTTCCCCGCAAAGCGCAAAAAGAACTGCAATCGTAAGACCGTGGCTCAGCAACATCAGAGAGGCACCCGTCAGGCTCAGTTGATTCAAAGCGGCGAACCCTAGAAAAATGTAGCCCATGTGCATGACGCTGGAATAACCGAGCATCCAGTCGAGTTTTCGCTGCGCGATCGTGATGTAGCCAACGTAAAGGATATTGCAAACCAGTAACACGAGAAGCAGGGGCGCGAATCGCTGTACCGAATCGGGCAGGATGGGGGCAACAATGCGAATGAGACCGTAGAGACCGAATTTTTTTAACACGCCCGCGTGCAACATGGACGCTGGCGCCGGCGCACAGGCATAAGCCTGTGGTGCCCATGTGTGAAAAGGGAAAAGCGAAACGAGAATACCGAAACCCAATAAAAGGAGCAGGTAAACACCCGGAGCGTCGGGAATAAGCCCCGCCTGCGCGTTGGCGATCATCTCGCGAAGATCAAACGAACGGGTGCCGATCGGCTGGATCAGATAAAGCCCAATGATTCCAAGCAGGAGAATAAAGCTTCCCGTAGCCAGATAAACCGTGGCTTTCCACGCTGCTGCCTGACGGTCGCCGGATCCCCAGATTCCAATGAGGAGGAATGTCGGAATGAGCGCCAACTCGTGGAACATGTAGAAAAAGAATACGTCCACAGAGGCGAATGCTCCGATAACGCCAGAGGAAATCAGAAGCAAGCTAGCATAATACCAGCGGGGGTTATTGTCCGGCGTCTTCGCCACACATACGGCAGCAAGGGTCACCACCGTTGAAAGGAAAAGCATCACTAGGCTGAGTCCATCGGCCCCAAGCGTGAAACTGATCCCGAGATGAGGGACCACCGGGAAGGTCGAGACGAACTGGTATCCGAGCTCCATCGGGCGGAAAAAAACCACGAGCGCTAGGAGGAATAGCAAATTAACAGCGGATCCGAGAATCGATGTCGAGCGGGGGTTGGCACCGAGCAGGATGAACAACGCCGAGAAAATCGGGACTAGGATGAGAAAGAGAAGCGGGCTCAGAGAACTCATTTTGAAAGTAGGATGTAAAGAAGACCAACAACACCAGCCCCGAACATAATCACGTAAGCTTGGATGTTACCTAATTGGAGAAAGCGAAGAGCGAAACCGCCCGCCCAAGTCAGCTTGCTGGGGACTTGAACCACGAGCATGTCGACGACCCAGCGATCGGCCCAGGAAAGCAGGGCGGCACCGCCACCTTGAATCTTATTGACGATCCAATAGTAGACATCATCGATATAAAAGCGGTTGGCAAAGAGGGGTATTGAAATCGGGTCTTTTTCCGCCTTGAAGTAAAGCAGCGTCGCCAACCCAACACCACCAAAGAACATAGCGTAAAGGAAAGTGTGCAGATTGTGAGGCACGTGAGGTGGATATTCCAAAGTGAAGAAAAGTTTTTGAATGGATGGCCAACCCGTAGATATCGCAAAAATTCCAAGGATCAGCATCGGCACAATCATCACAAAAGGTTGTTCTTTGGCGTGCTCCGCATGCTCGCTCCGAGCCTTCCCGAAGAAAATAACGAAAAACTCCCTGAAAATGTAGAAAGCCGTGATACCCGCTGCGCTCGCGACCAACCACCCGAGGAAGGGAATTTTGACGACAGCCCATTCGATAATGAGATCCTTGCTGTAGTAACCACTTGTGAACGGGCAGCCAGAAAGGGCAAGCATACCGAGGAAAAAGCAAAGCATCGTGAAGGGAAGCTTTTTGCGAAGTCCACCCATGTGCCACATCTCGACCTCGTGATGCATCGCAATCATCACAGAACCGGCCGCAAGGAACAAGAGGCACTTGAAGCAAGCGTGAGTGAAGAGGTGAAACATGGCCACGTCCGAAGTCGGCGCCACCGCGACGCCGAGAACCATGTAGCCGAGTTGGGAAATGGTCGAATAGGCTAGAATGCGCTTGATGTCGCTCTGCTGAGTCGCCATGAGGGCGGCCGCAAAGCAGGTGATGCCGCCCACCCAAGCAATGATTTCGCGGGCGTCGGGCACGACTTCGAGAATCGGGAAAATGCGGGCCAGCATGTAAACACCTGCCGCGACCATCGTTGCGGCATGCAGAAGGGAGGATACAGGTGTCGGGCCTTCCATCGAGTTAGGCAACCACACGTGCAAGGGCATTTGGGCGGACTTGCCAACCGTACCCATAAAAACCAACACGCAGGCCACAGTCAGAAAAATGGGGGCGATCATGAGGTTCGGGGCTTGTTCAACGATCTCTTGGAAAACAATGCTCCCCGTTGCAAACCAGAAGAGCAAAATCCCGAGCATGAAGCCAAAATCTCCGATGCGATTGACAATGAAGGCCTGCTTGCCTGCATCTGCCGCCGAGTCCTTCGAGTAGTAGTGCCCAATGAGGATGTAGGAACTCACACCGACTAGTTCCCAAAACATAAACATCATCACAAAGTTGCTCGCCAGTACGATACCCAGCATCGAGAAAAGAAAGAGGGCCAAGCCGCCAAAAAAACGAGAGTAACCTTCCTCCTCCCTCATGTAGCCAAGGGAGTAAGTGAAAACTAAAGACGAGATGGTTGTAACCACCAAAAGCATAACTTTGCTTAGCTTATCAATAGTGAAGCTAATCGGAACCGTGAGGTCCGAGCCAAGACTCAGCCAGTTAAATGAAATCTGCTGGACGGCATCAGGCTGAGTGAACAACCACCAACTCAGGACGCATCCCGTGTAAGCGGAGGCCAAAGCCAACGCCGCACTGAGCCTTTTGGAGAAGCGACCCAACAAAAGAATGAGGGCAGCTGCTACGAGCGGGGTGAAAAGGATAATCCAGGGCGCGATTTGCGTACTCATCAAAACTTTAGCGTGTTGAGGTCATCAACGTGGGTGGTTTGTTTAGCGCGATAAAGCGCGACGATAATAGCCAGGCCCACCGCCACCTCGGCTGCAGCGACGGTGATAATGAAAAACACGAAGACTTGGGCATTATAATTCGGCATGCCATCTGGACCTAGATTGAATCTCGAAAACGCTACAAGCGAGAGGTTCGCCGCATTGAGCATTAACTCCAGACCCATGAAAATAATGAGAAGGTTGCGACGAAGTAATACTCCTGCCATGCCGAGGGCGAAGAGAAGACCACTGACAATCAAATAGTGCGCTAAGGTTGGCATGGTTATACGAATAGGAAAGGGCGTTGGCCCCGCTTGGCTTGAGGATTAAAATAGCGTGCTTGTATCATTTAAGCTCTTTTTTGCTCAGCAGAACGACACCGACGGTCGCCACAAGGAGCAGGACGCCGATAACCTGAAAGGGAAGATTGAAATTTCGAAAAAGATTGAATCCCACCTGCTCGATATCGTTCACCAAGGGATACGACATCGCCGGCTTGGTCACAAAGAGAGCGGGGAGCGAAAGCACCACTTTTAAGAGAGCGGAAATGAACCCTCCCACCACCAAACCGCCACCGAGCCAAGCGGATAGTCGCACCCGACGACGTTTTTCTTCACGAAGGTCGAGCAACATGATGATAAAGAGAAACAGCACCATCACAGCACCCGCGTAGACGAGCACTTGAACTACGGCGATAAAAAAGGCGTCTAAGGTGACAAAAACAGCCGCTAGAGCGATGAAGGACAACACGAGGCTCATGGCCGAGGAAACCGGATTCCGGAAAAAAACAACCCCCATGGCAGAGAGGAGCATCAGCAGCGAAAAAATCCAAAACAGGACGAGTTGCATGGGTAAATGAAGTCGGGCTTATTAGCAGTGAGTTGAGATTTGTTCTACTTTTTTTCGTTCCATTTGTCGACTAGGCCGGTCTTCACACCGCCAAGTTCGCGAAGTTTGGGTAGATCGTGCACCATTTCGGCACGAGTGAGTCCGGTAATCGAGTAGTCCTTGCGAAGGTAGATCGCTTGCTCTGGGCAGACTTCTTCACAGAGACCACAATAAATACAACGGATCATATCAATATCGAAAACCTCGGGGCGTTTTTCGACTTTGTTCCACTTGTCTTCTGCCGGGATTTCCATCGGCTTAATGGTGATGGCACGCGGCGGGCAGATGAATTCACACAACTGACAGGCCACACAACGATCGCGTCCCCATTCATCGGTCACCAGCGTGGGCGCGCCGCGATACCATTCCGGCAATTGGGCGTCCCATTTCTGCTCGGGATATTGCATAGTCACTCGCGTCTTGCCGAACAACCCAGTCAAAATGTGCTTAAGCGTAATCATCAGACCAGACAGAATCGTGGGCAGATAAATCCTCTCAGCGAAAGTGAGGCGCGGACGGTTGACGATGTATGCCATAAAGGTGTGCGTGGTTCTAGCAAGCTTCGTGAGTCATGGCAACTGCGGAGTCACATTTTTAGTTTGTCCGAAATTACCGCACCCCTACGAGCAGGGATTTATTTCAAGTTCGTGGGAACGGCTTTGAGTAACGATTCCAAAACGGGCACCGGAACAAACTGGCTCACATCCCCGCCCATAGTGCCCACCTCCTTGATTATACGGGAACTGATGTAAGTGTAATCCTCTTTCGATGTCAGGAAGACCGTTTCCAGTCGCGGTTCAAGCTTGCGGTTCATCAAGGCCATCTGGAACTCGAACTCAAAGTCCGAGACAGCGCGAAGACCACGAATGATTGTGAAGACATTCTGCTGACGCGCAAAATCGACAAGCAAACCATCGAGAGAAATGATCTCGACGCTGGGATTGCCAGCGAGGCTCTCGCGGAGCATGGCGATGCGGCTTTCCACACTGAACATCGGGGACTTCGACTTGCTTGCCGCAACAGCTATGATCACGGACGAAAAAATCTTTGTTGAACGGGTAATAATATCGATGTGTCCGAGATGAACGGGATCGAAGCTGCCGGGGTAGATTGCACTATTCTTATTCATGTTTCATTTCGCCAACTTGGATTGGATGGATTACCTATGGTATGCTCGCATGGATTCCTTGCCGTGGAAATGCCGTAGACGAAATCCATGAAGCCAGCTAACGCCACCCACTCCGCGCACAAAAGTCTTTTTTCAAATTCGGGCAAAGCAAGATGCAGGTTTGCGCGAAGCTGAAAGTTTGGTATGTCTTTGTTCGAACATGAGCAAAGTCGCCTATCTTGGCCCTGAGGGCACATTTTCCGGAATTCTTGCGAGGCAGCGTTTTGGTAAGAAGTCGGATCTTTTGCCATGCCCAACGATTGATGCCGTATTCGATGCTGTTCTTTCTGGTGCCGCGCCCATGGGCCTTGTGCCTGTGGAGAACTCCTCTGGCGGTACCGTGCCAGATACGATCGACCTCCTCATCCGCCATGCTAGCTCGATTTTTATTCATGAGGAATTATCACTGAATATCCGAATCGCCCTGCTCGGTCGCTCGGGGTCGAAAGTGAAGACGGTTTACTCCCACTTCACCCAGATCAAACATCATGGCGATTGGTTAAAATTCCGCCACCCCAAGGCCACGCTGGTGCCCGTGCAAAGCACAGCCATAGCTTCCGAGTTGGCTGCATCAAAGCCGCACAGTGCTGCCCTAGCCTCTCCTGGCGCGGCGGAGATCTATCACCTCGATATGCTTGATTTTCCGAGTGGTGCCGACGAGGTCAATGTGACCAACTTTTTTACAATCTCTAAAAAACCGATCGTCAAGATCTCATCAAATCGAACGGCTTTCGTCGCCGCATTGAAAAACACCTGCGGTAGCCTGCATCGTTTTCTTGGGCCTTTTTCTCGTCAAAAGGTAAGCCTGACCCGCATCGTTTCCCGCCCGGTTCCCGGACAACCCCAAACCTACGTTTTTTATATCGAAGTCGAGGGATCCTTGAGCGATCCGGGGGTAGCCCGATCCATTGAACTTGCCGGCGGGCAGGCCCACACACTCACTCACCTCGGAAGCTTCCCACTCGGTCGCCACTTCCGTTCCTGACTTGTCAAACCCACCACACTTTGCCACAAAAAATTATGACCCTTATTTCCACATACCGACTTTCCGCGTTTTTACTTAGCGCCGTTCTTCTGCCCAGCCTTCTCACTGCACAGGAAGCCACTATCACTGTCAAAAAAAGCGACGCCATCAGCGTAGCCATCAAACCCTTTAGCGGTTCCGATGCGACCATCGCGGGCAAAGTTGTCGCGAACGACCTTGACCTATCCGGACTCTTCTCTATCGGCATCCCGGAGAGGGCGAGTTTTTCTGTTGCTGGAGCCTCTGGTGGCGGTTCCCTTCAGGGCATTGTCACCGACAACCGCGGCGGGGTGATACTCCAAAAAAACTACTCGGGCGATACCCGCTCAGCCGCACACAAGTTCTCCGACGATATCGTGGAAACCCTCACCGGCCAAAAGGGCATTTCCGCATCCAAGTTTGCCTTCGTGAGCAACCGAACCGGATCCAAGGAAATCTACATCTCGGACTTTGATGGCGCGAACCAACGTCAAATCACGCAAGAACGAGCCATCAGCGTAGCTCCTGCCATATCTCCAGATAAATCCCGACTCGCCTACACCGGCTACCAGAGCGGATATGCCGACATCTATATCATCGATCTTCATTCCGGCTCACGCACCCCGATCCTGAAATATCCCGGCACGAATTCCGGCGCTTCGTTCTCACCGGATGGCAGCCGAGTCTCATGCACATTGAGCCGCGATGGGAATCCCGAACTTTACATTGCCTCCGCGAACGGCAGCGGCGCGCGGCGCCTCACGAGATCCCGTGGCGTAGAATCCTCCCCAAGCTGGTCACCCGATGGAACCGAGATTGTCTATTCCTCGGACGATACAGGGGGACCTCAACTTTACCGCATCAGCACAGCAGGGGGAGCCCCTCGCCGCATTTCTACCGGTTTTAGTTACTGCACCGAGCCGAGTTGGTCGCCGGATGGTAAAAAAATTGCCTTCACTGTTCGCCAAGGTGGATTTTCCATCGCCGTTGTGGATCTCACGACTGGCGCTACACGCGTCCTCGATCAGGGCCAAGATCCTTGCTGGGGAGCGGATTCCCGCCACATCATTTATAGCGATGGATCCACTATCATTCTCATGGATACAATCAAAGGCCGCAAAACACCCGTTGCAAGCGGATTGGGGAAGGTATCCGAGCCAAGCTGGTCACGTTAAGACTCAGCTCATCACACGGAATCGCGGAGTGCAAAACCGCACCCACGCATAGCCCGCAAGAGCTCCGCCCAAGTGCGCTGCATTGCCAATATTTCCGAACAGCTCGGTGACAAGGAGAAAGAGCGACACCATGACAACGCTGAATCCAAGCCATCTTGCTTCCATCCGAACTGGGATGACGAAAAAAAGGAGCGCCGTAATGGGCATTCGCGGAAAAAGAGCAGAAAAAGCGGCGACCAATCCGCAAATAGAGCCCGAAGCCCCCACCAGACTCCCCCCGGGCGGGATGAGCATATGCAGTAAGCCGCCCACCGCGCCGGCAATGAGATAGAAAGCCACAAAGCGGTAAACACCCATTAGCCTCTCCAATACAGGCCCCGTGAACCAAAGCCCGACCATGTTCAGCAGCAAGTGCATGCTGCCCGCGTGGACAAACTGATATGTGAATACCTGCCAAAGGTTCCCATTCGATATCCCGCGCCAACTCAGCCCGAGAAAATTATCCACCCCTGTTCCATTTTCCCCACCAAAAAAGGACTTAAAAATGAAAACGAGAACATTAATCGCAATCAGAACGTTGACTGCTGTGAGTTGAATTTTTTGCCCTCGAAAGATCACCGACTTAACCTAGCGACGGCTCGAACGTTTGTCCATACGCCGGTATGCGGAGCCCGATCTAGCCGATCCCAACGGCTTCCCGCACTCGTCGCATGACGCCATCTGATACCCCTCGCGCTTTTTCAGCACCTTCGGCCAACACACGATCAACGTAGTCCGGATCCTGTAGAATTTCGTCCCTGCGAATACGAAATGGCGCAAAATAATCCCAGACCGCGCCAAACAGCCTTTTTTTCAAGTCCCCATAACCCGTGCCCCCGCGCAGAAACTCACTTTCCATCGTTCGATAGTCGGTCTCACTGGCGACCAATTTGTATAGCCCCAAGATGGACGAGTTTTCCGTGGATTTCGGTGCCTCAACCGGGGTGCTATCGGTTTTGATGCCCATGATTTTCTTTTTGAGCACATTTTCGGGAGCAAAAATCTCGATCGTATTTCCGTAACTCTTGCTCATCTTGGCCCCATCCAATCCGGGAACGACAGCGGTATCCTCGCGAATGCTGGGTTCCGGAAGTTTAAAGATAGCTCCGTAGGTCTCATTGATCTTCACAGCGATATCGCGTGTGACTTCGAGGTGCTGCTTTTGATCGCGCCCGACCGGCACGAGGTCACTATCGTATATCAGAATATCTGCCGCCATTAAAACGGGGTAGGCAAAGAGTCCGTGAGTGGCGGCAAGGCCCCTCGCCGTTTTGTCCTTAAAGGAGTGACACCGCTCGAGCAATCCCATCGGTGTCACCGTACTCAGAATCCAAGATAATTCGGTGACGGCGGGCACGTCCGATTGGCGAAAAAAGACGGCCTTTTCGGGGTTCAGCCCGCATGCCAGAAAGTCGATTGCCAACTCGCGCACATTAGCCCGCAGGGCGCTGCCATCGTGAACGGTGGTGAGTGCGTGTAAGTCGGCAATGAAATAGAAGGCCTCCCCTTTTTCCTGCAACTCGATCGCGGGCTTCATCATTCCAAAATAGTTGCCCAGATGCAGCGTGCCGGATGGCTGGATGCCGGATAAAATTCGCATCCTTCCAAGCTAACATTTTCGCACGGCGGTGGAATCATCTTTTTCCAATTTCACGCAAGTCCAATTGCATTTTTTAAAATGAATTGCTCTTGAATCCTGGCTCGTTATCGTCCCATTTCATCGTCTTCCGTAGACGTATATAAAAATGAAAAAAATGATTTTGGCCCTATTGATGGGGCTTGTTGGATGGCATGCGAATGCCGCTGAGAGTTACATTATTATCGATAATCAGACGGGCGTGATATTGGACTCAGACAAAAGAAATGAAAAGTTGCAGGTAGCCAGCCTCACGAAGGTGGCCACATCCCTCGTTGTTCTCGACTGGGCGGAACTCAAGAAAATCGATCTTTCCACGTTCGCTGAAGTCCCAGCAACAGCCACTGATAATGGAGCCTCAAGCTCCATCGGCCTCGTGCCAGGCGACACCTTGAGCTTGCGCGACCTGATTTATTG
>Ga0209550_10004032_pt1 | contig 13944 bp, 12 predicted proteins | sample LauGreSuBDMM15SN_2_FD_187567 | JGI IMG/M metagenome (GOLD analysis project Ga0209550, IMG submission 187567) | Freshwater lake microbial communities from Lake Michigan, USA - Su13.BD.MM15.SN (SPAdes) (version 5) | ecosystem: Environmental > Aquatic > Freshwater > Lake | place: Lake Michigan...
CCTTCAGACCCTTCTCCAAATAACGTACCTTGAGGCCCACGCAAAACTTCAACTCGCTCGATATCAGCAAGCGAGACTTCAGGCATATATCCAGGCACATAAGACATGGCTGTCTCGTCAAGGTAAAACCCGTTGACCGAAGCGGACTGATTGCTGCCCGAAAGATCGCTGGCGCCGCGGATAGATAAGCGCATAGCTCCGGGGTTGGCAGCCAATATCGTAACGCCCGCAATGCTGTTACCAAGATCTTGTAACGACGATATTCCCTGACGCTCTATCGACGCGCCACTAACGGCAACAAGGCTGATAGGAACGTCCTGCGCGTTTTGTTCGCGCTTCTGTGCGGTAACGATTATAACCGCCGAATTGTCGACTTCTGTATCCGCAATTTGGGCGGTCGAATTAGCCTGAGCCATAGCGGGATCTCCGCAGACTAATACTGCCATTGCCACTGAGCTTAGCATAAAATGCTTGATTGAAATTGTCATGGTGCTTTGCTTCCTTCTTATTCTACTGGTCTAAAATAATTTGATTAAGGTTCCCCCAGACTGCGTCGCCAGCGCTGAAGAGAACAAACGGATTGTTAGTTGGAGGGAATGTCAGCTTTGGGCGCGCTACTTGGTCGGCCTAGATCAATGCCTCTGCCTCCAACAGCTTTGCCGGAACCTGCTTTGGGTTTAGTATTTGCGGCCGGTGTCCGCCGCGCTGCAGTTGCCTCGTCTGTATTCAAAATAAGAGGTAGGCCATCTTTCCCTCCGATGATGACTGTCTTGGCATTTTCGGATGTAGCTAAACTGAGTGTCGCTTCAATACCGCGCCACTTGAGATAATTTGGTGAAAGCCCAGGCTGCACCTTCTGCTGAAAACGCGCTATCCCATCGGCTTCAATTTCTTTGCGCATACTTTCCATGCGTTCGCGCTCTAAGCGAAAGACATATTCTTCTTTTAACTGTTCTTGCTCTTGTTTTTTCTCAATTGCCGTCGAGACACGTGCTGGCAATTCAATATTGTTAATCAACACATCTACGAGTTCAATCACCGGCTTGTATTGGGCTGGTCTGCTTTGCTCAGCGATGCTTCGGAAACGGCGCCCAAGCAAGATGGCACCTTCGGGCGGATCAGGGTCCGCTCGACTTTCAATTAGGTTGTGTGTTTTCGGATCGACAACCCTTGCGAAGATGCGTTCCTGAATTGCATTACGTGCGGGGCCATAAACGTCATGAACCGAGAATTTGGAGACTTCTGACCTTACAATTGAAGCGATAGCAGGCGCGATTAATTTTTCTTTATAGTTTGGACCGATGGTCCTGTGGACCAATCCCACTTTTGATGGGTGAACACGGTAACGGTAAGTAATTTTTAGCTTTACGTTGAGCCCTTCCAAGGTGACCCCATCAAAGGTGTCGTGTGCGATCAATAACCGCGTATCATAAAAGGTGACGGTGTTAACGGGCACAACGATCCGTAGGCCTTCGAGGAGGACACCAACCGTGTCCGTGCCCCCGAAGAGAGGCCGATATATTGCGCCAACATGGCCAGCCGGAACGCGGACGAGAAAAAGAGGCCCTAGCAACACGAGCAAAAACGCGGCCAAAAGCGTTCTCAATATAACCTTATGTTTATGTTTCCGGAAATAGGCTCGCGGGTTCAGTTTGCGTATAAGCGCAAGAAGCCTTGCCTTAAATCCAGTCTCTTCCGGGTTTGTTAAAATAGCCTCAGACGAGACAGGGCTAGCCATTTTGCAATGCCTGCTCACGCTCCGCTGACTTTAACCCACGCGCATTTGGCACCGATGTACGCGTTATCAAAAGGATGAAGATGCCGACCAGCGGAGACAGAACTACCGACAATATCAAAAAGAGCAGAAAGCCGCCCCTCCGGTCAATTGCCATCAAACCCACTGTCAGGCACAGAATTCCATATACGGCTATTGCCAGCATAACTAATCTCTCAAGGTAAATTGAGCAATCCGGTCGCCCACGTGAGGCGGTTCGGATTGCACCAATAATTTAAGCGGCTAGAGCCTCAGTGTTCTCAACCGAAGCTTCTTTTTTCCTTGAAAGCTTGGCTTTGGCGGCCATGAATTCAGAGCTGAAAGTCGCGCGCAGTTGGGCTAGGCCCAATTTGTCAAGGCTTCCACCGGCGTCCAAATGGTCCGCGAGTGCATTGCCCAGTGTCAGGGTTGTCAGACCCGCAACAGATGGCATCGTCACAGCGCCGACGATTGAGCCCACAACGGGTATCATCTTGAATATCGAACTCAATCCACCGCCCAAAACAACTGGAGCCACTCCGCCGACCGTCGAGCTGACAATCGCGCGAACCCGATCCTTGGACAAGTCTACGCCGTAAATTTTTGCCACGCTGCGGATCATCAAAAGCTGTGATGTACCGATTGCAGTAATATCTAGAGCAGGTATCGGAATGATGCCGAAGCCAGCAGACGCCGCCGCATAACGTTTGATTGATTTTGCAGCCTGCTCACGGCGAGACATTTCTGGTGACACCGCGTTACTATCGTTCGCAGCCATTTCAGGCAGAGCATTTGCATTTTTTTCCGACATCTCAGAGATCCTTTCAAAATGTTGTACGAGTCCGTTTTATTGTCCTAAAATAATTTTTATTGTAATACAGAGATTGTACATGACTTTTATGACATATTTCGTAATTTTTTTTAAATAGCAATTTTTAAAATTTATTGCAATATGCAAATAGCATTCGCATTTTTTTCCGCGCACAAGCAACTATCAGACAGGATACTTATGAGATCGAGGTCAGGGCAATGCACTTATTCAATATTCTGAAGCGGGACTCGGACATCTTTGGAAGGCAGCTTTTGGGGTTGGCTGCCATTTCGGGCTTCGCAAGCGCCTCTATTCTGGCGATCATCAACATGGCGGTCCAAAAGACCGATGGCCAAAACATCCAGGCGACAGAAGGTGTTGACGTCAGCTGGTGGAGCGTTGTTCTCTTTGTGCTGGCAATTTGCATTTATATCGCTTCCCAACAGCGGTTAATGGAGGATGCTTGTCGCAAGGTAGAAGATATTCTTGATAAGCTTCGTATGCGCCTCGTTGAAGCCGCTCGGTCTGCTGAACTTCTCGAAATCGAAAAAATTGGACGAACTTCGATTTATGCAGCACTCAGTCGCGAAGCGCAGGTGATTTCTCAATCGACCCCTATGCTCATAATAGCAATCCAGTCTGCCATTCTGGTCATATGTTCAATGCTATATATGGCGTATCTGTCGACAACGGCATTTGTTCTGGCGACAACCTTTACTGTTACTGCCGCAATCTTCCATCTTTCGCGTTCTAAAGAGGTCGCTACCCAGCTGCATGAGACTGCGATGAGAGAGAACCAGCTTATCTCAGGCTTTTCTGACATCCTTGAAGGATTTCGAGAGATCAAACTTAATGCGCAGAAGTCTAATGCCATATCTGCAAATGTTTCCCGCATGTCAGGATTGGTGTCGGCACTTCGGGTAAAGACACAGTCGCTTCAGGCGCACGACTTCGTTTGGTCGCAAGTAACTTTTTTTGTTCTCACAGGTTTGATGGCATTTGCAGTGCCAATGCTGTCGACCGTTAGCCTTGAAACTGTCGCCATGACGACCACCGCTACGTTATTTCTTATCGGTCCGGTATCAAGCATAGTCGGAAGCCTGCCGGTATTTGCGCAAGCCAACGCGGCTGCGGAGCGCATACTTGCGCTTGAAGAAAGCCTTCAAAACTTGTCGTCGCCGTCGGACGAGATGTCGTTAGAGGAGCGGTTTTCAGATTTTAAAGCTATCCAATTGATCGACGTTCAATTCAGCCACAAATCAGCAGGCGGAGAAGTGGGCTTTGAAGTTGGGCCCATTAGTCTGAATATAGAACGCGGATCGACTGTTTTCATAACAGGTGGAAATGGTTCAGGAAAAACTAGTTTTCTCTATTTGCTATTGAGCCTTTATCCCACCGCGCATGGCACAATTAGCGTAGACGGTATTCCCATCGGCACAACCAACATTCATGCGTACCGGAACCTGTTTTCGACTATTTTCTCGGACAATCATCTATTTGAAGAGCTTTATGGGGTCGAACATTATGATCCCGACGAGGCAAAGCAATTATTCGAACTTCTCGAGATGGACCATAAGGTAGCATTGGAAGGTCGCCGCTTTAGTTCGCTCAAATTATCTAGTGGGCAGAAGAAGCGAGTGGCCATGATTGCTGCAATTTTGGAAAAACGTTCGGTGTGCGTTTTTGACGAATGGGCTGCCGATCAAGACCCACATTTCCGTGAAAAATTCTACAGGGTTATCCTGCCTTATCTTAAGGCGGCGGGTATCACAGTCATCGCGATCACCCACGACGACAAGTATTTTGATGCGGCCGATGTTCGCATGCACATGGCTGATGGCAAGCTGACATTCGTTGACGCCGAGCGCAGCGCGTCTCGAAAAATCGCGTAGATTGCTTCTGAGTACTATTCGCGATAGTTTACGACAACTACGGAAGGCGCTCATAATACGGCAGACCTGCCACCGCTGCTAAACATCAAACCCCAGACTAGGCCGACATTCCGCTAATTTACCTAACCATTAGTGCCAAATGTTTTGCCGCTGGACACTTCTGATACACTGCTCGTTGGGGTTATGGTCTCACGGAAACGGGCTGTTATTGTTTCGGAGCTACAGAGAGGGGCATCCCCTTGGTACCGGCATAAAAAACGATCAGAACTACTGGGTTGTCTCCAGTGCGCCCGCGGTGATTGATATCGACCATCTCTGGAAGCACGTCGCCGGCTTTGATAGTTTTAGACTGGCCGCCTTCGCGTTGCTCTACCGTCAATTCACCGGACAGGACAAAGGCCGCGTTGGGCATCGGATGAGTATGCCAGGGCAATTCGGTGCGAGGCGGTATGGTGATTTTGAGGGTGGTCAGCTCAGGCGCGCCGTCGGGATAGCGGATATAGGCAGTCCCATCCCAAGAGCTTGTGCTTTTCAGCAGCACTTCGCTGGTTACTGCAGGCGTATCGGCGGCGAGGACCGCCCCACCAGCCAGCAACGGGGCAGCAAATAAAAACGAGGTGACACGCAGATATAGCATAAAGTTACTCCTGATTTAACGGGCTGACGTTGAAAGGAGCTACCACACTCTGTCAATATGTTTTGAGTTAATCCTTGCCGCTAGCGCAAGGAGAACACGCGCTACCTCCCTGAGGATCGCACATCGCGATCCTAAACTTTCTTTCTGAAAACGCTTGTATCTCACAGAGCCGCGAGGAGAGCGCTGAGCGGCACTACATGGATGGGTTCGCCGAGTTCCTACATACGGCGGTCATAAAGGTGTTCGACATACTTCTGAGCACCGTCGAGAACATATCTGATAACAACTAGGTCATTGATATTGTTCTGTAGTTGATTCGCCCGAGACGAAATCTGGATGCTATTTCAGACTTGCGGGATTGGTCCTTGAACTTCGCACAAGGGCTGACGCACGGCGACCGACCCGAGTTTAGGATAAAGCAAAGCAAACGAGTGCTGTGCGCCCAGCTGCAGACATTCCATCTCTAATCGCTTAGTGATCGCCATTTGGCAGCCAGTAAATTGATCTCGTCTCCGATAGTGTCCCGAACGGTATTGGTTCCTCAAACGGTATCAATGGTTCCAACGTCGTGATATTGGAGGACATTCTCATCACTGATGTCAATCTTCCGCCAAAAGTGCGGACGGCTATCGAAGCCAAGATAGAACAAGCTCAGGTCGTCGAAGAATGCGCCTTCCGGGACGGCACGCTCTATGCTCACACGGAGTCTCTGAGGTAGCCAGTTGCTGCCTTCGTCACTTCTTGCGCCAAGTCAGGCCACGAAAGGTCAAGGGAGACGGGGACATCTCTACGTGACTTACTGATTATGGCGGATGAAATAATTTCGTAGGAAATCCCGATCACGAGGTCACGCCGCGTTTCAGGGATATGTTGCAGAAAGCCAGAGATAGCTGCCCTGTAATACGCAACAAGGCGCCGCCGCGCGTTGATTACGCCGTCGAGTAGTGCGGGGTCAGAGGCTGTTGAATGGCTTACCATCAAGCAGATCAGCGGCTGGTTCTTCTCGGAAAACGCCGCAAACCCTGCGGCCAGTTCGGCGACAACCTCACCTGCGCTGGCAAAGTTATGCCCCTGCATGCGGTCGCGGGTCATGTCTTCGATCCGTGTGAAGGTGTCGAGCGTGATTGCCTGGACGATGCTGTTCTTACCCTTGAACCGCCTGTAAATGCTACCCACAGGTACTCCGGCAGCCTTGGCGACATCGTCCATCGAGAAACTGCTACCGCCGTTGCGGATCAGAACGTCGACTGCACCCGCGACGATGCGAGCCAGCGCAATGCGGCTGCGCTCCTGCTGCGGGGGGAGGACAAAGGGAGAGAAGTCGAAATTTTCCACGCGTCACCTTCCCCAACTGAGCTGCGTTGTCAATGTCGCGTCGTCGTTAGCGGCGGCCTGCTCAGTCGATGGAATAGAACGACTTGCCGCATTCCACAATGAAAACGCAATTTTGATTTGCATTTGTATGCTGAAAATGCTGTTAAGTCTCGACATATCAAGATCACCATCACCGTTATAGAATAGTCACAATAGATGTAAATAATTTGTTCTCGTTCAAGCTCCAAAACAAAGGGTATTTATGATCAATTCTTATCTGAAAAAGGCGATCCTCGTTGCGGGTTGTAGCGTCATCGGTAGCACGAGCGCACTCGCTTCTGGCGGCGACGGTAGCTCCTACATCGGCGTTTTCGGCGGAGTTGGTTCGACAGCAAAGCAGTCGGTCGAACAATCCGGCGTCGCCCATAAAGGCTACTCGGACGATGGCGAATACTTCACCTACGACCTGCTCGTCGATGTCGATGGCCGCAACCTGGGCAAGACCGCGACGGTGTTCGGTGGCCAAATGGGCTATCAATGGAACACCGGTTCATCGTTCAAGCCGGCCATCGAAGTCGAGGGCAGTTACCTGCGCGCGGATCAGCGTTCGAATTTGGTCAACCTCGAGGACGCGGGCGTCAGCAATGTGCGCGTTACCACCGGCGGCGTGCCCGTTCTGGTTACCGACCCCCGCACGCTGAATCTGGTCCGGGAGCACGTTCTCGACACCCCACTATCTGCCGGCAACCACACGTTCGCCAACGGCGCCAAGATGAAGATGGCGCTATTCACCCTGAATGGTGTGCTGACGTATGACGCAGGCTCCAAACTGAAGCCATATGTCGGGGCCGGCATTGGCGTGGCGTTCGTCGCCATGCGCGATGCGGTCTCGCTGCAGACTGGCCCCGGCGGCGTAGAGACCGGCCAAGTGTCGGCCACCAGCGCCGTGGTCCAGATCAACCATTTCAACTCGCGCGACGACGCGAACGACATCGCCTTCGCGGTGCAGGTCAAGGGCGGCGTACGTTACCAGCTTTCAGAGCGGATCTCGCTGTTCGCCGAATACCGGCTGGTCCGCTTGGCAGCGACTGAGCATACATTTGGCAGCACGGTCTATTACTCCCATGCACCGACAGACAATTGGGTGCTCCGCAACGGTGTGATGAACCTGCACAACGGCCTCTTCGGCGTCCGTTACGGGTTCTGACAACACAGGGACGTGGCGGCCCGGTTGCCGCCAGGCTCGTCCAAAGCTGGTATCACAGGGTGGCAAGGTCGTAGGTCTAACTAATGAAAACCCGCATTATCGAGATGTGCCGAATAGGACATTCCGCCCATTTTTAGAACCTGTGTGGATGATAGATTATAAAAAATGCTGTCTTTGGGATTTATATCTTGCTGACGCCATTAAAATTTCAACATAGTTGGAGCCATGAAATGCTGAGCAAAGCACATATGTACAAAGACGATAAAATCGCAGGATTTTCCCGTTGCCTTTTGTTGGCAACTGCAGTTATTTTGGTTGGTTGCAGTGAAACATCACCATCACCCTCACCCTCACCCTCACCCTCACCCTCACCAGCACCAGCACCAGCACCAGCACAAGATCCGGGCACGCCGACTACCTTAGTAAATTCTGTTAATGGCATGAGCCCATATGTATGCGCCGTTAATGGGATGTGCTTGAACCCAGCTTTTGCCCTTATTCCGGATAGTCCTCTTCCTGCAAATACCCAGTTTGCTCAATCCACCTATCCTTGGGTTGATCAAACCAAAAATACCATTGAGATTTCTTTTATGCCATATGTTAGCGGAAATGTTCTTCCCACTGATATTGATCCTGCTGGATTTAATCTCACCTTAACTGAAGTTAGCAGCACCAACACCGCGGGCGTCCCAAACGTGCCCTATCGTTATTTTAAGGGTAATGGCTTACCAAATTTTGCGATGGGTAAATTTCCTGTGCAGTCAGGAACTCCAGCATATCCTTATTACAATGCGCTACCCGGAGGAAGCAATGAATTTCCGACGGCCGATTTAATACCTGTTTCTACTTATAACATGGAAAGTTACATTCCAAAAATTCCGATTGAAAATCCAAAAGATGCGAATGGAAAGGTGATACCCGGCCCAATATCATCCTTAATTACTGGAATTTCGTTGTATGGAGCAGTTTGGCATGCTGAATTAGCAAATTCAACCACCTCTTGGTATAACCCTTCCTCTGCACTACCCTTAGATCAGTGTTGGGGGCATCCTTATAATAAGCAATACCACCTGCACGGTTACTCATGGAAGTGCTTTCCCAATCAAGGAAACGCTGGACCTTCTCCGTTGTTTGGTTACGCTTTAGATGGCTATGGAATATACGGCCCACGTGGTGAAGATGGCCAAATGATTACAAATAAACAATTAGATGAATGCCATGGTCATACTGCATCGGTAATGTGGGATGGGAGAATGACAAATATATATCATTATCACCTTAATCGTGAATACCCATATTCAATCGGCTGTTTTCACGGTGTAGTTGATTATGCGAAAGCATTACCAAATAATGATATGACTGAGGGAGCAAATTATTCCGCTATACTTGAATTAGTTCCAGATAAAAATAAAGAAGTTTTGGAATCAACTATAGAACAATTTATAAAATTTCTTTCACAAGTTATTACTAAAACTCTACGATAATAATATTCGGGATAGTGATGGCCACGCCTACGGATATTTTTGAGATTACATCAATAACTGCTGGCAAGGATCAGACTTTAGCGCTGCTGACATCTGGAGAGGTGTTAGGTTGGGGCGGACCGGGGAGCGGTCGCTACGCATCTCCTTATGCAGATATTTGCAGCCCGTTAAAACCGTCAGATGGACAGCCAGCTTACATAAGTCAGCCTGATTATTATTCCGATATTTCTGCTGGCTTTGGACTGAGTGTAGGTGTCTCTAAACAGCAGCCGTTCATCTGGGGTTTCGCTCAATTAGGGATTGGCAGTAGGTCACTGATCACTGAGGCTCCCTCGGCAATTCACGACCTTGAACGGATTAGTAAGATTGCTGTAGGCCAATTCATATTTGCTGCCGTTAACACGAAAAATAGATTATATACTTGGGGTTTGAATTTAGATGGCGCTCTAGGCCGCAGCACTTCGCAATTCAATTCGTTGCCTGAGATTGTTCCCAAGCTTCCTCCTATACATGATGTAGGAATAGGGGATAACTTTATGCTGGCGTTATCACGTGATCAAAGAGTCTATGCGTGGGGAAGCAATTCATCGGGCCAATTAGGATTGGGCCATCTCACTTCTGTTACAAGTCCTCAGCCGATCGCTCTACCAACAACGATTAAGTTTATTGCCGTGGGCTCTACTCATGCACTCGCGATTTCGACTGACGGCAAAGTATATGGATGGGGTAGTAACAACTACGGCCAAGCAGGAGGTGGCGCTCTACCTTATATTAACAGCCCTAAATTGATTTCACTTCCGGAAAAAATTGCAGAAATTGCTGCGGGAATGCATTATTCATTGGCGCTATCTGTTTCAGGAAGAGTTTACGCTTGGGGCTGGAACGGGTTTGGCCAACTCGGCCTAGGCGATCTTCAATCGCGATCTTCTCCGACGTTAATACCCGCCCTCTCAGATGTTCGATCAATTGCTGCAGGCGAAATGCACGCTATTGCAGTGGGAAAAAATCATTTATTAGGCTGGGGCAATAATTCTTCGAACCAAATTGGTAAAGCTGCCATAAGGCAAATGACTGCAAATCCGTTTTTGACAATTTTGTAATAAAAACATGCAAGATAGATTTAAACTTGAGAGCCCGCGCCGAGATTTCCTGCGTTTAGGTATTGGCGTCGCTTCGGGAATTGTACTTTCTGCTGGAGTTGGCAGATGCAGTAAAAAACATTCAGAACAAACCTTTGTGCAGCCGGATATCCTCGTATCTCAAAATGGCGTATTGGATGTAACGCTGACTGTCTCGTATTGGAATAGTCAGTTATCAGGAGAAGATCGAGCGACAAAATTCCCGGTATATTTGCGTTCCTATGGTTACAATAATAATCGGCCTAACTATGCTGGCCCTACTTTAGTTGTTAAAGGTGGAGACAAATTAAGAATTCTTCTTATTAATAATTTGCCGCTCAATCCACCTGCTGCGCCCAATGATCCACTTCTCTATATGAAGCCTAATACAACAAATTTACATACGCATGGACTTCATGTATTCCCAGGAATGTATGAAGATTTGAGCCGCCAAGAGTATGGAGACTATGTTGTCGATTCCAGAACCGGTGGAGTAGTGCCCGCAGGAGATTCAAGGCAGTATTCCTATGATATACCAAAAAACCATCCGGCGGGACCTTTTTTCTACCGTCCACAGTTTCATGGTTCGAGTGCAATTCAATTAGCCAGCTTAATGCAGGGCGCCCTTATGGTAAGGGGGCCTGTTGATGAGTTGTTGGATATGGCGCAAGCAACTGAACTCATCTTCTTATTTCAGGCACCATATCTCACAATTGGCGATGATTATAAAAGCTATGGTTTAGAGAGTGGGCAATTAGAAAATTTCGAACGATTATCTGATTACCCAACAGGTCGTGGAATTGATCATTCAAATACTGCTTATTCAGAAATGCAGCCGGTATTGATTAACGGTGTACGTCAGCCAACGATCATTTTGGAAAGTGGTGAAGTTCAACGGTGGCGTTTCATAAATACGCAGATATTTAATTGTCTTAATATTAGTTTAGACGATCATGTATTATACCAATACACACGGGATGGCTGGGGTAGCGCTGATTATCAAGAGTATCCTGATGCCCGGGAAAAGGATGGCAAGGGTATAGAACTATCCGCCGGCAATCGTTCCTCAGTGATCGTTAAGGCCGGAGCACCTGGTACATACTTGCTTAGAACACTCCCAGTCAATATTTCGAATAGTAAGCAGGGGGCTATATTGCCAGGGGATGTGCTGGCGAGAGTTGTAGTATATGAGCGGAAAACTATAAAAAAGATAGCTGAGAAGATACCAGCGGCACCTCTGCCGGTCTCTGATTTTCTTGAGCCCATTAGCGACGATGAATTTTCTAGATGCGGTGGGAAAAAACGCAGCATTGTTTTCAATTTAGTTGTTCGTGGTGGGCTAACGCATTATCCAGGAATTCAATCTGCCGAACCCCAATTGCAGCGCTCAAATCCTGTCATTCAGAATGTCATTCTCGGCGCTGTGGAGGAGTGGACTATTTTTAATTTCAATAGCATTTCGCACTCATTTCATATCCACGTCAATCCAATGTTTGTTACCAAGATTAACGATCAGCCTATTGATCCCTATTGGTGTGATACGGTTGCCTTGCCGGCTGGAGGATCCCCAGAGACGCCCACGTCAGTTACATTTCGAATGCGTTTTAGAGATTTTGTGGGGCCTTTCATTCTTCAAAGCCAAATGTTGCAGTACTCTGATTTAGGACTGATACAGCGCGTAACAGTAGTGCCGGAATAGCCGGGATGTTTCTGATGCTCTATCGCCAGCATAATTCACAGTGAGTTACGTCATAACAATGCGATTTGGTTGTTTACATCCGATCAATGGCATTCCCGTATATATTAATCGTGATGCTATGGCGCAATCACGACCAAGTCGGCAGCATTGTTCTTTATTCTCTGAGCAACGGAATGAGGTTAGGGTAACGTCGGCCGCTTCGATCCGCTCTCGATGATCAGCGCCAGAACCAGCCGCCGCCGAACCTGGTCAGGCTCATTACACCGTCGCGAAATCGCGCGTGAGCCAGAACGCACACTCACCGGTATTAGCCGCAGGCCTGCGAATAGGGTGTTTTATGGCTTCGCCGTTTCATCTAAAAGTGCTTTCAAGTCGTGAGCCAATGCGTCTGAACCGTTGGCATGGTTGATATATAGGCGCAAGTGTCCTTCTGGATCAAAAGCATAACTGCCTGCTGGATGATCCATTAGGTAAGAGCTGGGGGTTGTACCCGGGACCTTTTTATAATGAAGTTTAAAGTCTTTTGCGAGCTTAGCTAGGTCAGCATCATCTTTCGGACGAAGCCCTAAAAAGCGAGGATCAAAAGCAGGCGCATACTGTTTCAAAATCGAAGCAGTATCTCGCTTAGGGTCAACCGTCACAAAAAGTACCTGCACCTTATCTGCTTGTGGCCCTAATACCTTCATCGCTCTATGTATCTCTGTCAAAGTGGTTGGGCAATAATCAGGGCAATAGGTATATCCAAAAAACATCACTACTACTTTTCCCCTGAAGTCTGCAATTGTCCGTACCACGCCATCAGGATCTTCCAAATGAAAGTCTTTTCCAAAAGACGGGCTGTCAGTAATTTCAGGGTTTTTGAAACTTTGCTTTGGGATACAGGCAGTCAATAAAAATAAAAGCGTAGCAAAAATAAAATTAGGCGAAAAATTCATGTTATCTCCAAATAAATAGAATTTTATGAAAATTTTTATAAACATTATTGAAAATAGATGATCTAATGATGAAATGATTTACTAGGAAGTGTGACGTGCCCCCCAGCTTTCCACAAACTGGGATTATAGTCTGACCGCTTTTGACGGTTCCTCGGTTTTGCATCCAGATTCAATGTTAGACTCAGGCCTTTAGCTACCGGGGTTAGCCCCGGGAGATGAAGCAAATTCGGCGGCGACGTGTGAGGACGGCACTCGTTGTAGTCCCTTCGTCACGTTTTGATCTTGCCCCTGGCGTCGGCCAAAGACAAGAACCAATGCGTGTTTAGGCATTTTCAGAACCATCGTCGCTCGTGCACGCTTCGACGGGTCAACTGCAGAATGGATCGCATGAGCCTCTAAAAGAACTTTGTTTTCCGGGGTCTGGGCAGGATCTTGTCCCGGCGTCTTTGCGTCCCCAAAATATCGGATATGGCCATTGTCTACGTCGAAAATATTATGCCAAGGTGTTTGCGCAGACCCCACCCGGTTTGTACTACTCGATATCAGCACTGCCGGCCTGCGGCTTCACTCGGCGGCTTTAACAGGCGCTATGGGATTTATGCCCTTCTCTAGTTGGGGAACCAAGTTCTCTGAATGCGTCACATGTCAAAAGTTTGTAACGCCGTCTATAATTGGACTGGCTTGAGAAAACTCGCGCGGATACCTAAGGATTTCGCCCACTGAGAGCTTGCGATTTGACATAGGCTTAGCCTAGCCAGTCGATAAAGTTTGTCTAGTTGCCGAGGCGGGTCAAACGTCCAAAATCGTATGTACGAAGGAACTGTGGCTCCCATAAGCCAGAATAGGGGGGTGCCACCCCGGTGGGGTCTCGATTAGCAGGGATTTTGAAGGGGGTGGGAGGTGTGAGTGACCGTGCTGCCATGTCAGCATGTTAAATAACTGCAAGACGACAGTGAAACCTAGGTGAAACCTTTTTCCGGCCTGCATTAGCGACCCCCCGAAGGGAATGCACTTAAGTCATTGAAATTAATGGCTCCCCGGGAGGGATTCGAACCCCCGACCAATTGATTAACAGTCAACTGCTCTACCACTGA
>Ga0209550_10004034_pt1 | contig 13941 bp, 11 predicted proteins | sample LauGreSuBDMM15SN_2_FD_187567 | JGI IMG/M metagenome (GOLD analysis project Ga0209550, IMG submission 187567) | Freshwater lake microbial communities from Lake Michigan, USA - Su13.BD.MM15.SN (SPAdes) (version 5) | ecosystem: Environmental > Aquatic > Freshwater > Lake | place: Lake Michigan...
TTTAAAGTAGCAATTCTTAATAAAACTGAATTTTGTAAGACCATAAACTTTTTCCATTTTAGTTTTCTTGCTTCCTTATCTCGATAATATTTTAATTCTTTGAATAATGAAGAGCCAGTCTCTTTTTTTTTATCTGTAGATCTTATTTTGGGTATAGGAGGATAGGTTTTTAAGTATAATTTAGTATATTTTCCTTTGGTAACTCTTATTTCATCTGATTCAATCATACCTTCAATTTTTTTTTGTAAAGCTAACTCTGGAATTTTTGATAGAATATTAAAATTTTTATTTAGGTGTAACTTTCTTCTCAAAATATCAGATGATTTACTCCCCCTTAAAATACCTATGATAATTTTCTTACCATATTTTCCTGGATTCTCTTTTAAAATATCAGTGAGAATGATTAAATCATTTTCTGAAAAATTATATTTTGACTTTTCTTCTTGTAGTTGTCTTTTTTGACTTTCTTTCTCTAGAGTAATATAAAGTCCTTCATTCTCTGATTTGCAATTGTCACAGACTTTACATGGTTTAATGCTCTCTCCAAAATATCCGCATATATAAGCTTGACGACATTTCGTATTCAAACAATAATTTTTTATTTCTTCTAGTAGGACAGACTTATCTTCTTTATCTCTAGATTTTGAAGATAAATACCTTCTTATATTAAAATCTGAATTTTTATAAAATAGTATACACTTAGATATTTGTCCATCTCTTCCAGCTCTACCAGCTTCCTGATAATAAGATTCTATAGAAGAAGGAACCTGATAATGAATTACATATCTAACATCTGAATTATCTATACCCATTCCAAATGCATTTGTTGCTATTAATATTTTTACTTTTCCCATTGAATAAGAGTTATGCGTCTTACTCCTAGTTATATCTTTTTGACCTGCATGATACTTTGCAACTTTGTATCCATTTGAATTTAAAAATTCATAAACATCATCTACTTTTTTTCTTGTAGAACAGTAAATGATAATCCTTCCCTTTTCTTCTTGATTTACTATTTGAAGTAGTCTATTATTTTTATATGTATCTGTTTCGAAATATTCCACTGAAAAATATAGATTACTTCTTAGAAATGTATTTGAAATAATTTTCGGTTTTATTAATAATAAAGAATCAATGATATCAGATTTAACTTTAGCTGTCGCTGTTGCTGTTAATGCTACTATTGGAAATTTTTGATTTTTAAGTTGTTCTCTTATTTTGTATAACTTCGAATATTCGACTCTAAAATCGTGTCCCCACTGGGAAATACAATGTGCCTCATCAATTGCAAGTAATTTGATCTGCATCTTAGAAGCCATACTTAAAAAGTAAGGAGAGAGGACTCTTTCAGGTGATACAAATAATAATTTAACTTTTCCTTGAACTGCTTTACTTAAAGATTGAAGCTGCTCTACTTCATTCTGACTAGAATTACAGAATACAGCTTGTATACCAAATTTGTTTAATGTGTCCACTTGATCTTTCATAAGTGATACAAGTGGAGAAATAACTAATACTATTCCATCATTTATTGTAGTAGCTATAAATTGATATATTAAAGATTTTCCTGCTCCAGTTGGCAAAACACATAAGCAATCTTTTTTTTCTAAAATGGCATTAATCGCATCTTCTTGTCCTTCCCTAAAGGAAGAAAATGAAAAATATTTATGTAGATGTGAATTTAAATCTATCTCAAAAACCAAAGTAAATTAATTACTTTTTACTAAATTTATTTAAATATTCTGTGCTAATGGCTTCAGGAAGATAGCCCCAAATACAATCATTTAAAAATCTTCTGTACACTTGGGCTCTTCTATAACCAAAAAATTTTCCTGTATTTTCAGTTAGATACCTTTCTAAAGACATATTATCTCCAACCCCCCTCTTTCTTGTAGCGGCAGCTTGGTCAAATAAGACCTTATATGAATCTTTGATCATAGAAATACTTTTTGAATAATTAATATAGGAATCAATTTGTGTTGATTTTATCTCAAAAAACTTGTCGGTCCAATAATCAATAATATGTTTTTTTATAATAAATTCAGGGAGATATTTATTTAAAGAATTACGACTATCTACATAATAACAATATCCAAAATCTCTCCTAATCATATCTTCTTGGATGATATTCCATAAAACAATTGGCCCTATATGGTACAGGAATATATTTGTTTCTTCATTTAACTCTGAAAAATCTTTAGATGATAAATTAGACATTGCAAATTCAATTAGGGTAGAAACCATTTTATTATATTTTGAAGCTGCTGAGTATCCAGAATTTTTTCTAACAAGTGCAGCTGCTAAATTAATATTGCTATTCTCAGACGGATTTAGAACCACAAAACTTGAACTATAAAACTTTTGTTCTTCTTCCTTTAAATCTTTTACTTTAACATACAAAATATAGGAATCATTTCTATTCCATTCTTTGGTACCTCTTACTATTGTATAAAAATATTCATCATCTGAACTTGATTCTTTCAGAGATGCGTGAAGAGGTCTTGAAGATATCAATGCTTCCTCATTATTTGGAAAAAGAGAAGCATACTCATAGTTTTTTTCTTCTTCAAAAATAATATTACTCATAAGGATAGACTTATCTGATGTTGATGTACCTACAATTTTGCAACCATACGTTTTCTCTATCCTAGAAAGAAGTGCTCTTGTATCTATATTTAGTTCAAAAATATCTCTCAAAATAGTTGAGTATATGTTCTCATAAATGGCTGATGTTTCAGTATAGGTTGAGAATATCTTTACATTTGAGAAAATTAAATTCCAAGAACTATCTGCTATTTTCCAAAAAGATGACACCCACTCATAGATAATCTTCATTCTGATAAATGCAATCTTCGAAGAACTCGGAGTAGAATCAGGAAATAACTCATAAACCTGTTTTTCAATTTCTGATTGCATAGAATGACCAACCATTGAAGCCACAAATTTCTTATGGCTATCTTCAATAGACTTGAATAAGCCTCCTAATTCATCTATTTGTGCATTAATAATTTCTTTAGTAGAAACAGAAAGTAATTTGTTACCCAACGTACTACGTAAACTATTAGTGTGTTCTAAATGTACCCCTAACGTCCCAGGTAAATCTTTTACAAACAATGCAAAAAAAGAAGGCTTACTCATTTTACTTAGGCACTCAAAGCAGGCTTTAGTGTATTTGGTTTTTTAGATTTTACTGATGCTTTTTCAGGTGAATCCGACGGAACAGAATCCATAATTTGCTTCAATTCCAGTGCAGTAATAGTTTCTTGTGATAACAATGACTTTGCGATCGCATCTAATTTTTTAGAATTTGTCCTCACCATTTCCCTGCCTTTATCTAAACTTGTCTGAATGATAGTTCTTACTTCTTCATCTATCATTGCTGCGTATTGCTCACTGTAAAACTTAGTTGAATGACCCATATCTCTCGCTAGAAAAACATTTTCATTTGATCCATTGTAATTCACCGTTCCCAATTTGGGAGACATCCCCCATTCACAAACCATTTTCTTAGCAATATTAGTGGCGTGTTGGATATCGTTGCTAGATCCAGTAGATGTATTACCAAACTTAAGTTCCTCAGCGATAAAACCTCCCATTGACATGACTATCTGGTCTAACCAATAGTTTTTGGTATGAATATGTTTCTCTTCTGCCGGGAGAGATTGTGTTAAACCTAAGGCTCTGCCCCTTGGGATGATTGTAACTTTATGAATAGGCTCCGTATATGGAAGGAGTGCTGCTAGTATTGCATGCCCAGCTTCATGAAATGCAATAATTTCTTTTTCTTTAACCGTTATAAAGAAAGATTTACGCTCAGGCCCCATCATAACTTTATCTCTAGCTTCTTCTAACTCCTCTTGGGTAACTCGTTTTTTATTTTTCCTAGCTGAGAGAAGTGCTGCTTCATTGATTAAATTAGCTAGGTCAGCTCCTGTGAAACCCGGAGTGCCTCTGGCAATAGAATTTAAAGATATGTCTGGAGTGAGAGGAACTTTTTTGGAATGAACCTGTAAGATTTCTTCTCTGCCTTTTACATCAGGAAGGTCTACTACAACTTGTCGATCAAATCTTCCTGGTCTCAAGAGAGCAGGATCTAAGACGTCTGCTCTATTGGTAGCAGCAATGACAATTACTCCCTCATTCGGCTCAAATCCATCCATTTCTACCAACATCTGATTTAGGGTTTGTTCGCGTTCATCATGCCCTCCTCCTAAACCAGCCCCTCGCAATCTACCTACAGCATCTATCTCATCAATAAATATAATACATGGATTGCTTCGTTTGCCCTGTTCAAATAGGTCTCTTACTCTTGATGCCCCTACCCCAACAAACATCTCCACAAAATCAGAACCTGAAATGCTTAAAAAGGGAACACCTGCTTCTCCAGCAACTGCTTTTGCTAAAAGGGTTTTCCCAGTCCCGGGAGGACCCACAAGTAGAACTCCCTTTGGAATTCTTGCACCAATGGCTTGGAATTTTTTTGGATCTTTTAAAAAATCAATGACTTCTTGTAACTCTTGCTTAGCTTCATCACACCCTGCTACATCATTGAATGTAATTTTTATTTTAGAGTCTACATTGAGCTTTGCCCTACTTTTTCCAAAACTGAATGCTTTATTTCCTGCAGACTGAAACTGTCTCATCATAATGAATGTTATGATACCAATTGCTAAAATCCATGGTATGATAGCAGTGAGAGCATTCACTAATTTATTTTCTTCTGTAGTCTTTGCCTGAAATGATACATTTGTCTTTCTAAGTTTTGTTAGCACTTCATTGTTTAAGGGGGCTATCATTGTTTTGAATGGACGGGGCTTCTTATCTTCAGAATCTTCTGCTATGTACCATCCCTCTATAATATCTTTTTCTACAGTGATCTGTTTTTTAATTTTTCCATCTGAGGTATGGATTTTTCCTATGGGTTTCTTTCCCTCTATAGGCTCCAGCATATTTAAAAAATCTGAATAGGAAATTTCTACAACTTTAGCTTCAGGTTTTTCAGGACGGTACCAGCTGAAAACTAGGATCATCAAACCAATGAGTAAAAAAAGGATTATGTTTCTAACGTTTTTGTTCATAAATTTAGCTCCCATTTAAGGATAGGATTTTGATTGGTTCTAAAGAAGGCTACATAAAAACAAATTAATTGTAAATCTTCCTAATGATTTCTATAAATATGAGTATTTAGAGTTTGTATTTTTCAATAACTTCATCGATGTCTCCCATGCTTATAGAGCGAATTGCTGCCTCTGCATCATTGATAATTTCGATTAGTTTTAAATTTTCTAGGGGTAAGAAATCTTCTTTTAGATACTGTTCACGGGTTTTAGATTTTAAGGATCCGTTTTTTACACCAATCCGAATTCTTATAAAATGATTACTCCTCAGAGAACCAATCACAGACTTAACACCTATGTGATTGTTTGTGTCACCACCTTTCTCAACTACAATTTGTCCCAAATTCAAATCCATGTCTTCATGGATCACAACAATGTCATAAACCTTTATTTTAAGAAAAGATGCTATGTATAAAACTGATTCTCCTGAAAGCTCACTAAAGGTTTGAGGTTTGAGTAGAACAACTTCATCTCCATCAAATTCTCCCCTTCCGATCAAAGACTTTTTTTTCTTAGTTTTAATCTCAATGTTGATGTTATTAGCCATCACATCGAGAATTTTAAAACCAATATTCGCCCGGTTATTATTAAATTTATCACCGGGATTTCCTAGACCTACTATGAGCTTCATCTACTAAAGCTTACTTCTTCTTAGCTGCCGGTGCAGGTGCTTTTGCGGCAGCCTTAGCAGGAGCCTTTCCTTTACCCTTATCTTTTTCCGCTATTTTCTCACTTCTTTCTGCTGCTAGGATAGCCTTTGTTTTGTTCACAGAGGTAACAATGGGATCACCATTGATGAGAATGTCCCAGCTCTTGGGAACGGGTAGCTCACTTACTTTTATACTCTGGCCTATTTCTAAATTAGTAACATCCAATATGAGTAGATCTTTTAGATCTTCAGGAACAGATTTAACCTTTATTTCGTGAATTAAATGGACAAATTGTCCCCCAGATTTAGAACCTTTGGCTAGGCCTGTAGTCTGAATGCCCACCTTAGCTTTGATCTTTCTTCCAGGAGTTACCCTATAAAAATCAATATGCCTTACTTCATTTGTTGCAGGAAATCTTTGGATTTCTTTTATAAAAACTTGAGAATTTGAGGGATCTCCATCCATTTCAATGGTTATTAAGGAAGCAGGTCGAATGCCAGAATCAAGAACTCTGTTCAACTCAGCTGCATCTACAGATCCAGAAACAGATTTTCCATTGGAGATAATATTAACAGGAATCTTACCTGATGACCTCAGGCGATTGTTTTCATTTTTTCCTGTTTCCGTTCTCTTGTCGATTTTTAATTTTAAGATACTCATTGTGTTGTCCTTTTAGATTTATATAAACAGCGAACTGATTGACTCTTCATTATGAATTCTCTGAATTGCCTCAGCAAAAATAGGGGCAACTGAGAGTGTTTTTAGTTTATTGATATTTTTTGATTCTGGAATTTGGATAGTATTGGATAATACAATTTCAGTGAAATCAGTCGAATTGAGATTATTCACTGCATCACCAGATAGGACACCATGAGTAGCACAACAAATCACACTTTTTGCTCCATTCTCTAGTAGAGCCTTTGCACCCTTACAGATAGTTCCTGCTGTATCAATCATATCATCCAATAAGAGACAATTTTTATCTCTAACCTCCCCAATAATATTCATCACTATTGATTCATTTGCTTGAGGACGTCTCTTGTCAATAATTGCTAGATTCGCATTCAATTTTTTCCCTAAAAATCTTGCTCTTTCTGCACCCCCTGAATCGGGTGAAACTACTATAAGATCAGAAATTTGCTTATTTTTGATATATTCATACAACACCGCAGAAAAAAACAAGTGATCTACAGGTATGTGAAAAAATCCTTGGATTTGATCTGCATGTAAATCCATAGTTAATACTCGGTTTGGGCCTGGAGCTTGTATTAAATCTGCAACCAATCGGGCACTGATTGGTACTCTGGGTTCTACTTTTCGATCCTGTCGACCGTATCCATAATAAGGGATAACAGCCGTAATTCTCCTGGCAGAAGCCCTTCGAAGTGCATCTACCATTAATAAAAGCTCCATGAGATTATCATTAGAAGGATATGATATAGATTGTACTACAAAGATATCCCTACCCCTAACATTTTCTTCTATTTTTACCCAACTTTCTCCATCAGAAAATTGTTTAACATTAGACTTACCTATTTGTAAGCCAAGAATAGAAGAAATCTCTTTAGCTAATGGTATATTTGCATTTCCTGAAAAAACAATTATATTGGGTATCATACTAGTAACTTTCCTTGAGAAATCAATAATTCTAGATATTCTAAGTCTTCTGGAGAATTTACACCTGTTCCCTCTAATGCATTTTCAAGAATAATCGCATCTGTTCTCTGGTTCTGTGAATTGTAGATTTTTACCAAATCGGGGAGATAGTATTCGTTTTGAGCATTGTTGCTATTAATAGATTTTAAATTAGAAAATACCGAAGGAGAGTTAAAGATATATGTGCCAGTGTTGATTTCAGTAACTTTTCGTTCTTCATCCGTTGCATCTTTCTCTTCTACTATAAATTGAAGCTGATTTTTTGAATTACGTATCATTCGTCCATAGCCTTTCGGCTTCTCTACTTGTGCCGATAAGACTGTAACAGAATTATTATACTTTTTATGTTCTTGGAGGATTTTAGAAAAGCTTTTAGATGAGATAAGAGGTACGTCCCCACAACAAACTAAGATATCTCCGGAAAATTCACCCAAGAGAGATTCCGCGGTAAGAACAGCATGACCAGTACCTAGTTGCTCTTTTTGTTCCACAAATCTTATGTTTGGATAAGCTTTCAATAATCCAATGACAACTTCCTTCTTAAATCCAACAACTACAACAATCTCCACCACTCCAATAGAGATTAGAGATTCAATTACATAGGAAATGAGAGGCTTTCCACTGAGAAGGGTAGCGACTTTAGGATTTTCTGATTTCATTCGTGTGCCTTTACCAGCAGCAAGAACTAGGGCACAGACTTTAGAATTATTACTCATTATTTGATAATTTCATTACAAAATAAATTGGCTGGCCTGCTAGGATTCGAACCTAGGGAATGGCGGTACCAAAAACCGCTGCCTTACCACTTGGCGACAGGCCATCGTTAAAGTTTGAAAGGAACGAACTTGTATGCTCCATAGCTTTTTTTTAGTATCTGAATGCTTTCCGTTATCTTACTCTCCATAGAACACAGCCCATAGAAACATGACCCCGTACCAGACATAGACACAAATTCCAGACCAGAATCGTACATACTCATTTTGAGTGACTCTAATGCAGGAAATATAGAAAAAGCAAACGGCTCAAAGTCGTTTACAATCAGACTGCGTAGACGTTTCCATTCCCCATTTTGTAAGGGCAATAAAATTGACTCCGACAGGTATTTCCATTCATTTGAACCTGGGGTTTCTTGTAAAGGTTTTTTTAAACTTAGGAAGGCTTGTTTAGTTTCAATGGAAAATGGAGGGATAACCAAAGTACCATACGCTGAAGGCAATGTGAATGGCTCTAATTTTTCTCCAATTCCCCCAACCAATGAGCTTTTGCCATTTAAAAAAAATGGCACATCTGCCCCAATTTTTGAAGCAAACTCTAATAATTCATTTGAATAGGGAACTCGCTCTTCTGGGAAAAAAAATTTTAAGGCCTGTGCTGCATTTGAACTACCTCCCCCCAATCCACCTCCAGTGGGTATATTTTTTTTTAACTTTATGGAGACTCCTTTTCTTGATGAGTTTCTATTCTGGGATGCTTGGTATACTTTAAATAAGATATTTTTGGAAAGATCCCCTCTCTCAGATACAGAGATAAATTCTTTTAATTGTGGGAGTGATGAGTCTATTTCAGAACTAAGTTTGAATCCTTCTATTTCTTCAAAATGTATTTCATCACCCCAATCTAGAATTAAAAAAATTGATTTTAATTCATGATACCCATCCATTCTTTTATGGAGTATATTTAACCCGAGATTTATTTTAGCAGGAGATATCAACTTTTATAGTCAGGCACTTTAATTGAATCTAAATCATAAAGAATCTTTTCTTTTAGAACCAAAGGCTTATCTATTAACACTGATTTACCAAAGCTTTTAATTATTTCCATAAACCATACCTCTTCAATGATAGGAGTATCAGCATAAAAATAATCAGAAAATTTATCTAAACCTCTTACTACTTTCTGTAAGACAATCAACCTGGATAAATTAAAAAAAGCTGACCTATGGATAATTATGGAAGCAATCTCTGAGCTAGATGCACTTTGATTTTTGAACTCTTTAAACTTTTCTATAAACTTTTTCTTTTCATCTTCATCCTGTGAATATTCAAATCTTTTATCAGTAACTTTTAGATTAACGATTCTATCTAATCGAAAAGTCCTCAATGACTTTGATATCGTACAATATCCAGCTAAATAATGACCAGTTTCTTCAAATATGAATAAAGGTAGTACAGTCCTCTCCTCTAGTTTTTTCCCTCTTTTTTGATAAGAAAAAATTATAATAAAATTTTCTACCATTGCATCAGATAATTTTTCTTTTAAGGTAAAAAAGTCTTGGTAATGTGAAGATGGAATAATTTTCTCAATTTTCTTTAGAATAGAATCCAACTCTTTTGATCGATTGGTAGGGTTATTCTGTTTCTCATCTAAAATAATATCTCTTAATTTTAACCACTCCTGAATATTAAGATTTAATGCTTTCTTAATACTAATAGGAATATGTACCTCTATATTTTCATTTCTTATTTCAACATCAATTAACTCTAGAGGACTGTAAGGATAATAACCTATTGTAGTACATTCTAATAGTTCATTTTGGATACTTTCCATATCCGTACCTATTATTTCTTTTAATTCTGATAATTTAAGTTTTTCTTTATTTGAAAATAAACTGAGTAACCTAATTTTTTCACCTATTCTTTTTTCATTACTCTTTTTCATAAATTTTAATACCCTTTATAACAGTCAATTCTTGCATTTTTTGAAAATAATATTTCTATTCTATCATTTTTCTCTTGTTTATATTGATCATCTTCTATAAAAATTGGATAGATTTCTCCGCATCCTTGGAAATTTACTATTTCTTTAGTTTTAATTTTATAAAATAACTTATCATTTATTTCTTTAGATCTATCTTCTGTTTTTATTTTATTCCTCTTGTTATCTCCATAAACTTTTGAATGTGATTGGATTTGAAAATGATAGTTGGAAAAAGAGTAAGGAATGATTGATTTTAAATTTGATATTGCCGAGTCACCCATAAATCTGAATACATGTTCTGGAATATTTATTTTAAAATCCTGCTTAGTAATTTGACTTATAAGAATTCCTGTATTAAAATTTTTCACTTCATAAATTTTGGACTCATTTAGCTCATTTCTAAATGAAAAATAAATTGAAAAGTTGGAAAGAGAAGAAGTTAATATACCATCATCTGAAATACCATCCCATATAAATTTAGTAGGTAGTTCATAAAATCCTGACCATCTCTTTAATGTTCTCTTTTTTTCTTGTCCATTTTCTAAAAGATAATTTTCAACTATAGAGACCCTCCATGTTTTGAAACTTAAGTTTTTTACCTCAGGAAAAATTTCTACTACGTCTTCATCTCCATCACCATCTGGTGTAAAATGATCCCCTTTTATCTTGAACTTAATAAAAGGCTTTTTTGAATTGATAATAAATTTTTTACTAATAGACTCTTGCTTTTTAGATGAATTTGGATTTATTTCTAATGTCACTGAATAATCACCATCAGGTAGATATTCTTCTTTGTTCTTATACTTTCCCTCCCATAAAATTGATGGTGGCATGGGAGCAGTGGATTCGTACTGCCATTTGTGCTTCTCTGGCTTTTGAAGATTTACTATACTTATTTTCCATTCCTCAATTTTCTTTTCTATCCCTGGAAATAATTTAAAAATTATTGTATCCTTTATACCATCTTGGTTAGGGGAAAATTCCTCAAGATCTGGATAAATATCAGGCATGTCACTGTAGGAAAGCTGCAGGAAAGAGAGTTCATCAGAGTATTTATTCCCAGAAAAATCTTCAGATTGTAGTATATATTTATACAACCCTTCCTCCTGAAGAATTCCTCTATCATCCTTCCCATCCCATAATATTTGCTTTGGCAATCTAAGGGTGTCCCATATATAAGATCGAATTATTTGATTTTGTGAATTTGTAATTAATCCTTTCCATCTATCTGTTGAATCACCTTCAAAATAGTGATTGATAACTATTGTATCATTTACCTTGTCATTATTTGGAGAAAATATTCTTTTGTCTGACACAGACTTACCTATCGCTTTTTTAGAATCCAAATAAAAATATTTATCTATTGTCTCAAAGGTATCAGTATCCTCATAAAAGTATTTCATCCTAACAGAGTATCTTCCATCTTGTAAAAGTTTACCTTTTTTATCTGTGCCTAGCCATTCTATTTTATTTGGTAAATATAGTTCAAATGGCTCTTGCCTATCTTTGAAAATTAAATTAAGTAAACTTTTTGACTTTCTTTGTCCGTGGTATGCCTGATAAGATTTAATACTTTTACCTGTCTCATCATATACCATCAAAATCCAATCAATTACCTTTTTCTTTGAAGGATAAGTGATATTAAAAATCATTGTATCATTCAATCCATCAGAGTTTGGAGAAAAATAATTCCTTGAATCATCAAAAAATATAGACTGACTAAAAAGATTATTTGAGAATAAAAATATGTACGATAATTTTTTAAGATTTTTTATTATAAATATAAATAGTTTCAAACCAAACTCCTATGCTATTAATCTCCACGCAACAAGGTGAGTAAATAAACTTTTTCAGCTCCATTTTCTAGCAAAATCCGTGATGCCTCATTCATTGTTGCTCCAGTTGTAAATATATCATCCACCAACAACACATTACCTGAGAGTGTACCTTTCGATTCTTTTAAAATTTCCATAGAGTACCTAGCATGAATAAATCTTTGCCTATAGGACTGGTCTCCTTGTTTTTGTTTGGATACTTTAGATAAAGTATTTAAGACCATAGATCCTGATAGTTGCGTTACCAAAGGCAAGAGTTGGCTCAAAGGATGAATGGGTCTCTTCTTCATCGTACTTTGGTTTGATGGAATAAAGGTGATGAATGAAAAATTGGGAAAGTGAAATTTTTTCCATTTTTTCTTAAATCCAATCCTGAAATAGTTTCCTAAAAAAGGTTCATCTTGAAACTTCATTTTATTTATCAACTCACTTTGGAAAGGTTCCCTGATATAAATATATTCCATCCTCTCAAAAAAAACATTTCGAGAAGTACAAAATTCACAAATACCAGCGCCCAATAAAGATTTACAAACTTGACACCTCAAGCTTATTTTTTCCCTTTGGGAGGCATAACATTTTTTACATACTGAAACTTTAGCACTTAGAATATCACTTCCATTGCAGAAAGAACATCTTAAAGGCAATAAAAAATTCAAGATTTTTAAATACATTGATTTATCTCCTCCATTTGGCCTGAACGTTTTGGCTTTTGCGATGAACATACACCTTTTATTCTATCCCAAAAGTAATCTCTACTAATAGTTCCAAAAAATATGCCCAATGGTTGAAAAAAATTTATTCTCCGATAAAAAAATCTAAAATATTGATTTCATGAACAGATCCAAGCTCCTCTGGTGTTTCTTTAATTTGGATTTTATTGGAGTATTTAAAACCACCCTTCTCTTTGGTTTCCAAATATTTTAATATACCTCTGTATGATTGGTACACTTCCCTATATGTAAATTGAATGTGATCTAGTTCTTTTTGTTCTTTGTTAAAAACATAGACATACTGGTTTTCCAGAGAATTTGGCTCCAATGTTCCATTTGTTGCAAATACAAAGAAAAGTGATTTTTCCTCTGAAGAAAGGAGGATGGAGAAGTCTGAGATGAGCATTGGCAATTTTACATACATCGCCAATGATTCAATATACAATTTTGCTGTGCTATCTTTAACAGGGATATTGCCATCTCCATAGAAGACTTCGTTGCCTTCTATACGGTATACTTTATGGATATTTTCACCACTCAAAATCTCAAGTTTTAGGTTGCCATTTTTCTCTATTTCTAATTGCATCTTTTGTGTATTAGATGTTAAGATTGTAAACCTTCTAAGCAAGGAAGAACTCCATGTATCCGTGAGAATGATCTTCCACTTTGCTTTATCCTTCCAGTCCTGTGGTCTAGAACCCTTAGATAAAAATGAGTTTAATGTGGAAATTACAGATTGCCTGTCTCCAGCAGTAAATGACCTTTTTTTAATTTCAGGTGATCTCAGATCTGATGGAGAACAACCCATGAGTAAATTAAAAATTAAGAAGAATCCTATAGATCTATGCAGATATTTCATTTGAACCTAACCTTTTTTGACTTGAAGAATTTACCAAACAATGCCTAATGCTTACATGAATCCAATACTATGGACTCCCAAAGAACCAATATCCTCTCATCTTCAAATATTCTTGGAAACCATTGTTTCCAATCATACCAAAAAAGATTTTAAGGACTATAAAAGTTTTCATTCATGGACAGTGAAAAATTCTGATCTATTTTGGAGAGAATTTTTAAAGTATGCAAATTTTATTTTTGATGGGAGTGATACCCCAACATTTATTGAAAATTCATTATTTGAAAAAACCTCTTGGTTCCCCAATCTCTCAATTAACTTTGCAGAAAATATTATTAATCAAAGGTTAAATCTTCCTGAAAGTCAATTAGATTCCTATTGTATAATTTCTTGTAAAGAAGATGGAAGATGTACATATAC
>Ga0209550_10004035_pt1 | contig 13936 bp, 15 predicted proteins | sample LauGreSuBDMM15SN_2_FD_187567 | JGI IMG/M metagenome (GOLD analysis project Ga0209550, IMG submission 187567) | Freshwater lake microbial communities from Lake Michigan, USA - Su13.BD.MM15.SN (SPAdes) (version 5) | ecosystem: Environmental > Aquatic > Freshwater > Lake | place: Lake Michigan...
ACGTATAGCGGGTGAAATAGAGACAATTTTGGTCGAAAAATAAATAGCGGGTAATAATATGTGAGACGTATAGCGGGTGAAATAGAGACAATTTTGGTCGAAAAATAAATAGCGGGACATAAAAAGCTCATAATATCGCTTGAATCGCTTGCCTTTGTTCTACCGTTAACGATTCTGGAAACTGAACTTCGAACTCCATAATTAATTTCCCGGTTTTATTATCTACTGTCATACCGTAATCGGGAACTTCTCTTTTGAATCCAGGATATATAATATTCGCCTGATTATGATTCGAAATACGCAATGTTTTACCACTAAGATGTGGTATCTCAATCGTAAATCCACATAATGCGTCTTTTAAAGAAATCGTTTGTTTACAATATAAATCCAACCCTTTTCTTTCGAAAAAATCGTGTTTCGCAACTTCGAACTGTAAATGTAAATCTCCTCTCATATTGCCTTGTTGAACACCTTTATCAGGAATGACAATCGTTTCGTTATTATCAACTCCTCTATGAACATCAATACGCACCTTTTCATCATGTATATCCGTATCAAATTGTAACGTAAATCCTTGATAAGCTTGGTCTAAGGTAATTGGTATTGTTTTCTGTAGAGGCGGTGGTTTAGATTGAGCCATATGAACAGGGCGGCCATTATGAAAAATACGAATATTAGGTCCTTGCCCATGAACATTAATACCTACTCCACCCATACCATTGAAAAAGTTTTCAAAAATATCATTGATATCAGGTCCCCCACCGCTGTGCATGTGATGGAATTGAAATCCAGGAAACCCAGGGAATCCTCCTGGAAACCCGCCAGGAAACCCGCTAGGAAACCCATCTGACATTTGATTTGGATTCACACCCATATCATAATTTCTACGTTTATCAGGGTCTCCTAATATTTCATAGGCTTCGTTTATTTTTTGGAACATTCCTACAGCCTCATCACTATCATTCTTATCAGGATGAAATTCTAAAGATTTTTTACGATATGCCTGTTTAATTTCTTTTTCATTTGCGGTTTTCGGCACGCCTAATGTTTCATAATAATTAGTCATATGTTATTCGATAATAATTATAGAAAACGATAGGATTATATATTTATATCACTATAGGAACATAAATATAAGTTGGATAAAATCCAATATATCATAATATGTCAGAATCGTTCTTAATAAAATACAGACCATATAAAATAAAGGATTTCAAACTGAATGAATCTATGGAGAAAGCTCTATATAGTTTTGTAGAAATGGATGATTTGAATATATTATTATACGGCAATTCGAATTGCGGAAAAACCATTTTATTGGACGCCATTGTAAGAGAATATTATCAGTTGACACCGGATTCCACTTATCCCGAACATAATATTCTATCTATTAATAATTTGAAAGAACAAGGTATTCAGTATTACCGCAATGAAATGAAGTCATTCTGTCAATCACGAAGTATTATTCCTGGAAAGAAGAAAATGATTGTAATCGACGATTTAGATTTCGTGAATGAACAAAGTCAACAAGTATTTAGGAGTTATATGGATAAATATCGAGACAATGTTCATTTTTTAGCGGTGTGTACTAATATGCAAAAGGTAATCGAAAGTATACAATCGCGTATGCATATTATACAACTTCACAGTCTCAGTATGAACAGTATCCGTGAACAAATGGAATCTATTATACAAATTGAACATATGACTGTTCCAGACGACTGTAAAGAGTATTTGCTCTCCATTTGTAATCATTCTGTGCGAACGATTATTAATCATATTGAAAAGTTGTATATTCTCAATTTACCCGTCACTCTTGATTTATGTAAAACGGTCTGTTCTAATATATCATTTAAACATTTCGACGATTACTTAACTTCTATAAGAAACGGGAAATTGATAGAAGCGATCCATATTTTGTATGATTTATTCAATAGCGGATATTCGGTGATTGATATATTGGATTACTTTTTCCATTTCGTAAAAAATACAGAACGGTTGGATGAAAACACGAAATATCGAATTATCCCTTTTTTATGTAAATACATTACGGTATTTCATAATGTTCACGAAGATGTAATTGAATTAGCCCTATTTACCAATTCTCTGATTCAACAACAATTTACCATCCTAAAGTAATAAAAAAGAATGAAAACGAAAAATAGTATATTTCGAAAATATTTTCCTTTAGCCATCTTGTTTGCTCTTTTAGATAGTATATGTCCCTATCATGATGATTATTATCTTTTTGATGATAATATCTACAGAACTATGGTATATAACCATCATCATGTGCCATTTTTAGAAATGTTAAAACCGTATTATTACCCATCGCAATATCATTATTTGAATAGACCAATAGATTATAATTCATTTACTACGATACTTCGACAGGTTTGTAACTTTCACACGCATTCCTACAGAACCCATAAATTATACAATCATAGTGAATATACTACTCGCTATTTTATAGAACGTCCAAAAAATTAAACGTAATTTCTCTTCTAAAAATATAATATATTATGTTTGATAAAAAATTTTCCATACCATACTTGATTATTTCATTAGGTTTAGTCATGGTGGTCAGTTATATAGGCGATTCTATACGCCAAAAGTTCACCAATCGAGACCTTACGGATGATTATGAAATGGTGAAAAAATATTTATTGAATGATAATCCGCTATATGGTAAAAATCGTCCCAAAATTTGGATTCATTCGAAATATGAAATCAACGCTAGAAAATGGAAAAATTTCATGTCCCGTAATACGACTGATTTAAATCAACCCTACTTATATCTTACTATACAGAGTATTATTAATCATTGTGGGGATGACTTTCATATTTGTCTCATTGACGATGAATCCTTTAGTAAGTTAATTCCTACATGGACTGTCCAATTATCTACTATTCCAGAACCTATGCGTTCTCGCTATAGAAATCAAGCCATGTTACAATTATTATATATCTACGGTGGTATGATTGTTCCGAATTCATTCTTATGTGTAAAACCACTATTGCCATTGTATAAAGAAGGGGTGAGTCGTAAAACCCCTTTTATGGCGGAATCACTCATGCGTGTCCCCACTATTTCTCAGAGTAAACCTTATTTACCGGATATGTATTTTATGGGAGCGGAAAAGGAAGATGCGATGGTACAAAGAATGCTGGTTTATTTACAAGAAGTAGATAAGAACTATCATTTTCAAAAAGAAACGGAATTCGAATCCAAATTTGGACAATGGTGTTATGAACAAGTGACCGAACAACATATCCTATTGATTGAAGGTAATTTAGTAGGAATTAAAACGAAAATTGGCAAACCTATTTTACTAGAGGATCTAATGTCCGATGACTATTTAGATGTGGATTTGTCTACATTACAAGGGATATACATTCCCGCCGATGAATTGCTAAGACGACCTAAATTTCAGTATTTTGCGATTTTACCAGTAGAAGATGTGATGAAAACCGACACTGTTTTAACTAAATATTTTAAATTGTCTATGGTAGAAGGAGTGGATGACCGTTATAAAAAATACAGTAACGATGTCAGTATTGTGTCGATATAAATGGTCAGAGTGGTTCCGTAGATTTTGGATGGATTGGTATAATAAAAAATAAAATTCGCGATTTTTATTATACTAGATTGTGAGTTTCTATCTATCTATCTATCGATTACCACCACGTGTCTCAAACGCGCGTCTAACTTCATCCGTTAAACATAATCCACCACTGGAATTACTATAAACAGATTTTCCTGTACACTCTTGCTTTCCTTGTAATTTTGATACTGGGTCATGAATAGAGGGGACATCGATAGGAGATGCTTGAAGAGCTTCTGCTTCAAATGTTCCTAAACCTCCTTTTACACTCGTTGTATTGGAAGTATCCTGTTCATTTTGAAATCCTTCGTATGGATACGGATTCAAAGAAGTTTCGATTTCGTATGGTTGATAGGACTTTGCGCTATATATACTCATAAAAATGACAATCAGTATTAATGCTATTACTACATAATATTCTATAGGTAATTTGAATAATTTCGATAATGATTTCATATACATTTACTATAGAAAAATGTTTTACTTATTCTGGTAAAATTATTATTATTCATCATCTGTAAGAGGATGGAATCATTCTCTTGTTAATTCTCTTCTTCTTCTTCTTCATCTTCATCCTCTGATTGCGGAGGAGACGGTGGTGGAGATTTTTTCTTTTTTTTCTTCTTCTTTTTAAATCCTTCTAATATTGTTTGAATTTGATTATCATCGTGAATAGTGCTATTGATAACATCACGAATATCAGTATCGCTTTCACTGTCACTATCACTTTCACTGTCACTATAATCGTAATCATCCATATCAGAATCATATTCATCTGATGGTGCTAAAATATAAGTGTCTAAAAACTCCCATAAATGATTTGTAATACTATCAGGAGCAATATAAACGGTTTCCCCGTTTTCTCGTTTGAATATTTTATCATGTAAATAGGTTCTTATAGACAGTTTTACGTTTTCTTTCCATTGAAAAAAATATTTTCCGAAGTATTTGGTCATGATAAATAATAGAACCACTATACCAACCAATATTGAAATACTTAGAATCACGTTATTAGAACTTGATTTTGGTTTTGAAACTAATTTATGCGGTGTATACATCATTATAAACTAAATTAATATTATATTTATGTAAAATGAACTTATATATACATTTCTAAAATCCTTTATATAATGGACCCACAAGAAAGATTGGATTTAAAAAAATTAATGGCGAACAGTAGCGATTATGAAGATAATACAGAAGGAATACGACGTTTGAAACATAGCGATTTAATCATTTCTGATATTAAGAAAATAGAAACATACAAAAAGAGTATGAAACAAGTTCGTTTGAAAAATCCCGATGAATTTTATGCGGTATGTCAAACCAAATGTTCATTTTTATACAATCAATACACGGATATATTCAATCGATTGATAAAAGACGAATTAGACCTGAAATTGATGTATCACATGTTAGAAACACTTAAAAAAATAGAGAATGGAACTATCGATCAACAAGAGGGGTCTGTTATTATTGGTAAAATTTTACACAAAATATTTGTGGAAAGCGCCATGAAACGGGGAGAACACTTAGAATCCAGTAATCAAGAAGTCACCGATGATACAAAACTACAAGGAAAAGAAATATCGTGGACCGAATATAAACTGAAAAATAATACATCCTCAACCTCATCCTCATCATCTACGCAATAATAACCCATCTTAATCATCATTAGCATGGATGTAAAAAATGTTGTGATATATCATTATATATGACAACAACACGTATAATCAATAAAGATGATTTGAAAATATTCAAGGGGAAATATTATTTGCCTTGGTTTCTAAATACTGTTGAACATATAGAATTTATAGAACCCAAAAAAGTGGTGGTGCTAGATTTAGACGAGACATTGGGTTCATTCGCTGATTTATATATTTTATGGTCCGGGATTCGACATGTTTGGAAAGACACGTCTATCTTTACTGAATTATGCGATTTGTATCCAGAGTTTTTACGATATGGTATTTTAACTATACTAGAATATTTATATGAACAAAAGCTACAAAAAGAATGCGATAAAATATTTATTTATACCAACAACCAATGTTCTGGAAAATGGGTCTATCTTATTACGAAGTATTTAGAAGATAAAATTAAAAAAAATTACTATGTAAAACCGAAATTACCTTTATTTGATAAAACTATAGAAGCATTTAAAATTAATAACATACCAGTTGAAACAGCTCGTTCCAGTCATAGTAAAAAAATAGACGATTTTCTAAAATGCTCTTTGGTATCTGAAAACGCGGATATTTGTTTTATAGACGATGTTCATCATCCCGCTATGAAAGGAACAAAGGTATATTATATTAACCCCAAACCTTATTTTCACCATCTTTCTACTACGAAAATAATCGAACGAATAATAAAAGCGCCATGGATTCCGAAAGGTATTTTATCTTTAGAATTATTTTGGAAAGATTGGTTTCGTATGCATCAACGTAAAATAGTCCGTAAAGGAAAGTATGATATTGAAATTGATTTACAAGTGTCTCAAAAAATCATTTATCATTTGCGAGAATTCATGATGTTTGGAAAAACTCCGACTTTCATAAAAACATCCTCTCGTGATAGATTCAGTAGAAAACAAAGGAAACGATTCGAAAATAAAGTAGACTATAGGAAAACCAAAAAAGTGCGTCTTCCTACTACACCCTCTACCACATCCACTTCTACATCCACGCAATAAACATGAATCGTGAACAATAAAATGAATATGTTTTAGTCAAATCATCGTCCATATCATAAATATCATAAATATTATAAATACCATGATAAGTTATAACCACCATAATATTATCTTATAGTAAATAATAATGAATGATTATTTAACCACCCAAATAATTACATATATGGGTAATAAACGAAAGCTTTTGTATAAAATAGATGAAATTATAAAAGATATAGAAGTGAGAGAAGGCGGGCGAAAACTGACTATAGGAGACGGGTTTTCAGGTTCCGGTATCGTATCGAGATTATTCAAACTTCATGCTCAAACTTTATTTACCAATGACATTTCCGATTATAGTGAGACATTAAATAGATGTTATTTAACGAACATAAATCTAGAAGAGGAAGAAACAATCAAACAATATATAAAAATCGCAAATGAACATGCTGATAATAAGACGAAAAAATTTAACAAACCATTCGTCAGTGGCCATTGGGCTCCTATTGGTCCCATTCAAAAAGGCGATCGAGTCTATTTTACCGAAGAAAACGGAATACGTATTGATATCTATCGCAATTATATAGAAACCATACCGGAAAAATATCGTCCGTTCTTATTAGCGTCATTGTTAGTGGAATCTTCTATTCATAACAATACGAATGGACAGTTTTCGGCTTTTTACAAAAATGCGGATATTGGTCAATATGGCGGTAAAAATAATATTGATTTGAAGCGTATCACCCAACCTATAACACTACAGTTTCCTGTCCATGTGAATACATCGTGTGAAATCGATATTCGAAAAATGGACGTAAATCAGTGGGTGCGAGCCATACCAGAAGTGGATATCATGTATTTTGATCCACCCTATAATAAACATCCGTATAGTATTTTCTATTTTTTATTGAATATCATCAATAATTGGAAGGTGAAAGAAGAAATCCCGAATACCTACAGAGGCCAACCCTTACATTGGGAGAAATCCATGTATAATAGTTCAAAACATGCGGAAAAATCATTGGAAGATTTAATACAAAATACAAAATCCAAATATATTCTACTGTCTTATAATAGTGGTGGAATAGTATCTCATATGAACATGAAAAAAATACTGGAAAAATATGGAACATTGGAAATAATTTACGTTCCGCACAAAACATATAATCGATTAAAAGGAATAAGCGAATATAAACGAGAAAAACCAAAAGAAGAAATTCAAGAATATTTTTGGTTGTTACAGAAAAAAAGTTAAAAAGGTATTTATTCTTTATTTAAGGGTTAAAAATTATGAAAGGTTAACATGTTATTATAATATATTATATATTTTTTGTATGATGTATTGAACTATCGATGGTGCAAATACTCCTATTAAGTTCATGATAAGATATAGTATAAAGAAGGTAAAGATAAGTTTTACTATATAATAACATATATTGTCTATGAAATTCATAAAAGGTTCAATGGTTCTACTGTCTAGATTACGAAAAGCTAACATAGTGTTGTTTTGAAAATATTCTCCTAATTCCCATGATAAAGTAGTGACTGGTTTGAAATAATATAAATAATGAGTGAATTTCATGGTATCTTTCTGAAACTGATGTCTACTATTGGATATCGTTAGCTGGATGGCTTCTTCCAATTGTTTGGATTGAATAGGAAATAGGTCTTTCTGTAACCTATTTATATTCGATTTGTATTGATTCATTAGATATGCTAAATGATGTAATACTGTTTCGAATCGAATAGTAGATTCCAAATCATTTTCATGGATTACAAACATAGAAGACATAATGATCATATCTAAAAAGAGTTCGCAGCGTTCTTCTAACGAGCTATAATACAGTCGTTCGGATTCAGTCATATCATTTCTTTCTGCGAGTAATAATTTCAAAATAGAGATTTGTCTACTAACAATAGACGATACTATCGATATGGATTCAGGATTTTGGAATGTAGTTTTTACTGTAAATTCATTCGCAGTAGAGAAGAATATCCCTGTTTTGATGTCTATTTGAAAAACAGGCACTGGAGAGGTTGTCCCACATAATTGTAAGAGAGCCTGTTTCATTCTCATGGTATTCATGATTTTTTGTTCGCCATCGATTATTTTATGTTTATAAATAGTAAAATAGTCTTGTTCATCTAGTGGTTTTCCTTCTTGATTGATTTCGATGATAGTATTATATTCCGGTAATGTAGTAGTTATTCCATAATATGGATTTGTATATTTATGAACACTATTCCAATTCTGTCTTTGTGATTCGTATTTTTGCTTGGAGATATAATTCTCAATATCCCTTTCGCTTTTCATGAAATCGTTTACAAAATTATGACATATATCGTGAACGCGATTGTTTATATCCGTTGAATGTAAATTGAATTCTTGAAACGTAGAAGTAAGCAGTTGAACCGCTTCGCTTTTCAATACAATATTGTCTATTGTAAGCATATGAGAGTGCGGTGGTGGTTGAATAGATACATCATGATGATGGTTCACGAATGATTCTGTTGCGATAGATAAATGATTATGAGCATGAGCATGAATTGTTTTTGGCAGAGTACTACTTAGTATGAGTAAAGTTAAAGTTAAAGTCGAAGTCCAAGTCATGATACTTACCGTAGTAGGAATGATGGATATCATCATCGTGTTTAAAGTACCTACTATTTAATTTTTTTATAATATTTAGTAGATTAAATAGTATAATTATTCAATTTTTGTATCCCCTGTTTTTTCTACATTATCTACATTATCATTCGCCATAATGACTATCCATTCTTCCGGAGATATACGTTGAAAAAGAGTAGTTGAGTCCATGGAAATAGAAAAAGGTCTTGTACGTTTAAAATCGAAATTCATGAGTAATTTTACTCCTTTATCACTAAAATAATACTTCATCAATATAGCGCCTCTATGTAATAAATTTCCTTGAATCATGGGATTGGACATATTTCGAAGTTCATCAGAAGTCTTTTTTTTATCCCAGGAAATCCATCGAGTATGACGTGGGAACCGGAAATCTTGTAAATCGTGTATAATTCTATACATCGATAATGATTCTAACCATTTTTGTCTCATTTCAATAGGATAATACTGAAGCGCTTCTTCTTTTTCACGTTTTAGAATAGAAGATGTTTTACCTTCTAAATAATTATAGGATTTGTCGCTAATTTCTTCAATCCATTTTTCGAGATCATGCTCGGATATTTTTAACGCAGGGTCGTCTTTACATTGTTGTAATATCTCATTCATTTCCATCTATTTCCTTTCCATTACTATAATTCTTTCTTTATCTGCTTTCTTTTTGTAATTTCTATTTCGTTTCGATGAAGTCGATTTGGAACGAGAACGTTTTAGGGATCGTTTTCGTGATTGTGATGAAATAGTAGAACTACTGGATGGACTGTTTCCTATTGTCTCAGTACGATCCGATCTTACAGTAGAACGAGTTAATAATGACGATGGGGATACTTGAATACCTTTCGGGCGTATGATATATACTGTTTCATTCGTATCATAACTAGAAGACGCGGTGGATGCGGTATCTTGAACGGGTGGATAGGTGATTACTTTTTTCACTTCTTCTACTTGTATCACATTTTCATCGCGATTCACAGGGCGAAGCGTCATATGTTTCAATAAAATCACCGATTCAACCGAGTCATCATCACTTTTTGTTTTTTGAACGGTAAGTTGACTAGTATTCACTACATGATTCGGATTCTTAGGACCTCGTATGATTGTTTTACGTAGAGTAGATTGTTCCATTGACTTTCGTTTTCTACTATTTTCAGCCATTCGTTTCAAAAACCGTTCTTCTGATGACGAACTGATGAGGTCGTCGTTTTCAATCAATATTAATGGAGGACTAGGACTAAGCTTTCTTTTACGCGTGCTAGGTGATTTGAACGCATCTGCTAAAGATTTCAGTGTAGGTTTTTTACGAATGGACGATTCAATTTCCATGCCTTTTCTTTTACTCATAGAATCCTTATACTATCATCATACATAAAATATCAAACATCTTATAATCGCAATTCATCTATAGTGAGTGCTTGTTTGATAGGCTTTATGGTTTTATGTATGGGTTCCATGATGTATTGTAAATACGAATGTAAGAATGGTAAGGTCAAGGTATTTATTAATAATAATAAACTCGCCCCGAAAATCATACTCGCATCTTGTTTTTCAATACTGTAATTAGAACGGAATGGATGGTATTGAAATAATAAAAAGAAACAAAGTCCGACTTGAACTACAATATTCCATATGTATACATATTGAGGAACTGTAGCAAATATTCCTAAAAATACCATTCCGTAGAAAATATGGATAACGAGCAAAGAAAAGAAATATATATGATAATGAAGATGCATAAAACAATATACACTATTTAGATATTGTTTTACAGTAATTTTTCTGTATATTCTATCATGGCGACAACAATCCCTCTTTCAACATAGAACTAATGAGTCGTGTTACACCAATACCGCCACCGCTACGGACGAAAAACTCATGTTTCAAAAACTCCTCTAATTCAGCATCTACTCTTTCTTGGCCGAATTTATCATAAAGAATCTGAGCATATCCTCCGTCTGAAATAGTTTTGAATCGATTCATCATATCGTGAATATCACAACTTCTTTCCGCGCTGCCAATGGTTTCCATACCGGATAATATAACATCAATTTTATTTGCGGTATTTGCTGCGGCGTTTCTACTCATATTCCAAAAGGGACTAGTATGTTCAGGAAAGTTTTTCAAGAAAAATACTGGACCATGCTCTTTATATAATAATTGTTCTTCTTTATGGGAAATGTCGTCTGTATTATATGTCCCGGCTACATCTACATAATCGCCTTCCGCGAAATGACAACACTTATCGTATCCTAAATGACATAATAATTCTCTTTCGAGTTTTTCCAATTCCTTCATATCGCCTTTCAATTCGAATTCGAACATGGGGAAAATGAGAGCATGACGACCGGGAATGGGATTCGGTTCATATCGATAACTAGTGCTTACACAAAAATATCCAGGCACAGTTGGATTGGTTAATAATTCATATTCAAGCCACATTTGACCGGTTTGAGGTAGAGGATATATCTTTTGATTGTAATCAAATGTTCTTATAGTAGAAGGGTCCTCACATGCGGCTAAAATAGAAAGTCTGTTTTGAGTATGAACTTCTAGAAAACCTTTTTGGAGAAAAAACTCCCTCAGTTTATTGATAACTTTGCTGAAATAAACACTATTGATGATTAATCCCTTTTCAGTGTCGTCCATAGTGTATATATGTTAAATAGATATATGGAGACATCTTTAAGTTATTTTCAGGAAATACAAATATAATCTACCATAAATAATCAAAATGAATAAAAATAACATAAAGTGGTCCAATTTTATTATGTAACGAATTAACGAGAAAAGATAAAAAGCCTAAATAGATGTTAATAATTGCGAATAAATACCAAATAATCGAACGATTCGGTAAAGGACAATTTTCTACAGTATGTAGGGGTAATTGTCTCAAAACCCAAAAACAAGTCGCGATCAAAATGGAACATGAAGAAAGACCATATCCATTATTAAAGCATGAAGCGAATATTCTCCATTATTTATCGCGTCAAAAGTGTAAATATATACCTCAAGTCTACTATTACGGATTCCAATATCCATATACTTGTCTCGTTTTATCTTTTTACGGCCAAGGATCGTTAGAAGAATGGAGTAAACACTTAGCAGTCGATGAAGTATGCGAATGGTGGAACACGGCCTTAGATATACTCGAACATGTCCATAAACAAGGTATCGTTCATCGTGATTTGAAACCAGCTCACTTCATGAGAGATAATCAACATTACTGGCATCTCATTGATTTTGGATTGGCCACTACCTATTGGAATGATTCTCAAGAACACATAGAAGAACATCTGAAAGAACATATTGTAGGAAGTCCCAATTACGTGAGTTATTATGTTCATTACGGTAAAGATGTGGTAAGAAGGGACGATTTTTTATCCCTGATTTATATTTTATGGGAACTATTATATGGATCGTTTTTCGATACAGATAATACTACTACAGTAGCGAAACCAACCGGTTCGACACATATTCAAGATGATTATAATCTATGGTTGAGAGAACAAAAGAAATTTGAACGATTGTATTCTATTTTGAAAACGAAAACCGGTATCATGGTAGATGGAATATTATCCGCGTTAGCTCATGTAGAAACATTACGATTCACAGATAAGCCGAATTATACACTGTTTACAGTACAAATAGAAGACGGAAACTATACTGGTAATTATTCCCATTTATGATTTCATATGGGAATTTTTCACATGCAGGTCTACTTCGGGATGGTAATTCATCTGACCGTTTGGAAACATAGTGCCATCTTTCGGGTAACAAGTATTATACGGTACATGAAAAGCAAATCCTGAACAATTATTGTTATCATCACATATTTTTCGACACTTTTCTACAGTAGAATTACCATGTGCCGCACCTGGAATATCATGACCACCACTATCTCGATTTCGTAAATATGAATATGAATTTGATGGAAACTGTGATATTTTTACATAGGTGTCTGTATCAGCTAGATGCGTTAATTCATTTTTTGGAAACATATCTTTATTTTTTGTGAAACACAATTTGTGTTGCGGTTTAAAGGCAAATCCTTTACAGTTAATATCATCATTACATGTTTGCTTGCACTGCTCTAAAGTAGCACCATATGAATATATATCATCTCCGTAACTATCGAATCCTTTAAACGATTTGTATCCTGTTGCATTATACTGTTTTTCGGTAGCCAATTTTACCGCGCCTTCTAAATCACTATTATTTTTTACTTCTTCATATTTTGTTTTTACATCGGATGCTTGTAAAGGTAGAGGCCAAATTTTAAAATCTTTTATAAAGTAGGTCCACTCGTTGGCCATTTCACCACATACTGTAATGGTCGCATCATCCCCTACAATTGCTATGTCATGTTCATGTTCATATTCATTTTGTAAATTTCCATCGATGTATAATCGGTATTTCCTGTCTTCAAATACAATTGTACAATGCATGGGGACTTTTAATTTGATCGCATTATTTTTAATTTCTTTACCCCAGTATGTTTGCCAATTTATATTTCTCTCGTCAGTCATTCCGGTTTTATCATGTTCGCCACTATTCCAATGATTAAATATCTCATAATACGAATTATTTGATATGTTGGTTAATTTATTACGAATATGTAAACTCGCGCTTGACCATGGCGGTGGAGCTGGCCAAATCCAAACCCCTGGTGCTCTATCGGTAGCTAATTTTTCTGACTGAACACGGAATATATCTTGCCAACGATTATCCGTTAATGTATTCAGATACAACCAAAAAGATATTGAAAAGTAATTATTTTTGATTCGCATTGGTAAATTATTCCATTTGATCATTGTGCCATCTTCATAGAATAAGTATCCGTATTGACTCGAGAATTGGTTATTGATAAGTCGCGAATTACCCCATTTATTTTCATACTGACTTAACGTGGTATTCTTTAAATCTAAAGGAATAATAGTAGAATTATTAACATTATCAGTATCACTGGGGTGTATACTATTAAACCCTTCCGTATTTTTATTTTTACATGTGCTCAAC
>Ga0209550_10004036_pt1 | contig 13936 bp, 9 predicted proteins | sample LauGreSuBDMM15SN_2_FD_187567 | JGI IMG/M metagenome (GOLD analysis project Ga0209550, IMG submission 187567) | Freshwater lake microbial communities from Lake Michigan, USA - Su13.BD.MM15.SN (SPAdes) (version 5) | ecosystem: Environmental > Aquatic > Freshwater > Lake | place: Lake Michigan, USA...
CCGCTCGGATTTGGCAGCTCCCGTTAAGGCTGCTGACGTGGCAGCTCCCGTTAAGGCTGCTGACGTGGCAGCTCCCGTGTAAGCTGCTGACGCTGAGGAGTCCGCCTCCTTGACCGCCGCCGCTGCCGCTGCCTCGTCCCGGGCTGCCGCGTCGCGTGCAGAACGGAGCTCCGCCTCTGCGGTCGTCTTGGCGGCCTCGGCGTCGGAGGCTGCGGCGATCGCCTTCTCGGCCGCCGCCTCCGCCGCGCTCACGACCTCGTCCGCCTCCACCTGCTCCGCCGCCGTGTTCCTCGCTGCCGCCTCCAGCGCTGCCAGCTTCGCTGGGTCCGGCGCCGCACCGCCGCCGCCGCCCGTGCACACGTGGGACTTCTTGACGACAGAGTCGTTGCGCAACTTTGCGTTGCACCCCTGGCAGATGACCCACTTGTCGTTCTTGATCAGGAACTCCGGCGCGACGTCGCCGCCGCCGCCGCCGCCGCCGCCCGCCGCCTCGGCCTTTTGCTTCGCCGCCAGCGCGCCTTGGGCTGCCTTGGCCGCCTTGCTGGCTGCGGCACGAGCGTCCGCGAGCGCCGCCTCCGCTGCAGCGCTCGTGGCAAGAGCCGATGCCGCTGCAGCAATGGCAGCTGTTGCCGCGTCTTCGAGTGCTGCGATTGACATCAGTGGCATTGGGGAAACGTGACTGATTTGTGGCTGTCGGTGTCCACTGAAGCTGTGCGCTCGTGCACAAGAGTACCCGCCGCTCCGTTGTCTTCAGCGAACGCGCGCGCGCGCGACGAGGTTGCGACGCGCAACGCGAAAAAGCACTAATTTTCACACGAAACCGGATCTTTACGATTAGAGACCGATTACGACGATTACATGTACTAAGGAAAGTACATGTGATGACACCATCATAGCGTCGTGTTCGTCCTTTAGACTAGCGGCGCTCGACTTTTTGGAGCCTCGGGCTCGGCGGCGCCCTGGCCGGCCGAAATGGCCATGGAATCAACGCCGCCGCGTCCGCCGCCGCCGGCACCAGGCCTGTCGCCCGCACCACCTTCGTCTACGCCGGGCGTGCTGCGCACGCTTTTCGTCTATGGGCCGATGATGTCCGAGGAGGCCATCACCGCCCTCATCGGCCGCGTGCCGACCATGCGGCCGGCGATGCTGCCAGGGCATGTCCGTTGCTGTAGACGCGGCGCAGATGGCGCAAGCGGCGTGTGCACGACGCACCGCGGGCTCGTGCAGATGGGCTACCCGGCAGCCACGGCGACGGGCCACCCCACCGACGTCGTCGAGGGCGTGCTGCTGGAGCGGCTACGGGGCCCGGAGCTGCAGCTGCTTGATTATTACGAGAGCGACGAGTACAATCGCGAGGTGGTCAAGGTGCGCGCCTCGAATGGCTTCGGTGCCGCGGAGGAGATGACGGCATTCGCGTACCTGTGGCCCACCAAGCATGTCAGTGCGCTCGAGCTGCGCATGCCCTGGCATTACACGGACTTCCGTGCCAAGCACATGAGGGCATTCATCGAGCAGGTGATCAAACCGTGCCGCGTCGCCTTCGAGAAGGAACAGGGCAAGCTCGAGGTTCTTATGACAGCGCGCGAGAGCGCACGCAGTCACCGCGCGGCATCAGCGGCCAAGATGACATACAAGCAGCAACTGGAAGCAGCCACGAAACAGCTGGAGTCAATGGCTGCACCAGGTTCGTCCACGTGAGAGACCGAATCGAGGTGTGCTCCTCTGCACATTCACCTTTGTTAGGGGGCCAAGGCCAAGGGCTGGTGTTCCGTCTTCATAGTGGGTAATAACATTCATGCAATTTATGGGGATCATCATATTATATGTGTTATCGGCGTCCGCGTCCGCCCCGGTGCAGGGCGCGCCGGCGTCCACCGTGTGCAGGCGCGGGACGGTCACGCGGTCACGGTGGAGAGCGTGCTCCGCCGGTCCGGAATCCGGAATCGTCCGCCCCGCTCGAGTGGCGCGCCGCGCGGGTCGTCCGCGCGGGTTGCCGGCCCGGGCCGGGCGCAAGCCGGGCGGTGGCTGCGCGCCGCCCACATGCACAACATAATACATATGCCACTGAATATCGGCACCGCGAGTCACGTCACACACGTCTCTCGATCACTATACACTAAACAGTGAGAACTGACTCAGCACTTACTATTTGTACAATGAAAAACCGTGTACACGGCATCATCCTGGTTCTTGTCAATGTCGCTGGCGATTGGCTGCCCATTGGATGGACACACTACTGAAGTACTGTCACCGCTTCCAACGATCTGAGGCCTCATCTCTCGAATCGGGAGTTCGATCCACCGCATGAGCCATGCAGCATGCCTGCACTCCTGCTCGTCCTCTACTGCATTCCGCTGCCCCGCCGATGGCTTGGCCGCCGCAGCACACATGTTCGCCACACGAATGGTCATCTCCAGCTCATGTCACCTCGAGCTCATGTCACCTCGAGCTCGCGGTTCGGCACGCTTGGGTCTTGGGTTGTCACCCAAGTGTTCTCGCGTGCCTCCGGAACAGGCTCGTCAGCTCTCCGTACCGACGTGGTATCGGCCCTGTGAGCGGCAGGTGCTCTCCCGTGCCTCCGGAAGAGGCTCTTGAGCCCTCCGCTCCGTCATCGTGCGCGTGAGTTTCGTGAATCTGCGCCGCGAGCGTTTCACACCTCAATGTGCTCGAGTTTCGACTCGACCCTCGCGTGAGGTGTGAAGCTCGTGGTTCTGGCGCGCTTGGAGCTTGGATCGTCCTCCGAGCCAACGGCCCTTTCAGGGGCTTCAGGGGCTGCGCGGCGCTGCACGAGGCAGGCGGTGGCAGAGAGCAGCAGCAGCCCATCGGAGCACCCCTGGCTCAAGTTGGCGATGCGCGGGAGCGCCGCCCCGGGCGTCCCTTCGTCGAGCACCTGGATTTGGTCGAGGCAGTGGCATTCAGTGGCAATCAGTGGCAATCAGTGGCAATCAGATGCAATCAGATGCAATCAGATGCAATCAGAGGCAATTAACGACACTCACCTGGATTTGGCCGAGCGCAGGCAGTTTGGCCGGTGCGGACGCGAGGCAGTCGGGATCGTCGACGGCGCTGTGGGGAGAACTCGCACGGCTCTCGACGTCGGACGCGCAGACTGCGGAGAAGGCGCTCGCGGCGCGAGCAACGCCCGAGATGACTCCCGAGATGGGCCGAAGCGGCGACGATCGGCCCTTGACCCCCACGGCTATGCGGCTCGGCTCATCCATGTTAGGCAAGGCTGTCAGGAAGAACGTTTCGGGCGCCAACGGGCCCACCGGCATGGGCGATGCTGACAGCGTGGGCGAGACGTTGGGCACGGACGGCGCACGGAGGGCCGGCGCGGCCGGCGCAGGCGCCACTGCCGGCGGACAGCGGCTCGCGTGCTCGCGTAGAAAGGCAGATGCGAGGCCGAGGCCCAAGCGCGGAGGCAGGCTCGCTGCCGCCGTGCCGGGCGCTTTCGCCGCGGCGGCAGCGACGGCGCGCTCGAGGTCGAGACGCATGCGAGCGGTGAACGAGGCGGCTGTCGGTGGCATCAGACCCCGTGGCAGCATCAGACCCGCTGGCAGCGCCTCCGCGGCCACTGGACTCCAACCGCCGCAGGGTGAGTTGCATTCTGAGTGTGGCGGTGAGTTGTCGGCGGGCTGCGTGGCGATCGAGGCGAGGCTGGAGACACGGGGCATGCCACTGCGAGATGGATCGGTGACCTCGTTGGCATTGACGAGATCGTTCAGCTCGCGGCTCGTGTGGCCTTGCAGCATGCGCACGAGGGGTGCCAGCCCAGACCCTTTAATTAGCTCTGCGAGGAGCAAGCGCATGGCACACCACAGTAAGAGAAGAAGTACGCAGCAGAGCATGCCGAAGGCCATCCACGGTGCTCACACGTGGATCATGGTGGGCCCTCGAGGCATCGTGCGGCGCGCTGCAAGGGCAATACACGACGCGTCTTGGTGTGCCACACACCTGGATGGACTCGAGTCCGCTCCAAAAAAGCTTGCTCCACGATTATGTCGGCGGCCGACCCGAAGGTTGTCCTGAGCTCGCCGCTCCCGTGTTGGGCCATGTCAGGTGCCCTTGGCGCGCTGGTTGGTGGTGGACGGGGCGCAGATGTCGCGGGAATTCTGATGCGGTCGATCCCGAACCCGGATGGATGCTCGGCTCCGAAATGCGGCGCCCGAGAGTGCCCCGAGATACCTTTAATACGCTCATGCGGAATAAAAAGTCTCGAGCTCTCCTAAGATAGACAATCTCAGCGAAATATCCATCCGTCCGCACTTTTTGACGCAGTTGCCGGGTCCGGTGATGACGCACGCACGCCACTTTGGCCTCACTGGCGCCTGACGCTTGACTTGAGACTTAAAACTGCAAATGAATTCTGTGGACCTCCCGCGCTCGCACTCCACCACTCGCACTCCACCACCGACTCGGCACTCGTAGACCCTCCGCCGCTCCCGGTCAGTCACAATGTACTGAGACGCAAAATGGATAAGGAGGAACAAGGAGGAACTCCAGGTGGAAGCCGGACAAGACGGACGGGGAGGGCCTCTTTGCCCTTGCTCTTTGTCCTCATACCGGTAGGAGGGTAGGACCGCTTGTAAACGGCTTTGCCTTCGGAAAAAATGTCAGCATTGATGTGGAGGTTATCGCAATTTGGCGGGAAATTCTCTGAAAAAAGGTCAGCGGGGCTTCTCCTTCTGGGAACTAGGGGCGTAGGGGGTGGGCGCAACGCAAAGCTCGAAGCCTGGGAAAATATCAAAAATGCCGAAGCGGCGAAGGGGCGAGGGGCGAACGAGTAAGTTAAGTAAGTAAGCGAAGTAAAACATGGGCGAGGGGCGAACGAATCGTCAATCTACAATCCTAAGACTTAACGTCAATCGATAGCGAAGGAAAAAATTGCAAATTATTAGCAAGATCATCTTGATCTTCACCCGATCCGATCTTCAAGATCAAGCTTTTCGCCACCGGGAGTGTACGCTCCACCCCCCGCGCTGATTTTTTCTCGAACCCCAGTCACTGGTTGTTGGCTGGTGGCGCCGCTCACCCCTCCGAGCCACCGTCTAGACACCCGGGCAGCACACTCTCTCGCCGGGCCTCGCACCCGCCCGCCCGCTCGCACTGTATGGTCTCTATCCGTCTCGCCCGCCCACGCGCGCGCGCCTCGAAGGCCGCGCTCATAACATGCTCATAACATGCGTGCCGACGAGCAGGGCGTGCAGGGCCCCGTCTCACGGCACAATAGATCTGCAAAGGACACGTAAGTGTCAGGGCGTGCAGGGCCCCGTCTCACGGCACAATTGACACGTAAGTGTCGCTCAGGTCTCCGCGGCTCCATGAGGAGATCCCTATCTCAAATGAGGAGATCCATATCTCAAATGAGGAGATCCGCGGCTCCATGAGGAGAAGGTTCGGCGGGTGGGACAATAGGGCGCGCTCACCGCTGCCACTGGGCAAGGAGATGTCGCGCGGGCTCGCGCGGTGGTTACCGCTCTTCAAGCCGCGGTCGGCGCTCGGGACCCCGGCGCTCGGGACGGCGCCTCTCAGACGAGAAAGCTCACGCTCCCAGCCCTGACAAGCTCACGGCAGATCCGCTCCTCCTCATCCGCATGGTGGTTGGCCGTGTGCGTATCCTCCATGTAGTGGATCTTGCCGTCGATCGCCTTAAAAAAGTCGAACCCGTGCAGCACTGGCCGTATGCCCTGGCTCACAAAGAAAGCGATTGTGATCAGGCCGGACGACGGCCAACGGTCGCCAAAGTGGTTGGCCTCGACGAGGTTCTTGACCACCTCGATTGGGATGAAGGTGCACCGAGCGAGCTGCTCCTCGGTCAGGTCTTGCTCGAGCTCGGCGCGCCTCTTCTTGTAGTACGGCTTTCCCATAAAGTAGTACGGGGTCGCGATCAGCACCGGCATCGTGCGCTCCGGATACTTGTTGATCAGCTTGACGCAGGTCCAATCGGAGACGACCCAAAGGTCCACCTTCTCCCCCACGTCGGACCGGTAGTCAGGTCGGGGCGCGTTGGGGCCGACGGGCTCCGCGACGGTCACATAATCGTTGAAGCGCACCACCGTCGCGAACCGATCGATGAGCGGCCCCGCGCCCACGCCGAGGACGCTCCGGCCATTCCCTATGATGCACGCGCCCTGCGCAAACCGGTCCCTGAAAGCCTCGAGCTGCGCGCAGGCGTCAAGGAACTGGGCACGCCTGTTGCTAAGGTTCTCGTATGTCAACGCGGTTGGGGGCGTCTTAGACGCCGTCGCCTTGTGCCCGTGCGTGGGCGACGGCGACGTGCTGCCGAGCATGCTGCGCCCAGCCGTCGGCGACGGCGACGCGCTGCGGAACATGCTGCGCCCGGGCGTCGGCCGCACTGCACCGTGTGGCAGCTTGGTCAACTTAGAGGGTAACTTGGGCGACGGCGACCGCGGGGGGGCACCGGACGGCACGGGCGAGGGTGAGTCGGTGCCGTCGAGGCGCGCCAGCTGGTCGACAAACTGCCGCATCATCGATCCGGAGCTCACGCTCTTTGGATCGAAGCCCATGCCGAGCGCTTTGGCCGTCGGCGAGTTTGCGAGGAGGCTGAGCAAATCCATGTCGTCGGCGGAGTCGAAAAAGGCGGCGTCCGAGGGGCTCGCCCCTCGACTCGCCCCACGCCCCTCCTCGGCGTGGGCCGCTACTCTCCGTAGCATGCTTCGGGAGGGGCGCTCGAGAGGCGGCAAAGGCCGCGAGCTTTGCCTCGCCGCAAGCTCCGCGAAACAGAGAGAACTGTGTCGCCCAAGTTTAGACCCAAAAACGGAACAAATTTGACTGAGAGCAATTTTTTTCCACGCCGGGCGGTGTCCTGGGTGTCCACAGTACATGTACATGTAACCTTTCGCGGTGAAAAACAAAGCGACACGCGGGTTTACATCGGTTTCACGGGACATGGCCGCCTCGCAGCAGCGCCATCATGAGGTTTCGGGCGGCGCCGCGACGCCTGCGAGCCCTGGCTCCGCGTCCATGCAACCTGCCACCTTCTCGCTGGGCCTGCTCACTGGCATCAAACGGACGGCAAGCACGCCCATCCTTCCTCTCACGGTGAGCGATAAGCTGCACGCCCTCTCAGATACGCTCTCTCGCAAGCAGGGCCCGGAGGGCCGGCAGCGGCTCTTTGCGGGCCACTCGCACGACGTGCAGCAGCTGAGGCAGATGGTGGCCTTGCTCACCGCTCGCGCCTCCCGTCAGCACGGCGCCCGCGGCAGCATCAGCGACGCGGGCTTCATTGAGGAGAGCCAGCTATACACGTTGTGCATGCAGGAGCTCGCCGTGCAGCTTACGGTGCACTCGCCGGCGCTCTCGGAACTGTGCGGACAGCTCTTTCAGGGCTTCGTCCAGCTCTTCAAGCGTTCGGTACAGCATCAGGAGGCGCGTCTCGCGCGCGAGCGCGAGGCGCACGCCGCGACCAAAAATGGAGCCGACATTGCAGATAGCGAGGCGAGATTCCACCAGCAGCAGCGCGAGGCCGCGGAGAAGCAGGTAGCACTGCTGAACAGCCGACTTGATGAGCGCGACCGGCTGCTACGGGATGTCGAGAAGAAGGCGCAGGCCTCCGCTGACGACGCCCGCCGCTACCGCCAGCAGCTGCAGCAGACGATGGAGATGATGAGCGGCGGTCGCAACGGCCGCGGCGAAGGCGCTGGAAGCGGTGGTGGTGGCAGCGGAGGAGGAGGAGGAGGAGGAAGAAGAGGGGGAGAAGGTGGCGGCGGTGGCGGCGGCGGCTTGAGTAGCGGCCGGGGCGGAGCGTTAGCCCGCTCCGCTTTGGCAAAGACACTCTTTAGTAGCGCCGTAGCGAGCGCCGAAGGCAGCGCCGTAGCGAGCGCCGAAGGGAGCGCGCCGGCGCCCGCGCCGCCTTCGACGAAGAAGAAGAAGGAAGGAGAACGAAGGAAGGAGATGATCGATGACGCGACCTCGGGCGTGAGCGAGCGCGTGCGCGACATCGAGGTCTTCCTCAAGGAGGCGATGGAGGGCGCGGAGCTCACCGAGGTCAACGCGACCAACTGCCGTAGGCTGATCCATTTATGGGGGGAGGTCGAGAATCCTGGCGTCGCCGGCCCCTCCGGGTACATGACCATAGTTCGGCCCGAACTGAGCGAAGCGACGACCCAAACGGACGGCACGGGTGAGCTCGAGCGGGCGATCGAGGAGCGTCGGCAGCGGCTCGCCGTCCGTGCCGGCGCCGTGGGTCACGCCGACGCGCCGATGGAGCGAATGTTAGCTCTGAGTCGCTCTGGGCAGCGCGCGGGCCGTTGGCCGCCCCGGGTCACCGCGCGCACCATCCTGCAGATCTACCTCGAGAAGCAGGGCAGCGCACCCGCCGAGCCGCTCAGCTCGTTCACGTATGATTTTTGCCTCCAGACCTACGGCCTTCGGTCGATTGCGGAGCGCAATCTGATCGCTCTCATCCAGTCGTCGATTGAATGGTCGACACCGCCGCAGTCGAGCGGAGACGCGCGCGTCGGGTCCGCTCGTCACGACGCGTCGGTCGCGCAGCGGTGCGCTACGTTTGCCAAGGTCTGCGCCCCTCCCAGCATGCAAGCGCTCACCACGGCGCCTGTGGGCCGGCTCAGCGCCCCTCCCAGCATGCACGCGCTCACCACGGCGCCTGCACCCCTTCCCCCACAGGTCTGCGGGCTGCTCAGCACCCCTCAGAGCGACCGCGTGCGAGAGGCGACCGCCGAGGTGGTCTGCTGCCTGTACGCCGAGATGCACGCCGCGATCGCCGAGTACAATGCGGCCTTCAGTCACATGCCGGCGTCGGCGCAGGCGGAGCTGAAGCTGCCCATCGGCGACGGCTCGGGCGAGGGCGGCATGCAGATGCTCTGCTTGCGCACCACCGCCGTCAAGGTCCTCAAGACTCTCTTCGCGCCAACTACCAGCGTGCATCCCGAGACGCTCGAGGGCATCGTGTCGGCGGCCGAGGCGCTCGCGGTCAATCGCAGGGGCAAGTTGGTCGTGGACGTGGATGCGCTCGTGGCGCTCACGATTGATCATTGGGCGGCGGCGCGGGAGTCTCTGCGCGAGGCCGCGAGCACCCTCTTCGGCGCCACCGATGTGAACAACGATGGCCACATCTCGCTCGACGAGTTCACTCAACTCGTCCTCCTCCTCCACCCGACTGCCTCCGAGGAAAGCATCTTCCATGCCTTCCGAGAATGCATCGACCTGAGCGCGGAGACGCGCGCTCGAGACGGCGCTCGTGAGGGCAGCGGCGCAGGCGCCGCGGCGAGCGCAGATACCCTCGCGGCAGCCTACGCATCGTCGTCGGCTCCCGCCGGCATGTCCACGCCCGCCGACCCTGGCATCACGGCGGCTCTCTTCGTGACGGTGATGGAGGTCCATGGACTCCTCGGCGTCACGCTTCCCACCGCCGCGTCCTCGAGCGCCGTGTCGGGCGCGGGGCAGCAGGGTCGCTCTATGGGCCCTAATAGGGGCGCTGCCGTGGGCTTCTTGAGTCCCTCGCTCCCCCCGCCCGCTCTCGCCCGATACGACGCGAGCAAGGTGCTGCGGCGCGACTTGCTCCAGTGTGAATGGCAAGAGGCCGAAGTGCACGTGACGAGCTGCCTCGAGGCGACGAAGGCGCTCCTCTCGGCGCCCAACTCGGCGCTGCTCTCGGGGCTCGCTGCCATGCCGAGGGGCGCACTGCTCGCGGGCTGTGTGCAGGAGCGCACCACGCTCCTCGCGGAGGTAGACGACGTCGACGCAGCGGTGCACCGGCTGCGAGAAATACTCCCCACAGAGCTCTCGGACGCCAAGCCCGCCGCCGACGTCAAAAGGGGCCCGGCGCCCTTTGCGGAGATGGACGAGGCCATTGTCAAGCGCGCGTGGGAGACGTACCGCAGCCTGCACCTGAAGCTCACGCGCGTGGTCGCACGCGTGGGTGAGCTCGAGCAGACCGTGTCGCGGGGGGGGCGCGCAGCCGCTGGCACTCCCGCGGCCGCCACACCGGTCAAGGCCAAGAAGAGCGCTGGGGTACCCGCGTCCGCCACACCCGTTAAGACCAAGTGAGTAAGGCCCACACCGCACACGCCTCGGCCTGCGTGTGTGTTAGAGAGTTCGAGTAGACGGACATGAAGGACAGAAGCGTCTAGCGTGGGGGGACCGCGACGAAACTGACTGACTGCAAGCAAGCAAGCTAAATTAGTCGAAACAACACAAGTACCTTGCTTGCTTGCTAGGACAGAAGGAGCTGGCTGGGAGCTTGACTCGTGTATGTACGCCGGTCCGGTGTCTTGGGTTTCGAGCTATAAACATTGGCTGTGAACCCTTTTTTTCTAATTCAGCACGCGTGCCAGGCACACTGCGATTCTCTCAGCCCTTGTTCATCCCTTAGAAGTCGCGTCGCCCATCCCTAATGATGCAAGTCGCTGTTCCCGGAGTCGTCGACCTAACCGCCGATGAGTATCACGATGAGTACGCCCTCGAGCTCCAGCACGAGGAGCTCCTGCGTCAGCAAATACTCGCACACGACGAGGCGTATGCCCAACAGGTGGCTATGGGACTCGAAGAAGGCATTGAGGACCATGATGCCCTAGCAGAGCAGCGTGCGCTAGCAGAAAGCATTGCCGCTGTCGCCACTGCGCGCGACGCCGTGGTCGCTCGCCGCATTCATGCTGCCCGTCACGTGGCTGCCGCCGATGCGGCCGTGGCCGGGGAACTCCAACAAGCGGCCCATCTGCAGCATCAGATTGCACAACGGGACAAGGAGCTCGCCCGGAGACTCGACAGTTGCCCGGAGAATGAATGGCGACAGAGAGGCGACCTGATCGAGCACCCGGACGCCGGTGGCGACGGACCCTTGCGCCGGATGCTCGCGGATGCTGTGCGCGTCGCCGCGCGAGCGACGGCCGCAAAAGAGGCGGCCGAAGAGGCCGCCCGCGCGGCTCAGATGGACGAGGGGGGTGCCGATGGGCGCGGGCGGAAGAGGCGCGCGGACGACGGGCCCCTCAGACAGGACGCTGCGCGGCCTCCTCCCCAGCGCGGTGACGAGGAGTCGGCGCTCGAGTCGGCGCTCGAGCCGAATGAGGAGCCCGCCGACGGTCGTCGCTACATTATGTACCACGGCACCCACCCGGAGGCGGCTGAACAAATTGAGAAGCACGGGTTCGTGCCATCTGCCGATGGGATGCTGGGGCGCGGCGTGTACATGTCACGTGACGTCAACAAGGCTGCGCGCTACCCGCTCGACGTACCACGTGGCGACACGACGGGTAGGGTCATCCTCAAGTGCCTCGTCCGCGTGGGACGGGTGAAGAAGATTGACGCACCCGACCATCCGATGCGGCGGACGTGGTCTCAGCACGGGTACGACACGGCGTGGGTGCCTCCCCATTGTGGGATGGTGCCGAGCGGTCTCGAGGAGGACTGTGTCTTCGACCCTTCGCGCATCATAGTGCTGCGCCGCATGCCGGCGCCGTCCGCGAGCGTCGTCGCGAGCGTCGCCTCCCGAAAGCGCAAGCAGCCCGTCCTCGTGATGGCGTGCCTCATTTGCCTGGAGAATAAGGATCCGGAGGAGTGCGTCTGCTGTGAGCTTCCCGACCCAGTGCTGGCAGGCAAGGCTGCAGCCGATGGCCGTGGCGCGGGTAGCAGCGGCGCGAGTGCCAGCGGCGCGGGTGCCAGCGGCGCGTGTGGCAGCGCTGCCGGCCCCAGCGGCGGTGCAAGCAGCTCCGGCGGTGCGCTAGGCGCAGCCCAGTGTCAGCACTGGGTGTGCCGGCCGTGCATGACCACATACTGCGAGAAGGAAGCCGACAATCAACGCTCAGCCTTCGTCAAGTGTGTCCACCCGGACTGCGGTGGCCGCGCGACAAACGCTCTGTGTGAAGAGCTGCTCGGTGTTCACAGCGTCGCGCTCAGCAAGCTTCGCCAAGCGCAAGCCATCTCGATCATCCCGGTCGAGAAGCGAATCTACTGCCCAAGCCGCGAATGCTCCGCCGTCTTCGAACGCCCCGAGGAGGGTGAGATCGATGGCTGGCCACGCGCCCAATGCTCGCACTGCCACAAGCCGCTCTGCGTTCGTTGTGGGGTGCCGTGGCATGAGGCGTTGGACTGCGGAACCTTCCAGAACCTGCCAGCTCACCTGCGGCAGGCCGAGGATATCGCCCTGCTGCAACACGCGCGTGACAAGGGCCTTCGCTCGTGCCCGCGCTGCCGTGAGCTTGTCGAACGACAGGGCCAAGACCAATGCAACTTCGTCGAGTGCCGGTGTGGCTGCGCCTTCTGCTATGCCTGTGGCGTGGCGTACCGCTCGACCGCCCCGACCGCTAACAATACGCACGGGACCCCAGGGTGCGAGTGCGGCCTCTTTACGGGGATCGTGGCACACGCGAACGCTGCCGCCGTCGTCCAGCCCGCTCCTGGCAACGCACGGGGTGCGGAGGACGACCGTCCGGCGCTACCACCACGGAATCCCAGCTTCTGTCGAGGACTGTTAGAGAACGGGCGCGTTCGCTGCCAAAACCAGCGCTCGCTCCGTTGCCAACACTCTATGTGTGGCCGCTGCTGCGGGTGCGGTGGACACGGCCCGGGGGGTCGTAGGCGGTAGACATGCTCTCGGGCATGAAGCGCAACCGGAGGGAGGCCAGATCTATAGCTCGGGCGGGTGTGGTGGCATGGCACCTCGGTGAGGCAATCGGGCGCGCTCTGTCGAACCGGATACGGGCATGACCCTGATATCAAACACAAACTGAGAGCTTTACCCAATCCCAAGGGCGGAGAGGGAGTAGGGAGGGAATATACATGTACATTGTATCCGGATCGACAGCTGTACCCTGAACTCAAAATAGACGTGATCCCGCCATTTCACACCCCGCCACAATTCCCGGTAATACTAATGTTGTGGCCCGTGCCGACGAGCGTCCTGCACCTCGTGCTCGCTGCGCCGAGAGCCCCGCCACGTGTGACTGTGCCCACGGCGGGCGTGCCTGGCTTTTGCACGTGGGTCACGGAAACCGCGCCCGAGTGCCTCATCGAGGTGCCCGATGGCTTCTCCGCGTCGGTGGTCGCGTTTGACATGAATGCCATCCTGCACACGGCGCTCCGCCGCGCCACGAGCTCGGACGATGCAATCAAGCTGTGTTATTCGAAATTGCACTCCACGCTGCGCCGCGTTGTGCCGGGCTCGGTCGTCCTCCTCGCGGTCGACGGCCCGGCGCCTCTGGCAAAGCTCGCCACGCAGCTGAAACGCCGCCGCAAGACGTTCAACAAGGAGGCCGCATCGTCGAAGAAAAAGGGCGCGCAAGCCGTCTCGAGCCTGGCCATCACGCCGGGCACGCGCTTTATGGACGACTTCGAGAACGCGATGCTCCACTTTTGTTGTGCCGAGCTAGCGGCCTACCGAGCGCGCGGCCTCACGTTTTGGATGTCCGGCTCCGATGTGGCGGGAGAGGGTGAGATCAAGTTGCTCGGCGCGCTTCGTCAGATCGAGCAAGCGCGCGCACAGCGCGAGCAGCGCGGCCGGGCGAGCGATGCTCGCGAGGCTGGGCGCGGCGCCTCGCGCACGCAAGCCTCGCCGTCCGCGGCGCGAAGGAGCAGCGTCGTGTTGGTAGGCCAGGACGGCGACCTCGTGCTTCAAGCGCTCACCCTCTCTCCAAGCTGGCAGGTGAGGACTCGGATTCGCTCCGATGGCCTCTGATGGGCTCCACTTCTCCCCTGATGACCTTTGATTGCCTCCCTCATCAAATCCGCCGACATCTCGCGCCTCTGATGACCATTGATTGCCTCTCTGATGGGCTCCTCTTCTGATTACCTCTGATTACCTCTGATTACCTCTGATTGGCTCCACTTCTCCTCTTCTGCGTCGGGCTCCTCTCACGCGCTCGCCCAATACGGCGCTTGCCCGCTGGTTCGCAGGTGTCCGTGCTACGTGAGCTGCCACGTTCCAGCTCGGAGCCCACGTCGCTCATCTCCCTCGATGCGC
>Ga0209550_10004037_pt1 | contig 13935 bp, 13 predicted proteins | sample LauGreSuBDMM15SN_2_FD_187567 | JGI IMG/M metagenome (GOLD analysis project Ga0209550, IMG submission 187567) | Freshwater lake microbial communities from Lake Michigan, USA - Su13.BD.MM15.SN (SPAdes) (version 5) | ecosystem: Environmental > Aquatic > Freshwater > Lake | place: Lake Michigan...
CCGATAAGTTTATCCGGATGCTTAACCGCCACCTGCGCCGCCACGGAGTTGGTAAAATTAAAGACAAGGTCGCTGTAAACCGGCATGTGCCTGAAATACCGGGGCGGATCCACCCAGCGGCGGGTCGCTTCGGATTCGCCGTAACGAAGGGCGTCGTTGATCCCGACCGAGAATGAAAGTGCGTCGGGCTTTGCATCGAAGTGGTCGTTCGCGGCCCGCGCTGCAAAGGCAGCCGACTCAGGCGTGCCGAGCTCGGGGTTCCAGTTGGTCCGGGTCTTACGCGGACGGGTCCGTTCGCCGGCGATCAGCGGGAAGAACTCCGGGTGGGTATCGAAGAGTTCGGGACGAAAGATGCTGGCGAGGTTGTGCGAGAAATGCAGGCCCAGGCCGAGCCCGTTGCGCCGCGCCCACTCGCCGCCGTCAAGGTTATCCACCCCGTAACAGGTGCGGGTGAGGAATGCCCGCGGACCGGGCGGCGGCGGCTCGGCACCCAATTCGTAACCAAGCTCACCGGGGAGAAACCAACGCGCCAATTCGGGCTTGGGCGGGACGGGATGTAGCCGCCGCCAACGTTCGTGGACTTCGCGCCGCGCCGGATTCGCGGAGAGTGCGGCCGCGCTCAAAAGGGCGAGCACCGCCAAAGCCAGCCCGCACCGGCGCCGTGCGAAGGGAGAGTTCATTTACCGGACACGGCATCAGCAGCGGTGACGACCGGCAGACGCAGCCCCATTGCGGCCAGAGCCTCGAGCACCGGAGCGAGTTCGGGATCGCTGATCGCTTCCTCGACCGGACGGTCAGAAGTGAGGCGGATAAAATACTGGGGCTGGCTGCCTTTGACTGCGTAGGCCATCGAGTCTCGCCACCACTTGAGCGGATGCGGGGTGGCGTTGAATCGGTCGCCATAATCGTAGAGCTCGTCGCCAACCAGATGCCAGAAAAGCACGTATTGAGTCGGGCCACCGCCCGGGGGCGTGAAACGGCGCCACTGCGCAGGCTTGAGCGCTATCTTGCCGTAAGTGGCGGGGACACCGAACTTCATTTCTTCGCACTTCCAACCGTTCTCGGTCCAGCAGCGGTCGGGGGTGTGCGAGGCGACTTTGTGGGTGGGCATCCGGCCGGCGCGCCAGTAGGCAACGTAAACCCCGAGCGAACGCGGGCCGTTGCGGTAGGTTAGATACGCGTAGTCGTCGAAGTTCAATATCCGCTCGGCAGCCTCGGCCACAAACTCGCTGGGTCCGAGCGGCTCCACCCGCGAAACCCACGCACCGGCAGAGCCCGGCAGGCGCTTCACCAACTCGCCGGCCGCAATGCCGCCGCCAGCTTCACCGTCCTTGATATTGCGCACGCTCAAAAACTGCAGACCCACGCCCCCGATAAGAATGATGGCGACAACGGCGAAGAGGATGCGGTTTTTTTTCATCGGGGCTCTGGGAGTGGACCAATCAAACCCGCCGCTCCTTCCACGCAAATCCTTTATCTCGCGCCCGCGACGGCCCGACTAGCCGGCGCCGCGCTCACTCCACTCTCCGCGCAGGCAGACCAAACACCTTAGTATCCGCCTCCACATCGCGCAAAATCGCCGAGCCAATTCCAAGGTAGGCGCGGTCTCCGATCTTTAGGCGGGGTGCCACCGCCACATGGCTGCTGAACCAGACTTCGCTGCCCACTTGCACACCGGCAGTGACGTCACAGTGGCAGTTGATCTGCGTCCAGTCGCCGACATTCGCGTCGTGGTCCACGGTCGCGTGCATGTTCACGACCACACTTTTACCGATGACGTTGTAGCCAGATACCACCGCGTAAGGGCAAAGGATCACGCCCGCGCCGAGCTTAACCTGGTCGCCCACCACAGCAGTGCGGTGGATGAGGGTGATGAATTGTCCGCCGCGCGCCTCGATGCGCTCAAAGCAGCGCCGCTTTATCGCCGGGACACCCATCGCGCAGACAAACACTTCGTCGGCTGCAGGCTGGTGGTCCTCAATCCGACCCAGCCAAGGCGCCGGCACATGGAGGCCCGAAATCGCCTCAACGTTGTCGTCAAGAAATCCCTTCACCGTCCAGGCCTCGCCACAGCCAAGCGACTGCCGCGCCCACGCCAGCACCTCGCGTCCAAAGCCTCCGGCACCGATGATTATGAGCTGTTTCATGAATTAAAAATCCCGGGCTTTCGTGACACGCACTTAGATCGTGCCGGAATCCACAAACAGGTTTTGCCCCGTGATGGAAGCAGCGCCTTCGCCGAGCAGAAAAACCACCGTCGCCGCCACCGATTCCAAGCTCGCAGGTGCCTTGAGCGCGGTCCGTGCGTGGATGCGCTGACGCTGTTCCTCGTCGAGCGCGCCGCTCATGGCCGTCTCCATGAAACCCGCCACCACACAATTCGAGCGGATGCCGCGGGCTCCCCATTCGCGCGCAGTGTTTTTAGAAAACGCCTCCAGCGCACCCTTGGTCGAGGCATACATCGCAAGGCCCTTGTAACCGGTGTGCGCGCTGATCGAGGACACGTGCACGATCGAGGCACCTTTGCCGTGCAGCAGGGCGTTGCGAACAAACTGCCGCGTGGCCATCATCGGCGCGAAGACGTTCACCGCATACATCGCCTGCAAACGCGCGAGATCGAGATTGCTCACGAGGTCGTCGTAAGCCGTCGCCGCGTTGTTCACGAAGCCATCAAGCGGCACTTGCAAACCCGCAAACTCCGGACCGAAAACCGCCTTCTCCACGCCGTCTGCATCAGCCAGATCGAACGCGCAAAACTTCACCCGCCCGGGGGCCGCCGCCGCCAGCGCCGCGAACTCGGGCGAAGTTGCGCGACTCACACCGTAAACCGTCCAACCGGCCGCCACCACCGCCCGCGCGATTGCGAGGCCCAGTCCGCGCGAGACCCCGGTGATGAGGATGTTTTTCGACATGAGGCGCATAGATAGGCGGCGCACCCTCCGCCCGCAAGCCCCGCTTAAGCACCCGACTGCTTGCCGGTGCGACCGCGCGCGATCCGCTCTACGAACTTGATGAGACGCGGCACTTTGGCCGGCTGCAATCGTCCGCTTAAAAAGGCTCTCAGCTCCGCCTCATCCGGCACCGGCGAGGCCACGAGCTCCGCGACCAGAATCTGCCCGAGCACCGAGTTCGCCCGGCCGTAAACCCGCGCCTCGATCACTCCAGGGTAGGCAAGCAAGACCGCTTCAACTTCGCCCGGGTTCACCTTGTGTCCGCCCACATTCACCCAATCGCGCTCCCGACTCAAAATCCGCCAGCGCAGGGGCTCGTCCCCCACCCGCTCGACCGTGTCTCCGGTGCGATACCAGCCGTCCGTCACCGATTGGCCGTCCCCCGCAAAATCCCCCAAGAGGTCTGCCGCGACTTGTAACTCTCCGTCCACGATGCGAACGCGTCCGGCCAGTTCAGGAGACACGGAAAACACCTCTCCTTCCGCCACGAACAAACTGCCCGCCTCGGTCGAGGCATACACATTACGAATCCGCGCTTCTGGGAAGCGGGCCGCTAGCCGCGCCCGCAGGCCTTCGTCGCAACGCTCGCCGCCAAGCGTCACGGCTCGCACTCCGCGCGCCTCCACCGGCGTCGTGCCGTCCTCGCCGCCCCCCGTGGCGCCGAGCAGCAGACGATAAAAACTGGGCGTGGCCGAGAGGTGTGTGATGCCTTCCGCTTCGATCATCCGCCACGCCGCCGCCGGCCCATGGCCGAAAAGTTGAACCAGCGCGTTACCGTTAAAAAAGGCCTGCAAAATCACCTGCACGCCCGCGATGTGGGTCGCGTTGTAGGCCATTCCCCATACGTCCGCCCCGTGCCGTTCGCCGAGCCTCACCATGCGGCTGAGTCCGGCCAGACCGTGCGTCACCTGCTTCGGCAACCCGGTCGAGCCCGAGGTAAACAGAGTGAGTTTAAAACCGTCCGGGCCCACGCCGCCGCCCTCTCCTCGGCGCGGTGCCGCCACCATCGCCGCCGCGTCCTCAAAGCGTCGCCCCGGCACGCGCACCCGCTCCGCCAGTCGCTCCGCCGTCGCGCCGACGGAGGCCGCTTCCTCCGCGCTAAAGTCCACGTCCACCAATGTCAGCTCGCAGCCAAGCAAGAGCGCCGAGAGCAAACCGAGCACCGCCTCCCCGGGAGTTGCCGGGCGCAACCAAGGTCGCAACTCCACCGTGCCCACACCGACCAACGCGCGAAGTTCGCCGTAGGTCACCCGCGCTCCACTCAGCGGATCGCGCCAAAGGCAATCGGAGTCGGCGGGCCGCGCGTTCATGGCTGCGCGGCCGGGAGACGCGCCTCGATCTCGCCCGCCGTGCGCACGACTCCGGCGGCAAAAATATCCACGCCAAAAGCCTCCTCCAAGCGAACCGTCAGCTCGGCCATGTCGAGCGAATCAAATCCGAGTTCCTCGCGCAGTCTCGTCTCCGGCGACAGCGCGGCGATGGCAGGACGGCGTTTATTAGCCAGCACTTGATTAACAACCGAGAGGAGCGTGGGGGCAGGCTTCATGTGGGTTCGAAGTTCGAATCATTAGCGCCGCTCGGCAGTCGCCATCCGGAAACAGCGCTCGGCATGGAGGAACACCACCGCCCACACCAGCGCCACGACCATCGTAACGGGCAGCAACCACCAGCCGCCAGCGCGCACCGCCATCACTACCGCCGTCGCGATCACGATCTGGAATCCGAGCTCCCAGCCAGTCACATACACGTGACTGAATCCGCTGCGAATCAGACGTTGATAAAAGTGTTCGCGGTGCGGCTCATACCAGCGTTCGCCGCGCGCGACCCGGCGCGCCAGGGTCACTCCCGTATCGAGGACAAAGTTGGCGTGCAGCAAGCCCACCGGCAGCAACAACCACCAGCCCGCCTCACAGGCCAGCCACCACCCCAGCGCCGCTAGCAAAAATCCAAGCGGTGCACTACTCACGTCACCCATAAACATCCTCGCACGTGGAAAATTATGCGGAATAAATCCCGCCGCCGCACCCGCGACCACCAGCGCCAGCAACACCAGCGGATGCTGCACCGGCACGCCCGCCGCGAGGGCCAGCGCCGCCGTCGCCAACCCCGTCACCGCCGCCTGCCCTGCAGCCAGTCCGTTGATTCCGTCCATGAAGTTAAATGCGTTGGTGTAGCCTGCGACCCAGAGGAAACCGACCAGCGCCAAAATCAGGCGGCTCGTCTCCCAGGTTCCGATCTGCGGCACCCCTACAATGGCCAGCACCAAAATCGCCGCCGCCGCGTGGCACCCGAACCGCACCCGAGCGCCGACTGATTTCAAATCATCGCAAAAAGATACCACCGCGAGCACCAGCACCGCCACGCCGAGAGTTAAGATCGGTGCCATATCCAGCTGCTCGCCTGAAATCCAAGCCAGGCCGACGATGGCCCCGAGTAGGGTGAGGATAATCGAAACTCCTCCGCCCCGCACGGTCGGAATCGCGTGCGACGAGCGGGCGTTGGGTTTATCAATCACCCCAAGACGGCGCAGGCACCAGCGGGCTGGCCAGCCCAATAAAAAAACGCATCCAGCACTGAGAAGTGGAGTTGAGGGGAGGGAGAGAAGCATAGGCGACTGTTGCGGCAGAAACCAGACAGTGGACCGCCATTGACCGCTGCCAATCCAAAGCCGTCCTGCGACGTTAATTTTTCGTTACCCGAACTGCCGCCTCGGACGCGGCCCTTGCAAACACCGTTGCGGAGCTTGCATGCGACCGGCGCCGCACCCGTCCCCTTTAAAACTCGCGGTCGGTGCGAAGTTTTTTCTCTTCGGACTCGATATGATGCAGCTGCCGCCAAAGCAGGCCGCCGAGCACGCCAAACGCGACCAGCATGAACAGCATCGCCGCCAGCGGCCAGCCGCCCAGACCGAGTAGTATCCCCTTGCGCGCTTTCGCTTGGGCGGAGAGTTCACCGCTGGTGCGCAGTGCCTCGAAGTTCAGGCGGACCGACTCTTCGCGCAGCCGATTTTGATAGAGTTCAAAAACAGGGCGCAGCTTATCTAATCGGTAAGCCCGGGCTTCCTCTTTTTTGCCGTTCTCGATCAGCAGGAGATACTCTTGCAGAGCTTGGTTGTAGATGGACGAAGCCAGCAAAAGCGGCTCCAGCGCATCCCCGACCTGAGACGGGCCCTTGGTAAGGATTTCATTAATGCGATTGAGCTCGGTCTGCCGCGCATCCTGCAGGCGCGCCGTGATAACATTCGTCTCCGCTTCGTCCCGTGCCAGCAGCAAGTTGCCCGCCGCCCGGTGTGTATTGGTGGAATCCTGCGCGAGCAGCATCACCTCGTGCAAACCAGGCACCGCCGTAGTGAGTTCGCGGGAGTAGCGCTCGTCGAGTCGCTCGATCACCAGATACGCCACCAAGGCCGTGGCTAGGTTGGAGCACAGGAGCAGGCCTACCAGCATCAGTAAAAAACGGGGCGGACGTTTGGCGTTGGAGTGCATAAGGGTAAAGAGGAGGACGATGAAAACACAGGCGGGTTACGGCGCGGCTTAGCGGACCACGACGCCTCCCGCGTCGCCGGCGTGCCGCTGGATATACAGGCCCAGGCTCATGAGAGACCAAAGGCGGAACGCATCCCGCGGGGATCGGGTGACCGCGAGTTCCCTGAGCGATTGCTCCGCATTAAAAGAGAAGCCAAGGCGGCAGTTAAGTGTCTCCGCCGCCGCGTGCAACTGATCGCGGAAGGGGCCGAGCAACATCTGACCGCAGGAAAGGTTGAAGCCCGTTTTTGGCCGACGAATGATCTCTCGATTAACCTCCGAGATAACCGAGGCAATGAGGGGCTTTTTTTCGTTTTTGCCCGGATGACGTCGAAGCGGCGGGATGCGCAGCACGCACTCGACATACTTTTTACCAAGGAAGGGCACGCGGAGTTCCTGCTGGTTGGCCATGGTCGCCCAATCGGCATCGCGCAGAAGCATGTTGCGCATGTAGCCTTTGAGTTCTGCCAAGGAAACTTCATTAAACGGATCCAGCCGCGCAAACTCTCCGGGCCAGTCGCTCGGCACTCGCCAGCTCTGAACCAGCCCTGCGGCGTCCGGCCATAAGCATTGGATCTGCGTGTGGGTGTAAAAGCGGCGTTTCTCAAAGGCCATGCGCCAGAGGCTAGGCGCCTCGTTGAGCATGAGTTCGAGCCGCTCCGCCGCGACCGGGCCGCGCATCGCTTCAAAGCCGTTCACCGCGCCCCACTTGAGCATACCCGCAAAGGGCCCCGCCGCCGCAACCATCCGCGCCAGTTTCGGCAGGCTCTCGGCGTGCCCGTAAGCCCCGTGGAGTTCATCCGCCCCCGTGCCGCCCAGCGCAACGGTGAGCGAGGCCGCCTTGGAAGCGCGCGACACGAGGTAAGTGTTCACGCCGTCGCCAGACGGCTGGTCCATCGCTTCAAAGCCGTCTCGCACCCAGGCGAGCACTTCCGCTTCGTTGAGCCGGACAATCTGGTGGCCCACGCCAAGGTTCGACGCCGTCCGGGCCGCGAGCGCGCCTTCGTCGGTCGAGGTCAATTCGCCGGCCAAAGTGAAAGCCGTGACGCGTTCGCGGTCCGCCTTCGGGATCGCCTCTAAAATCGCGGTCGAATCCATGCCCGCCGAGAGAAAAACCCCCGTTTTCACATCGGCATCAAGATGTTCGTTCATCGTCTCGCGCCACACGTCGGCGTGCCAGGCTCCGACGTCTCCCGACGGCGGCGGCGTCTGCATGATTTTCTCGATCGGCCAGAATGACTCCGTGCGCATCCGCTCGGGCGCATCAACACCGATCACTCCAAAGTGACCCGCCGGGAACGCGTGGATTCCCGAAAAAAGCGTATCCGGCTCTTGGAGACACCCGAAGCGCAGATAGTCCAGCACCCCCTCGGCGTGCAATCCCCCCGCCCACACGCCGGACTGTAAAATCGCCCTCACTTCCGACGCAAATATCCATCCGCCCGCCCGGGTTCGAGCGTAGTAGAGCGGTTTGATGCCGAGCGGGTCCCGCGCCACGATCAGCCGCCGCGCTCTCGGGTCATAGAGAAGAACCGCAAACATGCCGTCCAACTCGGCGAAAAACGGCGTCCCGCGCGCCGCCAGCCCGCGCAGCAGAACCTCCGTGTCCCCCGTGCTGTTGAACGCCGCCTGCCCGCCCAAGCTCGCCCGCAGCGAGCGGTAGTTGAAAATCTCGCCGTTAAACGCAATCACCGCCCCGCTTTCCGTATCCCGCATCGGCTGCGCCGCCGCCGTGGAAAGATCGAGAATCGAGAGGCGCGTATGCACGAGATGCACGCTCCGATTCGCCCCGGTCTCCGCGCTCCAGTGGCCGTGCCCGTTCGGGCCGCGATGCACGAGCGATCGCTCCAAACGCTGCGCATCGAAGCGCTCCGATCCAAAATACCCAGCTATGCCGCACATTGTTTACGCACGTTAATGGAAAACACCACCGCTCAAGCGTTAAGGCTGCAACTTGTAATGCACATGGGATCGGGACGAAGACACAGCCCTAGTGTAAAACAGGTTGGCAATGAAAAACGCCAAGCGATATCCGACCCCAGTGCCTTAATGTCATCCGGGCCTCATGTCTCATAAAGCTGTCACGCTTCCGTCACGCTTCGCGCTTTACCCCTTGTTTGAGCGCCGGCACAAACCAAGCCAACGTGCCCGCTCCCAATTGCATTCCTGCCGCCCACCTCACTCGCGCGCTCGACCAGCTCGCCACCGCCATCGCAGCCCGCCACCCCGCCGACGCCGCCCAGACCCTCATCCTCCTCGGCATCGCCAACGGCGGCGTCCACGTTGCAACCCGCCTGCAACTGCATCTGCGTAAACACTACCCCGAGGGCGCTCGCCCGCGCACCGGCATTATCGACATTTCGTTTCACCGTGACGATATCGGCCGCCAACCCATCCCCAAGGAGTTTACCCCCACTCTCATCCCGATTGATGTCACCGGCGCCACCGTGATCCTCGTGGATGACGTCCTTCAATCCGGCCGCACCGTCAAAGCCGCCCTCGATGAGCTCTTCGATCATGGCCGCCCCGCCAAGGTCGAGCTCGCCATTCTGGTTGACCGCGGCGGCCGCACTCTTCCCGTCGCCGCCGACTACACCGGCCTGGTCGTCAACGCCGGCGCCGACGAAAAAATCACCGTCGTCCTCCACGCCACCGATCCTCGCCACGACGCCATCACAATCGCGGCGGCCAAGCCGCTGAAATCCAAAGCAGTTAAATCCTAAAACAAACCCCTTCGTCGCGCTCCCCTTCTTCGCCGCTCCTTTGGCTTTTATCATTAGGCATTCGTCATTAAAAACATCCCCCTATGTCCTGGACTCGCCGCCACCTCCTGACGCTCGAAGAACTCTCCCTCGCCGAGATCGAGCAGATCCACGTCACCGCCACCGCCTTTAAAAAGATCCTCGGTCGCAGCGTGAAAAAGGTCCCCGCCCTCCGCGGCAAGACCATCGTCAATCTCTTCCTTGAGCCGAGCACCCGCACCCGCATGGCCTTCGACATGGCCGCCAAGCGCCTCAGCGCCGATGTGATCTCCCTCGACGCCGCCAGCTCTTCCACCACCAAGGGCGAAACCCTGCGCGACACTGCCGAAAACATCGCCGCCCTCGGTGCCGATATGATCGTCATCCGCCACAGTTGCGCCGGATCTCCCCTCTACCTTTCAAAAATCCTCAACATCCCCGTCATCAACGCCGGCGACGGCTCGCACGAACATCCCACTCAGGGCCTCCTCGACACCTTCACCATGAAGGAGCACCTGGGCACCTTGAAGGGTCGCCGCGTCGTCATCCTGGGCGACATCCTTTTTAGCCGCGTCGCTCGCTCCAACATCCACGCTTTGGTCAAGTTTGGCGCCGATGTCACTCTGGTCGGCCCCGCCACTTTGGTGCCCCCTTCCCTAGAAACCTTGGGCGTCCGCGTTTCCCACGACTTGCGATCCGCCCTCGCCGACGCGGAGGTCGTCATGCTGCTCCGGATACAGCATGAACGCCAGACTGCCACCATGTTCCCCAGTCTCGGCGAATACACCTCCATGTTTGGCCTCAATAAAACCCGCGCAAGCTGGCTGCACCCCAAGGCGATCATCATGCATCCGGGCCCGATCAACCGTGGCGTCGAGATTGATAGCGATCTTGCCGACGGCGACCGCAGCGTGATCCTTGAGCAAGTCACCAATGGCATCGCCGTGCGCATGGCCTGCCTCTACCTCTGCGCTGGCGGCAACCCCGAGGCCGTCACGCCGACCGCGTGAGACATCAAACCTTTTGGCCACGAAAAACACGAGAAGTCACAAAAATCTCATGAGGTTCGAACACATAAACCAACTCTGCGACGTCGTCCGTGAAACTAGCTTTTCCCTGCATAAATACCATCGCCAAGGCCATGCGGAAAAAATCTACGAGAATGGTCTCGCACACCGCCTTCGCAAACAAGGTCTGAAGATTCTCCAACAGCATCCGCTTCACGTGTATGACGAAGACGGCACGCTGCTTGGCGAATTTTTCGCGGATCTTTTCATTGAGGATCAACTCATCGTGGAGCTGAAATCAACTCGCAGTATCATAGACGAGCACATCGCCCAGTTGCTCGGCTATTTGAAATCGGGACGCATCGAAACCGGGCTCCTTATCAATTTCGGGGCACCAAAGCTTTACGTCAAAAAATACCTTATGACCCAAGCTGGCGACTGATACCTCTTTTTGTGCCTCTTCGTGTTTTTCGTGGCCATCCTCTGATTCCTACAACTCATGCCGCTCCTCCACCTCACCAACGCCCGCGTCATTGATCCCGCTGCCAAACGCGACGAGCCCGCCGGCGAGCTCTTCATCCGCGACGGCGTCTTCGTCGCCCGCCCTTCCGCCCTCGCCCTCAAAAAGGCCAAGGTCGTCAACGCCGCCGGCCTCGTCGCCGCCCCCGGCTTGGTGGATGTCCATGTCCACTTCCGCGAGCCCGGCCAGACCCACAAGGAAACGATCGAGACAGGCTCCCGCGCCGCCGCCGCCGGCGGCTTCACCAGCGTCATCTGCATGCCCAACACCGCCCCGGTCGCGGACAACACCGGCACCATCCAGCTCATCAAGGACTCGGCCGGCCGATCCTCCTGTATCCACGTTTACCCGACCGGCTGCATCACCGTCGGCATGAAGGGCCAGGCCCTCGCCCCCATCGGCTCCCTCAAACGCGCCGGCGTCGTCGCCATCACCGACGACGGCGACTGCGTCCAGTCCAACGAGCTCATGCGCCGCGCCTGCGAATACGCCCAAATGTTCGATCTGCCGCTCATGGACCATTGCCAGGACCACTCCATGACCGTCGGCGCGGTCATGAACGAGGGCGCCCTCTCCCTCAAACTCGGCCTCAAGGGCTGGCCCAACGCCGCCGAGGACCTCATCGTCGCGCGCAACTGCATCCTCTCCGAATACACCGGCGCGCACATCCACATGCAGCACGTCTCCTCACGCAATGCCATCGAGATTCTCCGCCGCGCCAAGGCCCGCGGCGTGCGCGTCACCGGCGAGGCCACGCCCCACCATTTCGCCCTTACCGAGGACGGCGTCGCCACCTACGATACCCACTTCAAAATGAACCCGCCCCTCCGCACTGAGGCGGATCGCCTCGCCATCATCGCAGGCATTAAGGACGGCACGCTCGACATTCTCGCCACCGACCACGCCCCGCACACGCCCGACGAGAAAGACCGCGAATTCGACCTCGCCCCCAATGGTATCATCGGCCTCGAAACCGCCCTCGCCATCTCGCTCGAAATCCTCGTGCGCAAAAACAAATTTAAACTCGCGACCGTCGTGGATCTCTGGACCCGCAAGCCCGCTTCCCTCTTCAAGCTCCCCGCCGGCACCCTCACCGAAGGCGCCGCCGCTGACCTCGTGCTTTTCGACCCCGATGCCGAGTGGACTTACGACGCCAAGGCTGGCTTTTCCAAATCCCGCAACAGCCCCTGGCACGGCCAAAAACTCCGCGGCCGCGTGCGCAGCACCTACGTCGCTGGTAAGCTCGTCTTCAACGCCGGGTCTTTCGTCGCCCGCTGATCGCCGCCCTGCCGGTTCGGCCGTTCTTCGCTCCCGCACTCCCTTTACCCAGCCATGCCCGATGCAGCCACCTTAGCGGACTACACTCGAAATAGCTGGCGGCGCGGAGCCGCGCTCTATCTCGAACACCCGTTCGTAAACGGCGCGCGATGGTTTCGCTACCTCTCGCGTCGTCTCTGGCCCGGCCGCGTCCTGCGGTTTACCGATGGCCAGGGCAATCGCTACCTTTCGATGAAGAACAACTTCACGTCCTTCGCCGTCGCCGTCCTCGGTGAACGCGATCCGAACGTGATGCGTTTCCTCCGCCGCTGGGTCCGTCCCGGTTTCGTTGCTTGCGATATCGGGGCCAACATCGGCACTTACACCGTTCCTCTCGCCCGCCTAGTCGGCCCCTCCGGTCACGTCGTATCCTTTGAGCCCAACCGCCCGACCTACGCCTGCCTCCGGCAAAATATCCGCCAAAACCGCCTCGCCAACGTCACCCTCCTTCGCGCCGCCGCCGGCCCCGAGTCCGGCACCGCCGGCCTTGTCGTCACCGCGGATAATTTCGGCGAGGTCCACCTCGCGCCCCCCGGCGGAGTCGAGACCGCCCGCGTCGCCGTCACCACCGTGGATGCCGAGGTCGCCCGCCTCCGCCTGCACCGCGTGGACTTTATCAAAATAGACGTCGAGGGCTTCGAGCTCGCCGCCCTGCGCGGCGCAACCCGCACTCTCGCGAATAACGCCAACCTCGTCGTTCAGACCGAGATCGTGCCCTCCCACTCCGCCCGCTATGGTTTCGAAGTCGCGGACTTGGTGGCGTTCTTCTCCGCCCACGGCTACGCCCCTTACACCTGCGACCCATCAGGCCAAATGCACCCCGTCGCCACCGCCGCCCCCGAATACGAGGCCGACTGGTTCTGGGCCCGCTCTCCCGCCGCCCTCGCTTGACCGCCTCGCCCCACCGGGGGGCCCTCGCTGGGGCATTCGTCATCCGTCCTTCGTCGTGGCCGCGCCTTCCCGATGCTTTGGCGGACGAGGGCATTCTCAGCTCGCAGGAGCAGGCGCGCTGAGTGCTTGCCAGCTCCCGCCGCCCCGTGTCTCGTCACCCCTTTTCCCACTGCCGATGACCTCCGCGCAAATCCGCCAGTCCTTCCTCGATTTCTTCCATTCGCAGCAGCACACGATCGTGCCTTCGTCGTCGCTCCTGCCGGACTCCCCGGGCTTGCTCTTCACCAACGCAGGCATGAACCAGTTCGTGCCGGTCTTCCTAGGCGATAAACAGGCCGACGTCTCCAAATGGGCCGGCGCCCGCCCCGCCTCCGACACCCGCGCCGCCGACACCCAGAAATGCATCCGCGCCGGCGGCAAACACAACGACCTCGAGGACGTCGGCTACGACACCTACCACCACACCCTTTTCGAGATGTTGGGCAACTGGTCCTTCGGCGATTACTTCAAGAAGGAGTCGCTCACCTGGGGTTGGCACCTCCTGACCAAGGTCTGGGGCATCCCCGCCAAGCGCCTCTTCGCCACCGTTTACGCCCCCAAGCCCGGCGACCCCTCCGAATTCGACCACGAGGCCGCCGCCATCTGGACCGAACTCTTCCGCGCCGAGGGCCTCGACCCCGCACTCCACATCGTCCACGGCAACCGCAAGGACAACTTCTGGCAAATGGGCGACACCGGCCCTTGCGGCCCTTGCTCCGAGATCCATTTCAACTTGCTCCCTTCCGACGACGAGGCCGAGGGCCGCAAGGGCGTCAACTCCTCCAGCCCCCGCTGCATCGAGATCTGGAACCACGTTTTCATCCAGTTCAACGCCAACGCCGACGGCACCTTCTCCCCGCTCGCCGCCAAACACGTGGACACCGGCATGGGTTTTGAGCGCGTCGCCGGCATCCTCGCCACGACCAAGAACTGCACCGACTTCAC
>Ga0209550_10004038_pt1 | contig 13933 bp, 4 predicted proteins | sample LauGreSuBDMM15SN_2_FD_187567 | JGI IMG/M metagenome (GOLD analysis project Ga0209550, IMG submission 187567) | Freshwater lake microbial communities from Lake Michigan, USA - Su13.BD.MM15.SN (SPAdes) (version 5) | ecosystem: Environmental > Aquatic > Freshwater > Lake | place: Lake Michigan, USA...
CATGCTTGCTTCGTTGCTTGGCGTTCGGGCATCGGGCTGTTCAGCCGGCTGCAACGGTCCGCACAAGCCCGCCGACGATGCGACGTCGCCGCCGACGCGGACGGCGGACCGCTCACCGGCTTGCGCGCGTTCGGAGGCCTTGTGCTCGTCCGGGGGGAGCCGGGTCCCGGGAGGCGGGACCGGGAGCGGATTGTCCGTTCGATTCCGTACCGTGGGTACGTCTGGCAATAATAGCGCACCGCGTCGTACTATTCGTTTACTAACACAAAATCACCATGCAGTGCATGCAAAGTTCGGAACGCGAGGGAGCGTGCCCTGGACGCACTGTGGGGAGCGCCCGTGCGCTAACGTAATCAGAGGGTCCCCAGGCGTTACGGGTTTTTACGGGTTAGAACCAAGTGCGTCGGCGCTACGTCCAGGTAGAACGGCAAGGCTGCGGTTGGATCGGCAAGGAAGCGTTCCCCGCGCGGCCTTACGTCCAGTGTCCAGCTCGTCTGCCACGCGACGACTCATGTCTGTAGGTTCTCCTGCGCAATCTTCGCGGCGGCCAGCGAGAGCATCTCGATGTCATCCGCATCGAGCTCGCCGCTGCCGTCCGCGTCGAGCGCCTTGAACTGGTCCCTGAGCAGAGCGAGTGTCTCGTCCTCCACCTTGCCCATCTTCTTGAGGTTGAAGAGGATGTACTCCTCGGCAGTCACCTTGCCGTCATTATCTTGCGCGATGACCTCGTGAAGTTCGGCGAGTCGCTGCCGCAGGGTCTTTTCGGCGCCGAGCCGCTTGGCCTGCTGAATGTCGTTGAGCTCAGCCATGAGTGTCGTGAAGCATAAGATGCCCATGATCAGAATCCACGTCGCGAGCGCCTTGCCCCCCTTGGTGTGCGGACTCACGTCGCCGTAGCCAATCGTGAGGTATGTAATAAGCCCGTAATAGAACTGATCGACCCACGACCAGCAGAATCCGCCGAGCTCATGGCTCAGCTTCCAGGCCTCGCAGTTGCTGGGGCTGCCGCAAGCCCAGCCGGCGCCAAAGTGGCCGCACCCTTCGATATGGGCGTTCTCGAGCTCGCCGAGGATGATGCACAAGCAAAAGTACACGCCCGTCGGTCGCAGTGCCTTGATCAACTGGCACGCGAACTTATTGCTCGGGAGGCGTCCGCTCAGGCCCTTGCTCTTGGTTTCGCCTGCTGCCTCATCGAATGTGCGTCCGTTGGACTTGTCTGAGTCCTTGCCCACCGAATCACGGCTGGTCCGACTCGGCTTGACAGGGCCCGTCACCATCACGTCCTCGTCCAGAAGGGATGGGCTGGTCCGACCACGATACGCCACCACGGCGTCCGGATCGGGGTGGGGTGGGCTGGTCCGACCATGAAACGACACCACGGCGTCCGGATCGGGAGCAACCCTGGCCGTCTCGAGGCCCGGCGAAGGGGGGGGGCTGGGGGGTGGTGTGCTGCAAGGCCGCGCGCCGAATGAGCCTCTTCCCCGGGAGGGGTAGAGGTCGTCAACGTCGCTCGCGGCTTCGTCAACGTCGCTCGCGGCTTCGTCAACGTCGCTCCTGGCTTCGTCAGCGCTGGCGCCCCTATCGGCAGCGGCTTCGTCAGCGCTGGCGCCCCAATATGCAGCAGTCCAATTCACCCACGGCCGCATGTGCGCGGGCGTGGGGTCTGCCCTGGGCACGCTCGAGAGTGCCACGCAGCCTACTGCGGCAACTGCACATCGCTCGACCTGCTGCACGCCCCTTATCTCGTCAGGTGCTGGCCAGCCTGCGCCGGCCGACGCGGCGCTTAATGCGCCACGCGCATCGCACATGGCGGCTGTGGTAGCGGCGGCGGCAGCGCAGGCGAGCGCGCTGGGGGCAGGGGCAGGGGCAGGGGCAGCAGGGGCAGCAGGGGCAGCAGGGGCAGCAGCGGTGAAGCCCGCGGGCGGGCTCGGCGGCGGCGACGGCGGCAGGCTTTGCATGCCTTCCGGATTGTTGTGAATCTCGCCCGGAGACGCATGCTTGTTCACGCTGGCGCCCTTGGCCGACTCCGAGGCCTGCGCGCCTGCCTTCGACCGATTCCGGACGAACTCTGCAGCACGGTGCGCTTCCAGCAGCAGCAAGCGCTGCTTCGCGATGAAGCGTTTGCGCCCCTGCTCGGAGATCCAGTCTGCGATGACCGTGATGGAACTGGCCACGAAGATGACGCCGAGCACGGCAAAGAAAATCGTGAAGAGGCGCAGCCCCTGCGGGAGCGTGGGCTGGTCGCCGTAGCCCACGGTCGCCATCGTGACCATCGCGAAGTACATGCAGTCGATCCAATCCCATGTCCAGCCGTAGGTCCCCCAGCTCTCGTCCGTCCGGTTTTCATCCCAACCGCCGACCGGCTGGTTGAACGCATCGCCGTCGTATGGCAGATAGATTATGACGGCGATGCCCACGAAGGTCGCGACACGCGTTAGGTGGGTGAGCATCTCGCATAGCGTGGTGTCTGTGGTCGGCGCCCTCAGGAGGCGCTCCACGACCGTCGACATGCCCGAGAAACGAGAAATCTGTGGGGAAACCCGCCTGTTGCATCAAACAGTTGGGACAACCGACCTCCTCAAGGGAAAAGGAGCTTCTCAGGTTGGGCCTCTCGGTTCGAGGCGCCGCTGTCACGACGCACCGGAGCGATGGAGGAGGTGCGCGGCAGCCCAAACGAGTCGGTTCAGCCACAGTCGAACCGTCGCCGGAGCCGCAGCCGATGGCGCATTGAAGCGCGGCGGCAGCGCCAGGGCAGAGCTCGATGTTGGCGCTCGGGAGCTGGCGGCCTGCACTGACAGGGCGCCGCGGCCTGGTTGCGCGGCCTGGTGGCCTTGGCACGTCGAGCTGAGCTCATGCCGCTCGTGCCGCCTGCGCCGCCCTAGCAGCCGGCCCGGGGCGCGCGCGCCCGGTCACGGTTGACGGCTGCAGCGCGCGTGGATGTGATATTTGCTCAAAAGGCTCTCGTGGCCGAGCCGGCCTTTAGGCCCACGGGAATGGGAGCGCGACAAGAATGCTGCACTGCCGATCGCTTCCCGCATGCTGAGCGCCTGTGCCGTTTTCCGTGTGCGCAGCCGGTCGAGGCAGCACGCTTGGCTGATGACGAGCCCGACACCAGTGATGCTGCTGCTGCTGCATCAGTGGCGACCGGGCATCAGGACTCACCTAGGTCCGAGGCAAGTGGGCGCGGCATAATGGAAATGGTCGCCAAAATTGCAACAGGTGGAGAGCGACTGACCGACGAGAAGTACGCGCCTAAGGCCTGGATTTTTTTGCATCGCGACCGCTTCCCTCGGAAGCAGTGCATCGCCATCATCGAGAACGTGTGGTTCGACCGCTGCGTGCTGGCACTGATCGGCCTCAACTGCTTAACGATGGTGGTACGAGGCTCACTGGCCCATTGCGTGCTGCGCCGCGTATCGTGGCGTTCCGTGCCCCCGCCCGCGCACCTCGGGCGTCACGGCCCTCCCTTCGCTGCTGAGCGCATTCTCCGTTCGCTGATGCTCCGTTCCCTGCCTCGGCGCTTCTCGGTGCGCAGTTGTTCGCCAGTCCGCTCGTTGCGTCCGTCCTCGCGAATGACGACGGTGTCGACTACAGGGACATCGAACAGAAGTCTGCATGGGTTGCGCGGCACTGGACCTTCGAGCTGCTGAAGCCGCTGCGAGACCAAGGCAATTGCGGCCTAGGTGACCGGATCCCGTGCAGCTTCAGCCAAATTGTCGACTTCGTCTTTCTGCTCTTCTTCGCGATTGAGATGGTCATCAAGATGCTCGCGTTGGGTCTGGCCTTTCATAAGAACGCCTATCTGCGTTCAGGCTGGAACTGGCTCGATTTCGTCGTCGTAGTAGTGGGATTTCTCGAGCAGTTCTCGGGTGGCGATCTGCCAGGGATCAGCACCATCCGTCTCGTGAAGACCTTCCGGCCCCTGCGCTCGATGCAACGCATCCGCGGCCTGCGCGTGCTCGTGCAGTGCATCCTCGAGGCGCTGCCGCAGATGCTCAACGTCGCCATCTTCCTCATGTTCGTCCTGATCATCTTCGGCCTCTTCGGCATGGCCTTCTTCTCGGGGAAGCTGCGCCATGCATGCCACGCATGCGAGGAGTATGATGAGTCGGGCGAGTGCCTTCGATGGGAAAGCACGGGCATCAGGTGCGATGCAGAGTGTCAGTGGGATGACGATATTCGACTCATCAAGGCTTGCGGATCGCTGGGCAATGGCACTATGCAGATGGAGAGCCAGGCGCGCAATCTTCGCTGGACGTACTCGTGCCGGCCGGGCGAGCGATGCCTGTGCGACGATTCCGGGGAAGCTTTGCCCGGTTGCTCGTACCTCGCTAACCCGAACTATGGCATCACGTCCTTTGACTCGATTCTCTGGGCGATGCTCTCCCTCTTCCAGGCCATCTCGCTCGAGGGCTGGATCGATATGACGTATCAGCTCATGGATGGCTGCAGCATGTTCGTGTTCATCTACTTCATCGTGCTCGTGCTCATCGGCGCCATCATCGCGATGAATCTGTTCCTCGCCGTGCTGTGCGACAACTTTGATAAAGCGGACAGTGATGACACGAATCCTATCTCAGACGAGGAGAGCAGCGAGGAAGTGCTTGCCAGGCAGTTGATGCAGATGAAGCACAGCAACATCATCCGCCAGCGCTGCCTCGACGTCATCAGGTTCAAGTATTTCGACTACTTCATCCAGGGCTGTATCCTGTTGAACACGTTGCTCATGTGCCTCAAGGTGGCGCCGCAGCCGGCGAACCTTGTCGCCATGGATATCCAGACGATTCCAAGATGGGACTATCTACCCGAGCCATATTTCTGGTTCTTGACGATATTCAACATCATCCTGACCTTGGTCTTCGTGGCTGAGTTGGTCCTCAAGATGGTCGCCCTCGGCTGGCGCCTGTTCCTAAGGGATTCTATGAACTTGTTCGACGCTTTCGTCGTGTTCTTTTCGATCGTCGAACTCGCGCTCGACTTCAACGAAAGATTTAGTACTAGCGGAGCTGTCATCCCGCTACCGCTCTCGGTGCTGCGCGCCTTTCGCATCTTCCGCCTCTTCAAGCTCGTACGCACGATTGACTCGCTGCGCAAGATCATCACGACACTGATCCAATCGTTCAAGGAGGTTTTCTACCTGGCCCTGCTGCTCTTGCTCGTGATGCTCATCTTCATCCTGCTCGGCGTCGAGCTCTTCGGTGGCATGTACCCGCACTCCGAGTACAACTACACCCAGGACAACTTCCCCGGCACTTGGGACAAGAGGATGATCCTCTGGGAGGATGATGCCTCGCGCTATAACTTTGACAACTTTGGCACTGCGCTTCTCGCGATCTTCGTCGTACTCTCGGGCGAGAACTGGAACGAGATCATGTTCCACAACCACGAGGCCACGTGGTCTAAAGATATCGCGGCCGTGCCGTTCATCCCGTGGGCGGTCATCTATTTCGTCATCCTGTTCATCGTGGGCAACCTGCTCCTCTTCAACCTTTTCGTCGCTATCCTGCTCTCCAACTTTGACGATGATGATGATTTCGCCGACGCGGAGGAGGACGAGGATGCCCGCAATGAGGCCATGGAGGATGACATCGGGGACTCGAAGGCCGCGAAGGCGCGCAAACAGAAGCCAGAAGAGGTGGAGTACAAATTCGGCGAATACCGCTTGAAATCGGTTGCACGGCGCGGGTCCGTCGTCGGCGACGCAGGCGGTGTCGCCGACGACGACAAGGGAGAGGACGAGGAGGACCCTGAGGCACCGATTGTAGTTGAGGCTTACCCCAAGTCCGTCACGGACGGCGGAGGCGACAAGTCGCTCATGATCTTCGGTTGGGACAACCCCGTTCGGATCTTTTGCTGCAGGATTATCCTGCACCCGGTGTTCGAGCCAGTTGTGCTCGTGCTCATCTTGGTCTCGACGCTCACGCTGGTCATCGACATGCCGCACCTGGACTATAAGCACCCGCTGCGCTCAGGGATTGAAAAGTTGAACACCGTCTTCACCGTGCTCTTCACTCTGGAGATGGCTTTGAAGATGGTGGCTTGCGGCCTCTACAAGTCGAAGACGCCCCCAAAGTATACGCTGCACCTGCCATACTTCGCATCGAGCTGGAACATCCTCGACTTCTTTATCGTGCTCGTCACGATCCTTTCAGATGTTTTGGATCCAGCAGAACAACCGTGGATCAACCAGCTGCGCACCTTCCGCGCCATCCGGCCGTTGCGCCTGGTCTCGCGTTACGAGGCGCTTAAGGTCACCTGCTCGACGCTGCTCGCGGCGATCCCCGCGATGGCCTCGCTCGCGACTGTCGCGATTCTCTTCTTTCTCATCTTTGGCATCCTCGGCACCGAGCTCTTCGGTGGCAAGTTCGGCTACTGCTACGATCCGCTTTTCGAAGACTTGGAATTCGGAGGGCGCATCACTCCCGGCTTGGGCATGGGCCCTCACGCTCACCAGGGAGCCAACACTGACTACCACGAGTGCATGGCGCTGCCGCGCTACAACCTGACGCGCCGCACGACCGACGGCATCTTGCTCATGGACATGGCCGACATCGAACCGGGGACGTTGTCAGATGGCAGCAAATGGCTGAACTTCATCGAGTTCCCGCAGTGGGTCTACCCATCATTCGGCAACTTCGACAATATCGGTTACTCGTTCATCCTTCTGTTCGAGGTGTCGGCGCTTGAGGGCTGGCCCGACGTGATGCACTGGGCGATGGACGTCGATTCGAACGAGATGTACGTGCATCCGTGGAGAGTCGACTCTAACCCGATGGAATGGATGGCGTCAGATATCCCCGTGCCCGAAGAGCATCTCGACAGCATACCCACCCATAAACACACCACCGCGAACATCGAAGGTGGTGCCTTCTTCGTGCTGTGGATCATCTTCGGGTGCTTCGTGATCGTCAACTTAACGGTCGGTATTGTTGTCGACACCTTTTCGGATATCAAGGCGAAGAACGACGGCCTGCTGAACATGACTGAGGACCAGGCCGATTGGGTGCTTGCGCAGAAACAGCTGCTCACGCAGCGGCCGCTCAAGGCCGCCACGCAGCCCGCGCAGCTCTGGCGGCACAACTTTTACTACCTCGTCACCTCCACGCGCTTCGAGGTGTTTATCATGGTCGTCATCATGATGAACATGACGTTCATGGCGTGCGACTGGTTCGAGCCCAACCCCGATGCGCAGATCTACATTCCCAAACTCAAGCATACGATGAAGGTCGTAGACGCTGTCTTCTTCTTCATCTATGTCGCCGAGATGCTGCTCAAGTGGGTGGGCCTGGGCTTCGACCAATACTTCAAGGACTCGTGGTGCGTCTTTGACTGCATCCTGGTGTCGATCTCGGCCGTCGACTTTATCTTCACATGGATAGTGGTCGACGGAAAGATGCCATTCCCGGCGGCCGTTGCGCGCTGCCTGCGCCTCTTCCGCGTGGCGCGTATCCTGCGTATCGTCAAGACCGCCAAGTCGCTGCGCGTTATTATGCTCACCGTGTACCTTTCGCTGCCGCAGCTGTACAACATCATGATCCTCATCACGCTGATCATCCTCATCACCGACATGTTGCTTGTCGGCTTCTTCTGGTTTGTCAACTACACGCCAGGGAACTTCGACACCAGGGATCATCTCGACTGGACGGTCACCCAGAGCTATAAAACTGGCGAGCGCTACTTCCAGGATGACTGGCACTTTGATCAAACACCTGACACCAACTGGGGCCCCGCGCTCGATCGGCATGCCAACTTTGGCTTCTTCTGGACAGGCGCGCTCACGCTCGTGCGCTGCTCCACGGGCGAGAGCTTCAACCTCGTGATGCACGACTTGTACGGCTGGTGGTGGGGGATCAATCGGTTGACATGCTGTCCCGAGTGTGGGCCGATGATCAACTCGACTAGCCCTCTCAAACAGGAAAGCATCAGAATCCCGTCCACCGGAGCTGAGATTTGGCGGCAGATACCGATGAGCTCGTGCGGCGCGACGGAGCCCGGCATGCTCATCTACATCATCTTCCAGGTGTTGATGGCGTACGTCGTGCTCTCGATCATGGTTGGTGTCATTCTCGAGAACTTTGCCAACGTTGGCTCCGAGAATAAGAGGATCAAAATGGAGGACATCGAAGACTTTCGCGAGGTTTGGCTCAAGTACGACCCCAAGGGCACCTTCGTCGTGCCCTCACACAATCTCCTCGCCATGTTGCAGCAGCTACGCGAGCCGCTGGGCATCCAGGGCAAGACGCACGGCCCGACTCACGGAAGTCCCGGTGGGCATCTCACGCGCGCCGACATGCTCAAGCACCTGGGCGAGCTCGATATTCCCGACCACGGCGGGTACATTCACTTCCTCGAGACGCTCACGGCCATCTCCAACAAGCATGCGGGCTGCGCCCTTCCCCTTGTCCCGACCACCGAAAAACTGCTCAAGGCGAACAAACAGGCGGTCCTAAGAGGCGGTTCGAAGCTCGACCCGCCGAAGCACTCGGCGCTGACGAACTACCTTGTCTCGCTGCTGCAGTCACGATGGCGAGGGTACGCGATGCGCAGGCAGGGAGACGAGATGCCCGCCTCGGACGAGACTGCTGCAAAAATCGGCACGGTCAAAATAAAGGCCAGTCAGGTAGCGCCGCTACCACCTTCATGAGTGGAGGAGGATCGCATGCTTTTGCATGGAGCATGACTCTTTTGATGGGGTGTGTATGCTTGGGGCGATGTGCTGCGCGACGGGGGTGGGAACGCTGCGTGCAGTAGGAGCTCGTTGGATGGCAGCGACCGTGGAGCATGTCAGATGTCTCGGCCTGGAGGGTTGCCAAGAGGTTCCGCAGGCCAGCCAGCACCACCGAACGTTTAGTTGGTTACACCCGAGGACGCACACGCGACACAGCGTGGGCTGGGGTGCGTGCGACACAGTGTCGTTCAGTGTCACACAGATGCCCTTCGTTATCGTGTGCGTTGTGGAAGAGCGCACGCGCAAAGAGAAACCCCGCGATTTTTGTGACGCTGGCAGGCGGATCGATCGTGTTATCTGCCGAGGACGGGGACACGGCGACCGGGCCGTGCGACGCCGACCCGGCACCGCGGCCACCGCGGCCCAAAGTAACGCGGCCCACCGCGGTCCGCGCACGCGGCGTATAAAATAATCGCCCCGATCCGGTATAACGAGAAAACGATAACCGTCCCCTATCGGATCCGGCTATCCGTCCCGTCCGACACGTAAACGCAGACGTCAGAGCGAGCGCACACGAACGCGCGCGGGCAGCCTCAACCGCCCACGCGACACCTCGTCGGCCAGCTGGTCGAGCAGCATGATGTCCTCTCTCACTACCTCGCCTACAACGGTATGCGCGACGCCCAACTGCGGATGATCGGCGAGAGCGATGAAAAAGTCCGGCCCGTCCGCACCAAGCGTCGACCAGCACACTGAGCCACGCAGAACAGGCACCGGGTGCGCCTCGACGGGCACGCGCATACGGAAGCTGCCATTGCGGATGCCAGTGCCGGCCCAGCCCGCGCCAAGAATGCCGTGCAGTATGGCAGCGCCGCGTGGCCATCGCGCGTGCACACCAAAACCATCGAGAAGCTTGGCCAGCCCCCAGTGCTTCGGCACCGGTTGGCCGCCTGTGAGCACGCCTAAGGGTGACGCCTTGGGTGGATCGCGATGGTTGAGATGCAGATCGGAGGGGCTCTGACCGTCCAGATGACCTTCCTGATGACGGTCCTGATGACCGTCCGCCGCGCACCCCGCCGCCGCCGCCACCCCCGCGGCCGCATCCATCAAAGCCGCCGCCCACTCGCGCGCCGCCTCGGGCGCGGCCGCGGCATGCGCAAGCGCACGGAGCCGCGCAGCTGAGCGCGGCGCTGCATCCCGAATTTTGAGGCGGACAGTGCGCATCCAGGCTCCACTGCCAGCGCGCTTGGACATAGTGGCTGTGGCTGCGTCGCCAGCAACGACACCCTCGGCCGCCGACTTGACGACTGACGGCTCCGAAGGCTGCAGCTCTGAGATCGCGAGTGCGAAATCGAGCGCGAGATCCGCGTCCGCCGCGCTCGGCGTGAAGCGCCCCGCGCCGCTGGGATGATCAGCGGGCGCTGCTTGCACCGTGCCCGCCGTCCATGCCTCGGAGGTGCCGACGGTGAGCGCCTGGTCGGCCCAGAGCTGCTTCGCATGCTTGAGCCAACACTGGCCGTGGCGCTTGCCGCACCGCTCGGCGTTGCTGCACCAGACCCACACATTACAAGGCTTCTTGCCAGTGTTGGCACTCGTAACGGTCGCAACGTCGCCGCCATAGGCAGCCGCGTGCTCCTCGCAAGCAGCGCAGCAAGCGGCCGCGCTCGTGAGTACGTGGCTCTCGCCCCATTTGACCACGTCGCCGTGAAGCTCCGTGTGCGGCAGTGCGTGGCAACTCGGTGCGCACGTGGCCGCGGAGGCGTCGATCACTGCGCCCACCACCTTGAGCACTCCTAAAGTCGGTACGCCGTCGGCGACGCCTTCGAGGGAAGAGAGAGGCTCCGCCTCGAATCGACTCGTTTGGACGACGCGCCTCGCCTCGACTTCGGCCTTGGTAAGCCTCGCCTCCACGTCGGCCGCCGCAGCCCGCGGCGTCGCGGCTCTGCCCTCCTCAATCTCCTCAGTCTCATGCTCGTCGCGCGTGATGTGGCCGAGGCTCGCGGTGACCGGCACAGGTACCTTAAGCAGGTGCATCTGGCCGGGCGCCGTGAGCGGCACGGGCAGCAACGACACGTTACTCGCCACCTGCATACTCTCCTCGTCGGCCACCTCTGCAAAGATGGTGCCCTCGTGCGGGTTTCCCAACCACGTTGCAGGACCAAGGCCGAGGTAGATGAAGTAGTCTGGGCCGGCAGACCCTCCCGCCCAGCCGACTTCGCCTCGCTCCATGAGCTTGGGCGCGCGCGTATTGTCGCGAGGAGCCGGCACGCCCGGCGCGGCGAGGCGGCCTTGGATGAGGAAGCCGGGCTCGAGGCGGTAGACCTGCGACGTGGGCTGCGCTGCCGCAGCGACGAGCCGTGCATACTCGGCACCACCAGGGGACCACTCCGGCCGCAGCAGGAGCCGAATGAAGCCGTGCTTGCCGACTCGAAGCGTGATCCGCGCGTCGGTATTATTCATGCGGGCCCGGCCGCACGATGCGCCGAGCGTGCTCTTGGCAATGCCCCTTGCGGAAGGCGTGCTCTTGGCAGTCGTTCTTGCGGGAGGCGGCGGCGGCAGCGCGGTTGTGGCCTGCGCCGCTGGTACGGGCACGATGCTGAAGGCGGGACTTTCAGACGGCGGACTCATCAGGTGCCGCAAGCTCAAGAGCGACGCCATGAGGCCGCAAACTCCAACAAAGACAATGGCGGCAACGAGGAAAGGCGCCTTCTTCACCATTGCCAGTAGCTGTGACGCGTGCTACTTGTAGCGAGGCGAAATTTACGATTTTCTGATTTCGAAAAGCACGGACTACGGCAATTGGCCGGAGCGGATCAAATCTGACTTCACTCATGACTCTGTGAACTTCACGGGTTTTCGTAAAATCATGTTGCTCTTCGCGGCAGTCCTCGATGTTGCCTCTGGAGCCGCGCTCGCCTGCGCTGACCATTCGGGAACATCCGGCCACTCAGTGCGCAAGAGCGCCACTGGGAGTGAGCTGCTCCGAGCCGCCTCCGATGCCTGCCATTGGGTGAGCAGCAAGCCTGCCATCGGACGACAGCTCGAGGCGCGCACGGTCGGAGAGATGCGGCTGCTGTCGTACATATATGGTTCGCGCGGCTTCTTCGCGGCTGTGCCTATGTCGAGGTCCTCGTCCACCATGGTTGCCGTCGCTTTCCTCGGGGATGTTGCCGCAAGATGGGACACGGGCGACCTCGATGACAAAGGGCTCCACGCGCTCCTAGTCCACTTTGCGACGGCACGCGTCGTCGGCGACGACGCCTTCGTGGACGCCGATGCTCTCGCTGCGACCGCAGTGACCGCAGGCTCCAAAACGGTTTCCACCGCCGCCTCGGCCCCGATGGTGGCGTGGACCTCCTCGGCAGCGTCGCCAACTGCGCCGCCACTCTCACCACAGCTGGTGGCGGCTTCTCGCCAGGCAGCGGCGGAGCTGCGCGCGTCGCGCCAGGCTGACAGCCTTGTGCTCGCAGAGCGTGTGGCCGAGCTCGAATCTTCCAAGCGCCAGATGGAGGAGCACTCGGAGGCGCTGCTGCGCGAGCTCCAGTCGGTGCGCGAGCAACAACTCACACACTTAAATGCCCAGGCGCGGAGTGCGGCAGAGGCGGCTGAGCGGCGGCGCCACGAGCAAGCGGCTGCCGCGGCCGAGCGCGAGCGTGCAGCCGAGGCGTGGGCGGCGCGCGTCGCCGAGTTGCAGGAGGCGCTCACACGCACGTCCAAGGAGCACGAGGCTGCCAAGGCTGCGCATCGGGAGAGTGATGAGCAATGGGCGCAGCGCGAGCGACGGCTGCGTGAGCAGCTGATCGAGGTGAGCGACGAGGTCGAGGCCGCTTGATGGCCCTTGATGGCCTCCCTACTGAAAAGGATTGCCCCCCTCATCAGGTGAGCGATGAGCTCGAAAACGCCCGCACCGACGCAGAGGCGGCACGGCGTGGTAAGGAGCGTCTGCGTGGACTCCTCGCACGCGACCGCGCGACGCCAGGCAGCCCAAGAAGAGGCGGCGATGGCAGGAGCTCCGGCGAGGTGAAGAGTCATGCCAACGCTGCCAATGCTGCCAACGACTCGCTCCCGCCGCGCCCACCGCCGCCGCCTGCCACGCACCGCAGAGAGGGTTCATTGCGTGTCCTCTCAACGTCTACCACCCACCGCGCCCGCGCCGAGGCACTCGATGGCCCTATCGAGGAGGCAGAGGACGCGGCGGCCGTCGCTGCGCACGCCGCCAATGCTGCGGCGATGGCCGCGTCCGCCGCGTCGGCCGCATCGGCCGCGTCGGGCGCGACGGCGTCGTCTGAGGAGCTCGCGGCGCTGCACGCACACGCCGACGAGATGGAGCGGGAGCTACAGCAGCTGAGGGCGCGCCAAGGGCGCCAAGATGCAGCGAGCCGCGCTCAAGTGAAGCGGCTTGCTTCACAGCTGCAGAGTCTCGAGCAGCAGCGCGGCGACTTCAGCAAGGTGCGCGCGCTCCTCGAGGCCCAGACGGCGCAGGCGGTGGCCATCGCGCATGGCAAGAAGCCGCCCGTGCGCTCAGTCGCCACCGCCACTGAGAGCGTGTCACGCTGGGCAGACCAGATCAAGCTCAAGGACGCGGCGAACATCCCAGGGCGAAGCAGCGCCAGCAGCGCCAGTGCCATGGCAATCTCGACATCACCGCCAAGCCGAGGGGCTCGAGCGCCGTCCCGAGCGCCGTCCTTGTCGACCTCTGCTGTGGCCCTCCGATCGCCGCGCTCTGTCGCCAGTCCCACGCCAATGAGCCGCTCAATTAGCAACTCCCCCTCGACGACGACCTTTGCCGCCGATGCAGCACCCGGCGCCGCCGTCGACCGCGGAACTTCTCCAACCGGCCCAAGCCCGAGCGCCCAACACAGCGCCAGCCGCCGCACCCAGCACGACGCCCAGCACAGCGGCCCGAGCCCAAGAGCGCGTGGCCTGCCCACCACAGCGCTCATCAGCCCGGGAGAGATGGCACGCGCCACGGCCGCAGCCGCGATAGCACGGCGTGCTAGCCTCTCTCGCGTCGGCAACACCTCGCCTGCATCGGTAGTGCACGAGGCCGAGAGGCAACGGCAGCTCGAGAAGAAGGAGCAGCGGCGGCGGCGGGCCGCGAGCGAGAGTCCCGAGCGCGGCCGAAGCCCGTTCAGCCCCGTGGCCGACCATCCTCAGGGATGGGTTCCGGTCGAGGGCAGCTTAGGGCTCGCTTGGATGCCGCCGGATGCGGCACGGGCGGCCGCACGGCTCCGTCGGCTGAGCGGCTCCAGCCGGGCGGGCGGG
>Ga0209550_10004041_pt1 | contig 13928 bp, 17 predicted proteins | sample LauGreSuBDMM15SN_2_FD_187567 | JGI IMG/M metagenome (GOLD analysis project Ga0209550, IMG submission 187567) | Freshwater lake microbial communities from Lake Michigan, USA - Su13.BD.MM15.SN (SPAdes) (version 5) | ecosystem: Environmental > Aquatic > Freshwater > Lake | place: Lake Michigan...
ATTACCTGCTTGATTTAAAAAATACGCAATGCATCTTTTATGAATTAGTGATTGAACAAACAAAAAGCCCCACCTTGTGAGTGGGGCTTTTTGTTTTTGAGTTGGTAGGTCGTGCGGGATTCGAACCTGCGACCAACGGATTAAAAGTCCGCTGCTCTACCAGCTGAGCTAACGACCCGGAAAGCCTGACATTATATAAAACTCAGAGATAATTTGCAAACTGCAATACGATTTAAAACTTAACGATGTCTTAGTTTTGAGTTTGCTCCACTTATTTCACTTCTGTCATACGCTCTTTGGCAACTTTCGCAGCATTCGAACTCGGAAAATTCTTTATCAATGTATCGAGATTTTCTTTTGCTGCTGATTTATCTTTCATTTCAATTTGACAGCTTGCCATTTTAAGTAGTGATTCAGGTACTTTTTCACTACTTGGATAACGTGCAACCACAACTTGATACATGGGTAGCGCTTTTGCGCAATCACGTTGAGCAAAGTAGATACCGCCTAGCCAGTAATGTGCTGAAGGGATGTAGACCGAATCAGGATAACGCTGAATAAAACTCGTAAAAGCTTGATCAGCAGCTTGATAGTTGCTGACATTGAAAAAAGATAAAGCTTGTTCAAAGGCTTTTTGTTCTGCTTTATCGACTTCAGCGTCTTTGCCATCCACCGTCATCTTACGTGGTTCTAATTTACTGAGGCGGGCATCAAGATCTGTATAAAAATCTTTTTGTCGACGTTGTCCATTCGCTAAGTCATTTGAAAGTAACTCGATTTGGCCACGTAAATTAGCAATTTCATTACGCAGCCTATCAAAATCAGCGGCTAAATCAATGACGCTTTTTTTGTCAGCTTTGGCATCAATACGCCCACTCAGTGGATCAATTTTGTTATTGAGTTTTAAGTTGAGCTCATCAACCTGCTCACGCAGTTTGATGAGTTCACGACGCGCATCGTTATCCGATAAAAACGCATGTGCCTGCTTGGGAACTAGCGATCCCAATGACACCAACAATGCAAAACCAACTAAGGAAACGTAGGATTTCATGATGTATTAGTAAACGATGTCAGCGCGACGATTTTCTGCCCATGCTGCTTCATTGCTGCCTGTTGCTTTAGGCTTTTCTTTACCAAATGAGACAGCTTCAATTTGTGAATCAGCTACGCCTAAGAAATTGAGAGCGCGACGCACTGCTTCAGCACGTTTTTGACCTAATGCAAGATTGTATTCACTGCCGCCACGTTCATCGGTATTGCCTTGAATGACAATCTTACGATCTGTATTTTTAATTAAATACTGACTGTGCGCTTCGATTACTGGCTTGAATTCATCTTTCACGACATAGCTATCAAAATCAAAATACACACTACGTTTTGCTAACATGCCAGTAGCATCGTTTAATGGATCAGTATTTTGCGCATTCTGATTATTTTGTGCATTCTGATTGTTTTGTGCATTCTTATCACCCGCACGGCTATCAGCGCTGCCATCATTGGCTGCGCCAGTTTTTGCGCTGTCATTCGATGAAGTTGTTGCAGCGTTTGAACCAGTGCGATCTTCTACGGGTGCTTTTTTATCTAATTGCACGCTTGAGCAAGCAGATAACACCATGACTGATGCAAGTAATACGGCAAAGAATTTTGAACTACGCATGATTTACTCCTGTTAAAAAATGATGAATAAAGTGAGTCAAATAAATGTCATCTTGAAAAAATGATGACTAAAAATTTAACTCTGCCTAATTAGTAAAAGGCCCCCAAGTGGGCTCTCTGATATTGCCGACTTTTGAACTAAGGTTGTAACGAACTCGTCCGTCTGTGGAGACTACAGCCAAAGCACCACGGCCAGCCGTTGAAGTTGCATACATGATGTATTTGCCATTTGGTGCAAAGCTAGGCGATTCATCATGGCCGGTTTCTGAAAGTCTTAGTTCTTGTGAATTAGTTAAATCCAGAATGTAGAGCTGGAATTTGCCTTCTCGTCGCGATATATAAGCCAACATTTTACCGTCTGGCGAAACGCGCGGGCTAATATTGTAGGAGCCGTTAAAGGTTACACGCTTTACATCGCTGCCATCTAAGTTCATGCGAAAAATTTGTGGCCCACCATTGCGATCACTGGTGAAGTAAATCGTTTGGCCATCGGGCGCGAAGCGTGGTTCGGTATCAATGCCTGAACTGTTTGTGAGGCGACGCACATTACTACCATCGGCTTCGATGAGATAAATTTGTGTCTGTCCATCACGTGACAAAGCCATCGCGAGAGACTTACCGTCGGGTGCCCAAGCAGGAGCAGAATTGCTGCCTTTGAAATCTGCCAAAACAATACGTTTGCTATTGGCTAATTCTTGAATAAAGATAATTGGCTTTTTTCTCTCGAACGATACATAAGCTAGCTTAGTGCCATCAGGTGACCAGCTGGGTGAAATCAATGGTTCAGATGAACGTGTAACTGCGATAGGACTTTCACCATCAGAGTCGGCTATCTCTAATCTATTTTCTGTTCCTGCTTTAACGATATAAGCGATACGCGTAGCAAAGGCACCAGGTACACCAGTGAGTTTGTAAAAAATATCATTGGCAATTTTATGTGCACCAAAGCGCAGAAATTGCGGCTGCACTGTCATCACGAAGGATGAGAGTTCGGTGCCACGCAAGGTATCGACTAAGCGATAACGTAATTCAAAGCGTCCATTAGCGAGTTTGTTGATGCGACCCACCACTATTGCATCTGCACCTTTAGATTTCCAATTAGCGGCTTGTATGGGTGCATTATCTGCAATCACTTCAGGTGCGTCGATTAAACGAAATGCGCCACTGCGTTCTAAATCGGAGCGAATAATATTGCTAGGGGAATGTGGTGCGCCATCTTCATCAGCAAATTTCGCAATCGCAATAGGAATTTGATTCGCACCTACACCAGAAATTTCTATACGCAGCTGCGCCTGTGCAAAAAGCGGGAAGGACAGCAAGCTCAATACGGCAACTCTACGCAGTAAGCAACTTTTTATCATCTTGAAAATTAGTCTTCTCAGTCTTTAGGTCTATAAGATATAACGATATCACTAGGTACTTTCCCAGTACTGCGGTCAGCAGGAAATCTTGTTTTTTCGATTCCACGTCTGACGGCCTGATCAAAGGCATCAACGCCTGATGTTCTTTTGAGTTGCACTTCTCGCACAGATCCATCTGGCAGTAAAGTAACCTGAAACTCTACAGCAGGGTTGCCATTTACTTCAAAGCTTCCCATTGTATTCGATCTGATCAGTGCTCCTATCATTCTTGCATAAGAAGCATCTGGTTTTCCGCTTGAAGCTTTCTCAGCGTTGCCCGCACCACTGGCTTCACTAGCCATGCGTTTCATGTCTTCTTCGTGCCGTGCTTTCGCGCGTTGTGCTGCAGCAGCCTCTTCTTGTTTCTGGCGTTGTTCTTCGGCTAGCTTTCTTTTTTCTTCTTCGACTTGTTTTTTATGTTCTGCTTCTTCTACTTTCTTTGCTTCTTCCGCTTGTTTCTTGCGTAATAACTCAGCGATTTTGTCTGACTCTTTCTTCTCTTTTTCTTTAGCGAGCTTTTCTTTTTTTAGTGCTTCAGCTTTGTCTTTTAATTCTTGTTGTTCTTTACGTTTTTTCTCTTTTTCTAATGCGATGTCAGCAGTTTTCTTAACGTTATCAGTGGGCGCAGTGTTAACTGGTTTGACAGGTTCAATTTTTTTTATAGGCTCGGGAGTTTTAACTGGTTCCGGAGCAGGCTCAGGGGGCGTAATCGGCGGTGGCGGTGGAGGAGGGGCAGCCACGGTGGATTGTGGGCTCCAAATTTCAGCTTCTACTGCGACAGGTTTTTGATTTTGCCAAGAAACGCTAAACCATAATATGAGTAACAAGATGAGGTGCATGACTAACGCCAAAATAATGGCGCGCCAACGTCCTGGCTCAGAGGGAATGCGTTTGATGAAATCAGAGGACATTGAGTCGAATTATTTAGTAGCTAAACCGACGCGTGGAATACCGAGCTTACTTGCTTCACCGATGGTATTGACGACCTCTTCATATTTAATGTCCTTGTCAGCAGCAATCATGACGGGCAGTTCAGGATGATCTTGATGAAGCACACGTAGTTGTTGAATTAAGTCTTGTGCGTTTTTTGTTTTCACAGATTTTTTTCCGTGTATGCCGATTTCAGAGGAATGATCTGCTTTGAGTGATATCTCAATATAGTCAGTGGGAGGCTGGGTTGTTTTACCCGCTGATGGCAGGTTAATTACACTAGGATTTGTCATCGGTGCGACAGCCATAAAAATAATGAGCAACACCAACATCACGTCGATGTAAGGTACGACGTTGATCTCAGCTTTAAATTTGCGGCTACGTCCGCTACGCAAAGAAGAGAGTTGAGCCATTATCGAGCCTGACGATTCAAAATATTAGAGAATTCTTCGATAAACGTTTCGAAGCGAATAGCAAGTCTATCGACATCATGCGAGTAACGGTTATAAGCCACAACAGCGGGAATCGCAGCGAATAAGCCAATGGCAGTAGCAATCAATGCTTCAGCAATACCAGGTGCAACTGAGGCTAGGGAAGCTTGCTGCACATTTGCTAATCCACGAAATGAATTCATAATGCCCCAGACGGTGCCAAACAATCCCACATAGGGAGAAACCGAACCAACTGAGGCAAGAAAAGCCAGACGCGATTCAAGTGAGTCCATTTCACGTTGATAAGCGGCACGCATAGCACGACGCGCACTTTCTAATAATGCGCCGGTATCAATTGCGCTGGCACCAAATGATTGTTTGGCTTTACGGTACTCTTCCATGCCAGCTTCAAAAATACGTTCTAAGCCACCTGCTTTACCACTGCGCTGTCGCGAGATGGAAGTGGTTTCTTCATACAACACATTTAAATTCGCACCGGACCAAAAAATATTTTCAAATTCTTGTGTTTGTCTGATCGCACTACGTATCGCAAACATTTTGCGGAAAATATAATTCCAACTCATAGCTGACACCATGAGTAATAACAGCATCACAAGTTTGACCGGTACTGAAGCCTCGGAGATCAGAGTGAAAAATGAAAGATCTTGGGTGACAGTCATAATGATGAATACTTTCAGTAGGGTTGTGGCAAATTAGTTTGTGTTAGTTGGCATGCAATCCATGTAGAAGTTTTGCATGCAATGTCTGTGGCATTGCTTTTGGGCGCAAACTGTAGGTGTCCACACAGGCTACCAGCACTTTGCCACTGCAAATTAAAACCGGTTCTCCTTTGTTAATGCGCCATGCTTGTTGAGCAAAATGAACTGAAGCGCCACCGATTTTTTCCACTGTTACGCTGATTGCTAGTTCGTCATCGAGTTTCGCAGCCGCATGGTAATCGATGGAGGTGTTTTTGACCACAAACATCAGCTCTTCAGTTTGCGCTAACACTTGCTGACCTATGCCTAAATGCCGCAGCCATTCACTGCGAGCGCGTTCAAAAAATTTTAGATAATTCGCGTAAAAAACAATACCCCCTGTGTCCGTATCTTCAAAGTAGATACGAACTGGCCAGATGAATACTGTTTCCTTTTTTTCTTCCATGCTGTAGTCAGTAATTTAACTTTGACGTTTTACGGTGAAGGGGGAGAAGCCCTGACACACTGGCATCATTTCTATGCCGTTAATATTCACATGGGCTGGTAAGGTCGCAACCCAGTAAGCAGCTTCTGCGACATCATCGGCTGTGAGAGGTTGCGTGCCTTGATAAACCTTGGCGGCAGAAGCGTCATCGCCTTTGAAGCGTACGTTGGAAAATTCGGTGCCGCCTGACATGCCCGGTGCAATATTGGTAGCTCGTACGCCAGTGCCAACCAGATCAGCACGCAGATTTAAAGTGAATTGATCTACAAAGGCTTTGGTCGCTCCATACACATTCCCACCTGGATAAGGATAGGCGCCCGCCACTGAACCGAGATTTATCACTAAACCACGACCGCGTTCCACCATGCCTGGTAAGACAGCGCGAGTCATAGTCACGAGTCCTTGGCAATTGGTTGCAATCATAGTGTCCCAATCTTCTAAATGTGCCTGATGGGCGGGCTCTAGTCCCAGTGCCAAGCCGGCGTTGTTGACTAAGACGTCAATCTTTTGCCATGCGCTAGGTAAGGTCGCCATCATATGGTCTATCGATGTCTTGCTGGTGACATCAAGTTCAACCGCTAATAGTGACTTGCCCAGTTCGGCAGCGAGTTGTTCTAGTCTGTCTTTGCGCCTTGCAGCTGCGATGACTTGATGACCATGCGACACGAATTTACGTGCCATGGCTGCGCCAAATCCGGCACTTGCGCCGGTAATCATTACGATCATGGGGAGGGCTCCGCGGTGGATAAGTTTAGTTAAGAATTCCAACTATGGAATTGTAGCCGAAAGCTCCTGATAAGCTGGCTTGAAAAGGTCAGACTACCTTGCCCAAACACAGCCAGCAAACTACAATGACGCTCCATTTTGTGTCTTAGATCAATCAGCTTGCTCGCCTTTTGCGGCGCTGGTTTTCCCCTTTTCTCACCAGATGGCTTTTCTCAGATTTCCCTGATCAACCGGAGTCCAGCATGTTTTCCAAAGAACACACGATTGCCCATATCGACCCAGAATTATGGTCTGCTATTGAACTTGAAAATGAGCGTCAGCAAGAACACATAGAGCTCATCGCTTCAGAAAATTACACTTCGCCCGCTGTGATGCAAGCGCAGGGGTCGCAACTCACCAATAAATACGCCGAAGGTTATCCCGGTAAACGTTATTACGGCGGATGTGAATTTGTCGACATTGCTGAATCATTGGCTATTGAACGTTTGAAAAAACTCTACGGTGCAGAAGCAGCGAATGTACAACCGAATTCAGGATCACAAGCCAATCAAGGTGTGTTCTTTGCCATGTTGAAGCCAGGCGATCTGATCATGGGTATGTCATTAGCAGAGGGTGGGCATCTCACACACGGTATGCCTTTGAATATGTCAGGTAAGTGGTTCAATGTGGTCTCTTATGGTTTAGATGCAAATGAAGAGATTGATTACGAACAAATGGAACGACTCGCGCATGAGAAAAAACCTAAGTTGATTATTGCCGGTGCTTCTGCTTATTCACTGCGCATTGATTTTGAACGTTTCGCAAAAGTGGCACGTGATATCGGCGCTTATTTTTTAGTCGATATGGCGCACTATTCTGGTTTGATCGCTGCGGGTGTTTACCCTAATCCAGTACCGCATGCAGACTTTGTGACCTCGACTACCCATAAATCTTTACGTGGTCCGCGTGGTGGTGTGATTTTAATGAAAGCTGAACACGAGAAAGCCATTAACTCTGCCATCTTCCCAGGTATACAGGGTGGGCCTTTAATGCATGTGATTGCTGCTAAAGCAGTCGCTTTTCATGAAGCCTTGCAGCCTGAATTTAAACTTTATCAACAACAAGTTCTTAAGAATGCGGATGCACTGGCTAAAGCATTAATTGCGCGTGGTTTGCGTATTGTGTCTGGCCGTACTGAATCGCATGTGATGTTGGTGGATTTGCGTTCTAAAAAAATGACAGGTAAAGAAGCCGAAGCCGTACTGGGTTCAGCGCATATCACCTGTAATAAAAATGGTATTCCGAATGACCCTGAAAAACCTTTCGTCACTTCAGGCATTCGTTTAGGTAGCCCTGCAATGACCACGCGTGGATTCAAAGAAGCTGAAGCAACCAAGGTGGGGAATTTGATTGCTGATGTACTAGATAATCCGCATGATGCAGCCAACATTGAACGTGTGAAAGCAGAAGTCAAAAAACTGACCTCGGCTTTTCCAGTTTATGCTGCCTAAGTTAACTCACTTGACTGAGGATTATTCATCATGAGATGCCCGTTTTGCCAGCATGAAGATACACAGGTGCTGGATACACGGGCATCGGATGAAGGTGATAGCGTGCGTCGCCGTCGTCGTTGTGGTCAATGCGATAAGCGTTTCACCACGTATGAGCGCATAGAGTTGGCAATGCCTGTGATTGTCAAAAAAAATGGCAGTCGCACAGAATACGAAACTTCAAAATTACGTTCTAGTTTGATGCTTGCATTGCGTAAGCGTCCTGTTTCAGCAGATGCAGTAGATGCTGCTATTCATCGTATTGAAGAAAAACTATTGTCTGCGGGCGAGCGTGAAATTCTTTCGGGGCAGATTGGTGAGTTGGTGATGCGAGAGCTAAAACGTTTAGATAAGATTGCTTACATACGCTTTGCTTCTGTTTACCGTAGCTTTGAAGATGTGGCAGAGTTTTTGGATGTAGCCAATGAATTTGATTCAGCCTCAAGACGAATCGCTATGGCGGATAGCGTTAAAAAATAACGCTATTTACGCTGTATACCTACAGGTAGATTTTGTGCATCTTGAAATACAGCTGTTGAAAAGAATGCATCTTGCTGTAAATAAGCCATCAACATATCAGTTGCATCGACTCCCCAAAAACATTGCTGATTAACGACTGCAGTTGGCACGCCAAACACACCAGCGGCGATGGCTAGGTCGCCATGTCGTCGTAAAGTATCTTTCACTTCCGTAGTTTCTATTTCAGTCTGTGTTATCTGTAATTCTTTTAGCAAAGCCTGCCATGCATGGTCATCGCTAGGAAGATGTCCTTCTTGCCATACATAACGAAACAATCGGTCAACTACTGCATGATCATTTTTTTTCGCTATACATAAACGCAGTAAGGGTAAAGGATTAAATGGATGCTGCGCAGGTAATCGCATGGGTATGTCATAGCGGTGTGCAATCCATAAGCAATGTTCATAAGTCCACTGACGTTTAGGTAAAATTTCTACTGGACCTTTGTTATCCCAATGCGCGAGTAAACCCGCAAATAAGGTGGGAATGGGTTGTAGTGTGAAATCTATTGTTTGTCGCTGTAATAGTTGCCACTGCAAATAAGCAAAAGGTGAGATGAAATCAAAATACCAAGCTACTGTTTGTTTTGAAGTACTCATGATGGGATGGTTTATTTTTTGTCAGAGGGCAGGCAGTAGGTAGGCATATCGCAATCTGTGCAATTACATTGATTGCGCACGAATGCCATGCACTTACCGGGTCCGCGTGTTTCTATCATGCCTTGTGTAATAGGATTAGTCGGCTGTTTACATTCAGCCTGCAATCGTTCTTCTAATGCTGCTCGTTGTTCAACTGTGAGTGTGCCTGTTTTAACGGCATGTACAAACTCCATTTTGCCGCCATTCTCTATCGCCATAGGCGGTTGATCAGCAAAGGCGAGTTGAGCGAGTAATAAAAATAATGCAGCAAGTTGTTTCATTATCACTCTAAGGTGTCAGACCAAATCGTTTTTGCCCAATGATTGGCATAAGTACCTTCGAGTTCAGTTGGTTCTGCACTCACACCACCTGAACCTGCTACAACTTTAAAGGTACGTTCGGCTGCAACATATTCATGCACACTCGCGACATGAACCACATTACGATCATCTACAAAGCTATAGCAGGTGTTGGTTAACATCGGTGTTTGATTAATTTCCCAACCAGAGAGTTGCGCCACAATCGCTGCAGCAGCGACTTTGCCATGATTATTAGCCATGTGACCACTCTTAGGCATCAGAGGTGCTACTTGTATCGCATCACCAATCACAAACACATCTTTTGCAGCAGTAGATTCAAAGCTCTGATAATTCACACCTGCCCAACGATTATTTGCCATGTTAGCTAAGCCCGCTTCTTGCGCAATTTTTCCAGCACGCATAGCGGGTAAAGCATTAATCACATCGGCTTTGACATCACCTTGCACGTCAAACTTAATTAAACCTTCTTTTGCAGAGACAGCAATTGCTTTATGTTGATTGCGATATTCGATAATGTCTTTGTATTTATCAGTCCAGACTTTTTTGAATAAGCCCGCTTTCGACACCACATCTTGATTAGCGTCCAGTATCAACACTTTGCTTTTGGGTTTGACATTTTTAAAATACCAAGCAACCTGACAGGCGCGTTCATACGGTCCGGGTGGGCAACGATAAGGTGCTTCAGGAATCGTGATGGCATACACACCACCATCAGGCATAGCTTCGAGTTGACGACGCAATGCAACTGTTTCAGGACCAGCTTTCCATGACTGTAAAATTTTTCCTGCGGCTTGTGCATCAGCTAAACCTTCAACGCTATTGAAATCAAGTTCAACGCCAGGCGAGACTACGAGCTTGTCATAAGAGAGTGAGCTGCCACCGGATAATTTTAATGTACGTGCAGTGCTGTCAATTGCAGTGACGGTATCTTGTACGACACGAATGCCGTGATTTTTTGTTAGTGTTGAATAAGGACGTGAAATATCAGCAAGCTGTCTACTACCACCAATGACGAGATTAGACATTGGGCAGGAAATAAATTCTTTGTTAGGCTCGACGATGGTGACGTCAATTTTTCCTTCTGACAGTAGACGTATATATTTTGCTGCTGTGGCTCCGCCATAACCACCACCAATCACGACAACTTTTGCACCGCGCATAGACCAAGCGGGGAGTGCGCTCATTGATAAACCCAGTGCTGCACTCGCTTGTAAAAATGTTCTGCGATCCATGGCGAGCTCCTAGCGCGACTGCGCAGCAAAATAAGCGGCGAGGTCTTTAATTTGTTGATCGTTATAGCCCTTAGCGAGCTGATGCATGATGGTGGCTTTGCGTGCGCCAGATTTAAAGGCCTGCATTTGTTCGATGAAGTAATCGTTTTTCATACCAGCCAAGGAGGGAAGTGCGCCATCTTGAATGCTCTTACCAAAAGTGCCGTGACAGTTAGCGCAAGTGGCAGCCAATCCATTGGTGGCTAATTCTTGCTGACTGGCGGCAAAGCTTAAGGTGCTAAAGAATAAACAACTAATTAACAGTGCAGTAAAGCGTGGAGCGCATATTGAAGCAAATTTTGAACCGAATTTTGAATTCATTGAGCTGTTCTGCATAAGAATATCCATCATGATGTATCGAGGGTGAACGCTAGGGACTGGGGCGAAGTGGTCAGTTGGCGTGCCACTTTTCGAGTCGATTGTACTCGACATTTTTTGCGCTGTTATACTTTGCTTAGACTATTAATGAAATAGCTTATGCAAAATTGGATGGATTAAAAATGAAAAAATTCTTGTTAATTGCAGCGCTCGGTGTCTTTACTTCTGCTGCCTATGCAGATTGGTCGAAAGCTGATCACATCGCTAGCGATATGTCTTTGTATATCGATGTCGAATCGCGCGTTGATAGCGGTCATGGCACGATGGTGATGTGGCACCTGACTGATTATGCAGCGAGCCAAAGCTTGGGTGATAAAAAATTCCGCTCTATGAAGGGTAAGGATGAATATGATTGCGGCAAAGATGTAAGCCGTGAGCTTTTATATTTCTGGCATCCTGATCCTATGGGGAATAGTCAGATGGTGCATGCCGCTTATGTACCCACTGCTTGGATGAAACCCGAAGCGGGTAGCGTGCAGCGCACTCTGATGCAAATCGCTTGTAAAAAATAAGTATTCTTATCGTGTCTAATTCTCGTTCTTATGGTCGGATTCAATCAGCACCAGAAAATTTTATTTCTGATGAATTGATTGCAGAAATTAATGCTGATGGATTAAATGACGCACGCCGTAATTTTTTACGCCGTAGTTTTGCAGCCGCTGCAGGAATCGCTGCGAGTGGTTTAGCAGCTGAGAATGCAATTGCTGCTGCTGATCATCCTGGCTTGGATGGTGATCCTGCTATCTTAAATTTGCCTAAGCATAGTACCTCGCTAGGCAATCCTGTTGCGCATACACCGTATGGCATGCCATCGCGTCATGAATCTAATTTGCAAAGACGAGAATCTCCTGGTCTGACTAAAAAACGTGAGAGTGGCGTTGCGTTTACTCCGCTACAGGGATTATTTGGCATCATCACGCCTAGTGGTTTGCACTTTGAACGACATCACGCAGGTTGGCATGATATTGATCCTGCTATTCACAGGCTGATGATTAATGGTTTAGTCGCGAATGCGAAGGTGTACACCGTTGGTGATCTAATGCGCTTACCTTCTGTGTCACGCATGCATTTCATAGAGTGTGGTGCTAATACTGCAATGGATTGGGGTGGACCTGCTGTGCCTTCTGTGCAGTACACCCATGGCATGTTGTCGTGTAGTGAATTTACAGGGGTGCCACTCTCACTCTTGTTAGAAGATTGTGGCATTGATAAAAGCAAAGCAAAATTTGTTTTAGCTGAAGGTGCTGATGGCGCGAGTTTAACGCGCACTATTCCTATCGAACGTGCACTGGATGATGTATTAGTGGCGTGGGGCATGAATGGTGAAATGCTTCGTCCTGAAAATGGTTATCCATTACGACTAGTAGTGCCTGGTGCGCAAGGCGTCTCATGGGTGAAATGGTTAAGGCGCATAGAAGTGGGTGATACGCCTTATGCGACTCGAGAAGAGTCAACCCAATATATTGATCTCATGCCCGACGGATCGGTGCGTCAATACTCTCTCATTCAAGAATGTAAATCCGTGATCACGACGCCATCCGGTGGACAGCTTTTGATGGACAAAGGTTTTTACAACATCACGGGTCTTGCATGGTCAGGGCGCGGCAAAATCACACGAGTTGATGTTTCTGTAGATGGTGGTCGTAATTGGAAAACAGCGCGATTAGAATCTCCCGTACTCTCAAAATGTTTAACTCGCTTTAACATCGATTGGCAATGGGATGGTAAGCCTGCGATTTTGCAATCACGTGCTATCGATGAAACAGGTTATGTACAACCGCGTATGCAAGAGCTGCGTGCTGTACGTGGGACGCGTTCTGTGTTTCACAACAATGCAATACAGTCGTGGCGAGTGGAATCTTCAGGTGAGGTATTTAATGTACAAATATCTTAATGTTCTTATCTGCTTTTGCTTAGTGAGTGTGCTGCCATCCTTAGTCAGCGCTGAGGGATTTACGAACGTCGGCCGTAAAGCAAGCTTGGCGGAAATCGCGGCATGGGATATTGATGTGCGTGCTGATTTTAAAGGCTTACCTAAAGGCGCAGGTAGTGTGAGTCAGGGGCAAAAAATTTGGGAAGCAAAGTGTGCATCTTGTCATGGTGTGTTTGGTGAGTCGCCCGAAGTGTTTACACCTTTGGTAGGTGGAACAACTGCGGCTGATGTGGAGCGAGGTCGAGCAGCTGGTTTGAATGCAGCGACAGAAAATGCACGCACTACCATCATGAAGTTAACCACAGTCTCCACGTTATGGGACTACATACATCGAGCTATGCCTTTTGATGCACCGAAAAGTTTATCCGTTAATGAAGTCTATGCTTCGACAGCATATCTCTTACATTTAGCGGATTTAGTACCTGCAGATTTCACCTTATCCAATGATACGATTGCATCAGTGCAGCAACGTTTACCAAATCGACTTGGTGCGAATACTGCACATGGTATGTTGGATGTAAAAGGAACGCCGGACGTAAACAGTAAAGCCTGTGAAAAAAATTGTGTGATTGATGAGAAATCATTGGTTGTATTGCCAGCCGCAATTAATGGACGTAATGGCAATATGGCAGATCAAAATCGTCGCTATGGCTCTGTGCGAGGGGTTGATACGAGTCGCTATAAATAATAACCACTGCAAAAACCACGGCAGAGCGCATTAAGAATGAAGGAATAAGCATGGCAGAACCGATGCGAGTCAGAGCGACGCAAAATGGCGATCTCGTTGAAGTCAAAGTATTAATGAAGCATCGCATGATTAGTCGCCTAACTTGGGATACGGGCGGCCATTTAAATCTGCCGCACTTTATTCAAACCATACGTGGCACGTGTAATGGTCAGCAAATTTTATATGTGCACTTTGGTGGATCGGTTTCTAGGGATCCTTATTTTGCATTTAAATTTAAAGGCGGCCAAAAAGGCGACCGTGTAGTGA
>Ga0209550_10004042_pt1 | contig 13927 bp, 8 predicted proteins | sample LauGreSuBDMM15SN_2_FD_187567 | JGI IMG/M metagenome (GOLD analysis project Ga0209550, IMG submission 187567) | Freshwater lake microbial communities from Lake Michigan, USA - Su13.BD.MM15.SN (SPAdes) (version 5) | ecosystem: Environmental > Aquatic > Freshwater > Lake | place: Lake Michigan, USA...
CTCCTGAGTCCTGTCACCTGTGATTTCACGGGGCCTGCGAAATCACACCCCCTGTGATTTCACACACTTCTGTGATTTCACACCCCAACCTACGAAAACGCACCCTACTGACGAATCGCATGCACGCACTCCTTGGCGCCGCTTTCGCGCTTGGCGCGCTTGCACCGTCGCTGTCTCGCACTCGCGGGCGGGAGTCGGTGGCACCGTCCCCACCGGGACGTGCGGCCCCGGGCGACGTGCGTGTATCGTCTTGTTACTTTTAAGTGTCGTAAGTCGTTCAGGTTCACCGTCTCGATCGACGATCGGTCTTACTACGGTCATGTTGACGTGTGATGATCGTTCGCCGTTTATTCGCCGTTCGGTTCATCATAACATTCGGTTCATCATACAACATCATTCCGCGTTTTTCGTCCACATGCGTTTCGTTTCTCACGCACCGGCGACCGGGGCCACCGCCGACGGCCGGGCGGCGGGCGCGGAGCCGGCGCGGCGCCGGCGGACATGTGCCTTGTGCGCGAGCGAATAGCCGTGCTTACGATGTAAACGATGACGAGTCGAGTCGAGTCTGTGGAACGACAGGTGCCCATAACTCGAGTGCTTTGTGCGATTGAACCTCTATACGACAGTCGACACACCACGCACGAGTGCGGCGGCGCGCAGCGAGAACTGCCCGAGAGACGCAGAGAGCTGCACGCCGCACGGATCGCCGTAGAAGAACGCCACCTGCCAGCTGACTATGTGAAGCCGGCGTCCGTCGCGAGGCGAATTGAGAAATGGCGTGCCCAGCAGCCCCCTCGCGGCGAACCCGCCCCCTTGGCACACGGCACTGAACATGATGCACCCCTGCCCTTAAGGCTGACTTGACCCTCGCGCCCGAGCCCCGGCCTGCCCGCCGCCCCCGGCCTGCCCTTCCCACCGCCTCGAACTACGCACGCGCCCCACCTCCCGACCCCCCTCGACGAGAGCCCAGCACGGCACTGCGCCCTGTGGGGAACGCGAGCGCCGCGAGCGGGTCGGGCCCTGCCTCCGAGGGGTTGGCGTGAGTGTCCGCGCCGACGTCCGCGACTGCAGCGATGGACGCTCGCTCGCTCAGTGCGGCGCGCTCGGTGAGGCCCGCTCAGTGCGGCGCCTGCTGGCTCTCAACGATGGCCTGCAGCGCACGCAGCGTCGACTGCTGCTCCTCATGCAGGGCGATCTCGAGCTGCGAGATGCGGTGATCGAGCGCCGCGGGCACCATAGTGCCCCCTCCGGTGAGCCGCCCCTCGAGCTCGGCGAGCCGCGCCTCCGCAGCGCTCGCCACCTCCTTGATCTTGAGCGACTGCATGTACGCGCAGAGCTGGGCCACGGCCTCTCCCAGCGTGTCGACGCGCAAGAGCGCCTGCTGGAGAGTCGAGAGAGCCCCGGGCTCGCCGAGCGGCACGATAGCTTCGCTTACTTGCGCGCGCAGCTCCTCTAGGGCACCGCGCGTCTCCTCGCGCACCGCCTCGAGCGCCGCGGACACCTTTTGGTCATCCTCCGCGCGGCATCGCATGTGCTCCTCATCGACCCATCGGAGCTCATCCGAGAGCTTCTGCGCCGTCGCCGCCTGCGCCTCCGTGAGCTCGACCACCTCCACCTCACGCGCTGCCTGCGCCTCGGCGAACGCGGCGCGCAGCTGCTCGGTCGCATGCTGGCCTGCGCGCTCGACGGAGCCGAGCCGCGCCGCGCTCTCGCCGAAGCTGCGCTTCATCTCGTCGCGCACCGCCTCGAGCGATTCGGCCGCGCCGCGCGCCGCTGCGTCTGTGTCGGCCATATGACTCGACTGCGCCTCAGCGAGTTTCGTGAGCTGGCTGTGCAGACCGTCGACGGCCGCGCGCCGCTCCGCCTCCTCGTGCGCGCGCGCCTTGGCCGCGGCCTCGTCTACCCAGCGCAGCTCCTGGCGAAGCTGCTCGAGGTCGCGGCCCTTCTCGAGCAGCTCCCCGTTTAACCTCGAGAGCTCGTGGCGGGCCTTGTCCTGCGACTGGAGCAGCTCCGCCACGTGCGTCTCAAGGTTCTTCGTCTTCTCACGCTCAGTGTGCAAGTCCGAGTGCAGCCGCATCAGCTGCGCCTCGTGCGCCTGCAGCCGCACCTCCATCGCGGCCGCCAGCTGCTCCATCCGTGTGTTCACGCCGGTGAGCGCCGCTCCGGCGAGCCGCGCCTCGTGAACCGCCTCGCCTGGTGTCTTGGCGCGCCCGTCGCCGACACCCGGTGGCTTCAAGGCGCCGCTGCCGAAGCCTTTTGTGCTACCCGCCTTGCTCAAGACGCTGGGCGGCCCGGTGGCCGCCGCGCGCGGAGAGAGCGTCGCCGTTGCGCCGATGGCGGCCCCGAGCGACATCTGCCGCTGCAGCGGCGGAGAGCGCTCCCTCAGCTGCGGCGTGGCGGCGGCGACGGCAGCGGAGCACGAGGAAGGCGGCGGCGCGGGCGGCAACTCCGGGGCGGATCCCGCCGCGCCGTTGCCGATCGTCGTGATGAACTTGTTGACCCGCAGCGTGCCGTTGACTGCCGCGAGGATCCCCTCATCTAGAGCCCCGGCCTCACCAAGCGCAAGCTCGGTGATGGTCGTGTTGGAGCGCAGCGCGTTCGCGACCGCCGTCGCGCCCTCGCGGTTGTTGGGCTCGATCTCAAGCACCAGCTGCTTCAGCGTACGGTTCACTCGGAGCGCCTCGGCGACCGCGAGCGCGCCAGTGCGCCCACAGCTCGCGCCCTGGAGGTCGACCCGCTGCAGGCGCGAGTTGTGCTTCCAAGAGTCGGCGAGTGCGGCGCAGCCCTCCTCGCCGATGCCGTTCGAGCCCAGGTACAGCTCGACGAGCGCATCGTTGCGCTTGCACATGCGCGCGATCGCGACCGCGCCTACGTCCAGGATCGCATTTGAACGCAGATTGAGCGTACGCAGCGTTGAGTTCGCTTCGAGCGACGCGGCAAGCTGCATGGCGCCCTCAGGGCCTATCAGATTGCCGCCCAAGTGCAGCTCGACGATCGACCGATTGCTCTGCAGCGCCTTGCCCAGCGCCGTCGCGCCCGCGTCACCCACCTCGTTGAAGCGCAAGTTGACCACCTGCAGCGCGCCGTTGACCTGGAGCGCGGCCGCCAGGCCGATGGCGCCTTGGTCTTTGATGTCGTTGCGCTGCAGGTCGATGGAGCGCAGCGCCGAGTTGCCCGCGAGCGCCTCCGCCAGGCTCGACGCACCCGGGTTGCCGATGCGGTTCGAGCGCAGCTCGAGCGTCGAGAGCGAGCCCGCGCGCACCACCGGCAGCACCGCGAGCGCACCCTCGTCGCCCAGGCCGCAGTCGGCGATGCTCAGGCGCATGAGGCTGCCGCCCGACGCGAGGCTCTGCACGAGCTCACCTAGCGCGCGCGGCGACAGCTGCAGCTCCGTCAGCTCCGACTCGGTGAAGCTGTGCCCGGCCTTGAGCCCCTCGGCGACGCAGTGCACGGTCGCATCGCTGAGAGCCATCCCACTGATCCTGAAGCACGAGTCGCCCTCATCACCTCCGAGCGCCGCCGCGAGGTCCTGGTTTGGCCGCTCGTTTGCAGCCTTGCAGGCCGCGAGGTAAGCGTCGATCATTCTCGACATCACGGCCGCGGTGCGTTACCTGCCAGGCACAGGCAGCAGGCGCAGAAGCCGCAGTGGGTCAATAGGTCTGCGGCGCTGCAGAAGCTACATCATCACATCCCTGTCACAATCGGCACACGGCACTACCAGCGGGCCTGGGGGCCTGGGCGTGAGGGTCATGAGGGAAGTGTCTGGCCGGCTGTTTGGGAAGCGGTGCGCCGCACCGCGACAATGACAATCGATAAGGGATGCCCTAGTCGGTGGGTTTGTTGCCGGTGCGGTCGACTTCCGCCGTTTCGGGGTTCCAAATCGATAAGTGCGATGTTTAATGTTGCCGTCATCCAACATGCGTCCAACATGCGCGTCTGCATAAAGATTTCACGTTTTGACACGTGTCGCCCGAAGCAATGGTGAAGAGTGCCCGCGGCCCAAAGAAGTCGCCCAATGGCGCGGCGCCACAGCCCGGCAAGTCGCCGCGGCCCGGCAGCGGCGGCAAGTCGCCGCGGCCCGGCAGCGGCGGCAAGGGCAGCGGCGGCAAGTCGCCCAGTGGCCCTGTCCCGCTGAACACAGCCAAGGGCTCGTTTACCTTCACGATGGTCACTGACGGCTGCTACATTGAACACAAGGTGAGTGTGACCCCTCATTTCACGCGCCCGGATTGCCCTCACCGGGCTAACTCGCCCTCGCGCCGCCGTCCCTGCCTTGTATGCAGTGGGGCCAGAACTCGGGCCATGTCGGCGTGCCCCTCGAGGCCATGCCCGCTTTCATCTCGCGGCTCCAGATGTGCTACCAAAAGGCGACGGGCGTCAAGGCGGTGGACAAATCGCCCAGGACACCCGGCAGCGGCGGCCCGATCAAGGGCGCGATCGACAAAAAGAAGGAGGGCAAGAAGAAGGATGTTGAGATGAAGGAGAAGAAGGAGAAGCCCAAGCCCAAGGCGACAATTGAGGACCTCGACGCGGAGCTCCTCTCGTATCAGGCGGCGCGTGCTGCCGACGGCAGTGCGCCGACGGGGATGGAGGCGGCGCCCGCGCCTGCGTGAGGGACGTGCTGCGCGCCCGACGGCTAGAGAGCCGTGGCTGTGCCGGTGGCTGAGACGACGCTGAACTCAGGGCTGGACGCCGAGGGCGCTCACGCACCAACGTCCAACTGAAACATTGATGACAGACCTTATACTTCGCGAATCAGACTGTCGCAAGCGGGTGTCTCGTGTGCGGCCCTCGTCTTCGACGAAGACCTCGCAACCGCGCGCACCGAGCTTATCTATGTGTATTCCCACCGGTCACGCGAGCCGATCGGACGACCGCGGGCCGGGCACCGACGGACCGTCTCGGTCTCGCTCCCTTGAAGAGGTCCTCTGAACACGGCGCCGGCGCAACACATCTTTTGTCATACGAATAGAAATCTCACCCGACCTCATCATGGATCATGGGCTCTCACGATACCTCCGGGCAATGATGAGCTTCGTTTGATGCGGTACGCGCGGAAACGCGTACGCGTGTCGCCGCGTCAGCAATCGGAAGAACTAACGGGTAGAGATGCTTCTCCGAGAGAAGAGCAGGGGCGGCGCTCGGGTGCACGGCCGCCATCCTTGTCCCTGCCCAGCCCCGATCGGGTACCCCTGCCCCTGGATGCGGCCTGGACCGATGACCACTGAGCACCGCTCAATGAGCATCACCGGATAGCGCTCCCCCGGGCCCTCTTAGCCTGTGTGCACTGCAGTGCCTGTGTGCCTCATCGCATGAAATCGCGGTAGATGATATTCTGTGTCTCGTCGAAGAAGGGGTAGCCAAGCCCCTCGAGCACCTCTGTGAAGGCCTTGTCCTGGCCCTCAGGAACGCGTACGCCCGCGAGCACCTTGCCCACCTGGCCGCCGTGGTTGCGGTAGTGGAGCATGGTGATGAACCAGCCATCGCGCTTGTTCAGCGCACCGAGGAACTGGTTGAGCGCGCCCGCGTTCTCGGGGAACTCGAAGCGCACGATGCGCTCGCCGGGGATCTCGCCCGGCCGGCCTCCGGCCAGATAGCGCGCGTGCGACTTGGCCATCTCGTCGCCCGTCACGTCGATCGCGTACACTTCATGCTTGCCTAGCGCTGAGATCACGTCCGCTGCAAACATCTCGGGGGACATTTTCTTGGCCTCGGCCTCGCTCGTCTCCATCGCCATGTACACGAGCGCGTCCTTGTCCTTGGGCGAGTGCCTGTAGACGAACTCGGTGACGAGCCGCGGCTGCACCGCCTTGTACATGGAGAAGAACATGCCGGTGCGGTCGGGCATTCGGAGCGCGAAGAGCTTCTCGCGCTGCTCGCCAATGGCGGCGCGCTCGGCGATAAAGCGCAGGATGTCGAACTCGATGTTGGACGCGTCCGACGAGATGGCCACGAAATTGCCGCGCGACTTGCCCGGTGCAGGTGCGGGCATCGCGGTCACGTACTTCTTGAGGCCGGCGATCGCGACAGCGCCCGCGGGCTCGAGAACGGCACGGGTGTCCTCAAAGGCGTCACGCACGGCCGCGCAAATCTCGTCGTGCGAGACCACCACGATGTCGTCCACCAGCTCATTGCACAGTCGAAACACCTCCGGACCGAGCTGGCGCACCGACGCACCGTCCACGAAGGGCGCCGGCTCCGCCACCGAGAGTGTGTGGCCAGCAAGCAGCGAGCGGTGCAGCAGGTCGGCGGAGCTCGCCTCGACGCCGATGACCTTGGTGCGCGGCATCACAGACTTGACCACCGCCGCGACGCCCGCGAGCAGCGACGAGCCGCCCGCGACCACGAACACGGCGTCCAGTCGATTGTGCTCGTGGCCCTCGAGCGCGGCGCCGATCTGCTTGACAATCTCGAGCGCGGCCGTCGCCTGCCCAGAAATGACGTACGGGTCGTCGTGCGGCTGCAGCTCCATTACCTGCGGGTCCGCCGACGCGATCTTCTGCACCTCCTCAAATGCCTCACCCAGAGTAGTGCCCTTGACCACGACCAGAGCGCCCGCGCGCTCGATGGCAGCGATCCGCTTTGCCGGCGTGCGCTGGGGCATCACGACCGTCGCGCGGACGCCGAGCGCGCGCGCCGCGACAGCGACCGAGAGGCCCTGCGAGCCGACCGAGGCCGTGATCACCTCCTTCTTGTCAGCCGGCAGGTGCGCCAGCCGGTTGTAAGCGCCGCGCAGCTTGTATGAGAACGAGGGCAGCAGGTCCTCGCGCTTCACATGCACGCTGCAGTTGAGCCGCTCGCTGAGCCCGCTCGCGTACTGAAGCGGCGTTTCCCCAAGCAGATCGTACACGCGGCTCGTGAGCGCGAGCCGCACATAGTCCGGGCCAGTCGCGTTCGTTTCGAGCTTTTCGCCGTCGCCAAGGCCACCGGTCATCACGCTCGTTGCCGGCTTTTTGCGCTCGACCAGCTTGGCGAGCGGAGCACGGATGCGGTACGGGAGTCCAGACATTGGCCGGACGTTGCCCAGGCGTATGGGCAGCCTAGCCTTCAACAGCGTTGCCATGGTGATCTGCCGCGCTGCCAGATGACGCGGTGCACGTGGCTCGCGAAACCGATCGAAGACGTCTTGGACGGCAACCATCAGGCACACGAATAAGCGGGGCTAATCACACCTCGAGACCTCGAGACCACTGCCTGACGAATTTAACGTAACCTGTTAAAACCTGTCAAGCACGAGCCTGAACTTTTCCACGATGTTTCGACGCGCGGTAGGCGTCACTGCCGCGGTAAGCGCCACTGCGATCACCATCGGCGCTGCGAGAGCTGCACAGCCCGCCGCTGCTGCAGACGCCGACCCGGACAGTGCGACAGCATCGGCGCTGCGCAACGTCGGCATGCGGGCCCAGGCGGTCTTGAGTGACCCACCGTCAGTATTTCGGCGATGCGCTCGCGCCAACTGGCGTCAACATGCCGGTGACGACGCGTGCCAGCAGCTCGTTAAGTGCCAGACTGCTCTACACTCAGCGCTCTTCAAGGCGGCAGAAATTTGGAATCACACACATCGCATCGAGCCTGCTATGATAGGCGGCCTCCAGCGTGCAGCCACCGACGCTGAGGCGGCTGTGAAAGCGGTGCGCAGCGCGGCGGTGAGCGGTGCCGCAGCGGTGCCTTGGGGCGAGTTGCTTCGTGGCGCGACATTCGAATCCGCCGATGGGTCTCCGGCCAGTGGTGGCGCTGAAGGACCCGATGGGCTGCGCGGTCGTACAGTCGCCCTGTACTTCACAGCGTCGTGGTGTGGGCCGTGCCATACCTTCACGCCGAAACTTGTGCAGCTATACGAGAAGCTTCGCGTCGTCGGCGGTGATCTCGAGGTGGTAATGGTCTCCTGGGATGACCTCTCCGACGACCGCAAGAGGTATGCACGCCAGCACGGCATGCCCTGGCTTAGCCTGCCGCATTCGAACGACATGCGCAAGCTCACCGACGAGCTCACCCTCCGGTACGACGTGATGGGCATCCCGACACTCGTGGTGCTGGAGGTCTCGGCCGATGGCAAGGATGCGCGCGTGCTCACCCGCGATGGCCGCATGGACATTGAACGTGGGCGGACGCCGTGGCTGGCGCAGCGTGCGCGGCCTTGACGTTCATCTTATCCTTCTGCAGCACCGTCGGCTCGTTGGTAATGGCAAGACTTGACGTCAGTGCCATCGGATGATGAGACCAGTTCGTGAATCGTACGACATTTTCCGATTAGGCTTCGATTGCTTGGATTATGAAAGTGTCCACACTCGACTTCCGACTTGTGTGTTCACCACACAACACCACACTCCACACATAAGCGAGTTAAGGCGAGGCTCCGCACGCCCAACCGGCACCGCGCGCATCAAGACGGCGGTTCGCGGACGCACGAAGTGAGATGCGTGCAGAGATCCGATCTGATAACAAAAGTGTACGCGGACGCAGGACGGTCGATTGTCAAGTGGACTCGATCATAGTTTGACCAGGGCTCGTACGAGCTACCGTAGCGTGGTAGTCAACTGAGTCGAGTCGACTTGTACAAGTAAGGTGTTTTGACGACGTGCCATCTGCTTTGTGCGCATTGCGAAAAGTTTCACAAATGCCAACACGGCGCGTGATTCGCGACCACACCCACAAGTGTGTGCAAACGAAGAGAGCTCCAAAGACGGACCTTGCACGCAGCCAGGTACATCCGAAATGGAGCCATGGGAACCTGCGATTGAGCGTGCAGGCACTGAGACCGCAGCCCGTTGCGCTCATCGAATGAATGAGGCCCCAGCCGTCGCAGTCTGCATCGCAGGCTCAGCTCGCTCCTACACGACACGCCTTGTCCAGACGCATCTGCGATACAACTTGCTCAAGGCGCTCGCCAGCCCCTATAAGACGCGTATATTTCTCCACCTCAAGCTCAACGACTCCGATAAGACCTCCGGTCTCTCCGGGCAAAAGTTCCGCAGCCACAAAGAGAGCAGCCTTCTGAGCATCCTCGCTACCATGGAGCAGCCGTGGATTGCAAAGCACATTGGCGAGGCGGTCGTACTCAATGGGAGCGGAAGCTATTCTGGCGAAGGCTGCCGGAGCGTATCTTCTGGTACATGCATCGTCAAGCCTGAGACTGAATCGTGGAAGGACTACCGCATTGCCGCCTGCACTGACACAGCCCGAGCGATGCGCAGCGCTGCAGGCATTACACGGCCTGCCCAGTGCTGCACACCAAACAACCAATGGGCCGGGGAAGGTAACAACGAGGAGCGCTTGCTGCTGTCTCAGCTGAGTGCGGCGTGGTGTGGTGGCGCTATCCGTCGCTACGAGCACGCAAAGCGGGCTCCTTTCGACCTCGTCGTGTACACGCGGCCTGACGCAGTATGGTGGCAGCCAGTCGTGCCTTGGTGTGAATGGCCGGTGCGAGAGCAGGGCATCGCTTGTGATTACCCAGCGTGTGACATGGCGTGGATGGTGCCTCGGCAGCACTTTGATCGCATGGTGTCGCTCCATACCGTGCACCGCGACTGCCCTGCCTTTACCTCGGGGCGAGGCAAACATACTCATACATGCTGTACCACGAATGAGCACCTCCTCATGTTTGCGAGGGTACACATTAACGCCACGCACCGGCTGCCCGACGGCCTGCAGCTCAAAGTGTCCTCGCAAGCCAGTGCCAAGGTGTATAAGGGAGTTTCGATCCTTCGGTCAATCAAGGGCGTCTGCGAGATCGTCCTGCACCCAGTGCTGAGGGTCTTACCTGGGCAACCCGCCAGCAACCCTGCCGGGACGTGGGCCTTCAAGCATCAGCAGAAGAGTGGCATGCTAATCAAGACGACGGTGCGGCTGCGCAAGCTATTCAGGGCCAACGAAACAATCACGGAAGCGCACGTGCTCGCCAGTGAGATGCGCACTTGCAAAACCGCTCTTAGCTTGTGCGGGCCTGGCGGCTACCCGATCGTTGAAAATGGTGCGCTGATGGACAACCATGAGAATCTCGGACGCACCATCCGAGACTGGGGCGAGAGAGTGGAGAGAGCATATCGGGGCTAAAAAGTCAGTAACACTATCATCTATTACTATTTGGGTGAGCGCAGAACCAGAAGCGGCCGGTCCCGGGCCCTGGGCCTCCGGAGCGACGCCCGACGCGCTCGGCTGGCTGCGCCTGCGGACTGGGCGACCCGCTGAAGATGAGCTCCGGCCTCGGGTGTAGCCTTAAAACCGTGTGCACAGGGGCGAGCACGCGGGCAGGGGACCGGGTTGACTCCTTGCTTTCTCAAATCCCAAAACTAAAATCCGTGTCCGTACCGGTCACAAACTTGCGTTAAACCGTTATCTCTCGATGTCTACAAGAAACGACATCAAGTATAGACGGCCAACATGTGTAACTCGCTCACTGACGCGACAGGATGACGGTACGGTTTGTGTTTGTTCTCCGATGACGCAGAAAGGGAGGCGATGTGTTTGTCTTGACTTGACTTGGCTTTACGGTGATGTCACACAAAACGCGCGGCGACGTCGACCGTCACTTTTGAGGCCCCGTCGAATCGCGCTTCGGACTACGGCCAAGAGGACAGGTACAGCATGGCGCGTCGCATGACTCCGCAGCACGCCGCGTTGCCGCCATTTGGATCGTTCGATGACGAACTCAAATTCTAATTTCACCTCTCTCGGCTGAAGCGTTTGTCGCCTCGGCGGCGGCGCCCTGGTGTTGACCACTCTGTCCACTGAGGGCGATCCACAAAGCCCTGCGCCGCGTCTGCTGCTATGAGGAGACCGTGTTTCCTTGACCTGGGCCTCGCGCTCGGGACGTGCGGACGCACAAACTTTTCAAGCACTCTCTGAGCTTGGCACCACATGCCTAGCGAATGCTGCTGCTGCTGCGCTGCTGCCGCTCTAGGGCCATCGGCTTCCATGCGCCCGATGACGAATGTTCATTGCTCTATCTCGGATTAACGAAGACGACAACAACTTCTTATCACTACCTCTCCGAGGGCGCTCAGCCACCTTGTCTCCCCTTGCCCTGGCCTGCAGGTGTTCCTCGCCCATGCTCGCCATCGCGAGTGCGTCATCGGCAGCACTGAGGCCGGTAGCAAGCATGAGGTCGGCGCGGCAGCAAGGCGTGGGGCCGCTGGCACAGTTGCACGGTGCCAGGCGGTGCCAGGCGCCGCCCGTGAGCTCTGCAACGCGCCATTTCATCAACTTGTCCAACGGCGCCGAGGCATTGCCACTCCTCGCAGGTCTCCCAGCCGAGCACGTGAGCTTTTGCCGCATCCAGTCGTCCCACTGTGAGGCGCAGGACTTTAACGGCGTGCTGTCCAACCTGGACCATAACTTGCTCATGCACCTGGCGCTTGGCTTCGAGTGCCGCGTCTACGACTTTGGATCCCGCGGCAACTATTGGACCGTCAACGAGGAAGACAACGTGGGCGACGGCAAGGGCGACGGCAGCAGCAGCGGCAGCAGCAGCAGCAGCAGCAGAAGCAGCAGCGAGGAGGTCGCTGGCGGCGGGGAGGAGGAGGAGCGAAGAGGAACCGAGGGCAGCAAGAGCCATGCCGAGAGCAGCGACCTCCTCAAGGGCGAGAAACAGTACGTTCCGCGTGCTATTTGGTGGGGGCTTGAGTGGTCACGTTACGCGCTCAACACGCTGTGGCATCTCGAGACCGGGCCGGCATTGCTGCGCGGGTACAATGTGGAGGCCCTCTTTCGCTCGCGCATGAACATGATCCCCAAGCCGCTCGCGAAGCGGCTCAAGTACTATCGCAGCTACACGGCGCCGGAGCTGCGTGAGGTGCGCCTCCGTGGCTACTACGCGCAGACAGTGCTCGACGGCAACAAGATGGCGTACCGCGCCCTCTTGCTTGCCCATGCCGCGCGCTCAGCGGCGCAAGGCACTGCCAGTGGGGAGACCATGGGGGAGACGGACCCGTCAAATTTTGCTGCGCCTATGCGCTCTTATGACCCGCAGACCGCTCGTCGTGTGGGGATTGAATAGCGTGCACGGCAAAGGCCTTAAGCCAGCGATTCTAGGTAGAAGGATCTAGCAAGTGCAGCGAGTACGCATGTACGGTAGTAGGTGACACAGTCCGCACTCATGACCACTCGCCACTGAGCCGATGCGAGTCACCCCCGCTGAAACGCAACCGTGAGCCGAGCAGCGGTCCGTCGACGGCACACCCCTGACGTGACGAGCCGCGCGCTCGGCGGTGTGTGCCGGGCGGGGGACGGGCGGGTCCGGACAACACGGTTCATTAGTTCATTTCAAAATGCGGACTTTTGAGACCACTTTTTTCGAGCACGTCGCCGCGGAAAAAACGCGGGGCCCGGTGCTCCGAGACCCCCCCCTCCCGACCGATTGCTTTCAATGTCGGCCGCTTCACCGCTGTCGACACCGCGCATCGTGGCAATAGTTGACCCGATTTCGACGGGGGCGCAGCTGGCCAAATACTTAGCCAATCGCGGCTACGATCTTGTGCGCGTGTTCAGCGATATCATTCCTGACAGCGTCAAGGGGCTCGTCGCAGAGGGTCTGGAAGTAGATTGGCTCGTGACCATCCAGCACGAAGGACGAGCCTCGGCGACGGCGAGGGCACTCAAGGGTCTCGGAGTCACCGATGTTATCGTCGGGTCTGAGCCAGGCGTCACACTGCACGTGCACCTTGCCGCTGAATTCGGTGCAGACCTTCCGGCAGAAAAGCTTGAGCTACGCCGCAACAAGTACCTGCAGAGCGAGGCTGTCCGAGCGGCGGGGCTTGATGCCGTGCAGCAAATTTTAGCTCATACCCTCGACGATTGCGAAGCCTTCATCAAGTCGGTCGAGGATCTTTGCCGTGGGAAAGCCTGCGTGGGCCAGTTGGTGACCCCATTTAAGGCGGTGGTGAAGCCGGTCGAAGGCGCTGGTTCAGATGGGGTCACCATCTGCAACTCGGCGGAGGCGGTGCGTGCAGCCTTTGCCAAGCTCGAAGGGACCAAAAACATCCTCGGCTTGCAGAATTACGCCGTGCTCTGCCAGGAGTTTTTGAGTGGCACCGAGTACGTGGTTGACACCGTCTCCCGTGACAGCGTGCACAAGGTGGTGGCGCTCTGGCGGTACGACAAGCGCGACTACTACGGCAGCCCGGTGGTATACCATGGGATGCGCCTGCTCAACGTAGAGTCAGACCCGACGATGCTGGGCCCGATGGTCAGCTACGTGGTCGCCGCGCTCGAAACCCTCGGGATCCGCGACGGCGCCATCCACACGGAGATCATGGCGACGCCCCGGGGGCCTGTGCTCGTCGAGTGCAACTGCCGGCTGCACGGCGGCGAAGGCATCTGGATGCCGATCTCGCAGGCTTGCCTGGGATACACGCAGGTGTCAGCGCTGCACGATGCGTATTTCGCGCCGGAGGCCTTCGATCGCCTGCCAGTGACGCCGCGCCACCCTCTGGGCAAGCACGGTGCGTGGGTCACGATTCGCTCGCCCAAAGAAGGGACGATTAGCCAAATCCACGAGGAGAAGATCATGCGCATTCGCGCGCTCCCTTCCTTTCTGGACGAGTACTTTGCACCGTGCATCAGCGTGGGCAGCCGCGTCCGGCAGACCGTGGACGCGACGACAGTACATGGCTGCTTCAACCTCGTGCACGAGGACGCGGCCGTGCTCGAGGCGGACTACGCGCTTGCGCAGGAGCTCATCAACGAGGGCCTCTTTTCCCTCGAGACGCCCAAAGCGGAGGAGGCGGACGTCGTGCGTGTCGCCAACGACGCGGGCTTCACACTCACGTTCGAGAGCGTTCATGGCCAGATGCCTTCGCCTGTGCTCTCGCGCCATGGGGGCTCGTGGAAGACGCTCCCGAAGCCGAACGACGCTGCAAACGAGAAGAGCAAGGAGGTCGATGCAGCCATGCTGCGCCAGGTGCGGAGGGGGTGGCGCTTCTAGGACCTA
>Ga0209550_10004043_pt1 | contig 13924 bp, 8 predicted proteins | sample LauGreSuBDMM15SN_2_FD_187567 | JGI IMG/M metagenome (GOLD analysis project Ga0209550, IMG submission 187567) | Freshwater lake microbial communities from Lake Michigan, USA - Su13.BD.MM15.SN (SPAdes) (version 5) | ecosystem: Environmental > Aquatic > Freshwater > Lake | place: Lake Michigan, USA...
GCACGCGTGTGCACCGAAGCTTTGAGCTCGCGCGCCTCGCGCTCCGCGGCCTCTGCGCGCTGGAGGAGCCCTGTTAATTCGCCGACCGCTGATACGCGAACGGCACGCTCTGCAGCAAGGGCACGCTCGCTCTCGTCGTAGTCGTGCTTGAGCACTCTAAACGCGCGGCGCAGCAGGATCGAGCTTCGACGATTCATCGGGGTCTTGCATGCCACCACGAGTTTTGCCCAAAGATAGGAATTGCTTGCATGCTTGATTGAGCCTTTTTTCATTGTAACGAAAGAGGTAACGAAAGAGGTCCTCTTTATACACGAGGATTCCTTCTTCGTCAATTCGAAAGAAGGAATCCTGCTTTCGAAGCGGCGGCTGCGCACCCCATGTGCACAGCGACCTTCCTGCTGGCTTCACAGGTGTCGGGGCGCCATGCGCCGCAAGCTATCGCATGGTCGAGGACAATTTACCACAAGGACGCACCGCGGTCGTGCCGACCGCTACTGTGCCTCGCAGAGGAGCGACCGGCGTTGCTGAGCAGCACTGAGCCCGAGATAATGCGCGTAATCACGAGCGCGCTTTACCTCGATAGCTACGCGCCGCAGTTGCAGCCCAGAGGCAGTGCCGTGTTGCCACAACGCATCGCTCCTTTGCGCGCAGAGGAGATCGAAGCTCTCGAACAGTTGCCCGAGGCGCAGAACGCCGTCGAGTTTTCTGACAACGATCACAGCCTGCTGCAGCGCTCGCTAGAGTCGCTCGACTACCTTGGCGACTGGGCTGACCCAACCGTCGCCCGCGACTCGATCGTGCTGTGCTGCGCCTCGCCCGAGGTGCGAGAGTGCGAGTCAGGTCCCGAGTTCACCTGTAGGTACGACGCGTTTACCAGGGAGCGTCACCTACTTCACGCACACATCATCGAGCGCATGCTCACGCTCTGGGAGCGCATGCCCACGTGGAGAGGTGGCCCAGGCCTTGTCGGCTACGGCAGCAGCGGTAGCAGCAGCAGCAGTCGCTCGGCGGATGCGATCGCAGAACCCTCGACAGCAGCTGGCGACGATCAGCCTGCTGCTGACAGCGAGGAGGGAAAGGAGTACGAGGAAACCGCCGAGGCGCTGACGACCGCTGCCGTCGCCGCCGCTTCCGCCGCCGCTGCAGCAGCTGCCGACAGTCCCGAAGTGTCCAACGGCTCGCCACCTCCACTGCTGCAGCCCCCGCTGCTGCAGCCCGGTGGCCCGCCAGCGCTGAGGCCGCCTGCACCGGGCGAGCAGCACGTGTACATTGTGGTGGGTGTGCCCGGCTCGGGCAAGGACACCGTGCTTAAGCGATATCTTTCCTCCCTCGGGCTGCCGATACTAGACGCGTCCGCAGACCTGATTAAGGAGTATCTGGCCGCGTGGGGACAGGACGAGCTCTCCGTGCTCGTGCGTCGAAACAACGAGAGGGCGGGCCCGGGCAAGCACCTACTGCACTCTCAGTATTTGCATCGCGAGTCGATCGCCCTCGTGGACCAGCTCGTCGAGCGCGCACTCGCCCTGCGCCGGACGGTGCTTCTCGAGAAGACACTGTTCAACCTCGAGCCTGTGCTCGCCTCTGTGCGCCAGTGCCGCGCCGCCGGATGCAGGGTGCACCTGCTCGGCACGCACATCCAGCCGCTGCGGAATTGGGCCTTCCTCGAGGCCCGCATGGCCTCGGGCGAATCCTTCGGCCGGTACATTACGCGCGAGCAGGCGATTGGTGGTCTACGCCGCTATCAGCTCAACCTCGAGCGCATCCTGGAGGAACCTGAGCTGCGTGCTAGCTTCGACTCGATCCACGTGTATGACGTGATGGCCGGCGACTGGTGCGTCTCGTTGGAGACGTCGCCAACAGAACGAACGCCCCGGTGACACGACGAGGCGCAATGGCCGCGAGACGCGTCTCACAGTCCGCAATCGTTCAAGATGGTCGATCGGTTTCCGTGGACCCGAACTAGGCGGCTAGGCTCGTGGACCAGTACCCCGCGTCGTGAGGTGGCACAGCTACGTGTTCGATGTTGGTTGTTGCGCGCGGAGCCGGCGAAATATGTGCATACGTATGCATGAGAACGTGATTTGCTACCATGATGAATACAGATGGTGCACCCGCGCCGCCCAAAAACGTGACGACGCGGCAGCTCGGGGCTGTGCCTCGCGCCCCCAGCCCACTCCGCCCTGCCCGCCCCCTGAAACTTGGAGGAATTAAGATGCTACCGTGTGCACACGTGCAGCACCTCATCCAAGGACGCCGCCGCTTCGTCCAGCCACTGTGTGAGACTGTGCTCTTTCATGATGGCGGGCAGCGTTAGAACCGGTGCGTCGAGGTGCTTCCGTAGCGCCACGTGATTTTCCAGACCGCCATCGAGAAGGACCACAGCCTGCACAAATATGCTGCGCCGACGGAGCGTTTCGTACGCGCAGATTGTGGCACTGATGCCGCCAAGCCCTCCATCTCCCACGAGGATCGCTGGAAGTTGCAGAGGTGCGAAGAGGTCGCACTGCAGCGTGCCGCTCGGTGCCGGGCTCGCCACACCGCCAGCCGTCTCCACAAGGACGAACTCGCAGTTGGCTGAAGTCGCCACGCCGAGTTCTGCCTCGATGGTGCGTTGCACCGCCTCGTCCGAAACGGGTCGGCCTTCACGCTCGACGGCAAGGTGTGGACTCACTGCCTGCTGCCAAGCGTACAGCGTGCAGCATTCGATGGAGCTGCCAGCATCAAAGGCCGCCGAGGTCGGCGACCACTTGCGACCACCCGCCATAGCGCTGCCACCAGATATTGCTGCCGCATGGGCACCAAGACGATGGGTGCCGCTTGCCACTCGCGCCACAAGCTCACCATCCGAATCAGCTGGGAACCCTGTCTGCACAGGCTTAAGATAAAGTAGCGGGAGTCGAGACGCGCGACGCGCGGCCACGACCAGCCCAGCACTCACGAGCGTCTTGCCGACAGCCGTGTTAGAGCCCCATACGGCTGCCAGTGTCGCAGTGGATGCTTTGCGTGCAGAGAAGGACATTCATGTACTGTCCAGTAGCCGAGGCACCGACTTTGACCGAGTATTCCTGTATTCACACTTCCAAAGTCGGCAGTCAGCACGGGCGGGCGACTTTGACGACGCTCTCCGCAACAAGAAGGCCCTTGTGATCCCGATGATCCTAGAGGCCTTCGGCGGCATCTCCCGCAATCTTTATACACTACGTCGACCGGCGCCGGCAGGGGCGCCTGATACAAGGTCGAGGGGGAGGGGCGCACGCGGACCACTTGCGTGAGCGTCTTAGTGAGCGTCGCTCCTGCCCCGCCGTCGCGGCCGAGCGCTTTCGGCGAATGGCGCGCGAACGCGTGGTGGATCTATGGTGGATCTTTTGGTGAGTCTACCGATTAGCCGGTATGTAATTTCGCGATTCCGTGCGGCCGGGTGCGGGTCGCGACGTGGGCTGCGCGGACGCTCCATCCGGATGCTGAGATGCTCACCATCACGTGCACCAAACATGAAAAAAGTTCTCGTTCGACTTTCCATCGCCGTACAAGCGGCTAGGCGAAGGCACACACTCGCAGCGCAACGAACCCCCAAGTCACATTTTCCCTCGCCGCGCTGAGGTCGACCGCGCGGGCCTTTTCACACGGGACACGGCACACAGGGGCCACCACACAGCATACATCATCGGTCATCCCCTCGAGTAATCCGGATGGGCGTAGCAAAACGTCCTGTAGTACGTGTACATGTGCCACCCCTCCCCTCCCACCCCTATCCCGCCCCCTGTTGTTGTTCTCCTCCTTCATCACCACCGAGGGCGAGGCAGATGACATTCCACCCGCGGCTTCGCGTCTCTGGGGCCACCCACGCGAGCGGTAGCTTTGATGGGCGCTCCTGCACACACGCCTGGGCCAGCTTAAGCAGCTGGCGAGCCTGGCGCACTTGGGTCTCCGCATCCACACTGCGAGCAGACTCAGGCAATTCACCCTGGAACCAATCCGTGCAGGGCATGCCATGTACTCGGTAGCAATGCAAGCGGCTTTTGCGTAGCGGCTCGGCGTACGGACGGCCGTCCTCGCAGGATACCTGGGCTTCGTCCCGCTCAAGGCGCCTGATGAGGCGTTCAATGCATGCTTCTGCCTGCTGCTCAGCTTCGCGCTCTTTTCTCAATTCTCGCTTCTGACGCTCGCGCCTCTCATTGACGATGTCACGCTCCACCTGCACTATGAGCCTTTCCAGCACCCCTTCGACCTCTTTCCTCACCGCTCGCTCCGCTCGCTCTGCGTCGGTCATGCCGACATGCTGCTGCGACGGCTGATGCACGCTAGTCTTTTGCGCGGGCGGAGCATGGGTTGGTGGCGGGTTGGTGCTCGACTGCGAGACAGGTGATGATGACACCGCAGAAAACTGCCTCGGTCGCGATTCCGAAAAGCGTGGATGCGATGGTGAGGAGACCCGTTGCCGCTGTGGTGACTGCTGGTGCTGGTGCTGGTGCTGGTGCTGGTGCTGGTGCTGGCGCTGGTGCTGGTGCTGGTGCTGGTGCTGGTGCCGCTGCTGCAGCAGCAGCTGCTGCTGCTGCCAGGAAGACGATTGCAAACCTATAGCAAGCGGATTGTGCATGTTGCCAACTATTGGAGAGGTCACCATAACCGACGACATCGAAGCACTTTGTTGACCAGGAAGCGACTGCGGCCACGTGGCTGTGTGCCATGAAGCCATCGATGGTTGATGTGGCGATGGCAGAGGGGTCGCCAGTGCCAATGGCACCGCAGCGGGTGGCTGACCGTTGCCGTTGCTGCCATACTGCTGCAAAGGCAGCTCTTGTTGCTGCTTCTGCTGCTGCTGCATCATGAGCTGCTGTTGCTGATGCAACTGTTGTAGCTGCTGCTGCTGAAGGTGATGCTGTTGGTGCTCGTGCTGCTGCTGCTGCTGCAACAGCCGCCGCCGCTGCTGCATCTGCTGCATCTGCTGCTGCTGCATCTGCTGCTGCTGCTGCTGGATGTGCTTCTGATGCTGGATGTGCTGGTGCTGGGCACGCAGGAGCTGCTGTTGCTGCTGCTGCTGCTGCTCGAGCTGCTGCTTGCGCTGACGCGACTCGTCATCACTCTCTGCGAGAGCGTCAATTAGTCTCTGGAGCACGTCGCGCACCTCGGCCTCCTTGTCGAGGGTGCGCCGGCGCTCTGCCTCGAGCTCGAGTCCATGCTCGAGCACCTTGGCAATCACCTCGACAGGCGCCTTGGCGTCGAGCGCGCACCACGTGATCGAGCGTGGCCACAACGCACGTGGCACTGACACTTGGAGCTTCTGCCCTGCCTTGATGCCACGCGGCACCACGATTTGCACGGTGCGACAGTTGGGCGGCGTGCATGAAAGCTTCTGGCCTGGGCTCACACCGTCCGGAAGCACGATCGAGCATGGCGGTGGCTCCGCTGCACGCTCCACTCTGAACTCGCGATCTGCCCCACCGCCAGTTGTGCCCGTGGTGCACCCCAAGCGCCACCCGAGCACGAAATTAAGGTCGCAGGTCGGCGAAGGCTCCTCACGCCCCGCCATGCGGTGCGCCTTGCGTGCGCGCTGGCCAGCCTGTTGCAGCTCGTCGAGGCGCAGCGCGCCCTCGAAGGTGCCGAGCAGCAGCGCTAGCTCCGCCGCGGACCTGGCACCGCGCACGCGTCGCCGCCAGCGGCGCAGCCCGTCGGGCATGAGCGCGCGTGCGCGCTCAAGCGTACCATGGACAGCACGCTGCTCGTCACACCGCTCACAGTGCCAATCACCCTCGGGAACTTGGGCGAGAGGCACTCGCAGGCAGGTCGTGTGGTAGGCCGCATTGCACCCTTCGGAGTCGCAGAGCAGCAGATGCTCTGAGTCGCCCGCTGAGCCGCACACGGCGCACGCACTATCGTCTTCCTCGTCTACCTCGGCCACACGCGTGCGGAAGCCGGCGCCTTCGTACCGAAGTCGCCTACTGTCGAGCGGCACCCACTCGTCAGCCGCACCGGCATGGGCCGGATAATGCACCAGGACGCCCTCGGGACCCATCGCCTCCATGTAACCCACCTGCCATTTGCCTGCCTTGTCGCGACAGCGCAACTCGCAGCCTGTGCGGATCTGCAAGCGCGCCGCTACCGCTCGCTTGTCAGAGCAATCGGCGCAGTACCAGTCGCCCGAAGGTACCGCGATCATGGGCCGCGGCAGGCAGTAGATGTGGAAGGGGCGGTCGCAGTCGTCGCAGAGCAAGGTGTTGATGTCGTCCTCCGCGCCTCCACACACCTCGCACGGGTTCTCCACCTCCGCCGCATCATCCTCATCGCTCTGCTCGCCCGCCCCTTCGCTGTCGTCCTTAGCTTCCTGTCCACCCTCTTCGCCGAGCTGCGACCGACGTGTCTGCCGTGTCTGCCGCCCTGGCGCCACGTGCGCAGGGGGCGCATAGTTGCCATTGGGCAGCCCCTTGCTGCGGGTGCTGCGGTCAAGGCGTGCCGAGATCGCCGAGATCGCCGGCGGCCGAGCTGGTTCCGAGGCTTTCGAGTTGGGCGTTGTCTTTCGGAGCGGCGGTCGCCCCCGCTTTCTCCTTTGCGCCACTGGGGGGCGCTCCTCCTCGACGTCTTCCTCCTCGTTGCCCTCGTCCTCGTCATCCTCGTCCCCATCCGCCTCCCCGCCCTTGACCTTTCCGTTCGCCGTGGCCTCATGGTTGTCGCTGTCTTCTCCGGTACCCTCTACGTTATCGTCATCTTCATCCATGCCGTCGCCCTTGTAGCTGTTCATCTCCTTGCCCCCCACATCGGGCCCGGCGTCATCGTGTTCCACTACCAGCGCAACCGATGCACCCGCTTCTGCCATCGCATCCGCCGCAGCTTCTGCCTCAACAACGCCGTGTACATCCTCCATTTCTATGTCGGCTTGCACCCGCAGGCCTTCACTGGCCTGCACCATAGCGGGTGCGCCGGCAGGCACGGAAGAGGTGTAGGCGACAGCAGAGGATTGCGCGGCGGCGGCACGCCCGGACTTAGCGCCATTCGCCGGTCCCAAGCCGTTCGCAGGCGCTCCCGCAGCTGCGGTCCCTTGCGTCACGTAGAGGTGCATCCACACGCGCGCACCTGCCGCGATGGTACGACGAGGGCCGCTGGCTGCCCGCAAAGGTGCCAGCAATACGCGCACCTCAGCAGGGCGGCTAGCGGCGGCATCTGGGCCCTCGGCCTTCGCAGCTACCTCCGCAGTCTCTGATGGTTGATCTGGAGATGGTGTGGTGTCGTCCAGGGACAGGTAGCGAATGCCGCATAGCTTGGAGGCAGAGCAGGCCCATCCAGGGCGAAACAGGGCGGTATGGATATTCTCTTGCAGCCGTAGCACGAGAGAGGCGATACGACTGAGGGCGTAGGGCGCGCCCGAGGCGGCCGCCTCCTTGAGGGTTGACTGCCACTCCATGCGGTGCACGTCCCACGCAGGTGCGCACAGAAGCGGCGGGATCTGAAGCTCGAGAGCGAGGAGGCCGATGGCAAGGCGCTGGAGCGTGTCGGGCCGCAGCAGCGCGCGGGGAGCGTTGAGGGCACAGCTGCTGCATGCGTGCGCAAGCCACTCAGTGAGCCCGCCACGCAGCCGGCGTTCGCATGCGGGGCACTCGAGCTGCGTGAAGCTCGCCTCCTTGCCCACATCTTCCCTCGGGGGTGCCGGCCAGCCAACGCGCCCCGACGGCACCGGCGGACGGCGGTGATGGCGCATGGTTGGCATGCTCTGCTTCTGCAGGTTCTGCTGGTGGTTGCTGATGGCGTTAACGAGGGCGCATTCGCGCACGCCGCGTGTGTCGAGCGCCGCACGCAGCTGAGGGACGGCGCCATCGCCGTGTAGCAGCTCGAACGTGCTCGAGAGCCTCGCACCGCCCACAACACGCAAGCTGCTCAGCGCCGCGATCTCAGCCTCAGGCGGCCCGGCGGAGACAAACTCGGCAGCGTCGGGTAAGGCAGCAGCGGGCTGTGTGGTGGTGGGCTGGGTTGCGATGGGCTCGATGGCGGGGGGCAGGATGGTGGTGGGCTTCGCGGCCATGGGACGGGCAGAGGCCGCGTTCTCGGCGAAAGCCGGCGCGGCGTCGGCTTGAGTCGCGGTTTGGCGCATGATGAGACCAGGTCCCGCGTTCCAGAAGGTGGCATGGTTGCGATCGCGGCCGAGAGGCTCAGGGCGGGGAAGGTGCTGGAGCGATGCCCATTGCAGCACACCCGCAGAAACGGCCGACTCGTAGTCCCACTCCTGCGCCTCAAGGGTGTGCATGCGCGCATCGAGGATGCGACGGGCCGCAAGCGTGTTCGCGGCTGCCTCGCATAGAAAGCTCAGCAAGCGGAGCCGCCCGCCCAGCGTGATGGCGCGGTACTCGCCGCACGCGAGCGCGCGGAGCGTGGATGGATCGTCGTGGCCGAGCTCACGCGCCGCGCGGCGCAGCAACTCCGGCCACGCCTCCGGCACGCGCAGCCCTCCGAGAAGCTCCTTTGCTAGCTCGGGGCGCAGCCGCGTGAACTCGGTGGGCTCGAGCCGTCCGTCGTCATCGTCATCTGTGGGGGGCTCCTCGAGAGAGGTACGCGCAAGGAACTCGAGCACCGCCGTGTGCACTCGGTGCACGAGCGGCACATCACCGTCGGCCATCGCATCGTCGAGAAAACACAGTCCAAGTGCTGCCTCGCTTGGCACGCCATCCGAGCCGTTGCCAAGATTCAGAGCGTCAAGGAAGGAATACAAGAAGTAGTGGATCTGCGCGGGAGGCCGTTGGTCGCACATGGTCAGCATGCCGTGCGCAATGTGCGCGCAATGTGCGCGCCGGGAGTGCAGGTGTGCGCTGGACATGGAGCTGGGCGAGCAAGGTGCACACATGGAGCAAGTAGCTGATCGCTTCCGGTGGTGCCGCGAGTCGCTGCCTATCGGGTTCTGGTTGGTCGATTCGCGGCTGCACAACCGGTGCCAGCTGCACAAGTGAAGATAGTGGCGGCAAAGAGCAACGCTGCATTGGCGACGTCGGAGCCGCCTCAAACCCCGCGAGCCGTGCGCCGCCTGGCGTCGCTGGTGCCGCTGGAGCCAATGCTGCTGCTGCTGCTGCTGCTGCTGCTGCTGGTGATGTCGCCGATGCAGCGACTCCGTCGCTGCATGCGACAGCATGTTCGTCAACTGCCCAAGACGAGTCGCCGACAGCCTTTTCATCGACGAACCGGTCATCGAAGGCCGCATCTTCAGCACCAACCCCGGAGTTACACATGGGGGGCTGGAGGTGATGGACTTCGTCATCGTCTGGCAGACCCTCTAGCTTCTGTCGCCAGATGAGGAGCTGCTCGTCCGACACTGCCGGACGTTGGAGCGACTGTGGTCTTGCAGGTATTTGCACCTTGGGCGGACGGCCCACTTTGCGCTTTGGTCCGTCTTTGCTGGGCGGCCGGCCGCGCTTCCTGGGTTCGGGGTGCTCGTCATCCTCCTCGACCATGGGCGAATCACGAGAGCCCTCATCAAGACCTGCGTAGCTCTTGCGAGCGCCTTGACGGAGCTGGCGCGACATGACGTCGGACATGTGGCAGACGCCTCTCAAGGGCTCTTGTTCACGAGAACGACTCGGAAGCCGTCATTCATGCCCTCAATCGACGTGCGACTGTGAAACGGTGTCGAACTTAACCTTTGGCTGTGAAACGTGGTGCGTGCAAAATGTGGTCTTGACTTGACAGCTGCTAGCTAGTATGTGACCAAATTCCAGTGCGTTCGCGTTGCTTACTCGATAAAAAAGGAAAAAAAACCATTCGTTTACTCTGAGCTGCGACCTACCGGGTCTCGCTAACCTTTGGCTGTGAAACGTGGTGCGTGCAAAATGTGGTCTTGACTTGACTTGACTTGAAGTGTGATTCTGCGAACACGTCGGTATTGGTGGTGGTGGTGGTGGCGATGAGTGAAGCGTGCCTCGCCATCTCAAATTCAGTGTTCGACTCCCTGCGTGCCACGAACAGATTTGTGGGCCTCTAGATGGCTCGAGCATCAGCAAAAGATGCGATGCGCGCGGCCATGGACGAGCTGATGGGCAAGACGCGCGACGTTCCGCTCGCGGAGCGGAATGAGGACGACAAGGCGGGCCCGGACTTTCGCTCGCCATCGATTGACCGCTTTTACCTGTGTGGCTGCAGCCCTTACGAGCTCCTCAAGGGCACCAAAAGCGAGAACCTTCCGCAGCTCGACCGCGAGGGGTTCCTCAAGGAGCGCACCGAGGGCCTGCGTATGCAATGGGAAGCGCTCACGCAGGAGGAAAAGGATAAGTTTGGCTTCGAGAGCGAGCTGATGGACTTCTTAGCTGCACTCGTCGAAGAGCAGGACCGCCGGATCGCGGCTGCGAAGAAGCGGTATGACGCGATGAATGAGGCCGAGGCGGAGGTGCCCAAGGAGCTCCTGGCCCAGATTGACGGGATCAAGGAGCAGATCCAGGAGCTGCAGACGCAGTCGGAGGTGCTGGGCGAGGAAGGCGATGTCGACGGCTCGATGCAGGCCTTCCAGAAGGCGGGAATGTAAGGCAGCACACTCGAACGCACGCGGCACGCATGCCTCGGCAGCGCGCCAGCCGCTCAGAGCTCCTCGGGCGCGCCGCGACTCGCGCGTCGTGGCAGGTTACAGGCGCAATTGCAGGAGCTTGAGCGGCGCGCACAACCTAAAGAGACCAAGCGGCAGTTCGTAGACGAGGTCTCTGGCCTCGTCTACTCCTCGACTGATAACGAGGCGCGCCTCGCCGATTTGCAGTCGGGAAAGCAGTACAAGGCATGGAAGAGTATCCGCGAGAAGCTCCTCGAACTCCAAGCCAATCCTCCTGCCCGCCCTGGCGGTGGCGTCGGAAGTATCAGTCGCAGCGGTGTCCCTTATCGTGACGAGCGTGAGCGTGGTGGAAGTTCCGATTGGGACCGTCACGACAGGTACCGCGACGACAGGTACCGCGACGATAAGCACAGGGACGACAGGTACCGGGATGACAGGTACCGGGACGACAGGTATCGTAACGACGACAGGCCTCGCTACGACCCTTACAGACGCGAGCGTGATGACGACCGTCGGGGTGATTGGGACCGCCGCGCTGACTGGGATCGCCGCACAGATCGAGACTACCGCGAGCGACGCTAGTGCGGCCCATTTCGCCACAGTGCCTTTGCTGCATGTGATGAGCTACGCGCCGTTGCTTGCTCGCCCACAGGCATCCGGATGGGAAGCGGGCCGGCGAGGTCCTTTCAAACCTGCGGCGCGCTTCGGCGCGCGCACGTCAGCACGTATCCCGGCCTCGAAGCCGGCCTCGAGGCCAGTGGGTGCCGTTTTTCGAGACGGGAGTTTTCTTGCATGTTCGACAAGCTCTGCCGAGGTGAGCTGAGCGAGGTGCGTACCGCGGCCCCAAACGCAAAGCACGTGCTCGGTCCCGCCCACGTGCGCCGAACACAGTTCACAGCAGGGCACAGGTGAGAGGCGAGTGGAGCGACGACAGGGGCGCGCAGGCCCGCGCCGCACCGCACGCGGAACTGCGGGTGGCGGGAGAGTTCACTTGGATCGGATCTTGGCGGATGATGCCTCAGATAAAACGGGGCGGCGGAGATGAGAGAGTGGCCGCCTGACTCGGCCAGAGGAGAGACCGCGAGAGAGGCGCGGAAGATGCGCGTGTCGATGCGCGTGTGCCACGCCACGACGCCAGAGCGGGCGGAGTGCGTGGACCTGCGGATGCGCCATGTGTGGTCTACGGTGCGATCCGAACATGCCGATCATTCTTTGCCCGACAATCACGGCCGAGCGATCATGCCGCACGATCGTGGCTGCTTCGTGGTTGCTTCCGGTGCCCGAGCGGGGCCCCCCGCGACCCGCGAGCGCACATCGCAACCGACTGTAGATGTCGATCGGCTCCGAACGTCACATAATGTTTATCAGCACAAACGTTTTGTCACAGGGACACGCAGCCGAAGCGGCGGCAGTACTTACGACGGAAATACGAGGAACGAGCAGCGGCGACGTCCGACGTGCTGGTGGGCAGGCGCGGCGGCCTGCACCGTCCGCACGGTCCACGTCCGCCAAACGGCGAGACTAGTGCTCAACCATCGTGCACCGACCATGGGATCTAAAAAAAGACCATGTGCAAGTGTGGCCGGTGAGGCAATGGGAACGGCTCACATCTCAACGGGCGAGAGGAGATCGGCCGCTTGTGCGAAGTCGGCGAAGGTGAAGCTTGTGGCGGTGTCCTTCTGGAGCTTGCTCAGCACTGAGCTAATGGCCTCTTCAGTGGGCGCCATACCCACCTGCTGGAAGGCCTCAGCGAGCTGCCCGCGGCTGAGGGCGCCCTTGCCGGGTGCGTCGAGGCGCTCGAAGGCAGCCCGAAGAGCCTCGAGCTCCTCGGGTGTGAAGTGCTCCTCGAGGTTGACGCGCTTCGCGCGGTGCTGTGCACGCTCGGCGCGCACTTCGGCGAGGCGCGAGGCGAGCACCCCCTCGGGATCGATCAATTGCACACCGGGTAGGGGATCGGGGCACTGCGAATCGGGCGCGAGCGCATCGCGGGGCATCTCCGTGTATGCGCCACATTTTGGCACGTCGTCGACCCACTCGCCGTCGTACCGCTTCGAGTGGGCTTTATGCGCGGCGCTGAAGTAAAAATGCACGCCTTGGCCCTCCTTGCTGTCGTCCACCCAGTGCCCTTCGAAGTGGTCGCCGTTCGGGTAGTCGTACACTCCGAAGCCGTGCCGTTTGTCCAGCCACCACTCGCCTTCGTAAACACCACCCGCGGCATACGTGCAGATGCCGACACCATGCCGCTGGCCCTTATCCCAGTCGCCGACAAAGACGTCTCCATTAGCATAGTTCATCGTGCCGCGACCAGTCTGCACATCGTTGACCCAGTGCCCGCTGTAAACCTTTCGCAGGGAACCATCTTTATGCCGGTGCCAGAGGGTACCAACACCATGGCGCTTTCCATCCAACCACTCGCCGACGTAACGGGTCCCATCAGCCTTCTCTAGCGTGCCCTTGCCATCCCACTTGTTGTTCTTCCACTCGCCCAGGTACTGCTGCGTCCGTGCGTACCGTTTCTCGCCAGTGGGAGGGCCCTCATCGGGCAATTGCTTGGTGAAGTAGACCGTCCTACGCGGGCCGTCCTTGCTCGCCAACTGCTCGATCTGACCCGATGTCAGCAGCCGAGCCGGGTTTATCTGCGGGCAAGCGCAAACATGTCGACCGTAAGCAAGCTGGGCGTCGACCTTCAACCGATCGGGAGCCTCTTACCTGCGCCATTGCTCTCAAAAACGGAAACAACCGGAACAACGCGAAGTTTAATAAGCAGCGGTAAGTACAAAAGACTGAGACCGATATACCGATACCGGTACTTCACGTCGTGCCGCGCGGGGAGAATTTGTTGTCGACTTGATAAGTTTTTCGGACGAAATTGGCGGTGGTCCTCCTCGCTCCTGGGTCCGCGGCGGCGGCGACGTCGGCCGAACGCCTCGCCCGTAAACGTTCAATTTAAGCATTGATCCGCCGAGCCCGATCTCGTGTGTGGCAGTGAGTTGGCCGAGGATTGCAGCCGGCGCTCAGTAGGGAGCTGAACCACGTTGAGGTGGTGTGAGAGCAAGGAGGCACACCCATCAGTGCACGGGCTCTCGCTGTCCATGCGCAATCGACGTCCTTGTTGGAACGACGAATGGCATAGGGTGGGAGCGCCAAAGCGATTGAAAGACAAGCTGCCGTTGCCGGATGTGAATGGGTTTGCGATAGGCATTCCACAGCTGGGCTGGCCGTTGGATAGAGGAGACGTGAATTGGCCGGGCGGGGATGGGGAGGGATTGGAACGGAGGGTGTGAAAGGTGAAGATCGACAAGCATGCAAACAGTGGGGGCTGTGGCGTTTGTGAACGTCGAGTCAAGTGGGATAAACTCCGGAACCCCGTAACACAAACACTAACCCTAGCCCTAACCCTAAGCTCTAACCCTC
>Ga0209550_10004045_pt1 | contig 13920 bp, 15 predicted proteins | sample LauGreSuBDMM15SN_2_FD_187567 | JGI IMG/M metagenome (GOLD analysis project Ga0209550, IMG submission 187567) | Freshwater lake microbial communities from Lake Michigan, USA - Su13.BD.MM15.SN (SPAdes) (version 5) | ecosystem: Environmental > Aquatic > Freshwater > Lake | place: Lake Michigan...
TACTATTCGTAGATATTATTGCTATTTACAATGTGGAATTTATGATAGTGATGATGATGAAAATGATTATTATTATAATTCAATAGAATATAAATCATTATATGAAAATATGAAAAAAATATGCTTAACTCCACGGAAACCACTCGTTATTTATGATAATAATTCATTTATAACACCAAAATTTGAGATGAAATACTTACCATTTATTGAAAATAAAATAAAGAAAAAATATCTAGAAGAATACATTCATTATCGTTATAAAGACACTGGAATTTTTACCAAAATAGAACAAATAATAAAAATTATAAAAAAAGAAGAATGTTACGACCCTTTTCCTTTTGAAGATAAATAAATGTTGTAAATATATACTTAAAAAGGGTATAAAAGAGTGATTATATATTATGTATAATGGTAAAAGTTTGCTCTATCACTAATTATCCAAAAGAAAATGAAATGAAATATATCGACTATTTTCAAAAGTTTCAGTATCCATTGCATATTTTTCAGAAATATGCAATTGAAGGTATTATTGAAGGACACCACGTATTAGTAACTGCACCGACAGGTAGTGGTAAATCGTTGCCTGCAGAATTTGCACTCGATTTTTTTCATAGTAAGGGCAAAAAAACGATCTATTGCTCCCCTATTAAAAGCTTAAGTAATCAGAAATTCTATGATTTTTCATTGAAATATCCACATATTAGTGTCGGACTGATTACAGGCGACATTAAAACCAATCCCGATGCAGATGTACTTATTATGACAACCGAAATATTATTAAATAAACTTTATCAGATCAAAAGTAATTCAGCACCTATAAATTCTTCTGTTTCTTTTGAGATGAATATTGAGACGGAGTTAGGTGTAGTTATTTTTGACGAAATTCATTATATTAACGATGAAAATAGAGGTACCGTTTGGGAAAACAGTATAATGCTATTACCTCGCCATATTCAAATGATTGGTCTTTCTGCCACATTAGATGACCCCACCAAATTCGCTTATTGGCTTGAAAATCGCGGATCAACTATACCATCGTCTGATACCAATAATAAAATTGTATATTTAACTGCAAAAAAGGATAGAGCAGTACCATTGATTCATTATTCTTTTATCACAACGAACCAAGGCATTTTTAAGGCTATCAAAGACAAAACGGTTCAAGAAGATATTAAACGAAACATTAATAAACCTTTTATCATACAAGATGCTAAGGGGAAATTCGATGAAGATCAATATAGTCGAATGACAAAAATGTTAAAATTGTTTGAATCGAAAGAAATTCGGGTCAAACGAGCGCATATCCTGAACCAAGTAACTCAGTATTTAACAGAAAATGAAATGACACCTGCAATTTGTTATGTATTTTCTATTAAAAAAATAGAAGAATGCGCTAAAGAAGTAACAACGAATCTTTTAGAATTTGACTCCAAAGTGCCATATATTGTTCGAAGGGAATGTGAACAAATTTTGCGAAATAAATTACCGAATTTTGAAGAATATTTGCATCTTCCAGAATATGTACAATTAGTTGCTTTATTGGAAAAAGGTATTGCTACTCATCACTCGAAAATGTTACCAGTTTTACGTGAAATTGTAGAATTATTTTTTGCAAGGGGGTATATTAAATTATTATTTGCTACCGAATCTGTCGCTATTGGCCTGAATTTACCAGTGAAAACGTGCATATTTACCGATATTTTTAAACACGATGGTAGATGTCTAAGAATACTACAAGGACACGAATATACACAAGCTGGAGGAAGAGCGGGGCGACTTGGTCTAGATACCGTAGGACACGTAGTTCATTTAAATAATCTTTTTCGAAATGTAGACCATTTATCTTATAAAACAATGATGAATGGTAAACCACAAACTCTTCTCTCCAAATTTAAAATATCTTATAATCTTTTATTGAATCTTATTGATACAGGTGATACTAATATGGTTTCTTTTGCAAAATGTAGTATGATAACGAGTGATCTAGATAAACAAATGAAGGAGATATATGATAAGATTGCTGTTTTAAATGGGGAATATGACAATATGAAGATATGTGGTAAAAATCTAAGAACTCCAACGGAAATAATCGAAGAGTATATTCTTTTGAATAACCAGAAACTAACAACTGTGAATAAAAAACGTAAAGAAATAGATCGAAATATACAGCAAATCCAGGACAATTATAAATTTATTGAAAATGATATGAATTCTTTTAAAAGATTAGATGCAAAATTGAACGAGATTCGTATTTTGGAAAAGGAATACAATAATGTAGAGACCTATATACAAAGTGGTATACACAATGTAATGAAATTGTTACAAGATGATGGGTTTATAGAACAGACTACGTCTTTACCGTCTTTAACTGAGATTGGTCATTTAGCGTGCCATTTACGCGAAATTCATTGTCTAGTATTTGCTACTTTTATTCATAACAAAAAATTCGATGATCTTACTTCGGAACAATTGGTCGCACTGTTTAGTTGTTTTACTAATATTAATGTTCAAGACGATGTAAAGTCCTATAAGCCAAATGTAGACGATCCTTTACTCAACGATACTATTAATTCTTTTGTGAATAAATATACCGAATATTCGCAAAAAGAAGAAACCTATGGAATAAGTTCAGGTATCGACTATACTATTCATTTTGATTTAATTAAATATGTTGGCAAATGGTGCGGTTGTGAAAATGTAACAGAATGTAAACTGGTATTGCAACAGTTACAGGAAGAAAAACATATTTTTTTGGGAGAATTTGTCAAAGCATTATTAAAGATCAATAATATTGCTGCAGAAATGGAGAAAATTGCTGAACTTACTGGAAATATTGCCTTTTTAAGTAAATTAAAAGAAATACCAGTAAAAACATTGAAGTACGTTGTTACTAACCAGTCCTTATATGTATAGAATCATTTTATTCGTAATAAAAATAATATTAAAGTATTTTATAAAATGGGAAAAGAGAAAGAAAGCCTTAGTTACCTTGGTTTAGAGTCACTACAAACGGAAATAGATGCTGCAGGAGGAAGATGTGAAGAACGGTTTGCTTTCGAATGGTTTGGTCGAGCAGTTCAACATAGTTTGGCGAATGCTGGCGCGGATTTTAGAGCAGCTGGTAGGAGATTTTTGCGACCAAATTATGCACCTGATGCTGGTGGTTCTGGATCTGGTGCTACAGAACCTGTTACCGATTTAGGGCAATTAAATGAACATCACAGAAACCTTATGGCTTTAGAAGCAGAAGTAACAGAGATTGAAAAAGGATGGGTTGCACAAAAAGCTGCTACAGATAGAGCCGGAGTTGGTAAACAAGTGGCTTCACATATACAAATACAAGATTATTTAACTGAAAGTCGTAAAGATCATACTTGGTATGAAGGTTTATCGCAGTATGGTAATCAATTGTCAAATGATTTTGCAGCTTTAATCGGTAATTTACAAGGTACTGATTTTGGTGTAGTAAGAGCAGCCGGTATGCCAGACCAATTTGTAGCCCCAGGCGGTAATATGCCATCAGGTTCAACTATCATACCTAAAGAGGTGTTTTTAGGAGAATTATTAGGAAGACAAAAAGCAATTGATGAAAAGATGAAAGTGGCAATTTTACACCACCAAACAAGAGCTAAAAAAAATCACGTGTGGGATATAACAGTTGGTGAAAAAGCTTGGAACTTAGCTACCGAAAATTGGGCCAATGGTGATTTTATAGGAATGATTGTTCCTACACTAGCAGAATTAGGTATAAGAAATGTTACACACGGTACTGGTGGTGGTAATAGTGAATTCAGATGGAGATATCCTGGAGCTGGAATAAATGGTCCTGGAAAATATTCAGGTAATTGGGAACATCACGTTGCAGGAGCTATTGGATCTTTAGCTGATGCTGGTTATCACATTGGTCAACATCTTACTAGAGATTTTCCTACGTATAACTGGCCAGACGGAGTATTCTATGACGAAGTAGTCTCAAGTTATACAGAACTAAGAACAAGGAGAGAAGATAAGAAAGCAAAAATAAGAGGAGGAGGAGCACAAATGGCTTCTACTCCTAGTGGTCAAACCAAATTAGCGGCTAGTTTATTGGAAGAAAGATATATGCGCCGATTAGAAAGCCAAATGGTAACCTATTTACATAAAACTGGATATGTGTTTTCTGATATGCGTGAAAGAATCGATAATGATGACCGTGATTTTGATGTGTGGATCAACAGATTAGACGGAATAGCGTAATAATTTTGGTATTTTATATAATATTTTACTATTTTATAAAATGGGAAAAGAAGCAGGATTACCACTAAGAGAAGATCCAAGATCTTGGCAATTACCTTTGGAAAGAGAATTAGGACAAGTTCGTCTACGGTATCAAATACGTGGTATTTTTCCAGGTCTACCTTTCGATCCTGAGTTTAGATCAAGTTTTGCTAGTAGTTTTGCTCAGATTGGAGATGGGATAAATACATTGTTTGATGCAAAACCTAGACAAAAAGTAGTACCAGTAGTACCAGTAGGCGTTGTAACTCTAGATCATTTAACGAACCAGTTGGCAAGAATTCAAGAAGGTCATAAAGAATTTGAGAAATTAGATCAAAGATACAAAATTTATGTCGGTCAAGTCGATAAAATGCTAAATGGTATGAATCCTGGTTTAACAGATTATTTAACTACAGTAAAAAGTTTTGAATATGTAGACAAATATTACAGTTGGGTTGGTAACCAAATTGATGCTGATTATGAATATATGAGAGGACTAATACGTAGTTCTGATTCTCTTCATTGGGTTGTTGAAAATGAACGTTTTTATCCGTCTGGACTAGGTCCTGTAGGTGGTGCTCAAATGACAAAAGACCAATTTGCTAGAGAATTGGATAAAAGACAAGGTGAATTAAGAGTAAGAATAACTCAACACCTAGCAGATTCTGGTATGATGCAACAAAGAATAGGTGCATTTGAAGATGCAATGACGAGACCTTTTGCTAGATACCCTTGGCAACCTGCTACACCAGAGTTGATGGGTCGTGTTATAGGTAGAAATTTGGATAAGTTTATACGACAACCTGATGTAAGGGAACACGGATTTTCACCAGCTTTTGGGGAAATTGCACGTGGTTTTGGGGATCTAGTTGGTACATTTGCTAGACCATTTACTGGATGGATTAGGTTTGGATATATAGGTGATCCTACCGAATTAGCAGAATTAAAAACGAAAAAAGATACTGCACACGATCTCGTAAGAAAGAAAAACAAACCTGGCATTGATACTTGTAGAGTTAGTGATACCAATGCGGAGACCGCTGTCGCACTGTTACAAGCTAAAATGGCACGTAGTGCTATTGCTCGTAGATTAGTTCCATATTGTCTAAACGGTACTTCTAGAAACTGTGTAGGATCTCAAGAAAGAGAAGGAGAACTTTTACAAGATGCAGAATTTGATGCAGAGATTGCAAAATTACCAGCAAAAGTTTGTTAAATATAAATGATATGCTAGTTGCGTAATAATTTTGGTATTTTATATAATATTTTATTATTTTATAAAATGGGAAGAAAAGAGGAGACAACTTTTGCTGGAACTGGAAGAAAATCTGAAGGTGGTGGTGACCGTTTCAAATTGGAACTTTTGCACGCTCAATATCTTGCTGCACTTAATGAATGGTTTGGATGGGCAGATCCTGAAACCAAAGCTAGAATTAATAGACCTTTAGCGCAAGTTGGAGCCACAACTAGAGTATGGTTCGATGAAAATTGGGAACCAACTAAGCCTGATAGAGATGCTCCACTACTACAAATTCCAGCCACTGTTACACTGGATGATTTAGCACAACAATATCAAGAAGCTGTTAAAGGAGCCCAAGAAATTGAAGAAGTTAAAGAAGAACTAACAAAAAGTTTTGATACAGTATTAAGAATAATGACTAGTAATTATGTTAACAGTAACGAATATTTATTAGCAGTTAAAAAACTAGATCATTTGCACATTGGTTATGGAGAGTTAGCATCTACATATCACAAAGGTCTACAAAGAATGACTATGTTAGCTGAAAGATCTCCAGCTTTTACATTTTGTCCGAATTCCACTACTGGAGAACCAGAATTTGAAGAGGGACCTGGCGATCCATTAGAAGTGGGAATGGACACCGCAGAATTTAAAGCATACATAACCGGAAAAATAACTGGTTTAGCTTCCGATGTTGCTGCTGAGAAAGCAGAATGGTCTAAACATTTAGATTGGAGAAGAGCTTTTGAAGAAAAAGCTGGTCCAAAAGGAATAAGCTTTTTCGGTGGATCAGCAGCTGACGCAGAGTTGGCAGGACGTGTTACAGCAAGATGGGCTGGTAAATGGAAACAAGGTGGTTCACCTGAAGATGATGCGAAACTTTGGGGTGAAGCAGCAAGTGGAGTAGCAGGACTTGCTAGAGGTGTTGTATCCGGTCTAGGGATTAGATATTGTCAACAAAAATGGGTAGAAACCGATATGGCAGCATTGAAAGCTAGAAAAGCGGCAGCACACGAGAAAGCACAACGTGGAATAGTCGATATTAAAATATGTAGTATTTCTGTTGATCGAATTAATACTGCAACTGCAATGTTAGAAGGAAGATCTTTAAGTATTAAACAAAACGACTACTACCTATGCGTACCTTATGATGCAGCCAGAACCGAAGAACTTAACGCAGATGAGAAACATTATGCAGATATAGGTGCTGCCGCTAGACGAGTGCTACAAATTTGCTATAACCCATAACCCATATTAATATCACATTTTTTTACTAATATAATATATATAAATATTAGTAAAGATGAAATTAGTGTTTAGAACTATTCTTTTTCATTTTGTATGCATTATCGTTTTTGCCTGTTTATATTATAATGTGACAAATGATTTTCAACACCATCAGAACAGTGAAGGAACTCTTTTTGATTACTTATTATTAAGTACTACTATTCAAGCTGGAGTTGGGATGTCCAGTATTTATCCAATTGCCTTTTATGGTAAATTATTAGTTTTGTTTCAACAAATAATAATGATTATGTCTTATGTTTTTATTATTTATTTTTTTAATTTATAGATAGACATATAGATAAGGTTATTTTTTTGTTATTAAAAATAAACTTAACCAATAGTATAATGGTTAAAGCTATTCAACCAAATTTTGTAGACGATATACAAAGAAAGATCGCTTGGGATGGTATACGTCCAACTCAAGGTGCAGAAGATTTAATCCAACCAGATACATATCAACTTATAGCAGTAAATATGGGGGAAATTGCAGCGAATGTAAGAGGAATATTTGGTTATTGGCAACAATCTGCATCATTTAAAGAAGGAAGTAGTTTACAAGAATTAGAAGATCAACGACGTGCCTTATCCGAACAAATCGATTATCATTTAACAGAATATGAACAAATAGTAAGAGAAGTAGATGAATTGAGAGCAAGACCTGGCGTAAAAGATGAAGAAGAAAGACTTATTGTTAGACAAGAACTACAAATAGCAGATACTATCTTTCGTAATGCTGATTTACTTAACCAAGTATATGAGGGAATTAGTAGTGGGACAACATTTAATAGTACAGATGTATATATTGGTATTGGTTCACCTCGATTATCAGTTGCAGAATATGTAGTATGGGCAGGAGAAGAGCAAGAGAATTTAAGACCTATAATAGATAGATTTCGTGCAAAGGTTGAAGAAAGAGGTCGATTATATAGACAAAGAGTATCACTTATTAAACCTGAAAACGACCTTCTAAGGCCTGCATATGACCCAAGGTTAGAACAAAACTTATCTAAAGTATTCCCTCAAGCAGATATTGCCATAAATCTTGCAGACAGTTCTTATCGCTTATTTAAAATAGGTTTTACATTTGGTCAAGTACTTGGGCAAGCTTTGGAAATGCAAGCTGGTTGGGGAGAAAAAGCGTTAATGCCATTAAAACCAGAAAATTGGTTAAAAAAGGATCTTGATACAATTTCTAAAAGAATCAATGACACTAAAAAAATGTTAGCAAAAGCTAGAGAACAGTATATGGTGGACAAAGGAAGAAAAGTAACTTTACAAGCAAAGTTTATAGAAATAAACCACCTACAATTCAAGGATCCAGTAGAATATGCAAAACAAGTTGAAGAAGTACGTTTTTTGAGAGAAGCGACAACTAATTATGCTGTTCAAATAAAAAATTATTATCGTGAAATAGATAAAGATTATAAAGGTTTAATAGAAGGTTTAAAATACGTTGGACCAGCTGGTGTAATTATGTATATAAGTGTTGGAGCTGCCGGTGGTCTAACTCTTACAGATAAAGCACCAACACAAGGATTACCAGGAATATCAGCCCCTACTTATATAAAACAAATGATGCAAGAACAACATGCATTTGGCGAAGAGAGCAGAATTTTTCAAGGAGGTAGACGAATCGAAATAGAGGATGACTATAATTTCATAGGAAAAGTAAAATTTGGGTAATTTTTAATTTAAAAAACTTATCGTATTAATAATATTAATAAAAATAATGAATATTATTAATAACAAATACAAATTACTAGAAAAAATAGGTTCAGGTACTTTTGGTTCTATTTATAAGGCTGAACATCTACGAACCAAACAACTAGTAGCGATTAAAATGGAAAGTATCGACAGTAAATGTAAAATGTTAAAAAACGAATCTACAATTTATCACTATCTATCGAAAAAACCAGGTATACCTACTGTAAAATGGTTTGGTAAAGACGAAGAAAATTATTATATGGTTATAAATTTGCTAGGTCCGTCTTTACAGACAGTCAAGAATAATAGAGGTCGTTTCTCTCTAAAACTGACTTTACAAATAGGAATAAAGATAATAATTTTATTAAAAACGATTCACGAACAAGGTTTAATACATCGTGACATCAAACCTGATAATTTTTTATTAGGATTAGAATTAGAAGAGAAGAATAAAAAAGATGAAAAGAATAAAAATGAAATTTATATCATTGATTTTGGTTTTTGTAAAACATATATAGATGAAACTACAGAAACGAATCACATACCGATGTTAAAAACGGCTAATATTATTGGTAGTCTTACATATGCAAGTATCAATGCTCATTTATTAAATCAATTAAGCAGGCGTGATGACTTAGAGTCACTCGGATATATGTTGATATATTTTCATTTGGGACATTTAGAGTGGCAACATTCAACAAAAGATGAGATTTATATATATAAAAAAAATATACTAGATAATCCCGCAGTATCAGATATTCTAAACGCCTATATGAAAAGTGTTCGTACAATAGCATTCGAAGAAAGACCTGATTATGAAGAGCTAATTAATACATTTATCAAGGGTATTAAGAGAGAAACAGAATTAGAATTAGTTTAAAAGATTTAAATAGAATACTATATTTATTATAATAGACAATATGGCGAGATCAGAAGAACACTACGATAAAACAGATATATATATTTCTTCCCTTTATAATGTGTTTAAAATGGTATATAAGAAATCCGAAAAACAGAAGGATCAACGTATGAAAGCAATAGCATTAACGATATATAATTATCTTGTAAAAAAGTCAAAAGATAATGGCATTAAATTAAATGACGACGACGAAACAGACACTATTAATTTAATCCCTTTTTTCGAATATGTCTCTTTTTATAATATAGAATTTTATGATTTTAATAATATATCAATGGAAGATCTAGATATTACAAGTGAAAAAGATTTGGAGCGTTTTGTATTGACACATATTTACTATATTACACAAAAACCCGTATAATTTTATTTATTTATTTATTCTGAAAATAGTATAAAGATATACTATAATAATACATTATAATAAGATGTCATCAAACAAAGATGTTACACAGTCTGCCTCCGCTACTGAACAGTTGATTGGTTGTGTTAAGTGGTTTAACAATAAGGCAGGATACGGATTTATCACAGTTACTGATGGAAATAGGACAGGAACAGATGTATTTGTACATCATAGTGCAATTAATGTGGATAGTGAACAATACAAGTATTTAGTTCAAGGGGAATATGTAGAGTTTGATTTGTCGACTAGTTCTGCAGGTAAGCACGAATTTCAAGCGTCTAATGTGAATGGTATTAAAGGAGGTAAGTTAATGTGTGAAACCAGGCGTGAATTTAAGTTAGCGCGTACTGTATATAAAACTACCAGTACCACTACAACTAATAAATCAGATGGTGAATTGAATACTACTAGTCCTCCTCAGCCAAGACAAAGACAAGTGCCATCAATACCTCGTGTTCGTGGTGAGGGTCCTAGAGAGCAAGAGAAGAAAGAGTGGACATTGGTGAAAGGTCGCACAGCTGAGGGAAGTGCAGGAGGAAGAGGACCTGCTAGACCAAGAGGTAGACCTCCACGTACTACCCAACCATCAGCAACCAGTAATGCATAAAAAATAAAATATTATAAAAAAATCACGTATTTAGTAAATTAAATAGAATAGAATAGTTAGAATAATAAATTTCAAAAAATAGTTTTATTATGTATTTTTTGAAAAACTAATATTATGATAATATATAAATGACAGTATCTAGTAGTAGTACAAGTAGCAGTAGTTTGAATAATATGCCTACTGCACAATTGGGAGGTAAAAAGAAAAATGGACATAAAATGAATTGTGGATGCCCTATTTGTCATAATATGAAACACGCAAAACATAGAGGAGGGTACGCAGACGATGATGACACATCTTCATCTATGACTACTTCTTCTTCGTCTATGTCGATGTCTCCAAGTATGAGTCAGAGTCAGAGTCAGAGTGCGGGTCGTAGAAGAAAAAGAGGAAATGGGCATAAAATGAAGTGTGGGTGCCCTATTTGTAAAAATATGCGTAAATCAAAACGTGGTGGAGCTGATGAAGAAGATCAACAAGGGGATATTGAGGAAGGTTTCGCTCCAACTGCAACATCCTCGATTGATTCTGCAATTGAAGGTGCAAATGAAGACCAAGAAGTGGAAGCAACCTCTGAAGATTATGATTTGAATTCTGCTGAATTAGGGGAAGCAGGAAACGGAACAAAAGCAGGTGGGTCACGTAGAAGAAGAAGAAGACAAACGGCTAAAAAATCAAGAAAATCAAAAAAAAGTAGAAAAAGTAGAAGAAAACGTACCAATAGACGTCGTTAAATATAAATTATTAAATATACGACAACAACACTATACTATAAATACTATTCGTAATTTCTATAAAGGATTATATGTATTTTCTATTTCACATATGGTAGTATATACTTTTCGAAACGCTTCTTCATTTTCATAAGATAATGTATAATCATTATTATAAACATAAAAGATATGTCCTAATAATTGATCATAGGAAATATTTTTTTTCAACATTTTTTCTTTTATAAAGGACCTTGGTATTAAACTATTTCTTATTTCTTGAGCTTCATTGAATACCTCTACATATACTTCTTCATATGGTTTTTCGTGTTCAAATACTTCTACTTCGTTACCATTTGCACGGTTAAATAACCATCGAAACCCACGCAATTCATAATCATTATATCGATAATCTTCGTCTTGAATATTTATTTCTTCGTCATCGTCATCCTCTATTATCGCAACTATATTTTTCGGCATTTCCGCCAATATTTTTCGACAATAAGGACATCCAAAACCATTATGGGATATATTTTTGATTAAACAACTACTATGAAAACAATGACCACATTCAGTAGTACATATATTAATATTTTCAATAATAGTTTCCATACATATCGGGCAGTTCATTCTTAATTATTTATATTAAAAAATAAATAATTAAATATTTTTATCATTTTTATTTTTTAATATAAATAATTAACAATATAATAAAGAATATGAATATGAATACGAATACGAATACTAATGAAATAACCAAAAATATTATTATTCAATGTCCTCATTGTGATGATTTTATTATGATTGAAAAATTAAACTGTTGTATATTTCGGCACGGAGTCTTAATAAAAACAGACAAACAAATAGATCCGCACGGTTCAAAGGAGCTATGTGAATATTATATTACAAAAAAACTAATATACGGTTGTGGTAAACCATATAAGATAATAATGAATGACAAAAATGAATATTTAGCTATTAAATGTGATTATATATAATACATTATTTCATATTTATTAATTTGTTATCCTTTATTAAATGAATAATAAATTAGAGCAAATAAAAAGTGCAGTTAACAAATTATTTCCAAATGAATGTAGTAATTATATTTTTATTTATACGCCTCCGAAAGTAGGATCTACCACTTTAGTATCCTCTTTAAGAGTATCATTAGGTCGTAGTTTTAATGTAATTCACATTCACGATGATATAATGTTAAATGTATTAACCGGAATAAATAATGTAACAGTCAATGAAATCATAGATAATTTATCGAATCAAGGGAAAAAAGTATTTATTATTGATATTTATAGAAGTCCTATAGAGAGAAAAATGTCTGAGTTTTTTGAGAAGATATCCCCCTATCACTTCAATAGTAGTGAAGAAAACATTAAAAATTATAGTACTAATAGAATAGCAGATAGATTTAATAATTTATTTGAACATCTAGGTAAAGGAGACCATTATATAGAGAAATATGGTATTGAAAATATGGAGATAAAATTTGATTTTGTCAAAAAATATAGTTTGGAAGAGAGAAATGGTAAGAAATATATTAAATTGCGTTTATGTGACTCCCATATATGGGGAAAAATTTTATCCGAGATATTAGAGAATGATATAGTAATCATTAAAGATTATTTAACAGAGAATAAAGGTATAGGTGAATTGTATAAAAGATTCAAAGAAGAATATAAAATCCCAATAAATCATTTGGAGACAATAAAAAATTGTAGATATTTACATTTATATTATAATGAAGAAGAGAGAAATCGATATATAGACAATTGGTCAAAAAAAGTAACCACATTGCACAATGGATATACAGAAACTGAATATTGTTTCTATGTGAAATTGTATTTAGAAAATCAATATATCAATGATATTCAAACACACCATTATATAGATAATGATTGTTTCTGTAAATTTTGTATTAAAAAGAGAAAAAATATATTTATACGTGCAAAAAATGGTGAAACCCAATTTGAAAAAATAGTTCATACAGACGCAGTAAATGAAGAAATGACTACAATAAATAAAAATATAAATGAAAAACTGATGGAAGCAATAAAAACAAAAAAAAATAAAAATGGTAAAAAACAATTTGGTATTCATATCGGAAACAAGTAAGAGGAATATATGTGGTGGCGATAAAAGACGTCGCTTGCAAGTAGGGAAAAAATGTAATGGATGGTGATATCCAAAGGCGATATCGGTTGTAGTGTGATTTTAGTTAATATTAATTAATTTAATTTGTTTAAAAGAGCAAAATTGAATAATCTGATGGAATATATTTAAATCAATAGTAGTGTTATTTTGGTAAAGTATGATATGAATATCATTTGGTAGATGTTTATTTTTAGAGATTAGACCTTCATAATAGTGTTGAATAGAATGAATGCTAATATCATAAGTAGTATCAATAAATATAAATGCTTTTTTATTGTATTGATATTGTTTAAAAATAGTGAATGGTTTGAATTTTTTTTGATAAGTAAAAACAGCATTATTAATTTTCATTCGCTTGTTATAAGTTGAAAGAGTAGGTAAAGATGGGTGTAACGTAGACCCACCAATAAGTTGTTGTATAAGCATTTTTTTGCCCTTGCCGACGATAGTTAGATGAGTAGAGGTCATATTGACATATATATATTATGTAGTGAGTATTTAATATACAAAAATAATAATAAAATATAAATTTCAATTTTTTAAATAAAAGGTAAAAAGATATCAAAACAAAAAATTTATAATGGGTTGGTTATAAGCTTTGCGATGGGTAAGAAGACGTGTGGGGGG
>Ga0209550_10004050_pt1 | contig 13916 bp, 13 predicted proteins | sample LauGreSuBDMM15SN_2_FD_187567 | JGI IMG/M metagenome (GOLD analysis project Ga0209550, IMG submission 187567) | Freshwater lake microbial communities from Lake Michigan, USA - Su13.BD.MM15.SN (SPAdes) (version 5) | ecosystem: Environmental > Aquatic > Freshwater > Lake | place: Lake Michigan...
ATCCGATGATCCGCGACAAGATCACCGACCCTTGGCGCGAGGTCACTTGGGACGAGGCCATTGCCTATACGGCAGGTCAGTTCAAAAACATCCAGCGCGACTATGGCAAGGATGCGGTCGGGGCCATCACCTCCTCGCGCTGTACCAATGAAGAGACCTTCTTGGTGCAAAAGTTGGTCCGAGCCGGCTTTGGCAATAACAATGTCGACACCTGCGCGCGGGTCTGTCACTCGCCCACCGGCTATGGCCTGAAGACCACCTTTGGCACCTCGGCAGGCACGCAAGATTTTGACTCGGTCGAGCACACCGACGTCATGCTGTTGATCGGGGCCAATCCCACCGATGGCCACCCGGTCTTTGCCTCGCGCATGAAAAAGCGGCTGCGCCAGGGGGCCAAGCTGATCGTGATTGATCCGCGCCGCACCGACATTGTCCGCTCGCCCCATATTGAAGCGGCGCACCATCTGCCCCTAACGCCAGGAACCAATGTCGCGGTATTAACCGCTATGGCCCATGTCATCGTCACCGAAGGCTTGGCGGATGAGGCCTTTATCCGCGAGCGCTGTGATCTTGACGCCTATGCGGCCTGGGCCACCTTTGTGGCTGAACCCCGCTATAGTCCGGAGGAGACGCAGGCCTTGAGCGGCGTGGCGTCCGCTGAGTTGCGGGCTGCGGCGCGGCTCTATGCTACCGGCGGCAATGGCGCGATCTATTACGGGCTGGGTGTCACCGAGCACAGCCAAGGCACGACCACGGTCATGGCCATCGCCAATCTGGCCATGGTCACGGGCAATCTTGGGCGCGAAGGCGTCGGGGTGAACCCTCTTCGCGGCCAGAACAATGTGCAGGGCGCCTGCGACATGGGCTCGTTCCCGCATGAGTTTGTCGGCTATCGCCATGTCTCGGACGATGCCACGCGCGAGCTGTTTGAGGACCTGTGGGGCGTCAAGCTGGAGCGTGAACCGGGCCTTCGCATCCCCAACATGCTCGATGCGGCGCAAGATGGCAGCTTCCGCGCCCTCTATGTTCAGGGCGAAGACATTCTTCAGTCCGATCCCGACACCCAGCATGTCGCTGCAGGCCTTGCGGCCATGGACTGCGTGGTCGTGCAGGACCTGTTCTTGAATGAGACCGCCAACTACGCCCACGTCTTCTTGCCCGGCTCGACCTTCCTAGAAAAGGACGGCACCTTCACCAATGCTGAGCGCCGCATTCAGCGGGTCCGCAAGGTCATGGCCCCCAAGAACGGCTATGGCGACTGGGAGATCACGCAGCTTTTGTCCAACGCGCTGGGCTATCCGATGGCCTATGGCCACCCCAGTCAGATCATGGACGAGATCGCCGCCACCACCCCGTCCTTTGCGGGCGTCTCCTATCCGACCCTTGATAGGCTGGGTTCGGTGCAGTGGCCCTGCAATGCGGCGGCTCCCGAAGGCACGCCGGTTATGCATCTGGACAGCTTTGCTAGGGGCAAGGGCCTCTTTGTCCTAACCGACTATATTGCCACTGAAGAGCGCACCGGTTCGCGCTTCCCGCTACTTCTGACCACGGGACGGGTACTGTCGCAGTATAATGTTGGGGCCCAGACGCGGCGCACAGCCAATGTCGCTTGGCACACCGAAGACCTGCTTGAGATCCATCCGTTCGATGCCGAAACAAGGGGCCTGAAGGATGGCGACTGGATCAAGCTGGCCAGCCGTTCGGGCCAGACCAGCCTGCGTTGCCAGGTCACCGACCGCGTTGCGCCGGGTGTGGTCTATACGACCTTCCACCACCCCTCGACCCAGGCCAATGTCATCACCACCGACTTCTCTGACTGGGCCACTAACTGCCCAGAATATAAGGTAACAGCGGTGCAGATCTCCAGCTCCAACGGCCCAACCGACTGGCAGGAGGCCTATGAGGCCCAGGCCCTGCAAAGCCGCCGTATCGCCCCGGCGGCCGAGTGACAGGGCGCGCCTTAGCCCTAGAGGTCCGGCGTCTGGTCATCGGCGCTGGTCAGCCCGGCGAGGGGACGCGCATGGTGCCCGAAGAGACAGCGGTGGCCTTTGTCTATGATGGCGGCTCCGAGGCCGTGATGATGGCTAGCCCCGCTGATCTGGAAGATTTTGCCATCGGCTTTTCGCTCAATGAGGGGATCATCAGCGATCTTGGCCAGATCGAGCGGATGGAACAGTTTGATGCTGACCTCGGCATCGAGATGAGGCTTTGGCTGTCGCCTGGCCTTTCGGCGCGGCTGGGTGCGCGCAGACGCCACCGCGCTGGCCCCACCGGCTGCGGCCTTTGCGGGGTTGAGAGTCTCGAAGACGCCCTGCCAAAGCTGGGCAAGATCGACAGTAGCGTGGTGGTTTGCGCCCCTGAGATCATTGCTGCGATGGCCCAGATGGCTGACTTGCAAAGCTTGAACCGAAAGACCCGCGCGGTCCATGCGGCGGGGTTCTATCGTCCGGGACAGGGCGTGGTTTTGGTACGCGAGGATGTGGGCCGCCACAATGCTTTGGACAAGCTGGCAGGAGCCATGGCCCGTCAAGGTCTGACGGCTAAGGACGGCGCAATCTTGATGACCAGCCGCCTGTCGGTGGAGTTGGTGCAAAAGGCGGCGGCTATGGGCGCAGGCATTTTAGCAGCGGTTTCTGCGCCAACCGCGCTGGCCCTGCGCACCGCCGAGGCGGCGGGCATGTGCCTTGTCGGCGTGGTCCGTTCCGATGGACTCGAAGTCTTTACAAGATTTGATCGTATAACGGCGGGAGCCGAGGCCCATGCAAGCTGACAAGCTGGTCCATATGGCCAACCAGATCGCCCGTGCCTTTGGCGTTGAAGGCGAAGCCAAGGCTATTACAGCGACCACCAACCATCTGAAACTGTTCTGGGACCCGCGCATGAGACGCGAGATCCTCGCGCATTTGGAGGCGGGCGGTGAGGGTCTTGACCCGGTTTCACGCGCCGCGCTTGAACAGTTGAGTTAAACCTGCCTGAGTAACGTTAGGGCAAGTTTGGCCCTGTCAGCCCGCTGCTTTATCGACAAAGAACCAGGCTTTGCGCCAGTGTTGCAGTGGCCGTCAGTTGTTGCCTAAATTGCAGATCCAGCTTGGTCTTGCTGGCGACAGCCTTCTTCATCCGGGCCTGTTTCATCTTCCTCCCAAACGCACGCAAATCAAAACAGGGCGCTGCACGCGCTACAAAGGTTAAAAAGATCAGGCTCTAGCCACATCAATGGCCTTGCTAGTTTCTACAGATTATAACAATCTGTATAACATTCAAAATCTGTATGATCGGGACACCTCTTTATGACGATCCAACGTGGAAAGCTGGTTAGCGGCGGACGCCTGCAGCTTCCGGCGGAACTTCGGCGTGAACTATCCCTTGCCGACGGAGACACAGTGCTGATGGAGGTCGTCGATGGCGAACTCCACATTCGCCCGCTAAGCGATGCCGTCGCCCGCGTCCAGGCGCGACTGCGCCAGTTCGTGCCGGCGGACCTGTCCCTATCAGAGGAGTTGATTGCAGATCGACGCGCGGCCGCTGAGCGTGAGTGATAAGACCTATGCGCTTGATGCATCAGCGCTGCTCGCCGTCATGTTGGGTGAGATCGGAGCCGATGGGGTCAGTGCGGTACTTGACCGGGCCCTGATTGGCGCGGTCAACCTCTCGGAAGTCGTCGCCAAACTTCAAGACCGCGGCGTGCCCGATGACGTCATCGACCAAAGCCTTGCCGACCTCACTCTAACGGTGGTGCCTTTCGACCAGCGACAGGCTGTCTGCGCAGGAAAACTGCGGAGTGCCACAAAAAGCGTAGGGTTGTCGCTTGGTGACCGGGCCTGCCTTTCATTGGCGCAAACCGTCGGTGCCATCGCGATCACCACAGACCAGGCGTGGACGAAACTCTCGATCGATGTCGAAATTGAATTGGCGAGATCTTGATCAAACACCACGTGTCAGCGCCATTTGATGGGCCTGTGCACCGATCGTCCACGGTTGAAGGTCTTTAAGGATTTTGTATCCTTCAAACCGGCTCCTAAAAGATGGATATTTTACGGAGATTTGCCATGAGCGCTAAGCGTAAGTTTAACAGCGAAGTCTTTGAGGCCATCCATTCGTCTGCCGCGGCACTGTTCAAAGTCGGCGCAATCGACAAGGCAACTATGCGCGATTTCGATGAAACCTGCCTTGCCGTCACGCCGACCATCGCGCCGGAGGCGATCAAGCAGCTCCGCGAAAGTAATAGGGTCAGTCAGCCAGTGTTCGCCCGCTACCTCAACACCAGCCAAAGCACGATTGAGAAGTGGGAGACCGGGGCCAAAAAGCCGAGCGGCCCCGCCCTGAAGCTGCTGGCCATCGTCCAGAAGCACGGGCTCCACATTCTAGCTTAGCCCCTGCCGGGTGCGGTCTTCTGTACGGCCTGTTGGCGCGGCGCTGATGGCCGCTTCATTTGGGTTTTCGGTGCATTTGGCCGATGGCGGCGATGGACTTGATCCGGTTTCACGCGCCGCGCTTAAACGCTTGAGCTAAACTGCGCCCAGATCAAGGCCCGGCCCATCGGGCGCTGACAGTGATCCGCCATTGAGCGTTTTTTGCATCCAGACACTGTCTACCCAGCGCCCATGCTTGAAGCCGACGCTTGAAAAGGTGGTTTTCATCTCAAAGCCTAAGGCTGCGTGCAGGGCAATCGAGCCTGCATTGCCGCTATCGCCAATGACGGCAATGACCTGTCGCATACCAAGGGTGGTGCAGTCCTCTAGGATGCGGCCCAAGAGGGTCTTACCAACCCCGGTGCCGACCGCGTTTGGAGCGACATAGATACTGTCCTCGACCGTATAGCGATAGGCGGCTCGCAAACGAAACGGGCTGGCATAGGCATAGGCCATGATCTGATTATCGCGTGTGGCCACGAGATAGGGCAGGCCATAGCCAAGGATCGTCTCCATCCGCTGAGCCATCTGGTCTGGACTGGGCGGTATCTCCTCGAAGGTTCCAAAACCGTGCAGCACATGGTGCGCATAGATGCTGGCAATAGCCTCTATGTCTTGCGCCCGCGCCGTCCTTAAGATCAGAACACTCAAGCCTTCGTCCAACCCTTATCGATCGCCCAGACGGCAAAGGCATAGTCCAGCGCGATCTCTTTGAGGAAATCAAACCGGCCGGAGGCGCCGCCGTGACCGGCCTCCATATTGATCCGCAAAAGCACAGGATTGCCGCTGGTGGTCGCAGGCCGAAGCTTGGCGACCCATTTTTCCGGCTCCCAATAGGTCACGCGCGGATCAGACAGGCCGCCGGTCGCTAAGATTGCTGGATAGGGTTTGGCCGAGACATTGTCGTAGGGACTGTAGCTGGCGATATAGTCATAGGCCACCGGATCTTCCAGCGGATTGCCCCATTCTGGCCACTCAGGGGGCGTCAAGGGCAAGGAGGTGTCGCTCATGGTGTTGAGCACATCCACGAACGGCACAGCGGCAATAATCCCGGCCCACAGATCGGGGCGCATATTGGCAATGGCCCCCATCAGCATCCCGCCAGCCGAGCCGCCATAGGCGACGATACGGCCCTTTTTGCCATAGCCCTCACCAGTCAGATGTTCGGCGCAGGCGATGAAGTCGGTGAAGCTGTTCTTCTTCTTGGCGGCGCGGCCATCGAGGAACCAGCCCCAGCCCTTTTCGGAGCCACCGCGAATATGGGCGGTGGCCCAGATCCAGCCGCGGTCGACCAGCGACAGATTGCGGATCGAGAAGTTCGGCTCCATCGCGATGCCATAGGAGCCGTAGCCATAGAGCAGCAGCGGCGCGGAGCCATCCAGCGGCGTGGACTTGCGCATCAGTACCGTCACCGGCACCTGGGCACCATCCGGAGCCGTGGCATAGAGGCGGCGGGTGACATAGTCGTCGGGATTATGCCCCGACGGGATCTCTTGGGTCTTGCGCAGGGTACGGCTGCGCTTGGCCATGTCATAGTCAAACCACTGTTTGGGCGTGGTTGGGGACTCATAGACAAAACGTACAGCATCGGTGTCGTACTCAAAGCTGCCCGACAGGCTTAGGGCGAAGGCCTCTTCGTCGAAGGCGATGGTGTGTTCAGCGTCGGTGCCCGCCTCGGTGATGATGAGGCGGTTATTGGCATTTTCACGCACCAGTCGCACAAACCAGCCCCGGTAAGCCCCGATGCCCACCACGAACTGACCAGGCGTGTGGCCGCGCCAGTCTTTCCAGTTGGCTTTGCCCGGCGCGCTTTCTGGGGCCTCGACGATCTTGAAGTCCACGGCCCCGTCGGCATTGGTACGGATCAAGAACCGGTCGTTCCAGTGCTCGGCGTCGTACTGCATGCCAGCGATGCGTGGCTGTAAACTAACGGGCTTGGCCAGAGGGGCGGTGGCGGGGATCAGCAAGACCTCTGAGGTCTCGTGATTGCCGGTATTGATCTGGATATATTTGCGCGAGGAGGAGACGCCGCAACTGGCAAAAAAGCCCTCATCTGGTTCTTCATAGACCAGTACATCGTCCTTGGCGCCGCCGCGCGCGGGGCGACGGAAGATCTTGGAGGGGCGACCGTTTTCGTCCCGGAAGGTCCAGAACAGGTACTGAGAGTCTGGCGAGAAGGCAAAATCGCCATTGGCGCTTTGCACGGGCTCTGGCAGGATCGATCCGCTGGCCAGATCCTTGACATAGATGCGGTAGACCTCGGAGCCCTGCTCATCGACCGAATAGGCGCTAAGGCTGTGGTCGGGGCTGTGGTCGCAATCGCCGACCTTAAAATAGGCCTTACCCTTACCCGCAGCATCGGCATCGAGCATAACCTGCTCGCCCGTGTCAGAGCCGCGTGGGCGGCGCGCAAAGATCGGCTGTTCAGCGCCCTTTTCGTAACGCGAATAATAGTCCCATGGCCCGTCAGAGGCCGGGACAGAGCTGTCATCTTCTTTGACGCGGCCCTTCATCTCCTCGAACATCTGGGCTTGCAACGCCTCGGTGGGGGCGAGCATGGCCTTGGTATAGGCATTTTCTTGCGTCAGGTGCGCCTTGACGTCGGCCTTGATCAGGCCAGGATCGCGCAGAACCTTTTGCCAATTGTCGTCCTTCATCCAGGCATAGTCATCGACCCGAACCTTGCCGAGCTGCTCTGTCCGATGAGGGATCTTGCGCGCGATGGGCGGGGTTGGTCGAGTAGCCGTCATGGGTGTAGCCTTGGACTTGGCAGCCGAAACCGCTGGGATCAGAGGGGTCAGTGTAAGGGCCAAGGCGCTTGCTTTGACCATGAGATCACGCCGGTTCATGACGGGGTCCTTTGCGAGAGCGGGTGAGGGGGACCTTAAAACAAGGCCCCCTTCTGCCCTTCGGGCCACTTGCCTCCAAGGGGGAAGACTTGCCGCTTTTAGATCTTCCCCCTTTGGGAGAGGTGCAGGCCAAACCGGGGTAGGCGGTCTTAGGCGCCGTACAGGACCGAGATGGTTTCGGCCACGCAGGCCGGACGGTCTTCGCCTTCGATCTCGATGGTGCATTCGCTGGTCATTTGCAGACCCCCGGCCTTGGGCTGAACGTTCAGCAGCTTTTGGCGCATGCGCACGCGCTTGCCAACGCGGACCATATTGGTGAAGCGCACCTTATCGGAGCCATAGTTGATGCCGCGGGTTACGCCCGTAACGCGCATGATGCCAGCGCCCAAGAAGGGGATCAGCGACAGGGTCAGATAGCCATGGGCAATGGGGCCGCCCATTTCACGGTTGGCACGTTCCACGTCAATGTGGATCCACTGATGGTCACCTGTGGCGTCTGCGAACAGATTGACGCGGTTTTGATCCACCACGACCCAATCTGAAACGCCCATCTCTTCTCCGATGAGGCCGGGTAGGTCAGCATAAGCAACTTCACGCATGGTGTGTCTCCTGAAGGTTCAAATGTCTAAAAAGATGTTTCACAGATCGGGAGGGCCTGATCAAGGCCTCCCGATCTAGGGGTGGACGATCAGACGATCTTGGAGTCAGTCTTGCCCCAATAGGCGTCGCGGATCAGACGCTTATAGAGCTTGCCGGTCTGGTGGCGGGGCAGTTCGGCCATAAAGTCGACCCGGCGCGGGGCCTTGACGTGGCTGAGGTTGGCCTTGGCATAGGCCATGATCTCGGCGGCAAAATCATCATTGGCATCGGCCCAGTCCATCGGCTGGATCACCGCGACGACCTGTTCGCCCATCTCTTCGTGAGGTGCACCAACCACGGCGACATCGGCGACCTTGGGGTGGGTGACCAGCAGGTTTTCCAGCTCTTGCGGATAGATATTGACCCCGCCGGAGATGATCATGAAGGCCTTACGGTCGGTGAGGAACAGATAGCCCTCCTCGTCGATATAGCCGACGTCGCCGAGTGTGGTCCAGCCGTGCTTGTTCTTGGAGTCGGCGGTCTTTTCGGGGCTATTGTGATATTCGAACTCGCCGCCGCCTTCGAAGAAGACCGTGCCTTCGGTGCGGGCGCGGACAAGGTCACCCTCCTCATCGCAGATCTTCAGAATGCCGGTGACCGCACGGCCAACCGAGCCCTTCTTATTGAGCCATTCTTGCGAGGTGATGAAGGTGAAACCGTTGCCTTCAGTGCCCGCATAATATTCCATCAGCACCGGACCCCACCAGGCGATCATCTGTTCCTTAACTGGGATCGGGCAGGGGGCTGCAGCGTGGATTGCGCATTTGAGCGATGAGACATCATAGCGGCTGCGCGCTTCGGGCGGCAGCTTGAGCATGCGCACAAAGTGTGTGGGTACCCATTGCGAGCAGGTAATCTTGTACTTCTCGATCAGAGCCAGAGCATTCTCTGCGTCGAACTTCTCCATCACGACCACGGTGGCGCCAATGCGGTGAACGCCCATGCACCAGCGCAAGGGGGCGGCGTGATAGAGCGGTGCTGGTGACAGATAGAGGCTATCCTCGACAATGCCGAATAGGCCCGTGGCAATAGCGACCAGACCCAGCGCTGTGTCGATGGGAGCGCCGGGCTCGATCTTGGGCTTCACGCCCTTGGGCCGGCCCGTGGTGCCGGACGAATAGAGCATGTCTGAGCCCTGCTGCTCGTCGGCTATGGGCGTAGCGGGCATGGCATCGCGCGCGGTTTCAAAGCTGGCATAGGGGGCCTTGGGCTCGCCAACCATATAGAGGTCGATGCCCGACACGAGAGCGGGGATCTCATCGACCAGTGAGCCGACGCTGGCCGAGGTGATGAAGGCCTTCGCGCCGCAATCCTTGAGGATATATTCGACCTCGCCGGCCGATAGCTTGGACGAGATACAAGCATAGTAGAGGCCCGACCGCTGCGCCGCCCAAGTGATCTCGAAATAGCGCGGGTGATTTTCCAACATGATGGCCACCACATCGCCCGCATTCAGGCCGATCGAGCGGAACAGTTGCGCGCCTTGATTGGAACGCTCGTCTAACTGACCGTAGGTCACGGTCTCACCGCTGCTGGCCATGATGTAGGCGGGTTTGTTGGGGCTGTTTTGCGCGTGAATATAGGGATGCATGGGCGGGACCCTTAAGGTGATGGTTGTGGAGTGTTGAGGCCTATTGCGCCGCGACGCTGGCCGCTACCTTGCCCAAGATCATGTCCGCAGCCTTTTCAGCGATCATGATGGTCGGGGCATTGGTATTGCCAGAAACAAGCCGTGGCATGACCGAGGCATCGACGACCCGTAGGCCCGTAATGCCATGGACACAGAGTTGAGGATCGACCACAGCCTGAGGACCATGGCCCATCTGGCAGGTGCCAACTGGGTGATAGATGGTCGAACCGGCCGCGCGGGCATAGTCAAGAAGCTGCTCGTCGGTGACGCAGACCTTACTGTCCTCCATCTCTTCTGCGATGAAGGGCGCGAGCGAAGGTTGGCTGGCGATGGTGCGGGCCCATTTCAAGCCAGCGACAGCGACCTCTTGGTCTAGGGGATCAGACAGATAGTTGGCGAAGATGGACGGATAGACCGACGGGTCGGCGCTGGTGATCCTGACATGACCACGGCTTTCAGGACGCAGTTGGCAAGGCGCGATGGTCAGGCCGGGCAGGTCTTCGAGTTCCATCTTCTGCTCATTGACCAGCTTTTCTTGGTCCATGGTGGCGGGCAGGATGTGGAACTGGATGTCTGGACCCGACAGGTCCGGGCGTGACTTGCAAAAGGCGGCAATGTGGGCGGCCGATAGGGTCAAGAGGCCCTTGCGCTGGAACACGAACTTGAAGGCCTCGCCGACCAGACGCAGCCCCTTGGACAGTTCATTGACCGACACGACACCGGCCTTGAGGCGATATCGGATCGACATGACATAGTGATCTTGCAGGTTCTCGCCGACGCCCGGCAGGTCCTTCTTGACCTCAATACCGTGCTTTTTGAGCAGGGCAGCTGGGCCGACGCCGGACAGTTGCAACAGTTGCGGGGAATTGACCGCGCCGCCGCTGAGGATCACTTCGCCGCTGGCCTTGGCAGTACGCTTGACGCCGTTTTGGACATAGTCGACACCGACCGCACGGCCATCCTCGATCAGAACCTTAGAGGCCAAGGCATTGGTCGCGACCGTCAAGTTGGGCCGGCTCATCACAGGATGCAGATAGGCAACGGCGGCGGAGTGGCGCTGGCCGTTCTTGACGGTCAGTTGGTAATAGCTGACGCCCTCTTGGCTCTCGCCATTGACATCGCGCAGGCGCGGCATGCCGCTTTCGACGCAGGCCTCGACCACAGCATCTGAAACCTTGTGGCGTTCTGTGACGTCGGAGACATTGAGCGGGCCGCCCGTGGCGTGGAACTCGTCCGATCCGCGCTCTTGATTTTCGGCGCGGCGGAAATAGGGGACGACATCATCCCAGCCCCAGCCCTCACAACCCAGTTGGCGCCAACCATCATAGTCGGCGTGCTGACCGCGAATATAGAGAAGACCATTGATCGAAGACGATCCGCCCAGAACCTTGCCGCGCGGCCAGATATGCTGGCGACCGCCTGTGCCCGGATCGGGCTCGGTGGTGTAGAGCCAATTGACCTTGGGGTCCTTCAGGGTCTGGGAATAGCCAACCGGAATATGAATCATCAGGTTGGACATGAACTGGGAGGGGTTGCGGGTCGGGCGATCGTCGCCGCCGGCCTCGAGCAACAGAACCTTGAACTTGCCATCGGCTGAAAGCCGGTTGGCCAGAACGCAGCCCGCTGATCCAGCGCCCACAATGATGTAGTCAAACATGTTGGTTCCTGACATTCCCGGCCCTGTCCTAGTTTTATCGCTATCTATTGCGATATTGCGCTGCCTTGACGCCCGCGTGAAGCCCTGCCGTAGCGGCAACTGTGCGGATCCTTTGCCGATTAGAGCGCTGGCCTTGACTCTCCTAGCGTCAAGCCCTTCCGATGGCGTCAAAATCACGCAATGGGAGATTTGACTGTGGCCACCCTACCAACCTTTGAAACGATCCTTTTGGATATTGCCGATGGTATTGCCACCATCACGCTTAACCGCCCCGACAAGATGAACGCCTTCACCAACGGTATGATGTTGGACATGATCGCGGCCTTGGATCACACCGACGCCAATGATGATGTCAAGGCGGTGATCATTACCGGATCTGGCCGTGCCTTCTGTGCGGGTGCGGATCTTTCCGCAGGCGCTGCGACCTTCGACTATGGCAAGGCCCCGAGTTCGGGCCGCGAAGAGGGTCTGGTCAATGGCGTCTATCGCGATGGCGGTGGCCGGCTGACCCTGCGCATTTTCGAAAGTTTGAAGCCCGTCATCGGTGCGATCAATGGGGCTGCTGTCGGCATTGGCGCGACCATGCAATTGCCGATGGATATCCGTCTGGCCACGCCGGATGCCAAATATGGCTTCGTCTTTGCACGCCGCGGAATCGTGCCAGAAGCCTGTTCGTCCTGGTTCCTGCCACGTCTGGTTGGTATCTCGACGGCGCTGGAATGGTGCTATTCGGGCCGGATCTTTACAGGTCAAGAGGCTTGCGATCGCGGCCTTGTCCGTTCGGTTCACACTGGCGAAGACTTGCTGCCTGCCGCCCGCGCTCTGGCGCGCGACATTATCGACAATACGGCTCCTGTGTCGGTGTCCCTGACCCGTCAGATGATGTGGCGTATGCTTGGCGCTGACCATCCGATGGAGGCCCACAAGATCGACAGCCGCGCCATCCAAGAGCGGGGCAAGGCCGCCGACTCCAAAGAGGGCGTTATCTCCTTCCTAGAGAAGCGGCAGCCGTCCTATCCCAACAAGGTGTCTTCTGACATGCCAGGCTTCTTCCCTTGGTGGTCAGAGCGGCCATTCGCCTAACTATTGACAGCGGTTCTCGCCTAGTCTTTCGCAAGCGCGAAGGCTAGGCACCGTTGGATCTAGTTCTTTTGCGGGAATGTTTGTTTCTTCAGGTCCCGCTTTCGTCTTTTTGAAACTAAGACAATTCAAAAATTGCATTAATTGCGTCAAATGTTGGAATATTAAACGTCTGCCCTACCATTCAGGGCTCTTATTATGAACAGCCATTGATAGTTGTCATAGCCATCCCTATGTTGGACGCATCATTCATTTTGGTGTGATAGCAACGGAATCGAGACTTAGAGACTATTTCTTCCATTGTTTTCGGTTTCGATTGTCGTTATTTAGCCACTATAGTTTTTTTGGGGTCCAGTCTTTGCCCGGACCTAACTCTTTGTCAGGTGAACATAAGCATGGACGATAAATCCGAAATCATCGAGATGACCGCCGACATTGTTTCGGCCTATGTGGGTAACAATTCGGTCGCTGCTGCGGACCTGCCGTCGCTGATCCAGAATATTCACCGGGCCCTGTCTGGCGTTACCAGCGCGCCAGAGCCCGCTCAAGTCAGTGTCAAGGAGCCTGCGGTCTCTTTGAAGCGCTCAATTACGCCTGACTATTTGATTTGCTTGGAAGATGGCCGCAAATTTAAGTCGCTGAAGCGCCATTTGCGTACAAAGTACAACATTAGCCCAGAAGAATACCGCACCAAATGGGGTCTTCCTAAAGACTATCCCATGGTTGCTCCCAACTATGCCAAGGCGCGTTCGGAGCTCGCCAAGCAAATGGGTCTTGGACAGGGTGGTCGTCAGGCTGCTCGTAAAGGTCGCTAGACTCTAGTCTTCGCCTTTTGACTCACACTGTTGAGTCCTATGATTCAGCCAGGCCCGTTACTCATCAAGAGGGACGGGCCTTTTGCTTTCTATTGACTCTTGGAAAATTAATTCCTTCAGGTTTGCGTTTTTTCGCTTGCCACCGATTCGGTGGTTAAGGGATACTGAATCGTCGTGATTCCAATAGGTTGTTGGGGAATCCGGAGATAACGATGCAAACGGGAGCCACCGCTGCGGCGGCGCGAGCACAACAGGATCTCTATGCCTACTGGGCGTCCATGAAGGGCGGACAGAAGTTGCCATCGCGTGCGGCGATCCGTCCGGAAGATCTCAAACGCTTTTTACCGACCATTAGTCTGATCGATGTCCATCCCAATTCTGGCGGCTATCGGCTGCGTTTGGCCGGTACGGGTCTGTTTAATGTCTATGGCCGCGAAATCACCGGCCGGACCATCGGCGAGGCTTTTTCCCCACCCGTGGCCGACTATTGGCGCCAAGAACTGGACAGGGTGGTCGATGAACGTCTTCCGGTCGTTGGTCTGCACAACTTAGCTTGGAGAGGCACGCCGCACCTTTCCATGCTCTGGATCCGCCTTCCTTTGGCCAGCAATGGCGAGGATGTGGATATGATCCTTGGCTATGACGCCCTTGTCGGCGCTGTCAGCCAGCAGGCCTTCAGCGGCATCCGGGCCGCATAGTTAGAAAATAATCCCGGCAGTCCAGTCTCTTAGGAATTCATTCCTTATCAACCTTCAGGGTCACCATTTGGTGCTTGAACCTGAAGGTTGGGTACAAAGACAAAGACGGCCTCATCTCTAAGTCCTAAGAAGTCAACTT
>Ga0209550_10004054_pt1 | contig 13906 bp, 10 predicted proteins | sample LauGreSuBDMM15SN_2_FD_187567 | JGI IMG/M metagenome (GOLD analysis project Ga0209550, IMG submission 187567) | Freshwater lake microbial communities from Lake Michigan, USA - Su13.BD.MM15.SN (SPAdes) (version 5) | ecosystem: Environmental > Aquatic > Freshwater > Lake | place: Lake Michigan...
AATGACAGCGGAAGCCGAGAAGAAAGAGCAGTGAGGGCATGTTTGGCGTTCGGTCGGGTTCACATTGTGCTGCTTTAAATAAGCATGTACATACAAACTCCAATGTCTTGGCGCATACATTCATTAAGTAAATAACTTCAGTGAGAAGGCATGCAAGGCGGTTCCATGCATCTGCGCGGTGACACAAATACTCCCTTTTTCGTTGAGCACGCGCCGCACTCGCCAGCGGCCGCCAACGCAGCCGGACCACTTGGAGGCACGTGGGCCAGCGGTCAGGGTGAGGTTCCATCGGGTACACGACAGCTGAAGGCTGCTGTTCCTAATATGGTTTGTTCTGCACAAAGTTTGCCAACGGTATGAGTTTCTCGCCCGCCGCCTTCATCTGCCGCTCGAGCTCCTGCGCTACGTAAAAGGCGCAGCTCTGCCTGCATAGCTGTGCAACCGTGCTCGTGGCGGTGAAGCCAGATGGCGGCGGCACCTCCGCACCGCAGCCATCGGCCCAGCTGATAGCGCACACGTTCGTGCCAGACGCATCGACCACGTCAGCGCATGGCGTGCCGCACAGGTCGGCCACGGCATTGGTCGCCCCAGTGGTGAACGCCTCGACACGCCCTGCCTGGGCCTCCATATCGACCAGAGACTGCTGCAGCTTTGCATTGGTCGGGCTCATGCGGCTCGCGGACGCGAAGTGCTCGAGCGCCTCCCGTAGCCTTCCCTGCTGCGCGCGCGCTGTGCCCACTCCAAGCTTGACCTCGACAAAGTACTCTGCATCGGCCGCAGCTGCCTGGTAGAAGAGGGCAATCGCCTCGGCGGGGCGCGAGAGCTTGGCGAGATAACGGCCGAGATTGAGCGGAGCTCGAGCATCCGTCGGCGCGAGATCGACGGCACGGCGGAAGGCCTCCTCGGCCGCCGCATCCTCCTCTTCGAGGCCTGACAGCCCGATGCCCAGGTTGATGTACGTCGTCGCGTCCGCTGGCTTGAGAGCGAGGGCATTCCGATAAGCGGCCACCTCGAGCGCATTGAGATTCAGTGCCCCAAGCGCACCCGCAAGACCGAGATGAGACTCATGGTCGGTGGGCGTGATGGCCACTGCCGCCTCGAACGCCACGCGCGCCTCCGCCGGCCGCTCCTGCGCACGCAGCGCGTTGCCCAGCCCAAAGTACGCGTCCGAGTCGCGCGGCAGCAGGCGCAGGTGCCGGCCGAGCTCTACCTCAGCGTCGGCGGCGCGCCCGAGCCGGAGGTACGTATCTCCCAGGTTCTGAAGGCAGAGTGAGCAGTTTGGGTTGAGAAGGAGCGCCCATCGGAAGAGCCTCTCAGCGTGCAGCATCGCGAGCTCGTCGTTTGGCGCCGCGAGCATGAGCCGATTGCCGCGCTCGTTGAGCCGGCGTACCTGCGCTCAGGAGGCAATCAGAGGCAATCAGTGGCACTCACGATGCCATAAGGAGGAATCAAAGGTAGTGAGTCGCAATCAGTGGCCATCGTGAGGCAATCAGTGGCAATCAGTGGCCATCAGGAGGCAATCAGGAGGAGCGATGGACACACGTGCTCGACGTGGTCGGCGACCGCGATGAAGCCGCCGAGCACGTAGCGTACGCCATGCGTGACCGCTGAGCCGCCGTGACGAATGCTCCCGGGACGGAAAGTTGCATGCCCTTGCGCCATGTCGACGACCGCGTCGAGGTTCTCAAAGTAGGTGCCGCCGCCTTTGAAGCTCTCCGCGGGTGAGAGGGCGATGGTAAACGCAAGCAGTGCGTCGTCCACGTGCACGTCGGTGCGCGGGTGCGACGCGTTGTATTTGAGGATCGCGACTGAGTGCGCGCGCAGCGCTGCGCTGCTTGTGAGCAACCTCGGGAAGAGCGCCGCCAACGACGGGAAGAGCTTGGTGCTCAGCGCGTCGTTGAACCACGCGAGAACCTGAGGCATGTCCTTGATCCACGCCTTGCCAATCTGGTACTTGCCCGACTTGGTTGTGGGCAGCCCGTCGCCCTCGAGCTCGGCGAGTGCAACCACCCGATCGCACTCCTCTGGCGTGAACAGCGGCGCCTTGCTCACAAAGATGCGGCCATCCTCGCCGGCAAAAGCCGCCGGAAAGTCGACAGAGGGCACGGGGCCGATCGGATACGAATCGTACCCTTCGCGGCCTAGTACGGTGCCGCGACTTTCGCCGCAAAAGAATGGCACACACGCCTCCGCAACGTCGGCTTCGTGCTCAATGACGTTGCGCCTCAGGTGCGAGTCGAGCTCCGCATCGAGCCGGCCCTCGAGTGAAGGCGGGTTGCCGTAAACATCGAGCGGCAGGGTTTTGAGCAGCTCATCGCTCACAGAAAGCGAAGCCACGCTCAGCAGCACGCTCAACAGCACTGGCGACATCATTGAGAATCTCTGTCCCAAAGTTCTCGCAGTGAGATACAGTTGAGAAACATGTATGTAGGCTAAGGTCTGTCTCACTTCAAAAGATGTGAGTGCGCACGGAAAGCTTCGATCCTATAGATAATTGATGAAGCCCCTTTCGTGCTCCACTTCGTGATTTCTGACGAGACGCTATGGCGCTCTCGTGCTCGCGAGTTGCGACGTTTTGGCTGCTTGCCGCGCCTGGCGCGGCGCTCCAGCTAACGCCGACCTCTTTGGCGCCTGCACGATCGGTGATTGCGCCGCGCACGCCGCCGGAACCACGAGCTTTGCTCGCCGAGTCACCCACCGCAGCGATGGCAGCCGTGACGAGCGCAGCAACGGCGTTGCCACCGACGTCCGTGCTGCTCGCCGCAGACGACGTCTTCGGCGAGGTCTTCATGGCCGGCATGTCGATCGCTTTTGCGGCGGTCGGCGCCACTGTGCTCGCCGGCGTCATCATCCGAGGGAAGTACGACGAAATCGAGAAGTCCATGTTCGATGCGCAGGACGAGCAGAGCGATCGCGATGCCGTGTCGGACAATAAAAAGTCGGCGACGTCCGTCGACGATTTTTTTGGCGAGACGGTACCGCGGCCGACCTCGAAACCGACCAAAGCAGAGTAGCGAGGACACGCGGTTGCGAGGACACTCAGCGAGTACTTGCGTCAACATGCTCCACGGTGCGCTGGTGAGCCGACGATAGCAGGAGCGTGCGGCGGCGCGGTATAAAATAGTAAAACGGTAAAGTTGCGCATGCCTCCCTAGCCAAGGCCATAACACCACGTCATTTCAAATCCGATCTACCACGGCTGCAACGAGGCAGCGAGCCTCTGATTGCAACTGTGGTACGCGGCCGGCTTGCGGAGCAGCTGGTGCGCGGCCTCCACGTTGGCAGGGAGTGAGTTGGCGTCTGCCACGGTGGGCGATGTGAGCAGCGACTGCGCGCTCAGCAGGACTCCAAGCACGCCGGCTGCGGGGGACCAGTGCTCCTGCAACAGGTCCATACAGACCGCCCCCGTGCTTGAATCAAAGTTGGGGTGGAAGGGGATCGGGGGTAGGGCGACGAGCAGCGGCGGCGCGTTTGGCCACGGGCCGCAGAAGCGCAGCAAAAAAGGCACCGCTTTCCCCGCCCAGGGGGAGCCGGCTGGTCCGCGCACGGCGCAGCGCCACGCGAGAAGGGACTCTTCGGAGGCCGGAAAGGCTCGCACTCCGAGGATACCCTCCCCTTGCGTGATCGACTGCTTCATGACCACGTGGAGCTGGTGCCTGATGTTGGCCACGCTCTCAGGATGCGCCGCAGCGCACCCAGTGGGTGAGCAGCCGCAGCGTGGGCACACGGTCAGGTCAGTGGGTCGCGAACAGGTCAGGCCAGTGGCCAGGTCACGACGCGACGCCGTCACGCGGCGCCTTTGCGCGACGTGCAGCGCAGCGCGCAGAGTATAGGCGTCGAGCGGCGGCGGCAACTCGGTGATGAGTGGCAGCGGCCGTTGCGCGAGCAGCCGGCAGGAGCCCGCATACAGGTCGTACAACGCGGGCAGGCCCTCGCGGCTGAGTACCTGGCGCATCTGGAGCGCCGGGGGCGCCGGCTGCTCTGGACGAGCTGGCCAGCTGAGGAGATGCGCCGCGAGGAGTCGGCTGCGCGAGGCCGAGGCGGGCAAGGGCGCCCACAAACAGTCACGAAAGCACCGGACCTCCGCGTCAGGCGCGCTCAGGGAGAGCATCTGCGAGAGAGCTGCCTCTTCGATCAGGAGAGGATTCCCTCGAGCCGAGGATGCACCGCCGCCCGGGTTGCTCTCAGCCCCATTCTCCTCCTCCTCGCGATGCATCAGCCTGGCTACGTACTGGCGAATGGCACACTGGCCAGCGCACAGCGCGATCCAAGTGAGCATCGGTCCACAGGCCCACGGGCCGGACGTTGGCAGCCCATGAGCACCGACGAGTGCCGGGAGGGCACCGAGGAACTCGTCCAGGACGGCGCGCATCTGGCTCGCGTACTCTGCTGGGCCCTCCTCGCCATCCTGCTCGCAAGCCAGCACACTGGCATGGAGCGCCGCCGCGAGCGCGGTCCGCGTCTTGACGAAACGGCCCAGGCGCGCCGTGTAGTGATCACTGTCATCAGCCCCGAGCCGGAGGTGCCCGCCCATGCGGAGCACCGCGTCAAGAGCGAGCCAGAAAGTCGACTTTCTTGCGGTAGTCGTCGTCGTCGGCGGCGGCGGCGCGGGGGTCGCACCGCTCATCACGGCGCCTCGAACAAGGTCGATCAGGGTGCGCATGCAGGCGTCAGCCGCTGCCTGCATGCGCTGAGCCTCGAAGAGCGTGGGCCGCCAGCAATGTACGCAGAGGGCACGAAGCTTCTCGGGATAGCACAGCAGCGTCTCGAGGATCTCAAGGTGCTCATCGGGAGCCTCCGCGGTAGGAGCGATGCTGAGCTTGCCGAGTGTCGAGGCGTAGTGTATGCGCGGCGCCGTGGGTGGCATGGCGTCGAGTGGCGCGACGCTCTTGGCGTATCCCCATATTCGAGGCTGCCTGTTGACGTGAAGGCTCTCCGCAGCCTCGGCAAAGGTAGGAATCGCCTGGCGCACGTGCATGGACGCACGCTCGGGAGAGGCGAGCAGGGCGGCGAGCTTCGATTCAGCGGCGACGCGCTCACGCTCACCCGCGGCGCGAAGCTCGATGTCGAGTGTCCAGCTCGTTGAAGCGGAGTCATCCGCCGCACACGTTGCATGTTTTAGCCCAGCGGTGGACGAACCCGACAGCCCGCCACGGCCGGATTCCGGCATGGCAGCATCAGAAATGTGATCAGCGATGGCGGAGAGCACATTCTTCGAGACTGCGGACGCCCGCGAGCCGCTGAAGCGCAGCTGAATGTGCACCACGTGCGCGCACGCGTGATTGAGGAGCGCCCAGCCAAAAAGCAGCACAGTTTGCTGGACTGGCCAATGGAGGAGCGCATGCACAAGCAACTTTGATACTATCGGGAGTGGCACACGTACTGTGTATGTGACAGCCCGATAGCGAGCTTCGCGGCATAGTCCGAGGACTGTGCGCACGCCTTCAGGGCCTAAGGCAGCCAACACGGTTGAGCAGATGTGGCCCACGCTCAGGATGTCGCCCACGAGGTCCATGCGGGGCGAGACTTGGCACGAACGTGCAAAACAAGTATGAACGCATTTTGCAACGCGCTCGCCTTTTTGTGACTCCCGATTGTTTGCGTCATCGACGGGCCGCCTGGCCCGTCCGTCGATGGGTGCTCGCTCTCGACCGGTCGTGCCCACTACATGTAATATGCGGTCGCGACTTTTCACATCCACATGTACATGTATACCCTGAAAAAGAAGCACGCCGGTCGAATCCACCCCGCAGCCCGGAGCCCGCACCCGCGGCCGGCCGCAACACGGCGTCGCGGGACGAATTGAAGCATCTTCGGTTCTACTTGCGCGGAAACCCCCGTTGACGCAACTCCCAATTTTGTTTTTATTTCTCCGCGGTTCTCCGAACATCTCGGTGAAGCTCGAGTCGGAGATCTGGATCGAGGTTTGAGAAGGCTGGCTGGCGCACTCGCGACGCTTCGCCGATCTACTCGTCCCGGCGCTTTTCCCCCATGGCGAAGCACTTCCATGCGGAGACGAGGCAAATCGATGAAGCAAGCGATCCGCGAGTGATCACCGAGGCCGAGCCTCCGTACCGGATCGTGCACGTCAACGGTGCTTGGTGCGAGAGCATGGGGTACTCTCGGTCGGCGTTGATCGGCAACACGTGCAAGATCTTGCAGGGACCGGAGACATGTGTCCAGACCATGCAGGTACGCGTGGATGGTCATGACGCATGAATGCGGTGCATTTGCTCCTCATCGGCGTCGGCGCCGGCACGCCCATCTCCCGTGGGTTGCGAAGCACTCGCTCGGACTCTGTCTGACTTTCACTGACATGGGTCGTCGTCGCCGTTTCGTAATGCAGGTCCTCCATGAGGCGCTAAGAGCTTACCGGCGGATCACCGTGCGGCTGATCAACTATCGAGCCGACGGGACACCCTTTGTCAACGACCTGACGGTCCTGCCGCTCCTCGACGAGCAAACCGGAACCAAAGTGACTCACTTCCTTGGTATCACGTGCGAGCGGCCACTCCCGAAACCGTTGGCATCGTCTGCGATGTCGCTGGCTCCGGCGATTGCTGCGCCCGAGGCCATGAACGTGGTTTTGGTCTCTGGGACGGGTGACGACATGTATGCCGCCGCCGCGGGCGATGATGAGATGTCGGCCTCGGACACGCCGAGCGCGAGCGTCCGTCCCTCCGCCACAAGCACCACGTCGGCATTGCGATCGGCAGATGGGATCGTGCCCTCAGGTGGCGGCGGCAGCAGCAGCAGTAGCATGAGCGAGACGGCGCCGTACGTGCCGACAAAGCTGCAGGAGGCGCTGCAGGTGCGCGCTCGCGCTCCTGCGCGCCCCTCTCGGCCATCATCCTCGCGATCTCTGCGAGTTCAAGTTTTGGGGTCACCCTTTCACAATCGCCCCCAACTCACATGTCGCTCTCGCATCCTCCCGCTCCCTCCACCCTCCGCAGCGCGACACGCACCATCCGCAGCTGATCACGGAGCGGCGCAAGCCTTACAAGACGATCCACGTCAACGCGGCCTGGTGTCGGCAGTGCGGCTACCACGCTGAGGAGCTCCTCGGCATGCCCTACTCGCTGTTGCTCGGGCCCAACCCGGCGCCCTCGCTGCTCGAAGTCCTCGAGGCCGGCCTAGCCACCGGCCGGCCGCTCACCTGCCACGCGGTCTACTTCACCAAGACGGGCCTGCCATGGCAGGCCGAGCTCTCTATGGCGCCCCTGCTCGACGACTCGTCGCTGCAGGCCTCCTCTTACTCGGTGCACGTCCTCCGACCTGTCGAGCCCACACCGCTGCGCTCGCTCGCGTCGTCTCGGGCGGACGCGTCGTCTCGGGCGGTCGTCGGCAGCAGCAGCAGCAGCAGCAAGCGTGAGCGCAGCGGCGAGCAGCGAGCGGCCGTGCCACCTCCCCAGAATGGGCACGCCGTCGTGAGCCTGATGGGGTTGCAGACGGCCGTGCAGGCCGGCCACAAGGGTGGCGTGCTCGCAGCAGATTACGAGGTACCAGGAAAGCACAAGGGGCATCACGCAAGCGGCGGAGGCCCCTCCGCGGGCGCCGTGGCGGGCACCGTGGCGGGCTTGGGCGCGGCCGTGCGGCTCGCGCATCGCTCGTCCACCGGCAAGCGGCAGCGCGAGCCGAGTGATGCAGCCTTCGATGGGAGCGCACCTCCCGCTGGACACGGGGGCGCCACCGCGGCACCTTTCCCAGCGCCCACTCCGAACTCAGAGTACCCTGCCAAGATCTCGCGCCCCAACAGCGACCCCGGGGACGTCGCAGCGGCCGACGCCAGCGGCGACGCCGTCGGCGTCGTCGCGGCGCCCTCCTTTGACGTGGTCGCCTCGATGATGGAGGATTCGGCTTCGTCAATGTCGATTCCAATCGGGGGGCGTCCTTCACCCATCAAGCCCGCCGCACCCGACACCGTGGCCAAGCCGCCCATCCCCGCTCCGCCGGAGCTCATCGAGCCCGCTGCCATCCGCGAGGCCCCCGCGGCGACGACGACCGCCGCCGCCTCTGCCGCCTCTGCCGCGGCACGGACGAGCGCCGTGTCGAGCGCCGCGCGGCCTGCGGCGGCCGGAAGCGCCGTCGTGGCAGCGGCCGCCGCGTCCGGGTCCAGCAGCGAAGGCGACTCGTCGTCGGCGGTACGCTGCACGCCGAGCGGCTCCGGCTCGGACGACGGCGAGCTTGCGATCGCCGAGCACGGCAGCCATGACGGGTCGGTCCCTGTGGGATCCTCGCCCTCCCTATCGGGCATGTCCAACCTCGAGAACGCGTCGCCCGATATCTCCGAGAACGAGAACGCGTCGCCCTCGGGCGAAGGCTCGGACGACGGCGACAATGCCGACTCACATGGCTCCGCGGACGGCTCCGATCCGCTCTCCGGCTCGGGCTCGGCGGACGGGTCGGGCGACGGCAGTGCGGGCACCGCCAACACGCTCGCCACGGCGGGGCTGCCTGGGGATAGGGGCAGCGGCTCGGGCAGCGGCTCGGCGGGCAGCGCGGCGGGCTCCGCCGGCAGTGCAGGCAGCGGCAGCGGCAGCGGCGGCCGCACCGGCAGCGGCGACGAGCACAGCAAGCCGACGACGGCCGCCGCGCCCAAGGCGCAGCCCAGCCAGCCGAAGCCGAGTGTAACGGTTCGCTCGGGTGTGACCTCCTCAGCGGCGTCGAGCAACGAGTCGGTGTCGTCGCCGCGCGAGGCCGCCTCGAGTGCCGGGGCGCGCACCGCCTCCTCCTCGTGCGCCTCGGCCGGCTCGTCCGCCGCAGGGGCCGCGGCAGGCACGACCTCCCGCCTCGCCACTGCCGAGGCGGCGGCGGCGCCGGCGGCGGCGACAGTGATTCCCTCCGAGCCCTCCGCCGCTTCCGCGCTGCCCGGCCTGCTGCCAAACGGCGGTGCAAGGAGAGAAGCCATGTATGCCCCGGCGGCCGGGGTGCCTCCCTTTCCGATGCCCCTGGGTGGCTACGGCATGCGAGAGCACCTCCTTCTCGCCCAGTACGCCGCCGTGGCGGAGGTCGCGCTCAAGTTTGGGGCGCCCCCGGCCGGCCGGGTCGCCACCGGACCTTTCGAGACGGCCGGCTTCTCGCCGCTCGCCAGTGCCGCGTCGGCCGCCTGCCAGCTCCTCAACGGCGCCGGTCTGGGCGCTGGTCTGAGCGCCGCGCTGGGGAATAGTCTCGGGGCTTGGCCGCCGATCCCCCCAGGATCGCTCAACGCGACGCTCGGGGCGCTCTCCTTTGGTGGCCTCGGTGCCTCGACCCTCCTCGACCCTTCCGCCGCCGCCGCCGCCGCCGCTGCCGCTGCCGCTGCCCTCGCGGTCGACCACTCTAAGGGCGTCGGAAGGATCAACGGTCCACCCAGCGCGCCGGCGTTGGCGGATGTCAACATGGCGTTCAACACGACGCTCCCGCGGCAGGCCGCCGTGACGCTCAATACGCCGCTCAATACGACGCTCCCCGGCACGGCACAGTCCCCTGAAATCAGCAGCGCGGGCTTCAGCCCGCGCGTCGCCGCGAATGCCGCTGGCGCCGTCGTCCATGGCGGCGCTGCAGGCACGCGCGCGTCCGATCGGATCATGCCGTCCTTTGGTGCGGCCGCGCCCTCGATTGCGACTGCAGCAATGGTTCCGGCAGGCGCGATGGGGGCGCCAATGGACTTGTCGTCGGGATCTCGGGCGTCGCTCATGCCGGCGTTCCGCGCCCCGTTGGGCGACTCTGGCGCCGTCTCGAGCGCATGTGATGCCCTCATCGCCGCCACGTATGCAAGCGGCGCGGGGCCGTCGAGCAGCTTCGCCACCACAGGCGCCGTGTCGGGCAGCCTCGCCACCCCGGGCGCATCCGAGGCGCTCGTGGCTCGATCGCCGGCCCTCGTCCCTGGGCACGAAGCGAGCGTCTCCGGCTCCGTCGTTGGCGGCTCAGTGGCGGGCAGCGTCGTGCGTGTGCCGCCCTTTTTGACGAAGCTGTACACGATCCTGAGCGAGGGCCGGCCGGATGACTGTGCCATGTGGTGCGCGGACGGCCGCACGTTCCGCATCTCAGACCCGCAAAGGTTTGCCGACAACTGCCTGCCGCGCTTCTTCAAGCACAACAAGCTCGGCTCGTTCCAGCAGCAGCTGCTCACCTACGGCTTCTCTCGCGTGCCCAATGAGAGCTGCCTCGACATCAGCTCCGTGTGGCGCCACGCGAGTTTCGTCGCCGGGCGGCCCGAGCTGCTCGAGAATATCTCCCGCTCCACCTCGAAGCGCCATGGGGAGCACATCGACAAGCGCCACGGCGCACCGACCCATAGCGCCATGGGGCCACCGGGGGGCGGCGGCACGAGCGTCAATGGCAATGTCGGCAGCGGCGCCTCGGCGGCGGGCGAAATTGTCGGCAGCGGCGCCTCGGTGGCTGGCGAAAATGGCGGCAGCGGCGCCTCGGCGGCAGGCGAAGACGAAGATGGCGAGCCCACATCGGAACCCGACGACCTGCCACAGCTGCGCCTGCGCCTCAGCTCGCTCGCGCAGTCGTTGCAGGAGATGCGCGACGCACTCAGCGCCTCTCGCAAGCAGGATATGCAGGTGATCGACCAGGTGGCCGAGCGCCTCCGCGAGCGCTTCCGACGTGACGCTGCGGCGCCGGCCGTCGCTGCCGCCGCGCCGCCGCCGCCCCGATAGCCACCCTTTGTATAACTCAGGGCCTGCGGCCACGGCTCCCACGCTGTGCTGGTGATTTGAGGGCAGCGGCACCAGCTGCGTGCAGCGCGACCAGCTGCGTGCAGCGCGATCGCCTTCGCACACCATTAGATAGGGGAAGGGCGCCTGGGTACAATTCCCTATGTATAACCTGGGTACAATTCCTGGGTTATACATAGGAGAAGGGCGCCTGGGTACAGTTCGGGGCTTTCCGCCAGAACCGCGCTGGTATCAGTACTTGGCGGCAAGGCGTGACGGCATGGGTCTGCACCTGTCATGTGCAAGAGAGACTTGCCTCCTTGGGAGGGGTCTCTGCTGTTGACGAGTGATCGCGGACTCCACCGGGTGCTTCGTTGGGTCATGTCGTGAGTAGGCGCCGTTACTTTCCGAGTCTTGTTCGCCGAGCGTCTATTGGTCGGCAGAGCTCGCTGTGGTGCTGCAACGCGGAATCGCGTCGTTGTGCGTGTGCGTCACAGCATCTCTTTCCGAGTGCGGTGAGGCGTGAGCGGTGCCGGTGTGGCTGCGGTAGTCGGGGGCAAGAGCCAAAAGGAGAGTGTCGTGTCAGTAGAAAGGAAGCTTTGCGTTAATGTATGGCCTCCGAAACGGAACGAATCACAATCAGCTCGCTCACGTCCACGTCCGAACGCACATGTGGAATAGGCAAGCGCTCGGCATCGCGCATCCGTGCGACTGGTGACTCCTCGAATACGAAGCGTCTACGGCTACGCTTTACGCTACTCCGTACTCGTCTCTTCTCCGCGACAATCAGCTCTCATCTCCAAAACAGGAGCTCTCAATATCTCTGAATAAGCTCTCATCTGACATCTCCGAATGAACTCGCTCATCTCCGAATCAGACCGGGCCGAACGCCACTCAACCGCGCTGCCGGGTGGGGGAGGCGAAGTGGCAGCCGTGGTGTGCTCGGCGCATGAAAATCACAACAATCCTTGGCAAAATCTGAGAGGATCCAATCCGCGTCTCAGCGTCTGTTTCTTTGTGAGCTGACGGGCGCCTCGGCGACAGCGTCGCGCCTTCGCGCATCGCTCGTCGCCATCACCAGTCGTCGTTCGAACACCAGTCTTCTTTCGCGCTCCCCGGTACCGGTAGGGTCTGAGGCTTGGAGCGCCATTCGGGGGTCAGGCCGACGACCTCCAGGCAAAAGTTGACGCCCGTATCCGAGTCCAACCATTCGTCGTACACAGGCTCGAGAGCGTTGAGGGCGAGCTTGAGCACCGGATCGAACAGATGCAGCGACGCCTCGGGCAGCTGCCGCTGGATGAGCTCGTGAGCGTGGGAATCGAGGCCGAGCCCCAGCCACGTGTCCTTGTACTTGCTGCAGATGACCCCTGCCATCGCTTTGGAGGATTCCGACGGCTTTGGAGGACAGCCAGGCTCGACGAGTTGGGCGTACGTCTCCTGGTACTTGAGGGCGGATAGGTAGAAGTCGAGCGCCTGGCTCAGCCGCACCTGCTCGCGTACCGTGCTCCCCTCGCCAGCGAAGGCATCGAGGAAGACGTCGAGGAAGACGGAGCTGACGAGCAGCCGGCGCAGGTGAAGGGAGGCATATTCGCGGCATGCGGTGCTTCGCCGAAAGCGAGGGAAGATGCCGAAGCGTACCTGGTGGTACACATCCTGGTACGCCTCGGACAGGGCACCCATGGGCGGCGGCAGCGCGTCGTCGCTCGTCGACGCTTTCAACCACGCGGAAAGCTGCTGCTGTAAGCTGGGCGTAATGGTTACTTTGAGGCTCGCCCCGTCCATAACATGGTTGTGTATCAGCTCGCGTGTGAGCCTCTTGACGTCGGCACAAGGGACCATGTGCAAGAGCGTTCGCAAGCCTATGAGCATCGCGATGTTCTCTGATGCAGACTCGGCCTGCGCAAAGCGCAGCAAATATTTCTGAGAAAAGAGGTCATCTAGTGCGTCATCGAGTGTCAATCGTTCCGCCTCGTGCCGCATGGCCTCCTCGTCGTATCTAGGAGATGGGTTGCGGCGCCGATTGGGTGGTGAGTCCGTCGCCGGCGACGTCGCCGGCGACGTCACCGGCGACAGCAGCTCCCAGCTGCTGAGCAGATGACCTTTCCGTGCCAGATGTCCGTGCCAGCTTTGTTCTGCCGGTTTTGGTACGTTTGCCTCTTGACGCCATTTCCTATCCAACGCTGGTTCGCAATGGTTCGCCACGTCCGGCGTCGACAGGTGGCAACCCATGCGCTCTCCTTGTCTGACGATGTGCTATGGATTGGTTAGTCGATGTTCCTTTCTATTGACATGACCGAGAGCGAGAGATCCCAAGGGGGACGCGAATCCAGATTTTCGCTTGCCAAACCGAGATATAAGTTAAAGTTCTCAAATTTGGGGGGGGAGCAGCGGTCCTTTGGACACGTTACACTCACTACTCAGGCACGCGCAAAGCAGAGACACAGTCCATCGCACACGCACGGGCAACGGACACCATGCGGGATCTCGTTCTTGTGTTAGGATCTGGTATCTGGTATCGTGGGACACACGAGCCCCGCCGGCCGCGCATTTCGTCTATGAATGTAGTCGCTCCGGGTTGGGGGGTTCGCCCGCGCTCTCCCCGGCCTTTTAGGCGAGTGGGTCCACCACGGCTCTCTTGCCCGCACCCTTCCTTTTGATGCCCATCGCGGGCGCGTGCATCGTGCCTGCCGAGTTGGCCTGCGGGTCAGAGGCTGGGTGCTCCTTGCCATCGTCCAGGTCAAACGCCTCATCGTGCGCGGTCGCCGGCGCGCGACGAGCCCCAGCTGCCAGCGGCACCGCGCCGCCGGTGAATGGCGTCGTCTTGGGCGGCGGCACCGCGCCGCCGGATTGCCGCACCATGTCCTCGAAGCTGAACTCGCCCTCGGCCACAACCGGGGCCTGCCCCGCGGGCTCCGGCTTTGCTTCCACCGGCGCCGTCGTGGGCTCAGATTTGGGAGGCTCCGGCGCCGTCGTGGGCAGAGCGGGCGGCGCGTCGGTCGGCGCGGCGGGCGGCTGAGGCGGCGCGGCGGCAGATGCCGCGCGTATACTCTGAGTGGTGGGGGGCGGGGGCGGCGGCTTGCGGTGCTGCGGCGGCGGCGGGGCCGCCCGATGACCGGGGGTCGGAGCGGCGCCGACGAGATTGGACGAGATCGGAATCTGACCGGGGGTCGGAGCGGCGCCGACGAGATTGGACGAGATTGAAATATGCGGTGACGAGTCGGGCGGCGTGGGGGCCGTCTTGGGTGCCTCGCCGCCCACCCCCG
>Ga0209550_10004055_pt1 | contig 13905 bp, 12 predicted proteins | sample LauGreSuBDMM15SN_2_FD_187567 | JGI IMG/M metagenome (GOLD analysis project Ga0209550, IMG submission 187567) | Freshwater lake microbial communities from Lake Michigan, USA - Su13.BD.MM15.SN (SPAdes) (version 5) | ecosystem: Environmental > Aquatic > Freshwater > Lake | place: Lake Michigan...
ACCCGCAGGTGGTGCAGCAACTCCGCGGGAATAGGGTGGGGTTTTTGGGTTTCCCAGGGAGGAGGAAGATAAAATTGAGGCATTACCGCAATATAGCCAATTTAATTCCTTCGAGACCACTTTTACGATGTCAAATTTACAAACCCGTATGGCCAATGCCATTCGCGCACTTTCGATGGACGCCGTTCAGCAAGCCAATTCTGGGCACCCGGGCATGCCGATGGGTATGGCCGATATTGCTGTAGCACTGTGGGACCAGCATTTGCAACATAGCCCATCCGATCCGCATTGGATTAATCGCGATCGCTTTGTGCTCTCCAATGGCCACGGCTCGATGTTGCTCTATGCACTGTTGCATCTCACCGGCTACGACTTGCCGATGAGCGAGCTGAAAAATTTCCGACAGTTGCACAGTAAGACGCCAGGCCACCCTGAGTATGGCATTACACCGGGCGTCGAGACGACCACCGGTCCATTGGGTCAAGGTATCTCGAATGCCGTCGGCATGGCCTTAGCTGAAAAATTACTCGCAGAAGAATTTAATCGCCCTGGCTTAAATGTTGTTAACCACTACACCTACGCATTTTTAGGCGATGGGTGTTTGATGGAAGGCATTAGCCATGAAGCGTGTTCCTTGGCTGGCACGCTCAAGCTCAATAAACTGATTGCGCTTTGGGATGACAACGGCATCTCGATTGATGGCAAGGTTATTGCGTGGTTTAACGAAGATACGCCGAAGCGTTTTGAAGCTTATGGTTGGAACGTGATACGTGGGGTTGATGGCCACAATGCCGGCGCCGTTGCAAACGCGATTGCAAGAGCAAAACAAAGCGATAAACCCACCTTGATTTGTTGTAAGACGGCGATTGGTCAAGGCTCACCTAATATGGCGGGCAGCGATAAGGTACACGGTTCGCCACTGGGCGCCGATGAAATCGCCGCTACGCGCAAGGCCTTGAATTGGACCTCCCCACCGTTTGAAGTACCTGACGATTTGTATTTGGCATGGGATTTTCGTGGGCGTGGTCAAACCATTCAGAACGCATGGAACGAGCGCTTTGCTGCCTATCAAAAAGCGCATCCTTCATTAGCAGCGGAGCTTGTGCGCCGTATGCGTGGCGATTTGCCAGCAGACTTTGCAGCAAAACTGCAAGCGCTACTCGCACAATGCCAAGTCAAAGCCGAAACGATTGCGACACGCAAGTCGAGTCAGAATGCAATTGAAGTATTGGCACCTGCCGTTCCAGAAATGATGGGCGGCTCGGCTGACTTAACCGGTTCGAACTTAACCAATTGGAGTGCATGCAAACCCGTGCGCGCCAATCAGTGGGGCAACCACATTAACTACGGTGTGCGTGAGTTTGGTATGAGCGCCATCATGAATGGCATGGCACTGCATGGTGGTTACATTCCATTTGGTGGCACCTTCTTGACCTTCTCGGATTACAGTCGCAATGCGCTGCGCATGGCAGCCCTCATGAAACTCCGCAGCATTTTTGTGTTTACCCACGACTCAATCGGTTTGGGTGAAGACGGTCCCACTCATCAGTCGGTGGAGCAAGTGTCGAGTCTACGTTTGATACCAAATCTCGCCGTCTGGCGTCCTTGCGACACCACGGAGAGTGCGGTTGCCTGGGGCGCGGCGCTCGAGCGTCGGCATGGCCCAAGTGCATTGATTTTTAGTCGCCAAAATTGCCCATTTGTGGCGCGTTCCGCAAAACAAATCGAGAACATTGCACGCGGTGGCTATGTGGTTCACGAGCCCAGCAAAGCACCCAAAGCCATCATTATTGCCACTGGTTCTGAAGTCGGTTTGGCATTGCAAACGGCGCAGCAATTAGCGAAAGAAGGAATTGGTGTGCGTGTGGTGTCGATGCCGTCGACGACCTACTTTGACCAGCAAGATGCGCAATACAAAGTCAGCGTATTGCCAGCCTGCTTACCGCGTATTGCAATTGAAGCTGGTGTAACGGATTACTGGTGGAAGTATGGCTGCGCTGCAGTCCACGGTGTGGATACCTTTGGTGAGTCTGCCCCCGCGAATCAGTTGTACGCGTATTTTGGTTTAACCGTTGATCAGATTAGTGCTACGGTGAAGCAGTGCATTGCGCAAGCAAAGTAAGAAATTAATGTCAGAAATTTATATAGAAAACGAGTAGAGGAATAGCGATGGCGATTCGGGTTGCAATTAATGGGTATGGCCGTATTGGCCGCATGGTCCTGCGCGCTTTATATGAGAGTCAGCCGAACTTAGATCGCAAGCGCGATATCAAAATTGTTGCAATTAATGCGATGGGCGATATTGATATCAATGCCCACTTAACGCAATATGATTCAGCGCATGGCCGCTTCCCTGGCACAGTTACCGTCGACGGCGATCACATGGTGGTCAACGGTGATCGCATCAAAATGTTTTCGACACGCAATCCACTGGAGACCCAGTGGGGTGAGCATCAAGTCGATCTAGTGCTCGAGTGCTCGGGTAAATTTACCTCCAAAGAAAAAGCCATGGTGCATATTCAGCAAGGGGCAAAAAAAGTATTGATCTCAGCTCCTGGTGAAAAAGACGTTGATGCAACCATCGTCTATGGCGTAAATGAAAAGGTGCTCAAGCCCAGTGACATCGTTGTCTCGAATGCCAGCTGTACTACCAATTGTTTGGCGCCTTTAGTCAAACCCTTGCTGGATGCCATCGGGATTGAATCGGGTTTGATGACCACGATTCATGCGTTTACCAATGATCAGGTGTTGACGGACGTGTATCACAAGGACATGCGCCGTGCGCGTTCCGCCGTGAGCAGCATGATTCCGACTAAAACGGGCGCTGCCAAAGCGGTTGGTTTGGTATTGCCGGAACTGGCCGGTCGTTTTGATGGCTTTGCAATGCGCGTTCCCGTGATTAATGTCTCGGTGGTGGATTTGACCTTTGTGGCCAAGCGCGCCACCAGCGTCGATGAAATCAACGCCGTTCTGAAAAAGGCTAGCGAAGGGGAGCTCAAAGGTATTTTGGGCTTCAATACCTTGCCGCTAGTATCCATCGACTTTAATCATGATCCCCGCCCAAGCATTTATGACGCCAGCCAAACGCGGGTTTCGGCGGACGGTAAATTGGTCAAGGTACTCGCTTGGTATGACAACGAGTGGGGGTATTCAGTACAGATGCTCAATGCGGCAGAGGCATTGATGGCCGCCTAGGCAAAACAGCCAAATGGCGACTGTAATTGCTAAAAAAGGGCTCTTTAGCCCTTTTTTTAATAAAACGATCTTCTCGGCTTACTTACGCTTGTGGGCGCAGTTTTTCTTTTGGCAATGCCCATACATGGCTAAGGAGTGTTCCTCGAGGGCAAAACCTAAGGATTTAGCAATCTCCTTTTGGCGCCGCTCAATCGCAGCATCGACAAATTCCTCTACATGCCCACAATCAAGGCAAACGAGGTGGTCATGGTGCGAACCCTCATTTAGTTCATAAATCGCCCGGCTATCGCCTTTGCTGGACTCAAAATGACTGCGCAGCAGGAGACCCGCCTGCTCAAACTGGGTGAGTACCCGATACACCGTAGCTAGCCCAATATCTTTGTCTTCTTTGGCCATGGCCATGAAGATTTCTTCAGCGCTAAAGTGGGCCCCTGGATGCTGATGAAAAAAATCCAGGATCTGCATTCGGGGAGCCGTGGCTTTCAGGCCAATATCCCGTAAATCGGCTGGGGAGGGGTTTTGGTTCATAAGCATCGATTGAGGGCTAAAATCAAGATCTTAATGATACGGCTTGCCATGCAAAACTGCCTTTTACCGATGAGTAGCATCCCAATGTGGGTTTTAAGCCCCAGCAAACGACTGCTGCGCTGGAACATGCTTGCCTTGGTTGTGCTGGGCGCCTTGATTGCAACGGGCTGCTCGACTAAGGTGGATGAGACTCAGCGGACGATGATGAACAGTGTTTTTCGGCCCTATGTGCCCGATATTGTTCAGGGCAACTTTATTTCCAGCGAGCAATACGCCAAACTCGAAGTGGGTATGAGTCGGGAACAGGTGCGGCAAATTTTGGGCACCCCATTATTAGCAAGTTACTTTCATGCCAATCGGTGGGATTACGTCTTTGAATTTAAACGCCTGGGTGAAAAAATTAGCAAAGAGCGCCGGGTGACGGTTTTTTTTGATGGCGATAAGGTGACAAAATTTAATGGCGATGCATTACCAACCGAGGTCGAGCTAGTTGCTGAAATCGATAACTATGCCAAGAACAAGCGCTCCTTCTGGGATACGATCACGGTCAAAAACAAAGGCCCAGTAACGCCGCCATTGCAACAGCCCGAGGTATTGATTCCGAGTAAGCCGAGTCCACCCATTCCTCCCGGTGGCCCAATCGTGACACCAGTCAAGTAAACGGCATTGATGCTGAGTCAGCAATGCTGAAGTGGAATTGAAAAAAATTTAGCCAAGTAAAGAGTGAGATTATGAAAATCGCAATCGCAGGAGCGAGTGGCCGAATGGGCCGAATGCTAATTGAAGCGGTGTTGCAATTGCCTGATGCCACCTTGGTGGGGGCGCTTGACCATGCATCATGCCCTGTTTTGGGCGAAGACGCTGGCACTTTCTTGGGAAAAAAAACGGGCGTGATGATTACGGCCGATTTGACCAATGGCTTACGTGATGCAGAGTATTTAATCGATTTCACGCGGCCTGAGGGTACGATGCTGCATTTAGCTGCCTGCACCGCGAACGGCGTAAAGATGATCATCGGTACGACCGGTTTAAGTGCAGAGCAAATCACTCAGCTGAGAACCGCATCGTCCAAAATTGCGATCGTGTTTGCCCCGAATATGAGCGTGGGCGTCAATGTCACCTTGAAGTTACTCGAGGTGGCTGCCAAGATGCTCGATAGTGGTTACGACATTGAGATCATTGAAGCGCACCACCGCCATAAAGTCGATGCGCCATCGGGCACTGCCTTGAAAATGGGTGAAGTGATTGCAGGGGCCTTGGGTCAATCATTGAAAGATGTTGCGGTCTATGCGCGCGAAGGTCATACCGGTGAGCGCAAGCCCGGATCAATTGGCTTTGCAACTATTCGGGGCGGCGATATTGTGGGCGATCACTCGGTACTCTTTGCGGGCGAAGGCGAGCGCATTGAGATTAGCCATAAATCCTCCAGCCGTCAGTCCTATGCCCAAGGATCGATTCGGGCAGTACGCTTTTTAGAGAAAAAAACGTCCGGCTTATTTGATATGCAAGACGTATTGGGTTTGCGGGCATAAGACATATAAAACACCAAGCGATTACAGCGAAAAGAGCCTTACACGATGAGTATGGAATACGACTACCGCAGCATTGAAGCGGCAGCCCAAGCGGATTGGAATAGCAAAGACGCCTATCGCGTTACCGAAGATGCGGTCAATACCGAAGGCAAGCCCAAGCCAAAGTATTACGCCTGCTCGATGCTGCCTTACCCATCAGGCAAATTGCACATGGGCCATGTGCGCAACTACACCATCAACGATGTGATGGCGCGCCAATTGCGCATGCAGGGCTATAACGTACTCATGCCAATGGGTTGGGACGCATTTGGCATGCCCGCTGAAAACGCCGCAATCCAGAACAAAGTGCCCCCTGCCGAGTGGACCTACCAAAACATTGCGTACATGAAAAAGCAAATGGCCGCCATGGGCCTAGCGATTGATTGGTCGCGCGAAATTGCCACCTGCAAACCCGATTACTACCGCTGGAACCAATGGCTCTTTTTAAAGATGCTAGAAAAGGGCGTGGCGTACCGCAAAACCCAAGTGGTCAATTGGGACCCAGTCGATCAAACCGTATTGGCAAACGAGCAAGTGATTGAAGGCCGCGGTTGGCGCTCAGGCGCTTTAGTCGAGAAGCGCGAGATCCCTGGTTACTACTTGAACATTACTGCCTATGCAGAGCAACTACTTACTGGTTTGGATGATTTAGGTTGGCCCGAGCGCGTCAAGATCATGCAGCAAAACTGGATTGGTAAAAGCCGCGGCGTGCGCTTTGCTTTTAACCATGCGATTAAAAATAGCGCCGGTGAATTGATTCAGGATGGTAAGTTGTACGTCTTCACCACGCGTGCTGACACCATCATGGGTGTGACCTTTTGCGCGGTAGCGGCAGAACACCCACTGGCTACCGAGGCTGCGCGCACCAATCCCGCACTGGCTAGCTTTATTGAAAAATGCAAGACCGGTAGTGTGATTGAGGCAGACCTAGCTACCCAAGAAAAAGAAGGGATGTTCACCGGCCTGTACGTGACCCACCCATTAAGTAAAGAGCCTATCCCCCTCTGGGTTGGTAACTATGTATTGATGAGCTATGGCGATGGCGCTGTGATGGGCGTTCCCGCCCACGATGAGCGAGACTTTGCTTTTGCGCTCAAATACCATTTACCGATTAAACAAGTCATTGCACTTGCCGGCGAATCACCAATGTTTAATCCTACGCAGTGGGACGCCTGGTACGCCCAAAAAGAAAATACGCAGTGCATCAATAGCGGCAAATACGATGGCCTCTCGGTTGGTGATGCGGTGACTGCGGTTGCCGCTGATTTAGCAGCGCTTGGCGTTGGAGAAATCAAAACGACCTACCGCTTGCGCGACTGGGGCATTTCGCGGCAGCGCTATTGGGGTACGCCCATTCCGATTATTCATTGTGGCGATGAGGCAAATCCCGGTTGCGGCGCAGTACCGGTTCCCGAAACAGATTTGCCGGTGGTATTGCCCGAAGATTGCGTTCCCGACGGCAGTGGTAATCCCCTTAATAAGCGCGCGGACTTTTTAAATGTGGCATGCCCGAAGTGCGGCAAGCCAGCCCGACGCGAAACGGACACCATGGACACCTTTGTGGATTCCTCGTGGTACTTCATGCGCTATACCGGGGCAGATGCCAAGACTATGGTCGATCAGCGCAATCAATACTGGATGCCAATGGATCAATACATTGGCGGCATTGAGCATGCGATTTTGCATTTACTCTATGCGCGCTTTTGGACCAAGGTAATGCGTGATCTTGATTTAATTACCTTTGATGAGCCTTTTGCTAATTTACTCACGCAAGGCATGGTTCTCAATGAGACTTATTACAGCGAAGATGCCAGCGGTAAAAAGACCTGGCTCAATCCCCTCGATGTGGAGTTAAGCCTCGACGACAAAGGCAGACCGACGGGTGTGAAAGCCAAGACAGGTTCCGGTATTGAGCTCAACGGTAACTCCATCACCATTGGTGGTGTGGAAAAAATGTCGAAGAGCAAAAACAACGGCGTTGACCCTCAGGCGCTGATTGATCAGTATGGCGCCGATACGGCTAGGCTCTTTACGATGTTTGCGGCACCACCCGAGCAACAGCTTGAGTGGTCTGGCGCGGGTGTTGAGGGCGCCTCGCGCTTTCTGCGGCGGGTGTGGTCATACTCGATAAGTCAAGCTACTGTAATCCGGTCATGCAGTGACGCTACTTTGCCAAGTGACCTCAATGAGGCTGAGCAGACCCTGCGTCGTGAAGTCCACACCATCTTGAAGCAAGCCAACTTTGATTACCAGCGCCGCCAGTACAACACGGTTGTTTCGGCTGCCATGAAAATGCTCAATACCGTAGAGCCAGTTAAATTGGGTGAAGGCACGGGCGCTGGCCAAGCGATTCGTCCAGCGGTATTGCGTGAGTGCATCGGTATTCTGCTGCGCATACTTTACCCGGTTGTGCCGCACCTAACGCATCGGCTGTGGATCGAGATGGGTTATAGCAATCAGGGTATGCTGATTTTAGATGCGCCATGGCCAGAAATAGATGAGGCAGCCTTGGTGCAGACCGAGATTAGTTTGGTATTACAGGTCAATGGTAAGTTACGCGGCTCGATCACGGTAGCTGCCGATGCTAGTAAAGAGGCAATTGAAGCGGCCGCACTGCAAAGCGAGATTGCGCAGAAGGCCCTGAGTGGGGGATCACCTAAAAAAGTGATTGTGGTTTCGGGCCGCTTAGTTAATATTGTTATTTAACGTAATAAAGGCGCCATTATCAATTCTAAGACAAACGATCCTGCAGCCAACCCCACTGCAAAGGGTAAGAGCCCAATGCCCAGTTTGGAGCGAAGAAACTGGCTCGGGGCATTGATTGCTTTGCCGGCCTTGTTTACCTCGGCCTGTGGTTTTAAGTTGCGCGGCTCGGTATCTATTCCGTATAAGGTGATTGCGATTACTGGTAACCCATCGCCGCCGCTGCGAGCCGATTTAGAAATAATTATCTTGACGGGTAGTGACTCCAAGGTTGCCAACAACGCTAAAGATGCCGATCTAATGCTAGAAATCATCAGCGAACAAAATACCCGTGAGATTTTGGCCTACAACGCAGCAGGTCAGATTTCTGCATTCCGCTTGAACTCGCGTGTAGAGTTTAGGGCGTCTGATCAAAATGGCGTAGATGTTGTTCCAGAGGCTGAAATTTATGTTACCCGCGATATGGATTTTTCAGTCTCAACGGTACTTGCAGCAGATGTTCAGATGGCACAATTTACAAATGAAATGCGAACCAATCTTGCTTTACAAATCCTGCGCCGCGTTTCTGCAACAGCGAGACCCAGGTCAGGATCGCCCAGTGCTTCTCCGGTACAGAAGGGCAAGCCATAGGCATGGGGTTACTCATCTAATGATTACGAGCGATGCTCTTCAAGCGCACATCAGTGGGCTCAAGTCTAGCCTAGCGCTCTCGCCGGTTTATGTCTTCAGCGGGGATGAGCCCTTGCTGATGATGGAGGCCATGGACCAATTGCGTTCCGTCGCCCGAACGCTTGGATATACCGAGCGCGAAGTATTAATGCACGAGCGTTACTTTGATTGGTCCTCTTTATTGTCTGCAGGGCAAACCCTGTCCTTGTTTGGTGACAAGCGCTGGTTGGAGCTACGCATTCCGTCGGGTAAGCCCGGCCGGGATGGCGCAGAAGCACTCAAGCAATTCGCTACGCAAATCCAGTCCCAATCACTCGGTCACGATGGCCCCGACACCATCGTCTGTATTGTGTTGCCAAGGTTAGACAGCAAAACAAAAACGTCAGCCTGGTTTAGTGCGCTAGAGGACGTGTCGATCGCCGTGCAAATTGAATCGATTGATCGCAGTCATTTACCGATGTGGATAGCGCAGCGCCTAAAAAAACAGGGTCAGGCGGTAGAGCTTGGTTCTGCCGGTCAAGAAGCGCTGGAGTTTATTGCTAATCAAGTGGAGGGTAATCTGATTGCCGCCCACCAAGAAATCCAGAAACTGGGTTTACTCTATCCACAGGGTACTTTGACGGAAGCGCAAATCCGCGAATCGATACTGAAGGTTGCGCGCTACGATGTATTTCAGCTAACCGAATCGATCTTGGCAGGCGATTTAGCTCGGTTAAACCGCATGCTCGATGGCCTCAAAGGAGAGGGTGAGCCTTTGCCCCTCATTCTGTGGAGCGTAACCGAAGAGCTTCGGATACTATCAAAGCTGCAAGCCGCAAGTCAGCGTGGTGAGTCGGTACAGCAGTTGATGCGTGCGAACCGCATTTGGGGAAATAAAGAAAAGCTGTATCCCGGAGCCCTGCGCCGCGTGAACCCCCTCAAGCTACGGCGAGCGATGCAGGTGGCGGCGGGGTTAGATCGGCAAGCCAAGGGTTTATCGGCAGCCGAGTTGCCAGCAGATCCGTGGGACGGATTGCGTTTGGTAGGCAGTTTGTTACGATGATTAAACTAAGTTAACGCAGTAGCAGAGCAAATATGAGCACAGCAATTACCGAAATGATGCAGTCGATTGGTAAGGCGGCAAGAGTGGCCTCGCGGGCGATGGCGCGCGCCAGTACCGATCAAAAGAATCAAGCCCTTTTGCATATCGCCCAATTGGTGCGCGATCAGTCGGTTCGCATCTTAGAAACCAATGCTGTAGATGTGGAGCGTGCTAAAAAGAGTGGGCATGATGCAGCATTCATTGATCGCCTGACCATGACAGCCAAAACGATTGAATCGATGGCTTTGGGTTTAGAGCAAATTGCTACTTTAGAAGATCCGATTGGAAAAATCGGTCCACTGCAGCGCCAGGCCTCCGGAATAGAACTCGCTCAAATGCGCGTACCGCTGGGTGTGATTGGCATCATTTACGAATCCCGTCCCAACGTCACAATTGATGCGGCGGCCTTGTGCCTTAAGTCCGGTAATGCCGTGATTTTGCGCGGCGGCTCCGAGGCGATTGATTCGAATACTCTCTTGGCTGGATTGATTCAGCAGGGTTTAGCCGCAGCCAATTTGCCCGCCAATGCAGTGCAAGTGGTGACGACTACGGACCGTGCTGCCGTCGGCGCCATGATCACCATGACCGAGTACATCGACGTGATCGTACCGCGGGGCGGGAAGAGCCTAATTGCGCGCCTGATGGCCGATGCCCGGGTGCCGATGATTAAACACCTCGATGGTATTTGCCATACGTTTATTGATTGCGATGCTGATCTTGATTTGGCCATTACCGTTTGCGACAACGCTAAAACCCAGCGCTATGCGCCTTGCAATGCCATGGAAAGCTTGCTGGTGCATGAAGCGATTGCTACTGCGGTATTGCCGCGCTTATGCAAAATTTACCAAGACAAAGGGGTTGAGTTGCGGGTGGATACGCCCACGCGCAAAACCTTAGAGGCGGCGGGTTTTAATAAATTAGTAGACGCAACCGAAGAGGACTGGAAAACCGAATACCTTGCACCGATTTTGTCTATCAAGACCGTAGGCTCCCTGGAAGAGGCGATGGACCACATTGAACGCTATGGCAGTAAACATACCGACGCGATCATTACGACCAATACGGCAACCGCAGATCGCTTTTTGCGTGAAGTTGATAGTGCCAGCGTGATGGTCAATACCAGCACCCGCTTTGCAGATGGCTTTGAGTATGGCCTTGGTGCAGAGATTGGTATCTCGAATGACAAGTTGCACGCACGTGGCCCCGTTGGTTTGGATGGCTTGACCTCGCTGAAGTACATTGTGATGGGCCACGGGGAAATTAGAAGCTAATTAAAGCGGTATAGTAGCTCGCATTGAACTAAAGCAATGCTGCTTTAGTAAACCAACAAAGGGGATGAACATGGGTGACGCGTATCTTTGGACGAAAACATTTCATATTGTTTTAGTGGCTTCGTGGTTTGCTGGCCTCTTTTATTTGCCACGCATTTTTGTCAATATGGCGCAAGAGACCAATCCGGAAGTCAATGCCCGCCTCTTAGGCATGGCTGATCGCCTCTTTCGGTTTATGACCATTCTGATGGTGCCTGCGGTAGTACTGGGCGTGGTACTTTGGCTTCACTTTGGCATTGGCCGTGGTGCGGGCTGGATGCACCCCAAATTGCTTTTTGTGCTGATCATCTTGGGCTATCACCATTCCTGCTACACCTTACTGAAGAAGTTCCGCAAAGGCATGAATAAGCGTAGCCACATTTGGTTCCGTTGGTTTAACGAGGTGCCAGTAGCCTTACTTGTCATCATCACCGCCATTGTCGTGATTAAGCCCTAAGCACATCGCTATTTATTCACCTCTTATTTTCTAGGCTTTCTTCATGCGATTTTTTGTGGTGTGTCCCGGCGGACTGGAAATAGTTTTAGCTGCTGAGCTGCGGCAGATTGCCGAGCGCCCTGAAGTAAAAGCCCAAGGTGTTTGGGTGATTGATCCAACGCCAACGAGCCCGACGGGCGGCGTCGGTTTGGCTGGGCCCTTATCGGTGGCCATGGCGCTCAATTTGCATTCGCGGATTGCTAGCCGCGTGCTCTTGCAAATGGCGGAATCAACTTACCGGCAGGAAGAGGATTTGTATCGCTTGGCGCATGGCTTAGCATGGGAAGAATGGTTTAGCCATACACAAACCTTACGGGTTGATGTAACTGCCCATCGCTCACCACTCAAAAGCTTGAACTTTGCAACTTTAAAAATTAAAGACGCGATTGTGGATCGCTTGCGTGAGGTCTCAGGCGATCGCCCCTCGATTGATACTGCCTTTCCCGATGTACGCGTGCAGGCGCACCTCACGGCGACCCATGTGTCAATTTATTTGGATACTACAGGCGAAGCTTTGTTTAAGCGGGGCTGGCGCGATGAAAAGGGTGATGCGCCTTTAAAGGAAAACCTTGCTGCCGGCATTCTGGCCATCACGGGCTGGCAGCCGACACAGCCTTTATTTGATCCGATGTGCGGTAGTGGTACCTTTTTGATTGAGGCGGCGCAGATCACAATGGGTATTCCGTCTGGAGCGATTCGGGCCGGCTTGTATGACGAGGCAGGCAAAGAATCAACACCTACGCGCTTGGCGTATCGGCCCCTTGTCACCTCCATACACGGCTTTGGTTTTTCCCGTTTGAAGCCATTTGCGGTTGGTGCGGAACAGAAAAAGTGGCAAGCCTTGAAAGATGCCGTGCTCACAGAAATTCTAGAGCGGCGTAAGGCCTTCCCCGATGCCCAGTCATTGGGTATCAGCGGAAGCGACATTAATGAAAAACTGGTCTCGATGACCAAGTCTAATTGGCAGCGTGCACAGTTGCCTGGCTTGCCTGTGGTACGTCAGGTCGATGCCTTGGCGGCTGAGCCTCCTGGGATTGCCAGTAGCGCAGGGGATAGTGGCGCAGCTGCCTTGCCAGGATTTGCCTTGCTCAATCCCCCCTACGGACAACGCTTGGGCATCAAAGGTGGTCGGGGCGATGATCGCGACTCAGCGCAGAATCGCTATGACGACGAGGGCTACGGCGAGGATGATGGTGATCCGTATAGCCACAAAATTGAAACCGGACGGCAGAGCGCTAAACGTTCAAGCCGTGAGTCATTAAAGCGCTTGCAGGCCGAAGAAGAAATCGATCCTGCATTTTTAGAGTTCATGAAGCAATTTGGGCAACACCTCAAAGAGGCATTTGGGGGCTGGCATGTCTTTATCTTGACGGCAGATATGGCTCTTCCAGGGCAGTTGCGCATTAAAGAGTCACGCCGTACCCCGCTCTTTAATGGCCCGCTGGAATGCCGTTTATTCCGCTTTGAGATGCGCTCCAAAGCGGAGCGTTTGGAGTTTGCCGGTAAGCCGATTTAGAATTAGTTACGATGATGTGACTATCACTATAAAAAAGAAGATAGAAAGATAAAACGCCATGGAATTCAAAACCTATATGTGCCTGATCTGCGGTTGGGTCTATGACGAGGCAGCCGGCTTGCCCGATGAAGGAATTGCGCCTGGAACCCTCTGGAAAGATGTGCCCATGAACTGGACCTGCCCCGAGTGCGGCGCACGCAAAGATGATTTTGAAATGATGGCTATTTAAGTTCTAAAGCAAAATACACATTAACAAATAAAACGAATGAGAATCACATGGGCTTAAACGAAACCGTATTCGAGCGTGCACAAAAAACCATTCCGGGCGGCGTGAACTCCCCCGTAAGGGCGTTTCGTCAGGTAGGTGGTGCCCCGCGCTTTATTAAGAAAGCGCTCGGCCCGCACTTTTGGGATATCGAAGACAAACGTTACGTTGACTTGATCATGTCCTGGGGTCCCATGATTGCGGGACATGCCAATCCGGAAGTCGTTGAGGCAGTGCAGCGTGCTGCTACCCTGAGTTTTAGCTATGGCGCCCCCACCGTCGGTGAAATTGAATTGGCTGAGCGCATTTGCGCCATCATGCCTAGCGTTGAACAAATTCGGATGGTCTCGAGTGGGACGGAGGCGACCATGAGCGCGCTACGTTTAGCGCGTGGCTATACCGGACGTGATCTGATCATTAAGTTTGAGGGTTGTTATCACGGCCATGCGGATAGCCTCTTGGTAAAGGCCGGCTCGGGCTTACTCACCTTTGCTGATTCAACTCAAAATGCCCCTTCATCGGGCGGTGTTCCGCAGGATTTAGTGAAACATACCTTGGTGCTGCCGTATAA
>Ga0209550_10004060_pt1 | contig 13894 bp, 14 predicted proteins | sample LauGreSuBDMM15SN_2_FD_187567 | JGI IMG/M metagenome (GOLD analysis project Ga0209550, IMG submission 187567) | Freshwater lake microbial communities from Lake Michigan, USA - Su13.BD.MM15.SN (SPAdes) (version 5) | ecosystem: Environmental > Aquatic > Freshwater > Lake | place: Lake Michigan...
CTGTTGACTCCCGCGGTTAATGAATACATGGTTTGTTGCATTGAACGCTCTTGAACACGTTGTAGTGGTTGGCCTAGTAACTTGGAGATTAAAACTGCTGAAAGAATTGCACCTCGCCGACTTAGAAAGAAAATAGTTCTACGAGTAAAAAGTATTGAAACAATTGTTTTCCCAACCATTAAGACTGAAATCGCTAGGCCAAGAATCAAAGCTTGCTTTTGAAGAGGTAGCTGACCTAAATTTAGAAAATCAAGTGCTCCTTGAACTCGATTCCCGGGTTGACGCGACGCGACTCCTGAAATCGCAAGTCCACCGAGAACACCAGCAAGTGCAATTCCAGCTAAGTCCATAAATCCCAAGCCAATTTGGAGAAATACAACTGCTACAACTTTTGTTCGATCAGCGCGAGGAAGAATTCTTAAAGACCTACCTATAGTGGTAAGTGCTAACTTGCTTTTTAGGTCGCTGGGCATCACAGGTAAATCATAGGTTAGTAATTGGGATTGTCCCTATTAACGAACTCAAGGGGAGGCTATTTTCCCCAAAATCCTTTGTTTTCCAGATACCAATCAGCAGTCATTTGTATTCCCTCATCAAAACTAACGCTGCAGGTAAACCCTAATTCCCTGACTTTTTGTGAGTCAACAGAATATCTAAAATCATGCCCCTTCCGATCTGGAACAAATTCAATCAAATCAGTTGACCTACCAAAGATTTGAACTAGTTTGTGTGCCATTTCTAAATTATTTATCTCCAACCCACTACCGATATTATAAATATTCCCCGGTACTCCTTTTTGAAGCACAAGAAATACTGCTGAGCAATGGTCATCTACAAAAATCCATTCTCTTTGATTGAGACCGTTTCCATAAATAGGTAGTCTTTCATTCCTTATTAATCTCGTGATCAAGTTTGGCACAAGCTTTTCATCTAACTGATATGGCCCATAATTGTTGGAGCATCGTGTGATTCTTACATCAAGACCATGCGTTCTAAAATATGCAAGAGCAAGTAAGTCTCCAGCTGCTTTTGATGCAGAATAAGGAGAGTTGGGAGCAATTTGAGAATCTTCAGTCCAGGATCCAGTTTCTATAGATCCATATACTTCATCGGTGGAAATTTGTATGAATGTCTTGACTCCGGCTTTTAATGAGTGTGCTAAGAGGTTTTCTGTTCCTAAAACATTCGTTCGCACAAAATCTAAAGAATTTTCAATTGACCTGTCCACATGTGATTCGGCCGCGAAATTGACGACAACATCAACTCCATTTAGAGCCTCAGATGTGATCAGTGGGTCACAAATATCACCATGAAAAAAGACAATTTGGCCACTTTCAATAAAGCTCCGTATATTTTCAAGATTGCCAGCATAAGTGAGTTTATCTAAGACATTTACTTTGTAACCCAGGGAAACTAATTTCCTTACAAAATTCGATCCGATGAATCCAGCACCGCCTGTAACAAGAAACTTTGACTCAGTCGGTAGCTGGGTATTCACATATAAAGGCTACAACAGATACCCTTCTACAATGCGTGGAATAGTCTTAGCAGGCGGCAGGGGAACACGGCTCTGGCCCATTACGCGTGCAATAAACAAGCAACTTATTCCGATCCATGACAAACCCATGATTCATTATCCGATTGCCACATTAATGACAGCAGGTATTCGTGAGATTCTGATAATCACGAATCCCAAAGATATTGAACACTTTAAGAATCTTCTTGGGGATGGTTCAGACTATGGGCTGAGTTTTGAATATGCGATACAAAAGTTTCCGGGTGGGCTAGCCGAAGCATTAATACTGGGTGAAGAATTTGTGGGTGATGATTCTGTTGCATTAATTCTCGGAGATAACATTTTCCATGGATCAGGCTTAGGTCGCAGATTAGAAGAATTTACCGAACCAAACGGTGTAAATATTTTTGCCTATCATGTCTCTAATCCATTCCAATATGGAATTGTTGAGTTCAGTGAGAATGGTTCCGTTTTAAGTATTGAGGAAAAGCCGCAACACCCAAAATCAAATTGGGCTATTCCCGGCATATATTTTTTTGATAATACATCGATTGCCAGGGCTAAGGCGTGTTCTCGCAGTTTACGTGGTGAGCTTGAAATCACCGAAGTTTTGAATTCATATCTTTCAGACAAAAACCTTCATGTATCAATTTTGCCACGAGGAACCGCTTGGCTAGATACAGGCACAACAGCGGACTTGAATGATGCCGCAACATATTTTCGTTTACTTGAAGATAGACAAGGTACGAAAGTTGCTTGTTTAGAAGAAATTTCCTGGCGATTAGGTTTAATTGATGATGCCCAATTGACAAAATTAGCTTTAAGTTACGAGGAGACACCCTACGCAATCTATCTTCACTCGCTGATGCGAGAGAAATCACAAAGAGATTGGTAGTAACCAATGCGCATCCATGAAAAGGGAAGTAGTGGGGTATTGATCCCGGGAGTACAAATCATTGAACTTGATTCTCATATAGATGAACGAGGCTCACTTAGTTATTTAGAATTTGAATCGAAGTTAGGCTTTCTTCCCAAGCGCTTTTTCTATCTGAGCAGCATTTCCAAAGACGCTATTAGAGGCGACCATGCCCATAAAGAGTGCCTCCAATTTCTTATTGCGCTGCGAGGTAGCGTATCTATTCAATTTGATGACGGCCTTAGAACTTCAGCTATCCACTTGGAGGAGGGCAATAAAGGTCTATTGGTTCGACCAATGATTTGGGCCAAGCTTTCAGAGTTTTCAACTCAAGCCTTAATCTTGGTTTTAGCCTCACACAATTATGACGAAGATGATTATTTGAGAGATTATTCCCAATATAAGGCTCTAGTAAATGCTTGAGAACTCACCGGTAAAGCTTTTCGATATGAAAGCCCGAACCGAGAAATACCATGATGTATTTCTAGCCGCCTGTAATCGCGTACTAAGCAGCTCTAATTTAGTTTTAGGAGAAGAAAACCAAAAATTTGAATCAGCTTTTGCGGATTATCTTGTGGTAAAGCATGTAACTGGTGTGGCAAATGGGAGCGATGCCTTGGAACTTGCACTTCTGGCTTTCGATTTACCTATTGGGTCCGAAATTGGACTTGCCGCAAACTGTGGAGGGTATTCAACTAGTGCAATTTTAAGAAATAGCTTAGTTCCGGTTTATTGTGATGTCGATGTAAAGACTTCATTACCAACCCTAGATTCAATTGCATCACTTATCAGGTCGGGTGTAAAGGCAATAATTGCTACACACTTATACGGTTATGCAATTCCAGAAATAGAGAAAATCTCAGAACTTTGTAAGTCATCTGGAGTTCTTTTGCTTGAAGATTGCGCTCAATCTCATGGAGCTAAGATCAATGGAAAGAGTGCAGGTACTTTTGGCGATGCGGCATGCTTTAGTTTCTATCCAACAAAGAACCTTGGGTCTATGGGAGATGCTGGTGCTGTGGTTACGAATAATGATGCAATAGCTCAGAGGGTTCGTTCACTACGAACCTATGGTTGGGCTGATAAGTACGTGATAAATCTCAGAAACGGTAAGAACTCAAGAATGGATGAAATCCAGGCTGCATTCTTATTTGAGATCTTGCCGCACCTTGATGATGAGAACTTGAGGCGTAGAGAAATCGCCAATAGATATCTCAAAGAGATTAATTCTAAGAAAGTAGCACTGAACCATAATTTAGATGCTTCTTACGTAGCTCATCTCTTTGTTTTGCAATGTGAGCAACGTTCTGAATTTATGTCACATTTAGCAAAATTTGAAATTGGCTCCGGAATTCACTATCCGGTGCCGGATCACCTTCAAAAAGCCTGGCAAGGCTTATTTAAAGTGAATTCAGTGCTCACAGCAACAGAATTTCTAGCACAAACAATAGTAACGTTACCTTGTCATCCTTATATGATGGAACAAGATGTAACCCGAGTGATAAGTGTGGTCAATAACTTCGGTTAATGACTAAATCTCGGTTCTTAATAAAATGAAATAGTTGCCTAAAGCTGATTTTTCTTTCATCGTATATAGGTCTTCCATACACTCTTTTCTCTAAAGTAAGCAAATTTCTTATATAGGGAACAAAAATTAATTCCTTTATACTTTTGGTTGGCTTCCACTCATAATAGGTATATGACAAAGATGAATATAATTTAAATATTTTTAAGCCAGAAAAATGAAAAAACTGAAGTGGCTCTGTCTCTATCTGTAATTCACCATTGCTGGAAGTGAGAATATCATCACAGTTCCAAGGAGCCGCATTAACTCCGGATGAATGGAAAATATGGACTTTTCCAATTGTAGAAAACTTATCCAGATATTTCTGATCTCCAAACACCTCTTCCGAGGGGTTTGTCGAGGTTGAGTTGGAGCAAGAATCTAACCAAAAATCTAAGATTTTTTGTCCTCCAAAGGTATTATTAAAATGCACTAGACCAACATTATAAATTCCAAACTTTTCAAGATGTTTCATTTTTAGTTTAAATCGATGCCCGACTATTCCTACATCAGAAGCTTCTGCCAGACTTACAACATCGCCAACTGACTTATAAAAATAAAGATCGGCATCCACATACGTGACAGACTGAGGTTTGTAGGCCTCAAAAAAGTACTTCACAATATAAGGGGAAAGAGAGTAGATAAACTCAAGTTTTGGACGGTCCAATTTGAGGGTTTTTAACCTGGGATAAAATTCTTCAATTTCATTTAGCCCAATTACCTTGACTGAATTATCTACCCACTTTTCGGCTATTTGTTTTGTTTCCTCGTCATGGCAGACCAATCCAAGAACAGCACTTGAGTCATGGCGCTGAATCGACCCAATCATTAGCAGGGCTCTTGATAGAAAATTCCTATCACAGTGGGTAACATAGATTCTCATTAGTACACAACTATAGATTGCAGGCTCGAGAATGTCCGAATCACAAGCGCCTATAGCGATTTTTGCCTTTAATCGGCCAAATCACCTGGCCAATTGTCTGCAAAGTTTAGAAAGATGCGTCGGCTTAGAAAACTCAGAGGGAACCATATTTATCGATGGAGCAAGAAATGATCAAGAAGCCGACGTCGTTTCCTCATCTGTTGGAGTTGCTCTAAAGTTTGCTTCAAAATATAACTTTAGAGTTGAGGCAAGACAAGAGAATTTTGGACTTGCTAAGTCAATAACATCTGGAATAGATGAGATGTTTTCTCTCAGCTCCAAACTGATCGTTATTGAAGATGACCTTATTCTTGCCAAAGGATTCTTGGATTTTATGAACAAGGGGTTAAGCCGATATGAAAATAACAGCGGCGTTGCCAGTATTAGCGGTTATCAATACCCAATTGAGAGAGAGTTACACACTTCTGTTTTTTTGAGAGGAGCAGACTGTTGGGGTTGGGCCACATGGAAAGATCGTTGGGAGCAAACCTCGTTTTCCGGAAAAGAACTGCTTAATCAGATAAGAACTAAAAAACTTGCAAATGAATTCAATCTTGAAGGATCGAATAATTATGTCGATTTGCTTGAGAAACAGATTCTTGGTGAAATCAACTCTTGGGCAATTTTGTGGCACGCATCTATGTTCGTGCAAAACAGGCTGAGCCTTTATCCACCCTATTCACTAGTTTCGAATGAAGGTGGGGATGGTTTAGGGACTCACTTCGGAAATAATCAGCTCTATTCACAAAAGATTTCGGATGAAATGGACTTTTTACTTCCGTCAAGTATCGAACAATCTGAAGAGTACAGAGATGCGTTAATTGAATTTTATCAAAAGAATTTTAAGAGATTTACTTTCTCGCAGAGGATACTGGGGAAGTTAAAGCGCTTGTTTTAATTTACTTTGCAGATAAATCCCCAAGAATCTATATCCGGATACTCATTACCAAATGGTGCGCGTTCTTCTTTGATCTCTAATAATATCTTGTGGTTTTTTTGAAGCAATTCTTTAAAGTCTTTGTAAGGAACTACATTTGCAGTATATTTGACTTCGACGTCTTGCCCTTCGCTCTTTGCAGATGGCCCGTTATCGCTTAGCTTTGAAATTTGATTTATGCATAACTGATCCTTACCTTGTGTCAGTGGGCAGCGTGTTATATAGACATATTCCGGAAATAGATCCAGTAAAGTTGATAGCGCATTCAGTGGTTTTTCTACATACTGCAATGAGCTGTTAGCAATCAAGACTTGAAAATTTGGCTGGAAATCAGGGAGAAGATTGAAAGACATGAAATGTAGATTGGTGTCTCCTGATCTGGCTTTAGCGGCCAATGAGGACATCATTTCAGTTTCTATCACGAAATATTCTAAACTTTTTTCTGGATAGAGTTGTTGAAGCGAATCAAAATGTGTTCCTGCTCCACCCCCAAAATCTAAGACCCTTGAGCCTTCTTTAAGATTTGCAACCATGAAGCCAACGAGACTTCGCAATTCAGGTAAATTTATGTGCTTTTGCAAATGCATTTCTTCTCTTCGAAGTAATGTCTTGCGTATAACTTCATTAACTAAAACCCTATTCTCATACCCACTCACGTGTGGCCGCGCAGCTTGAAACCTAAGTTTTTTCAAAACTGCCGTCAGAACTCTTTTCGGACCGCTTCTTTTGGACATGTTCTTAGTCTACAGTTCATCTTAAAGAGTCAACTGAACGACTTCTAGGTTAGGAATCATGACAATATCGAGAGCGCCTGTGACATTCTTAATGCCTGTCAAAAATGGTGCTTTATTCTTACGTAACTCCTTGAGCAACATTCAACAAATGGCTGAACCAAATGACGAGATTTTGGTTATCGATGACGCAAGTACGGATGAAACCCCATCTATTTTAAGAGGCTTCGCTGGGCAAAGTGTGAATCTGGTTATCCTCAACAATCCAAAACCAGGGTTAGTAAATGCACTCAATCTTGGAGTCAAAGAATCTCAGCACAAAATTATTGCGAGAGTTGATGTTGATGATGTTTACCAATTAGATCGCATTTCCAAACAAATTAAGAGGCTTGAAACTGGCACAGTTGCCATATTTTCTGACTACAGCTTTTTTTCTCCAATAGCTACGAATCTAGGCCAAATTGTTTCGGGAATATTTCCCAGCGCTGTTTCAGCTTCTTTAATTTCCTCTCAGAGAACTCCTCATCCTTCGGTCATGTTTTTAAAGGAAGCTGTCTTGGAAGTTGGGGGGTACCGACTAGAAGATTTCCCAGCCGAGGATTTATCTCTTTGGCTCAGACTTTCTAGAATTGGTGATCTTCGCAGTATTCCTGAAAATTTGCTCTCCTATCGGCTTAATCCAATTGGTGTGAGTAATACTAGGCGGACCGAAATGTTATGGAAGAAGCAGAATTTGCTTAAGGATATCGGAGTCAACCCTAAGGACTTCGAACGATTACTTCTAGAAGCTCAAATACATGCCGTTACTTATGAAAAGTTCAGTTTTTCTACTGAACGTCGGTTACTGCTAGCTAGAGATCTTTTGTTAGTAGGCAAAACCCAGAGAAATGCGCATAGATTCATCAACTTAGCACTACGTATTTTGTCCAAAGATATTTTGACTGGTGCGTTCTTTTCTTCAACTGTGGATTTGGCTCTGGCGAAATCTCGGCGTAATCGAATTCGCTAAGCCTTATTCCCAGCTGCTTGCTACTCTGGTCCAATTTTCAGGGATTAAGTCATCGGGGTCTCTCAAAGTTCTAAACCATTTACTCGGTGCAATAACCTGCTTTGCATTTATTGCCAAAGCCCCTGCCCACCATGAAAAGCTTGAATTTGCGGTAATGACCCCTTTGCACTTACTCATGAGCATGAGTGATTCAAGCGGATTAGTTTCACTAGGCGGCATTAAATAAGTAAATTGGAAGTTTAATGAGCTAAGAAGTTTTTTAGCTGACTCCATGTCATCAGAAAACACCCAGATTGGGCGATCTCTTAAATCTTTGTTTAGTGCCGTTATGGCTTGGCTATAATATGTGATTGAGAGAAGCCCGAATGAATCACTTAGCTCTTTATAGTCACCACGGCGAATATGAAGTGCGACAGGCTCAGTTGCCTTTAAAAGTTCCTCGGTCTCGACATACCACGTTGAGTTGTTAGCTAATTTGGGATCAGCAAATCCAGACTGACGAAGAAAATTCAAGTAGCGCCAGGTTTGAAAGTAACCCCTTACAGATAGGGGATTGGCTACCGTATCCAAAAAGGGATCATAGCCAATTACACTTGATTGATAGATTCCTAGGAACCGAGTTGATACTCTACCGAGTAGCATTGATTCTCGACAAATTTTTTGGTGTACACGCCAAATAATCTCATTAAATTTATTTTTTCTGCGATTTACGATTTCGTACTGCATGGGCAGAACTAAATCATGTATGCCGCTTTCATGGTGTGTTCCCGCAAGTCCCACGTATGAAAAATCTATTTTTAACTTAGAAGATAATTTCATTGCCATATATGCGCCTGCATAATACTGAAACAGCTGGTTTCCGACTCCGCCAACTACGCCCATTGTGACTACTTGAGAATTCTTTTTTCTCACATTCACTTTCTTACAGCCCTTATCAATTCTCTTTCGCCAAACAAATTCTTATATGTCGGATCGAAGCAATAACTTGGTGATAATACTTCCACAACATGTTCAGACTTCCATTTATTCAAGTGGCTTTCATCATGCCATTTTGCGATAAATCCACGCTCTAAATCGAGATCTACAGCTGAGGCACACTCATCAACCATGGCAAAAAAACTTGCTCGTAGGCCCATCCAGGTCCCACCACACACGTAGTTCCTGCGCAATTTGCGAGGCACAAAAGCAGTCGAAGTGTTTTTCCTCTCCCAAGATCCCAGCCCCCCGATTCTTATAATCAAAAATAAGTCTTTAAGGACCTGCATTGGAGTTTTTAAATAATACAAGAGAGCTTTTTGCCTTGTTGGTCTCCAATATCCTGGATGACTAACTAACGCAATGCCATTAATCCAGCTAATCGGGCTTAAAGTTTTCAGGAAATTTGATTGTACCAACATATCTGCGTCTAAATAGATTAAGATATTTTCAGTAGCGTCTTGCTTGATTTTAAGGATTTCACGATATCGGAGCAGAGTTGCTTCAGGCCACCCATAAGAAGGAATTTGATATCCCTTTAGATAGATTCCCATTTCCTTGGCAAAGGTTTCACATTGAGACAGATTATCTGTAAGAATATAAAATGTAATATTTGAAAAATCAACATTGCTCAATTGAAAAGAGTTTATAAGATCTTTCCAATATTGGACGTATCGAGTCCCCGTTGCAAGGGAAATTACACCGTACTCTCTCATTTGAGTTTCATTGAAATGTTCATAATGATACTGAATCCTTTTAAATACAAGCGGACTAACCACGTTCTGCTATGGCCTTTTGATTCCAGCCATGATTGGAAATCTAGTAAACCAAAATAGCGAACATAATTTTGAGGGAATCCACCTGTGGCTCGGAAGCTGTCCGGTGAATTATTATAGTAGATAGAAATTGGTTTACCGATGTAAAACCATTTTGTTAATGTTGCAATTCTTAACCAAGTGGCATAATCCTCTGCACCCCTGGAAGAAAACGATGTTGCGATGCCATCGACTGAGAGCAGTAATTCTCTATCTACAAATACAGAGCTTGTTATGACTCGATTATCTGCAAGCAAATTATTGAGAGAAAATTTGGAATTCTTATTCCCTGCAAAATAGTTGTTTTTCTTTTGTTCCCCTCCCAATGCTGCATTGCCACATAATGCCTTTGCTGCATATTTTTCCGCATAATCGAGTTGAGTTTCTAATTTGTTGCTAACCCATGCATCATCACTATCCAAAAATGCCACCCATTTTGTATTCAAGGCATTTAAGCCCACATTCCTGGCAATACCGGGATGGCCTGTGTGTTCAGTTTTTATCAATGTAACTGGTAAGTCTGAAATCAAATCTTGTAACTTAGCCAGGGATTCTGCATCACTTCCGTCGTCAATTATTACGATCTGCTGTGGGGGAAATGTCTGATTAAAGACAGAGTCAAGAGCACGTTTAGTCTCCAAAGGTCGATTAAATGTTGGGATTATGACACCGACGTCATGCTGCATGGTTACATAATAGTGTAATCGCCCCTAGGTATAAAGAAAATTACTCTAAAAGTCAACTTTTGGTTGGATTTTAAGAATTCGATGGCAGAATCATCTTGTGCAAAAATTCTTAGCTTCTAACGGAATTGAATACAGTGCCGGCAGGATTAAACTCCCTAGCTACTGTGAGTCAGTCAGGATTGACGTCGGTTTATCGGTGAATGCACCACAAAGTGCGGTTTGGATATCACGTGATCCTACAGTTCATGTCTTCGGATTTGAGCCGGTTCAAGAAAACCGAAAATCCATACAGCGGGGAAACAGCCCTTGGCCGATCAATCTCGACCCAAAAAATATTGGGACCAGGATCAACATCATTCCATGTGCATTGCTTGAGGAGCATATTCCAGCCGGACTTGATATATACGTGACGAAGAAAGACCCAGGGTGTTCTTCAATATTGAAGCCAAAAACTTTTGAGGTTGATTATGTTGAGAATGTACAAGTCTTTAGTCTAAATGACTTCCTAGAGGATTTTCCATTTGAAGTGGTTGAATACATAAGCCACCTAAAAATTGATGTCCAGGGTGCAGACATACAAGTTCTTGAAGGGGCTCAAAAATTCCTCAATAAAATAATGTGCATAACAGTTGAAGTGGACACGCATGAATATGAATCCACGCGAAACTCACTGGATTCAATTCAACAAGTTCTAGAGCCTTTTGGCTTCGTGCTTCTAAAAAAGGGCTTAATCGCTAAGATTATGACTCTACTGAAAGGAATTAGAGTCAATGCAGAAGCTGATGATCCGACGTTCCTTAATCTACCTCTCTACAAAGCTAAAAAACCAGATAAATTCTGGGTATATCAACGGGGTTAAGTTCCTTTTAAAACGGTATCCAAAAAATCGCTTAGCTCTAACTAATTCAGCAAATCAAAAAGATGGATATGGGGCCCAAATCCAGCGTATTCTTTCAGTGGTTGCCGTATCAAATGAATTTAACATCAAATTCATCCTTCGGCCCATAACCTTTGCCGAAGATCAAATCACTCAAACTCCTCTTCTAGAATTTGAGAGAATTCGAGAACTTACAGAACTCAACAATTGGCTTCGGGTCCAACTAAATCCTTGGCTAGCAAAGCAAGAAAGTAATATGAAAGTTCGCAAAGCTAGTAATTCTTCTGGACTTTTTTTTTATTTACTTCTTAATTTCTTCACTTCTCGGTTTCTATCTAAAGGTGTTCTACTGGAAATTGAAAATTTTTACCAATTTACGAGCCTTGATCCAGATATGTATACAAGGTTACAGTCACAAATGCCCCTGACGGTAAAACTTGACAAGCCTACAAGGGTGAGGGAGATACATGTTCATCTGAGGTACATAAATTTCGCAATTGGAACAGAACGTTACTTGGACCCCAATTACTACTTAATTGCTCTCAAGGACATTACATCAAATCTTGTCCGGCAAGGTTTGGACTATAAAATCTTTATCCACTCAGACTTTAGTGACACTGCCAACAACATCGAGACATCCAAGCATCACATTTCTATGGACACAATTACTTATCTGAATCACCTCAATTTACTTAATGAGGATCAGACACCTAATAAAAATGTTCTAAACCTTGCACGCACAACTCAGAGCTTTTTGTTGCAGAGCTTCGATAATACTAGCATTTGTCAAGATGAAGACCTTCTGATGGCACTTACAAAAATGACGCAAGCAGATTATTTAGTTCTATCAAAATCTTCATTTGCTTTTATCACTGGCATTTTTAATATAGCGGGCAGGATATACACACCCGAGTATTGGAATAATGCTCCGTCTAATTGGGTCAAGCTGCATGATATTGATTACATTTTATGAGTTCAAAAGAAATTATCCTGCAATAAAAACAATTCGAGGCTATACGAAGCAGGCTCGTAAGAATTCTAAATGGCGCAATTTAACTATCTCTGGTGCTTCTTCTTTCCAATTACTTCCTGCACGGAAATGCAGAAAGGCGTCATCATAAATTTCGGCATATATATTGTCACCAACATTTCGAGGGTCTTGACTAACGTAGTTTCGAAGACCAATAGGCAAATCACCGCGATATTCAGATATTTTCCAATTTAAACTACTTAGATGGTCAATTCTACCAATTGAGTGCATGAGTCCACGTTCCCTCATCATTCTCAACCAAGAATGTGACTGCCCACCTGTGTCTACTTTAATTCCGTTAACTTTGCCACAATCAAAAGAAAATTTCTCTAATCCCGACAGTCGAGCCGGATCAAATTCCATAATTCCGTTCCAAAAATAGTCAATGCTCTTCTTGAAGCGCTTTGATCTCTCTTGAAATACCCCTCTGAATGGGGTTTGCATCAGATTATTCATGAGACTAAAGGGTGCAAAGGGAAACATATCGCTATCCAAAATCAAAGTTGGATTATTTTCTTTAATCAATTTTTCAGCAAATACGAATTGAAGAGCATCGGCAGCTCGCTCATTCGAGTATTTAGCTCTCTTTACTTGTGTATTGGGAAACAGCTTCTGTCGGTCATTATGAATGGCCTCTGGTACTAAGAGGACTTCATCGCAGTATTCCTTGGCTATTTTGGTAGCTTTATCTCGCAAGCTCGCATCCCAAAGGTTCCAAGCATTTGGATTGGGAGAAGTATCGATGACAGCTACAAATTTAAAGTCATCTTTGCAGTATTTGTCCAAAAGGAATTTTTGTGCCTCTAATGCCTCAGGCCATGCGCTTACCGTGGTAACAATTGTTACTCTCTTAGTCAATGAAGGACCTCCAGCATTCGGTTAAATGCTCTCTGGTAACTATAGGAAATGAGTTTTTCCTTACAAGCAGCGTTTAGCTCTTTCCGTGTGTCAAACTTCATATTTATTGCAGTATCTACGAGCTTCGGAAGTGATTCTTCATGAATGTAGGAGTCTCCAAACACATGACTAAAGTTTGCGTTTGAAATGGGAATCGCACCAGCAGCAATGTTCTTAAATGCTCGACATGGTATATATCTGTTTAAACTTTGCCACGATCCAACTATTGCTGCACCGATGGGAGAAGTATTTACTAAGTTAAATGCTCTCTCTGACGGTAACCCCCCTTTGGAGATGCTGCGTGTCCCCCCTACCTTCTTAAATTTAATTTGAACCCTGTCTAGTTCTTCTTGATATGCCCTAATTGTAGAAAGGTTTCCCTGGTTTAAAGAGTTGTCCCAAACAGCGCCTACCCAATACTCTGTTTCCCCTGCTGCTTTATATGGTTCCAGCCACTGACTCTGATGCTCAGGCAAACCCCAAGGTTGAAATAGAGTCCTTGAGTCTGAATCCCATTGTGCAATGGAGTCATCAATATTGATTCCTCGAGAATCTTTCGAAGTTACTTGTAAATTTATAAAAGTTCTTAATGACGATGTAATGTCTGAGTCAAAGTTATGAAGGACATACGCTGCATCTTTGCGAATTGGTAAGAATTTTGAAGCAAAACCAACTGCAATAACTACGGACCCTTTTCTTATAGCACTTTGGGATCTTTTGGAATCTGACACCCAGTTCACGTTGATTCCAGATTGGCGTAGAGACTCATAAAAACCACGATGGATATATCTATGGCTATGTCTAACATTTGAGAGCCCCCAAACCACAACATTGGAATATGGAGTGGGAGTCATTTGAGAATAGTAGCGGTGAGGAAATGATTTTTAAGAAGTGGGCCCAGACGGGCTCGAACCGTCGACCCACGGATTAAAAGTCCGTTGCTCTACCGACTGAGCTATAGGCCCCACTGCGTAACGCGCTTGAACATTTACTTAATCAAGCTTGGCAATTATGCCAAG
>Ga0209550_10004062_pt1 | contig 13891 bp, 12 predicted proteins | sample LauGreSuBDMM15SN_2_FD_187567 | JGI IMG/M metagenome (GOLD analysis project Ga0209550, IMG submission 187567) | Freshwater lake microbial communities from Lake Michigan, USA - Su13.BD.MM15.SN (SPAdes) (version 5) | ecosystem: Environmental > Aquatic > Freshwater > Lake | place: Lake Michigan...
CTTTGTATCAATAAAAAAAATTTTAGATAATAAACCCTTAGTTGTTTTCAGGAACAAAGTAACCTCCCTGTGCCTTCCCTATGATTTCTCTAAAGAAAACAGAAAGCTCATAATCTATAAATTTTCCAGCTAACTCTTCCCCAGTCTTACTCTTGTAAGACAAGATATACCTATTGTCTTTTTTAGATTTTATAAAATTATATATCTCAGTTTCTTCTGGGCTACCTGGAACACGCAAGTAAACCCCACCTGTTCGGGTTGCTATATCTTTATAAATAGTGCTCATCTCCCCATCTCCACTTCCAAGAGAGAGTATAATAATAGGGATATAATGTGCATTTGCAAATTGTATATTTCGTAATATACTATACTGATTGAATCCATTGGGCAGTGTCTCCCCAGAGACAAGCATAATCACAGCACGGGGACCCAATTCTGGCGTGAGATCAGATATGGCCTGGTACATACTTTTCCCTAAATTGATAAACTCGGTTTCTGGGGTTGACTTTCTAATCTTTGCATAAATATCCAAGGGAGAAGTTCCAAAATCATAAACTTTTTCTGAGTCTTTACCAGATCGTATGACTTCTACCTTATCCTTTTTGGTAAGTGAAGAAAAGAAGTTTCCTAAAAAACTATCTAAGTTTGGAGATATTTCTTTAATTTTTTCACTATTTTCAAACACCATAGAAACGGATACTTGGTTATTAAATTCTTTCATGTTTGCCAATCCCAAAAGGGGAAATATGCTAGAATTTTCAGTGATACGAAATGCTTCCCTTCCAATCCCTGTTAGATCTTGGTTGCTTCTGTTTTTTACACGAACAAATAAAGAAACAGATGGAAAACTATTTAATTCTACCCTTTCCACAAATACATTTAAGTTAGAAGTTAAAGAATTCTTTGGAGAAAAAATATCAATCGTATGACGATCATAGTCTACTGTGTAAAGAGAACCAGTATAGTCATAAGTGCTAGAAAATGGTCTTAGGATTTTTACATATTCCCCGCGAGAATCCCTAAATGTAGAGATACGTGTCCATTTTTCTTGGATGGGGCTATATATCATCAAACCATTTGTTTCGTCTGCTATGTATATCTTATTTTCATGAAATTTAATAGATCTTGGTTTGACCATATTGGGATGAGTGAACTGTTTTATAAAATTTCCTTCATCATCAAAAATACAAATTCGCTTATTGTCTTTGTCTGCTACATAAATATAATTATTTTCTCCAATCGCAAGTCCTGAAGGAAAAGAAAGTTTATCATTGAATCCTTTGCCTGTTCGATTGAATTGGAGAACAAACTTTCCATCTAGAGTAAATTTTTGGATACGGTTATTCCCGGAGTCACTGACATACAAATAATCATTTTGTGACACTGCAACCCCAGAGGGCCCATGAAATTGACCGGGTCCTATCCCCTTTTCTCCAAATCTTTCCAAAAGTTTTCCCGAGGGTGAAAGTTTAAAAACACGATCTGAGGCAAAGTCGGAGACAAAGAGTGTTTCTTTGTGGAGAGTAAAAAACATTGGTCCTTCGAATGTTCTTCCCAAACCTCCTTTGTAATTTCCCAGAGGAAATCCATTGGGATCAAATTTTATAATATTGCTTGTTTCAAAGGAAAGAACATATAGATTTCCAACCGAATCAATCAGGGCATCTGTGGGATGACGGAAACGAAATCCGCGGTGGGAGTCGCCAGAAATTTGCTTAAAAAAAGTCAGACCATCCTTTTTTCCAATCCCAGCGATGTTCAGACGAAGTACTTCTGCTCTATTTTTCCAAATCTGGTTGGATACACCCCTTCGTTCAATGATCTCTAGTTCATTTAAACTTTCCTGCCACTCCCCTGCTAAATAATAAGCATCTGAGAGCATTTTTCTAGCGAGGTAAAACTCTTCCATAACGGTAAGGGAAGCCATAAAACTTTCCTTAGCCGCTCCATATTGGTAATTGTTTAGCTGGAGAAGACCCTTTTTGAAATTTACCCGAGCGGGTTCCTTGCCCATCCTAAAGTCAGGAAGTTCATCCCCAAAGATAGGAGGTGCAAAAAGGAGTAAGAAAACAAGTAGGATGAAAAATTTATTCTTCATTCTCCGCCGATTGTTCACCAGATGTACCCGTTTCAGAGCCAGTAGAGATATCCTCCACAATTTTATTGAGAGAATGTGATGCTCGAATTGTTTTCTCTACATTTTCAGTGTTAATTTTTGCTAGTTTGTAAACATTCAGAACATTGTCTGTGACACTGTTAGAAGAACGAGTGATGCTTGCAGTGCTCTTAGCTGTTTCATTGATGGCGTCAATTTGCTCTTCAATTGCCTCTTCAATAGATTGTTGGTTATTTTTGATGGAGAGAATTTGGTTTGAAATCTCAGACATTGTGCTAATGGCTTCTTTAGCATCTGCAAAAAAACTATCTATTTTATTTCGAATCTCATCCGCTATTTTAAATGTCTCTTTGGAGAGTTCTTTGATTTCATTTGCCACAACCGTAAACCCACGACCTGCTTCCCCAGATCGTGCTGCTTCGATACTGGCATTGAGCGCAAAGATATTGATTTGCTGGGCTAGTGTGGCTACAATTTTATCAATTTTATCCAATTCCTTACTAGAATCCAAGAACCCAGAAAAGACAGAATTTGTACTGTCTGCAGCCTTGAGTGCGCTCAAAGATGCTTTGGTAGAATTAGAAACATTGGTTGAAATTTTCCTCACTCCCGTTTTGAGTCTCTCTAGAGACTGCATAACTCCTTGGATATGAGCAGCTAATTGCTTGGCTGCATTGGAAGCATGGCTGGTTTGTTTTTCGAGCCTATGCGCATTTTTACCCATGGAATCATTGAGTTCAGCAAAATCCATTATGATTTCGCCCATTTCTTGGATGAGCCCAGGAATACCTTCTGGCTTCACTTGGAGTGAAGGCTTTGCAGGAAGGCTCCTACTTTTTTCGAATACTCCGAAAGGATTGTTACCTATAGTTTTCTTCACATTTGTCATTGCCGTTCCCTGCCTATTTATTTATTGTCCTTTGATAAAATCTCACCTACAACAGCTCTATAATCATTTGCTCCATAGGATTTTGGGTCATACTGGAATATGGTTTGAAAGAAGCTGGGACATTCGGCAAGCTTTATATCTTCACGGATATAGGTATTGTATACCAAAATTCCAAATCTTTCAATGAGTAGCTCAACTATTTCCATATTATGACGGATTGCAGGATCAACCCTGCAAGGCAAAATCCCGGAGATATGGAGATCAGGATTTAACTTAAGCTGGATAGACTCCACAGTTTCCAACAAGCCGATCACTCCGTAGAGGGTCAATGCTTGTGCAACCACAGGAATTATCAATTCATCTGATGCAGCCAATGCATTGACCGTACTTAGATTCAAACCGGGAGCACAATCAAAAATCACATAGTCCCATGTATTCCCAGGCAGGTTTTGGAATTTCTTCTTGAGAAGTTGGCTCTTGTTAGGGCTTTCTTTCAATGTTTTCGTATTGCGATACCTGATGGGTGAAAAGGGAATGATATCCAGATTTTTTACAGTGGTCTTGAGGGAAAGCTCGGTAATCAACTCGGCTCCTGAGTTTAGATCAAAAAGATCTTTTTCAACTTCAGGCCTCTCCCCACCGAGTAACCAAATCGAGGATGATGCTCCTGGGTCCAAGTCTACCAATAGAACTTTCTTCCCTTTATCTGCAAGTCCTGCAGAAATATTTACGGCAGTGGTTGTTTTACCGCTCCCGCCCTTTTGATTGTTAATTACAATTTTTCTCATACCAATCTTCCAAAGAGGATTTAAACAGATAACTCCGATTTCACTTCCACTACTTTCTCAGCGTCCAGAATCAATAGGACGGAATCGTCCAATTTATAAGAGTGAGACACATAGAAACCATCAATTTCCTGAATATTTTTACCAATTTCTACTTTTGTATTTTGTTGAATTTCCTGGATTTCCCCTACTTCATCCACCAAAAAACTAAAAGCACCTTTTTTAGTTTTGATAATGGCATGGAGGGGAATTTTACCCTCTTCCCAATCGGGAAGCTCAAACTTTTTGCGAAGGTCAATCACCGTTATAATATGACCCCTGTGCTGAATGATTCCCTTAACAGCTTTCCCTGCCAGGGGAACACGTATAATTTCAATATTGTGTAAGATACTCATCACCTTCAAAACGTCTATTCCAAAACGAATTTTATTGACTGTAAATGTACAAATTTTTCTCATTTTAAAAATTCCTCCAGAAATGGAGGTTCAATATTATTTTGGATCTCAGTTGCAGTTTCTACTATGTCTAATTCTTCAAAGTTTACAATTTTCTTAATTGCTTTGCTGTTGATATAGTGCCTTTGTATCTCTCCAATGTCCAGTATAAGAGAAGGCTTTTCATCGCTGAGAATGGTGGCACCAGAAAAAAGAAAAATTCCACTCAACTGCGAACTGAGAGATCTCACCACAGCTTCTTCCATATCTGTGACACCATCAGCCACCATAGCAAATTGCATTCCATCATTTTCAAGAATGATGATGTGGATGAGAGGATTCTCAGGTAGCTCCTTCATATCAGGATCTTCATACCTTAGAACTTGCTTCATATAAATAAGAGGATATCGCTTTCCCCTTCGAATAAAAACGGAATTTCCCTGGATGACTTCAATGCCCTTGATGAGAGACTCAGAATCAAGAGGAACAATTTCTACCAAATAGATTTTGGGGATGGCATATCTCTCTTTGCCAAAATTAACACAGACTACAGGTACGATAGCATTGATCTGGGGAAGAGTGAGGTGGATATCAACACCCCTGCCTTTTTGGGAATTTTTCAAAAAGATGCGTCCACCCATTGTTTCTATTTTTGCCTTGGCGATATCTAAACCAGATGGTCGCCCTCCAATAAACCCACCCGCTTCATTGAGTCCAGCGTATCCATCCTTGAAGATATAATGAACCACTTCGTCATCGGGAATTTTGCTTGCTTCTTCTGTGAACAAAACAGATTTCTCTACCAATTTTTTACGGATTTTATCGGGATCGAGTCCCTCTCCATCGTCTGAGATGATGGAGTGAAAAAGCTCCCCACTCTGGTAACACTCTATAGTAATAGACCCATCTGGGGACTTATCTTGCGCAATTCTCTGGTCGGTTCTCTCAACTCCATGTGTAACAGAATTGTGTAAAATTTGCACAAGAGCAATTCGGAGTCCCTCCAATAGCTTTGCATCCACTTCTCGCTCTTTGCCTATGATACGCAGAATAACAGATTTCCCCAATTGCTTGGCAGTATCTTTGATGATTTTATCTAAATTTAAAACGAGAGTTCCCACTGGTTGGGTTTTTGAACTACGAACCTGGGTGTAAACATCGTTCACTAAGCCTGACATACGAGCAATGATTTGGGAATATTCATATGACTTAATAAAGGGGCGAAAGTTAAAGAGCCTCCCCCGAACATGGATCATTTCCACTACCGTATTCATGAGACGATCTGTGAGATCGGATTCATTTGTGACTCCAGGAGTGGGAGTGCCCGCCATGAAGATATCGGTTACATCATTGATATCTCCAATCATACCCTCGGATTCTTTTTTCTTAATTACCTCTTCCACATCCCGAATGATAGAATTGTTGATCTCGGAAGGTTCACTGCCTTTTTCATCAATATGGAATATGATTTCTCGTATTACCATGTTGAGCTTTAAGATTGTGGTGATCATTTCACCAGAGACCTCGGAATCTGACTGGATGAGCTGAGTGATCAAACGCTCCCCAATGTGGGTAAGAGATTCTAGCTTTGTAAAGTGGAGGAATTTGCTCGATTCTAAAAATGTTTGGAAATTAGCATGAATTGTACGGAGAATATCTTCAGACTCCGGATTTTTCCCGAGTTGAATTAGCTCCCTATCGAGGGAATTTAGAGTTTCATAACTCTCCGATAAAAATATGCGTAGTTCTTCTTCCACTGGAATTCTTTTATTATAGGTATTTTCAGAAACGATTCTGCTATTAACTAGTTTCGACCAGTTTTAAAAATATCCACTAAGTTTTCCTTTTTCTTTAAAAGAAAGAAAAAGATTTTCTTTATTTTCTTAATCAGAAAGTCTATACTTTCATGAATAACCCCAAAAAAAATCCCTTATCCCGAACAATGTGCAAAGAAACATTTTGCCTTCCTAAAGGAGGAAAAAGTTCCACTTATTTTACGATGGTTCTTTTTTTGATCTCTTTTCTACTTCTCAATATGAGTATCTTTTCACAACAAAACAACTTGGAATCGGGATATTATCTGTCGTCTACTCTACAAAAAATCAGCCATAAAGAAATTATAGACCTTTTTAAGAATGCGGATGTTCTCATACTAGGAGAAGAACATGATGATAGCGAGGGTCACAGAGAAAAAGCGAATCTTTTCCAATCACTCAGCATCCTAAAACCTTCCCTATCCCTGGAAATGTTTGAAACAGACCAACAAATATACCTAGATGAGTTTAGTTTAGGTATTTTTGATGGCAAACAATTGGCTAAAGAAACCAGGATATGGAACAACTTTGAGAAAGACTACCTACCCTTACTCCAAATTGCAAAAAACAATTCCCTTCCCATTTTAGCAGCCAATGCACCGAGGCGTTATACAAGAGTTGCATCCCGTGGGGGAATGAATGCCCTTATCCAATTGACAGCTATCTCTAAATCATTCCTCCCGCCACTCTACCTAATCAAAGCATTTCCGCAACCAGAGTATGAAGCAAAGTTTTCATCTATTATGGGAGGACATGGTGGGGATGGATTAAAAAATATTTTTCTAGCCCAAGAGTTATGGGATACCTCAATGTCACACATAATTGCAACCCATTTTTCTGCAACAGGGAACAAGGTACTACATGTAAATGGAAGGTTTCATTCTGATGATGGACTCGGAGTTACTCATAGGCTAAAAAAAATGGGGCTAAAAGTATTGACTATCTCTATGTTTCCTATACGAAAAAATGGATCAGAAGAAGATATAAGCAAAATAGCCGATATTATTTTTATAAGTGGGGATGCCTCTCAAAAATAAGGATATTTTAGTAATACTTGACGCAACTGCAATTACTATCTTTTTCCGCCGGTAGGCGGAAAAAAGCCTAGGATTGTTGCGAATAAATTTAAAGGTAAAAAATGAAATTCATATTTATTATAATATTTTACTACCAAACCTGCATGCTCCCCTCCATAACTCAAAATTCAGAAATTGAGCCTGATATTTACTCTTGTTTTATGGACCCAGAAGTAAATGAATTGATGCAACATAGCATTCAATTAAAAAATTACAAAGAGGCAAATGAGATACTACTCAATCTTCTAACCATTAGACCTAACTGTATTGACCTTCACCAAGTAATAGCAGGTAATTATGCTTTTTTAAACGATATGACTAATTTTCAGAAATACAACAATAAAGCCAAATTTCTTCAGACCGAGTACGACGTAAAATCAGGTAAGTTTAATTCTAGAATCGAAAAGAAACTTTCAGATGCATCTAAGCCCAAAGTTATTTATACCGAACCACCAGGGAACAATAGATTAGACTACTGGAGATGGAAGTACATTTATAGAAATAGGAGATATTAGAACTCATATCTTTGGAGGATATCATTTATTTCTATTTTATTAATTTCCCTTTTGATTGATGCACCCACAATGGAATTTATGGAGCGAAACAACTCAGATGATGGTTTTCCTATATTACCAATTCCTGATCTCCTAAAGTAAAAATCAGATAAAAACATAACATCTTCCAACCTAGATATATAATCAATTTCTTCGGGGTAGTATTCTTCGGATTGAGAGCTTAAAATTGGCTTTGAAGTATTTTTTAAATTATCCCTTCCCAACTCTGCTATTTCATAGGCTAGGGATCCATATCTCGAACATAAATTATATGCTTTTTTATCACTTAGTTTTGAGTGTCTGTTTTTTAGATCCTTTATGAGAGTGGGTAGATCAGAAAAATTCCCTGAATAGAGGGGTGTAGTACTTGTAGTACATGGAAGACCCTTCCCTAAAACATCACAAACTTTATCTACTACTTTTTCTGCTAAATTTCTACTTGTGGTGTACTTACCACCCAATGCAGTAAAGTATCCTGAAAATCCAACATCTTTATGGTCTGTGATTTCTGTTTTTCTCGATAAATTATATGTATTTCCTTTGGATTCAGTTGAGTCATCCACTAATGGTCTCATGCCTCCATAGTAGTAATCAACATCTGAGTCTTCAATTTTAAAATTTAAATATTCGTTAATTTCATTTATTAAGTTTTGGATATCCTGACGTGTTACGTTAAAAATATCTGGACTTTCATTAAAGCTAACATCTGTAGTACCTATAATAGTTTTACCCCTCCAAGGTATTACAAATAAATGCTTTTTATTTTTGGTAATCCTTACAGAGCAATGCTTTTGGGAAATATTTCGGGTAACTATATGGATACCTTTGGATCGCAATATCTGGGTTTCGTTCCTTTTGAGTGCCATTTTATCTATGTAGTCTGCCCAGGGTCCTGCAGAATTGACTACAGATTTTGATTTTATAATGGCACTCCTATTAGTTAAGCTATCCATCACAGTTGTGAGGTAAATATCGTTATTTTTTTCAATATTGGTCACTGAAACATAATTAAATGAATTGCCCCCCCTTCTTTTTGCAGAAAAAATAAAATCACAGGTATGTCTTTCGGGATTTATATTTGCATAATCATAGTAGAGGAGGGAACCCAAAAGATTTGCTCTAGGAATATTTGGGTCTTCCGAAATAGTTCTCTCTCTATTTAGAAATTCATGTGGGGGAATCATTGAATCTGAACTTAAATCTTTATTCTTATTGTACGACAATAGATCATAAAGAGTCAAACCTACTTGGAGTACATATTTATTTTTATAATCATAAACCGGAATTAAAAACCCCAAAGGCTTGATGGAATGAGGTGTAAGCTTTGCTAGAATTCTTCTTTCATCCAAAGACTCTTTGACCAAAGCAAATTCAGCATTTTTTAAATATCTAAGCCCACCATGAATCAATTTAGATGTAGCTTGGGAAGTGCCACTTGCGTAGTCATTTTTTTCAACAAGGACTGAGCTCAATCCCCTAAGCACTGAATCCCAAAAAATAGCAGCCCCCGATATCCCTCCCCCTATGACTAATACATCATAGATTTTATCTTTTTCTAGGAGATCTAACCTAGACGGGGGAATGGATGATTTAGGATTTGCTTTTTTCATATTAAGAACTTTATAGCTCCGGGTAAAATTTCTAATGTCATTGGTATAACTCCAATATCCTCTCCATCCGAATCTATCAAAGCGGGAAGCTCACCTGCTAAAGGCTGAATTGTAATTTTTTTCCCTGTGAATGAAGAAACTTTTGGAAGAGATAGTAGTTTATTCCCATATAAGTTCATAGAATATAAGACTTTCTCAAATAAGCTCCAATTTCCAATAATTGTGATATGAAAAAGACCATCCGTTAGATCTGAGAGGGGAGATATGTGCATACCTCCACCAAAGTATTTTCCATTACAAATTGCTGCAGTTACCACTTGAAATTCGCCTTTGTCTATACCATCAATTGTTAGCTGGATTTTTTTATTTTTATAAGAAAATAAATTTTGTAGGCTGCTTAAATAATAGGAAAAGCTACCAAACATTTTTTTGGAAACATTGATTGTTTTAACAACATTTCCAGCCATTCCACATCCTGCCACATTTATGAAATATCTTTCTTCCGATCTATCCTCAGATGTTTTGTAAATAATATGGCCTATATCTATATTTTTATAGTTATTATTTTTAATTTTTTCTAGAGATGCTTGGAGGTTACTTGTGATTCCTACTGTCCTACAAAAATCACCTCCTGTTCCTAAATTTAATACTCCAACTAAGGTAGCACTAGAGCCTGATTGTACTACGCCCATAATTACTTCTGAGAGAGTTCCATCCCCTCCTATTGAAATAATCTTTTGTGCTTTTTCTGATGCCCTCTTTGCAAGCTCTATTGCATGACCTTTTTGAGCAGTGTACTCAAAGGAAAAGGCTCCAATATTTTTCTCAATATAGTTTCTAGCCTGAGCCCATATTTTGCCTGCGTTTCCTCCACCTGATGAAGGATTGATAATAAAATGAATAGACTCATAGCTCATGAAATTTTCCCATCACAAATTCTTTACAAGTTGTAAAGAGTATTGTCTATAGTAGCTTCTGTGGAGTCATGTTTGTAAACCTTTTTTTGTTTAAATCAAAATTGGATATAAATTCATTTTTCTTTCAATAAATCTGAATGTTTTTTATGATTATTAAAAAGTTAATAAGTACAATCCAATCTAAATCACAAAAAATGAAGTGCAGAAAAATTTGAGAAATCAATACTGGAATCATCCTTCTATTGGAAAACAAATACCATGCTTTATAAAGAAATTCAATTTGATATCAACTACTCCAGAAAAAATCTTAGATGGGATGGTTGGGGTGCCTATGGACAGGATTTTTTCCTGAAAGACCATGTTAGTGAAATCATCCAATCTATCAAAAAAGAATGGTCCTTAACATTTCTTCCAGAAGTACCAAGTATAAAAATTGAAGATATAAGAGTCAAACCATCCAGACTTTCATTAGACCACCAAAAGAATTTGGGTAAGATTGTGGGTGAAGAAAATTTAAAAATTGATTCCTATGAAAGAATCTTTCACTCACTTGGTAAAAGTTATTATGACGTAATAAGAGTTCGTTTTAACTTGATTCCAGAAATTGTAGATGGAGTTATTTATCCAAATTCAGAGTTAGAAATAATTGATATTATCAAATATTGTAAAATAAAAAATATAGTTGTAATACCTTTTGGAGGTGGCTCAAGTGTTGTGGGAGGAATTGAAGCCTTCAAACATAAAAATCAAAAAGCTATTCTCACCATAGATCTTACCCAAATGAATAAATTAATAGAATTAGATACGGAGAGCAACACTGCCACATTCCAGGCAGGAATTTATGGGCCTCCGCTTGAAAAAATATTAAATGAAGAGGGTTACACCTTAGGTCACTTTCCTCAGTCTTTTGAATATTCCACACTCGGTGGTTGGATAGCAGCAAAGGGCAGTGGACAACAATCAGGGAAGTATGGGAAAATTGAACGGATGATCGTATCTCTTAGTTTGATAACCTCTGAGGGCACTTTGAGCACTCGGAAAATTCCACCTAATTCTATGGGAACCGATTTGAATTCCATATTTGTGGGGAGTGAGGGAGTCTTGGGTATTCTATCCCAAGCAACAATGAAAATCCAAAAATTACCTCCAGCTCGTAAATACTTTGCTATTGTATTTCCTAGTTTTGAGAATGGTATGAATTTTATTAGAGATATCCATGCAAAAAATATTAAATTTTCTATGGCTAGGCTCTCAGATGAAGATGAAGCTGCTCTCTTTAGTCAACTTAATACCATAGGGAAACCAGTTACAGTCAGCAGAAAATTAAAAGCCTATTTGACAGAAAAAGTTCTTTCATGGAATCATATCACAAGCAGAAGGGCAGTTTTGATCGCAGGAATTGATGGATCACCCTCTGAAATTGAAGCGTCTACAGAATCCTTAAAAAATTTAATTTCGTATCACCATGGTTTTTATGGCGGAACTTCACCCGGTAGGAGCTGGCTAAAAACAAGATTTAATCTTCCCTACCTAAGAGCACATCTCTTAGATCGTGGAATCGGAGTTGATACCTTAGAAACATCCATCACGTATGATAGAATATTAAAATTACATGATGCAGTAAGTGTTGCAATACGTAAAGTACAACCAGTTAGCAATACACTTTGTCATATCAGTCATAGCTATCCAGAAGGTGCTAGTTTGTATTTTACAATTATTTTCCCTATAGACCTGAAAAATCCATTAGAGCAATGGAAGAAAATTAAAAAATCCGCTTCTGATACAATCTTTGAAGTAGGTGGTAGCATAAGTCATCACCATGGAATTGGGTTGGATCACAAAGAATGGTACTTAAAAATAATTGGAGAAGAAGCACAAAAAGGTCTCATGCAATTAAAAAAGAGTTGGGATCCAAAAGGAATATTTAATCCAGGAAAGCTCTTTTCTGAATAATTCCCTATTTTACTAAAATGATTCTTTCAGGAGATCACAAAGAGTATGAAAATCGAAAAGCACTTGCTTTTCAAAAAATGTACTACGCTAATACTATATTATTTTTATACTTTATTTTGGGGGAAAGCATTAGTCTTTCTGAGTACCCTGGTATGGTCTTTCTCATCTTTCTCAAGGTTTTATGGCAAGCATTTGTACTTTATTATGTTTTTTCAGGTACGGGTTTTCCTAAAGGAATACATATTTTGGGCATACTCTTCACACTTGCTAATGGTTTTCAATTGCAGGTGTTTGCCCCTGATTCTGCAAATTTTAATTTCCATAGCTTTACTTATGGAACAGGGTTGATTCTATTTTCTGCCCTCTCCCTAACTGGATTAAACTTTTTTTATTCAATTTTAATGATATTATATATAAAAATAATATATGTAATAACTTTATATAAGTATGGAGAATTTCAATATACATATTTTAGCCTATATGTTTTTATTTTTATTGGAATAACAAATAGTAGCCTACTCTTAGATTTCTTTTCAGGAGAAAAAAAACTTTCTTCTATCATTGAATATTGGAAAAACTATAGCTCCAAACTAATGAATGAAACATTACCCAAAGAGTTTCATCTTCAGAATGCTACTACATTGTATTTAGATATAACAGGTCTTTACAATTATTATAGTGCTAATAAGAGCTTAAATAATTTAAAAAAATTACTCTCTGAGTTTTATAAAAACTTTGAAAAGGGAAACCCAGATATTCAACTCACAAAAATTGATGATTCCAAGGGACATTTTTACTTCGTGGTGTATGAAAATCCAGCTAGATCGGATTATTCTTATGCGGTGTATCTCGCTAACTTTGCGATTCAACTCAGAGATGTGCTCGATACTCACTGCATTGAAAATAAATTAGACTTTAGCTTTAGGATGGGAATGAATAGTGGTCAATATATCGATTATGAGTACGATCCCAAAAATGCTACAGTAAAGATATTTAAGTCAGATACTATTTTTTATTTAGCAAAGGAAATGGAATCTTTAGGTATCAACAAAGAAATCCAAACGACCCATGCCACCTATGAACTATTGAAACATGCATTTGTATTGGTAAAAAGAAATTATACGAATAAAGAGGGAGTGGAACTTGGAGGATATTTACTTCAGGGGACTAAGAAATAGGAGCCAAATCTAAATGACTCCTATATAAGAAATATTATTTATTCTACAGTTTTAAATCCTTCTAAAATGGATCCTAATTTATCAAGATCTTTAGAGATTGGCTCAAAAAACTCAGAATCTACATCCTCTACTACTCGGATTCCTTCTTCAACAGCATCTATACCTTTTTTAGTGATAACGATTTTTTTAGCTCTTGAATCTGTTTCGTGTGCTTTTCTTTTAACTAATCCCCTACTCTCTAATTTACGTAAAACCTGAGAGGTCATCATAACATCTGTTCTTGTCATGCTAGCCAATCTAGTTTGAGTTGTTTCTTCATTTTTATTATAAAAATTTTGCAAACCTACTAATAAAACGAACTGAACATGGCTCAATCCAACTTCTTCTAATGATGTTGCTACTTTTTTTTGCCATGCTGTAGCAGATTGCCAGAGTAAAAAACCTGGACTTTGCTCAGCAGAAGAATATTTCTTTTTTTTTGGCTTCATAATTTCTATCCTTTACTATAATCTTTTTTAAGATTAATTAAATATTTTATAACATTAAAAATACTACTATTTATTGT
>Ga0209550_10004064_pt1 | contig 13885 bp, 12 predicted proteins | sample LauGreSuBDMM15SN_2_FD_187567 | JGI IMG/M metagenome (GOLD analysis project Ga0209550, IMG submission 187567) | Freshwater lake microbial communities from Lake Michigan, USA - Su13.BD.MM15.SN (SPAdes) (version 5) | ecosystem: Environmental > Aquatic > Freshwater > Lake | place: Lake Michigan...
AGATTGGGATACAGAGAAAATGACCAATGTGAAGCACATGTTTATGAATTGTAAAAGGTTGAATAAACCTATTCATCTGAACCTAAAAAAAATAAGTGATATGTCATTCATGTTTACCGATTGTACAGAATTCAATCAGCCTCTAAACTTTGATGTAAGTAAAGTGACGAATATGGAAAATATGTTCCAGTATTGTTCTAACTTTAATCAGACACTGCGGTGGGATGTGAGTAATGTCTTAAAGATGAATCGAATGTTTTCGGGGTGTCAAATGTTTAATTCACCGCTTGTCGGTATCACTGAACCTCATTGGGATGTATCTAAAGTATATGACATGGCTGAAATGTTTGAGAATTGTGATCATTTTAATCAGCCCTTAGTATGGGATGTCGCACATGTAGAATATATGTATGGGATGTTTTCAAACTGTAGAGATTTTAATCAGCCTTTAGCATGGAACTTAGACCACCTGGAGAGCTCTAATCTCATGTTTGCGAACACACCCGCATTCAACCAAAATTTAACTCAATGGGATATGACCTATATAATGGATAAAGAAGATATGTTCGTAGGGTCTGGAATAGAAGACCGAAATCTACCTAGAGGAATTGACCCAGTCGAACCTGTAGAGGCCGGACCACCCGTAGAGGTAAATGCCTATCAAATCCACCAGTTCTCCGCAAAAGTTGATATTGAACGACTGAATGCTTTTTTTCGTTCCAAAACAGTGTTTCAACCTGAAACGATTGAACCGATTTCGGAATTCCTTTACAGTGGCTTGAATAGAATGATCCAACAATTGGACACTTATGCTACTGAACAGGAGACGGAAAAAATAAAGGAACTAGACGTATTGAATGATTATATCAATACGGATACGAACTCAGAAATATATCATCTAATTGTACCCTCTTCTATAAAGGAAACCATCAAGAGATTATACCAGAAAAGGAAAAACATTCTTGACAAGATCCATACTTCCAAACGGTTGAGACAACCCGTTCATTACATGAAAAAGATTGACCGATTATTGTCCATGGCAACCATGAAACGTAAAGAAGCACTAGAACTAGAAAAGAGTTTGTTAACTGAACTAGACCAAGTGGAGAAAGAAATCAAGATGATACGTATGGACAAGAAGAAGAAAGACAAATTATTGGTTCTTTTGGAAGAACAAGACAAAATAAGAGTCCTTTCAGGAAGAAAGAATTTACTCGAATATGAAATCAAGAATGAGAGAGACAAGATTGAGAAGCATCATAAGGACCTTGACAAAATTATGCGAAATGTATTGTCCCGTCTTAACTTTTCGTTGTATTCAGAGAAATGGCGTATTTCCATTCTATACACATTGGACTATGTAGAGAGACAGCCTCTATTGTTTAAAAAAGCCTACATGGAGGCATTCTTAAAAGACTGTGTCAACGCATACGAAGGCGTATCAGGAATGAGCTGTGCTACGGGGGTACTTGAACGATTTGTCATTTCTCTAATGGCTGGTTGTGGCGCGTCTTTATCTGTCTCAGAAAATACAGAATATGAATACATCAAAGGGATAGTCGAGAATGGATTAAACAAACTAATCCCAGAGTATATACTTAAATGGTATAAATTACATAGCCATCCGCCTCATCGTTTCACGAACGAGACAAGGGAAGAGAGACTAAATAATCTAAAACAGTATCTTCTTTACTTTTTTCCAGAAAACGAAGAACTTATCATGAAACTCATTCCTGAATATGCGATTGATGTAGACGATGACGACTTTGCATATAAAAAGGAAAACAGCGCAGAACGTATCAACATGAACGAAGTCTACGCGTCAGGTTCTCCTAAAGAGGAACCAAAACCCACTCGCTTGACCAGGCTAACACGATTCATATCTATACCTAAAAAAAGAGAGTCAAAAGTAACAAAAAAGATTGTAAACCCAGTTAATCGTATCAGGAGAACCATTGCGAATCGTAAGACGAAGAGTCAGAGACCAATACCGAAGCAAAGGACTGGAACATTGAAAAAGGTACCGCTTAAAATAGGTAGTGTAGTAGGGACCGCGTTTGGATAATGGTCTTTCTTTTTATCGCTCTATGGTATGGAACACCCCATACAATGGAGTATTGAACACGAGACTATTTTATCTGAATGGGGAGACAAAGCGTTATGTTATAAATGGTTACATATGAAAAGTAAGACAAAATATCAATACCTACACAATATATACACCATTCCTGTGATCATCATGAGTACATTGACGGGTACAGCAAACTTTGCTCAAGAAAAGCTTCCGTCACAATACATATTTTATGCCCCCGTATTCATAGGTTGTATTAATATTTTAGCTGGAATTATTACCACCATACAGCAGTTTTTGCATATTACTGAGCTTTATGAGTCACATCGCGTAAGTACCATCGCTTGGGATAAATTCTATCGACGTATCAAGCATGAGCTCTCTAGAAAGCCTTCCGAACGAACACACATCAGTGAATTCATGTTGACGGCAACAGAAGAGTATGACCGATTGATTGAGACTAGTCCATCGATTGACAAAGATATTGTCTCCATGTTCAAAAGTACTTTTGATGGTTCTTTTACAAATTCAAACATCAAATCCATGTTTAAAGAACTAGCCAAACCAGATATATTGGATAATCTTGTATCCATAAGAAAAAGCATTTACAAGAACCCCGAAGAGCGTATCAAGGAAACTATTTCGACACAGATACAGAATGACCTTGGAACAGATAATAACATTGTTAATCAATATAAGAAAATTCAAGAGTTTTCCACACGATTTCGAATACAACTTTCAAGAGAACCAACGCGTAAAGAGTATATAGATAATCTTCAGGGTATTCCTACTCAATTTATTGATACATTTCTAGAACAAGTCTAACTATTTAAAACTGTGTCACGAGCGAGGTTCGAAATACAGACTGGCTAGGGGTTAAGCTTACATTAAATCCGCAATATACAGCAACTTCTACGCGTTCATCCTTGTTTAGTTTTACCACTTCGTTCATGTTTTGTATAAAATTGGTTGTTCTTACATAAGGTGATGCGTATTTAACACTTACATTTGTTGGATTGTTTGTTTGTATAGATGAATACCATTCGGTCCTTATACTAGAGGTAAGATTCAAATATGCGTCTACGCGATAATAGCCGTTTTTAGGAGCAATATAAGACGCATTAAGTAACAATTTACTACTGTATCCTGCCGAATTGTAATTCAGTTTCTCTTCGGGGATGGTATAGACATTCCATAAAGGATTGTAACCGAAACCATTGTCTACTTTTAGACTAGATACATTCACGCTCATGAGTGTTGTAAAACCCGAAACATTCAGGTTTGAATCTAACTGGGTTGAACCTCTTACCTGTAACGCACCTAAGAAGGACGCATTTTCTGACACGTTGAGGGTGGAATGTAAGAGAGTCGGTCCTTTGATTTGGACACCCTGTAAAAAGGAAGCATTGTCCGAGACATTGAGGGTCGACTGTAAGAGAGTCGGTCCTTTGATTTGTACCGAGCTTAGGAAAGAAGCATTCTCGGAGACGTTCAGGGTGGAGTGTAAGAGAGTCGGTCCTTTGATTTGAACCGAACTTAGGAAAGAAGCATTGTCCGAGACGTTCAGGGTGGACTGTAAGAGAGTCGGTCCTTTGATTTGAACCGAGCTTAGGAAAGAAGCATTCTCGGATACGTTGAGGGTCGACTGTAATACGGTGATACCTTTCACTTGAACCGAGCTTAGGAAAGAAGCATTCTCGGAGACGTTCAGGGTGGACTGTAATACGGTGGGACCTTTCACTTGAACCGATCTTAGGAAAGAAGCATTGTCCGACACGTTCAGGGTGGACTGTAAGAGAGTCGGTCCTTTGATTTGAACGGAGCTTAGGAAAGAAGCATTGTCTGACACGTTCAGGGTGGACTGTAAGAGACTCGGTCCTTTGATTTGTACCGAGTTTAGGAAAGAAGCATTGTCCGACACGTTTAGGGTGGACTGTAAGAGAGTGGTTCCTTTGATTTGAACCGAGCTTAGGAAAGAAGCATTGTCCGACACGTTGAGTATCGAGTCTAATACGGTGGGACCTTTCACTTGAACGGAGCTTAGGAAAGAAGCATTGTCTGAGACGTTGAGGGTGGACTGTAAGAGAGTGGTTCCTTTGATTTGTACCGAGCTTAGGAAAGAAGCATTCTCGGATACGTTCAGGGTGGACTGTAATACGGTGGGACCCTTCACTTGAACGGCACTTAGGAAAGAAGCATTGTCTGAGACGTTTAGGGTGGACTGTAAGAGAGTGGTTCCTTTCACCTGGAATGTACTTAAAAAGGATACATTCTCCGATACGTTCAAGCTAGATTGTAACAGCGTGGGGCCTTTCACTTGAACGGCACTTAGGAAAGAAGCATTGTCTGACACGTTTAGGGTGGACTGTAAGAGAGTTGAACCTTTCACCTGGAATGTACTTAAAAAGGATACATTCTCCGATACGTTCAGGCTAGATTCTAATACAGTGGTGCCTTTTACTTGAATCGCACTTAGGAAAGAAGAATTGTCCGATACATTTAGCGTAGAACGTAATAGGGTTGGACCTGTAATCTGTAGTCCTTCTAACAGAGTATCTCCTGCTACTTGTAAATTTCCCAAGAAAGAAGCATTCCCTTTGACCTTCAGTTTTGCGTTTAAGGATACATTATCGGATACGTTTAAAGTGCTTTGAAATAGCGTTTCTCCTTGTGTGAGTAGAGTTCCAAGGATGGATGTATTACCCGATACAAAGAGTGTATTTTGAAGTACTGCTGGTCCGGCCGACTGTATACCTTGTGACGATACGTTTAATTTACCAGTGATATATGCGTTTCCGCTAATATCTATAGAACGCTGGAACAGAGTAAATTCGGTGGTTGCTTCTCTGTCAGTTACCTCTGCATCAGTAAAACCAACCGACAAACTATTTACAAATACGTTTCGTGTTGTCATTATTTATAATGAATATAATTTATTTCATGATTATATGATAGCTTTATGTATCGCATTCTTACTCTTAGTCTTGGTTCTCCTATCTGTTCAAAGGGAAGGTTTTAATTGTTCCGTCGAAAAATGTAGAAAAGACCAATCCTATATCCAAAAAGATGATTTATTTTGCTGTTTTGACCCGAATGGTAAAAAAGAAAATCTACTCTCTAAGCAATCTCCTTATAGCAAATGTGAAATAAATCCTGGAAAAAATCAGATGACCTTATACGACTCCTATGGAACCCCCAGTGTATATGATACTCCTGTATATTATAATTGTAACCCTTATAATGTCTTGGTAAAAAAAAAATAAGAGACATTCTAATGAAGACTAGGCGATGGAAAGCACCCATCTATCGGAAAAGTTATCGAAAGAAATATGGAAGTTCTTGTTTTTTAGAACCTAGGAAATTGAGTTATCCTATCTGTACCCATGGACGACTCGATTGTAGGGCTCTTCAGGCTGCTCGATATTATGCAATGTTATTAAAGAACAATAGGGTATTAGAGAAGATACGTAAAACCCAGAAACATTGTATTAAAGCCAACACATAATAGATAGTAGAATGAAGGTACTCAAGCTTTGTGTCGCACTTCCTCACCTGAAGGAGTTGTATGACGGACTGATTGAACGTCACAACCGAGAGGTGGAACATAACCTTTATGCGAATGCGGGGTTCGACTTGGTGTTTCCAGAGACCCTTTGTCTCATCAGCGGGACACACAAGGTAGACCTCCAGGTTCGTTGTGCCATGTACGAGGAAGGCAAATCTCCCAGCGCATTTTACCTCTATCCTCGGTCAAGTATTTACAAGACCCCTCTGCGTCTTTCCAATAGCGTAGGCATCATCGACAGTGGATACCGAGGTAATCTAGGTGCAGTATTCGATGTGTCTGGTCCTTACGAATGTGTAGAAGGTCAGCGTTTTGTACAGATTTGTACGCCTTCATTGGAACCATTTAAAGTGATTCTTGTCGACAACTTGGATGAAACGAGCCGTGGTATGGAAGGGTTTGGGTCCACGGGTCTTTTCTAAAGTTATACCAAATCTAAAATATTAAGATAGTTAAATGAAATGTACTGCTGGCGAATATGCTACCTCACTCGGTATTCCGGGCCAAGGAGTTCATACCCATTACTTTGGTATTGCTATTTTTGATATACTGGCTACGATTCTGCTCGCCGAGATATTATCCTATTCTTTTGGATGGAACATCTATTTGGTTCTAGTCACTCTCTTTTTGGCCGGTATCGTCCTTCATCGTTATTTCTGTGTTCGAACAGTGGTGGACAAGTGGTTGTTCCCTTAACTGGTAACTTTACATTGGTTTTTCTGTAAACCCTTCTACATCGTTTTCTGAGACAATCGTCATTAAAATACTTTCTGGAGGCACCTTCATATAGGTATATTTTGGAACTTTATTGAATCTCTCTTCGAAATCTTTTATAATGTCTCGTAAGAGTATTTCAACATCTTTATCCTCAATGATATTTTCTTTTGAATCATTCGTATCCTTTACGACCATATCCTTTACAATACCTTTTATAGATGAAACAAATGCGAACATCCATCCAGAAACCTTTAAAACATTTCCGAAGGTAGTAAACAAACGATTTGCGTCAGCAACAGCATCGGCACCGCTTAAGGTTGCTACTATTTTATTACTGACTCCTTCTATCACATTTGGTACAGTAGTTTTTTTCAAGAAAGTAAAGACTGTTTGCATATGGACTATGAACGGCATTAGTACACCAACGTATGCGTCCTTTCCAAAAAAGCTAAGTATTTGAACGAATGACATGCCTTGAGGTAGTATATTACGCGTCCTAGTAAGTGCCTCAAGTGTCAACATCGATAAAAATATAAGGAGAATCGTATCCGGAGATATGATGGATTTCTTTTGTCTAAGAGGCGCATTCCTTTTTGTGGGTCCTGTTACAATAGTACTTATAGGTATAGCATTCGTAGACTGGACTGCCCCACCCTTTTTTCGAAATTTTTTTTTTGTGTAACCTCCTTTCATTGGTGCGATTAAAGATTTATCTAACCACGGTAATTTTTTTATCAATTCGGTATTTAATTCTTTCACATCATTCAATGCCTCATTTTTTACATATTCACGCATCTTTTCCAGAATATCCATCTTATATATTAGCCATATAAAAATTGAAGTCTCGATTATGAATAGAGAAGAGACAACATGGCTCGTATCTTCTCTATCGAAGGAAACATCGGCACCGGTAAATCTACCTTTCTTGAATTGCTGAAAGAAAACTTCAAGGACCGCGAAGATGTATGCTTCCTTCAAGAACCTGTGGATTTGTGGCTAGACTGTAAGGACTCAGAAGGTTCAGTTCTAGACCACTTTTACAAGGACCAACGAGCCTATGGATTCAAGTTTCAAATGCTTGCCTACATTTCGAGGCTTTCCATTCTTCGAAAAGCGTTGGCTAATCCTAAAATCAAGTACATCATTTGTGAAAGATGTTTATTTACCGATAAACATGTGTTCTGTCGGATGTTATATGATGACGGGATGATTGATGATATTGGGTATCAAATTTATCAAATGTGGTTTGATGAGTTCAATGAATATGCTCATTGTACACCGATTTACCTTCGTTGTGAACCCAAGGTCTCTTATGAGAGAACAATGAGTCGTGCGAGAGAAGGTGAAACAATTCCTCTTGCTTACCTTGAGAAATGTCATCACTACCATGAAGAGTGGCTGAAAGACGCAATTACTGTGGACGCCAATATAGAAAAAGTGAAAACGACACAGTGGATTTCTCTGTTTGAACAGCTTGTTCGTGAACCATCTAAAGGGAATATCTAGATTCATATGATTACTTTATATCCGCTCATTATTCAACAAATAATGAGAAATAATGAGTGGATTTCTTTTTTTTTATTAGCACGATATAGAAATGGAAAAGATACAGACCTTGGTAAAATTCAGTGAAGCCATACGTATTCTCATGCCTTTGGTCGAGACACCCAAAAATCATACTTCGTTTGAGAAAACAGCTTCGGGTCTTACGTTACTGCCTCCACTCAAGGACCCTTTATGGAAGATAGACAAGGAAGCATTGAAACAAACGATGAATTATATCTTTTTACTTTCTCATCAATGTTTTGTATTATCCGTAGTAGAAGGAAAACCTTCTATGTTTAAAATTATTCCAGAATTACATGAGAATTATAAACAAAAACTTTCCTTAGCCGTCAAGGGGTTGTCCAAGAATCCGCACATTACAGACAAACAGCGTTCAAAGATAGAGAAAATGAATCCTTTGCGTATCATGCAATGTGTTGTAAAAGACAAACTCAATACAGACATAGAGGACAATGAATACCTTAACTTGTTTCGAACCCTTTCTCTTCCGGACGGTATGTTTATTATGAACTTAACCGATGCCGTAATTGTACGTAAGGATAAAAAACATCCTTTTCCTATGGTCATGGGAGACATTCCTGCTCCAAAATATAGTTCGTTGCTTCCCATCTTGTCCATGTCTGGGCAAAAGGGTTACATGGATATTCCTATTCCCAATTACGATGAATTAAAAAATGTCTATGCCGAACCGTTGCCTTACGATACATGGACCACTGAATGGAATAAGAAGACAGACGTCCGTGCGGTTTTTCGAGGAGGTCCAACTGGATGTGGCTATACAGATGAAACCAATATGCGCATCAAGTTGGCTTTGTTGGCGAAAGAAGACCTTTTCAAGGATAGGCTGGACATTGGTATCACGGTCAATGACGCCAAAAAAATGACCATCGACACTGGTTCTGTTCGATTCGACCCGGTACATGGTCTGGGTATGTTGAATACAGGGATAAAACCAGGAACCTTCTTAACTATGGCTCAGCAAAGTAATTATCGTTACATCCTTCATGTCGACGGAAACGTAAACGCATATCGTCTTTTAACGAGTATGACGACAGGGTCTCTTGTGTTGCGTGTGACAAGTGACTATACCTCATGGGCAGAGAGATATTTAGAGGCAGGCGTTCACTACCTTGCTGTCGAACGAGATCTCTCAAACTTGGATACCTTGTTGACGTATTGTGAAAAGAACCAAGACAAATGTAAAGAGATTGCTGAAAATGGACGTGCCCTTGCTCGTAAAATGCTTACTAAAGAATTTATTGAAAATTACTTCCTTATGATGTTTAACCAATTTCGTTTAACCCGAGAAGAGTACGAAAGTATACAACCTAAAGTAGAACTGTTGACTCTTCCTTCCGAGGACACCCGTGTCTCATCTGCTCGCGTCGCGATGATTGTACCCCATCGAAACAATCTGGAACAACTCGAAAAACTACGCACTTTACAATCCTATGGTCTCGGTAAGCATCTATTGGATATTTATGTGTTAGACCAGAACAATGTGGATACCCTGAAACGTCCTCTCTTGTGGAATGTTGGATATCTCTTATCGAAAGAGAAACGTTATGACCGGTATCTATTTCATGCGGTCGATGCTTTACCTGACGAGACAATGTTCAAACAGTATTTTAAACATATAGATAAGGCAGTCTCTTTTGGACCCGGTGTCATGGGTCTAACTGGCGAGCAGTTTGAAAAAATAAATGGGTTTCCGAATACATTTATGGTAGGAGAAGAAGAGGCCTTGGTACAACGTCTTTCTATTCAAAAAATACCCTTCTATGCTGTATCTGAAGGTACATTACTCAAAGGAGACGTCAAAGAAGTGACGAGGTGGGATGAGTTAGCGGAAGATATGAAACGATATGCTATGAATGGAATAGAACAACTAAAGGGACTTTCCATATATGTAAAGCCCTATGAATACGATAACTTTATAACGACTTATCTAGTCGATAAAAAGAATCCAGAGAAAGAGGAACGGATTGTTTTGAAAGACTATATCAATCAACGTTCATTAGAGGAAGAATTCGCGCTATATCCTTACAAGGTAACCTATGTCTCTGAGAGAAATCAAATCGTTCCTTTGCGTAAGGTAAAAGAACCGGTCCCTGAGTCCGAACCGTTGGATCCCGTCTTGAAAGAGAGTATCAAGGACGACCATCTTTACGTATCGAACCTGGTGGTAGAAACCGTATCGGTTAAATTTGAACATTGTGGTAGAGACATGGAAAAGTATTTTTTGTTGTACGCAAGAGACCATTTGGAAGGTCGTTGTATCAAGGAAGGTTATGTTCGACCTGAAACGACCAAAGTAATCACCTACACTTCTGGAGGTATTCATGGTACTCTTATTGAATTCAGGGTATTGTTTTTAGTTCAAGTGTGTCATCCGTATGAAGGAATGCGTCTCAAATGTATTGTGGAAAGTGTCTCTAAGATTGGAATACGAGCGGTCATTCGAAAGGGAAATAATCCTGTTGTGGTCTACATGACGCGTGAATTGAATCCATCGATTTACATGGAAGATTATGAACTAGAACAAATGATTGAAGTCTCTGTATTAGGGCATCGTTTTGAGATGCGTGACCCTTTTATAAGTGTATTAGGATTCCTCTTGAAGTGAACTTTGTATGATACGGTTTACGAGTGCGTCTTTATCACATAAATATAACAATCCTCTTCTTTTGTCTCTGTTTTCTTCTGGATTTCCATGGTCAAAGTCTTGATATATCTGGCTATAATCCAATTCTCGTAAGTTCGATAATTCAGAGTAATTTTTTTCACGGATTCGATAGTCTAATTCCACTGACACAAGATGAACCAAACGACTGATACCTCGATAGTATTGCGTCCAGGTTAAGTCTTCGAGTTCATTTAAGAGAATTGCGTTTGTTTGGTCTTGGGATGTCCAATCTTTCTTTCTCAATAGACGATGATATGGTTCCATTAGAACATAGGATAAGTCCATTTCTCATGATGAGGATATTATTCTATATTCTTTATTCTTTATTCTTTTAACCACTCATCCACAAATTCGTGTTTAGGGTCATGTTTCTTTGCTTGAAGTATCGGGTTCATAATCCTCTGAGCATAAGGTGCTCTGTCTGCTCCGGTTCCAGCAACCCATTGCCAATTCCCGTTGTTGATAGAAGGGTCATAATCAATCAAATGTGTTGCGAAATACTGTTCACCTTTACGCCAGTCTATCTTGAGAGTTCGTGTCAAGTAATTTGCCGTGACTAGTCTCCCTCGATTGGTCATAAACCCGGTTTGATTGAGCTGTCTCATCGAAGCATCTACCAGTGGAATGCCCGTCGTTCCTTCTGTCCAGTTCTTCCATCCAACCGGGTCGTCTACCCATGTAATCGGGTCAGATTTAAAGGAACTTCTCTCTTTCAGAACTCTCGGAAAGTAAAAAGTTAAATAATAAAAGAATTCACGCCATATCAATTGAGTGCGAAACTCCTCATCGTCGTTTACCTTGTATGCTTCCCTTATACTGACACATCCATATTTCATATAAGGAGACAATTCCATGGGTCTCTGCATGTCGCGAGTGAAAGGACGTCTCAAATGAACCAGTCCCTGTTTTCTTCCTCCTCTCAGTTGGTCATGTTGAGGTATCTTGGGCTCATAGCTGCTTGGATACGAAAGAAAATTGGCGGAGGTAGTATGAGGGTCGCGTGGTGTGTATTGTAATGCCTTATTTTTAAATGCCGTGAATACAACATACGGTTTCTCATCTTTTTTCACAAAGGTACCCATGTTAGCCAGTAACACATCTTCTTCCATGATACACTCAATCTCATGTTTTATACAATAGTCATGTACCTTTTTGTCTCGTTCTATGGAATAGGGTGTATAGTCTTGATTAAAAGCCAGGGTTTTCAAGTCGAGACTCTTCAAGATATCCAGGGGTTCTCCATAAAAGAAAGAAAGGTCTCCTCCTCGTTTACGTAGTAGTTCACGTAGTTCTAAAAGAGACTCACACATAAACTGGAAACTTCTCTCGGAATAAAAAGGATTGTGTTTTAGTTGTGTAGGTGTAAAGATAAATATACATGTAATAGGTTCTTTTCTCTGTGCGAGTGAGTTCAATGCCGTATTGTCTAACAATCGAAGGTCACGTCTAAACCAGAACACGTTCATTATAAAAATTGAAGTTAAAGTATTTAAGTCTTTTCCGTAAAATGAACCTTTTCGAATTACTCGTTAATGTCCAAGGATTTCTCCTCTTCGCTCAATTCTTCTTGTTTGTCAACCATAATAATCCGGTTCGACATCTATTTGTAGCAATGTATGGATACATGTTCTATCTCTATCTAATGATGGACAAGCAGTGCGTCGTACCTTACACGGAACCTCGAAACTACACTCATGGAGAGTTCATATAGATATTGACCTAGTCGGGCAAAATCTTCATATTCTAACATATATATTCAATGTATACTTATTTTTTAACCGGGTGCGTTTATGTATAGAAGATGTATGAATACTTCCATGAGAGAGAGAGAAAGAATGTTTTACGAAGAAGGTATCACTCGCCAGGTAGTGCGACGCATTCAGGAACGAGCTGTTAAAGAGAAAGAGATATTGAACCGTTCTATTGAAGACTATCGAAGAAAGAAAGAAGAATCGAGAGTCGCAAAAGAAAAACAGAATTATCGTATATATGAACTGTATAAACAAGGAGACAATCATAAACATCTCCTTTATTATACCCATCCGTATACAATTGACATTGAATTGATGTTACGTATCGAAGAAGAGGAACGATTATATCAAGAAGACATTCGACGAACCCTAGAAGACTCAAGATGGTCAATAGAGGACAAGAGGAAAAAAGAAGAAGACCGAGACAATGTGGTCCATCGAAAACGGTTCGCATTTCAAGAATTAGGGTTTCATTTGAGAGTTTTAGAAAACTTACAAATCCATCATGAAGATCCACGTATACAATATGCTCTAGACTATTATCACAAAGAGGCTGTGATGAAAGAGATGAAACAAATCCATTTTTATCGTAAACAACTATGAATGAATATATTTCTTTAAGGACTATATATGAAGATTGTCTCTATCTTATGTAGAATATTGTGCACACGCATCGTTTCGAGAGAAAAGGTTCATCCGAATAAATAGAGCTTTTGTAATTTTCATTTTCTCTTGTAATCCTATGACCGATGAAGAACTTCGTGCTTTGTCCATTGAAGATATTTACCAGAATAGCATCGTTTTGTTTCAAGGTCTTGAATATTCCTATGTTCATTCCTTTGATGACTATATGACGAGACAAGCTCGGTATAAAAAAGATTATTCTTCAATATATCTTTATGTAAGTGAATTATGGCGCAGAAAGATTTTTCCGTCAAAGTCCTTTATGGAAAGGTTTGTCTTGTATGAACAGTTGTTTATATGTCCATGTGGTGCTCCTATACAAAAAGAATTCCTTCCTTTGAAACCGTCTAGATTATGTAAGACGTGCGTCGAAGGATGTGTGAAAACATTTAATTCTTCCGGATTTGTCCTTCAATACAAAGAGCAACAATATTATTCAACTACTCCTGAATTGATTAAACAGCAACAGATTAGCTATTATAATGAGCTTACTAGAGAAATAAAACAGGTATCTCTCTATCTGCTTCAAGAAGATATCTTTTTGAAGCAGACCACTCGTATGAGACAAACAATATTTAATAGTCCCGACCTTACCAAAGAACTAAACGATATGCTGGAGTTATTATTAGAAACCGTATCCATGTCATTTTTGAAGGAAAACCTGTCCGCGACCCATTATCGTTGGATAAAGATGGAAATGTCAGAATTGTTAGTAAAAGAGCAGTTAGAGTTGTACAAGGCATTAAAAATGTATATAAAGGAAAAAGAATAACTAAAGTATGTACCAAGTGAAGTGGTTCAACAAGCGAAAGGGCTACGGCTTTGTGTCGGGAGATCTGTTCGTG
>Ga0209550_10004065_pt1 | contig 13882 bp, 10 predicted proteins | sample LauGreSuBDMM15SN_2_FD_187567 | JGI IMG/M metagenome (GOLD analysis project Ga0209550, IMG submission 187567) | Freshwater lake microbial communities from Lake Michigan, USA - Su13.BD.MM15.SN (SPAdes) (version 5) | ecosystem: Environmental > Aquatic > Freshwater > Lake | place: Lake Michigan...
TTGCGTTGAAACTGACATCCGAACCAACTGATAATTTCGAGTTGAAACTGACATCAGAACCAACTGATAATTTCGAGTTGAAACTGACATCATCTTTCACGAATAATTTTGCGTTAAAACTGACATCGGAACCAACCGATAATTTCGAGTTAAAACTGACATCACTTTTCACGAATAATTTTGCGTTGAAACTAACATCCGAACCAACCGATAATTTCGAGTTAAAACTAACATCAGAACCAACAAATAATCTCGAGTTGAAACTCACATCAGAACCAACTGATAATTTCGAGTTGAAACTGACATCACTGGTCACCTCTAACTTGCCGTTTATTTTCATACCCGTGCTGGCAATTTCGGTTACCACTGTCCCCCCACTAATTTCATTCGTATTCGTCACTTTATCACAGCCATACATAAAAACATGTTTCAAAGTACTATTCGCGACATTATATACTTGAGCCGTCTTCCGCGTGGTAATTCCATTCCAGGTGCCGCCTTCTGTATTCGAACCATACAAGACAATTTGCGCGATACCGGAATTATCATTGCACGTGTAAGACTTTGCCAAAAGAGTTCCTTCCATAGAATAATCGTTTGATTGTACCCGATTGGAAGATACATTTGTCGTTATATTATTCAAGAACCGAAAAGTGGCCATAGACCGATCGTATCCCATAAACCCATAAGAAGTATCCGTCAGTTTAAACATGAGTCCTCGATCATACAAATCTCCAGGCAACCAACCAGAGCTCAAATCAGCACTTCCTTCTCCTAACACGATGACCGGATCTTTGATCGTCTGGACCGTCGATTGTATCGTCGTCGTTGTTCCTTGTATAGTCAAGTTCCCTTGTATCGTCGTATTTCCTCCAACAAATAAACTTTCCGAAAAGGAAACATTTCCACCGGCCACGGATAATTTATAATCGACAGAAGGCTGCATACCCAATCCAATATTATCTCGGACGTACAATTTGCCATTGAATGAAATATCTCCAGAAACATCCAACACGGTCTTTGGGTCGTTTCGTCCAATACCTAATCTCCCGCCATTGGGCAGAATAAGTATATCTCCTCCGCCACTACCATTATATCCAGTGTCAAGAACTAATTTCGATGCGGGTCTAATTAAAATATTGTCTCCTCCGGAAATATTTTGGCCATCGGCAGAAGTAGTGATGGCGAGACAAGAGTTATTCGTACTCCCTGAAAAATCCGGACCGTACTGTAAAAAGGGTTTGGTAGTAGTTGAATCGTAGTATTGTATCGTTGCTTTATCTGCACTTCTTATTTTGCTCTGAAATTCTATTTTGGAATCCGCGTCGTCCGTCTTTTTATGCAATATAATGGAGTTATTGGAGGTTATCGGGCCATTCAAGGTGGTTTCCCCGGAAACAGTCATATTGATGAAAGTGACGTCCCCAGTGACTTCCATCTGTGCTTGCGATTTCAACGCACCTTTAATAATGAAATCCCCCTTGAGATACAAGCTATTTTCAAAATGAACATCACCACTGACGTCAAGTATTGGTTGAAGTCCAGGAGCCATACTATATGATTCGCCGTCATCTGACGGTTTTCCGATGGAAACTTTTTTATTGGATCCTCCATTCGGGAAAATCATAATCTGTCCTCCGTCTTCTCCATTATTATTACCCGTAAATACTCCGGTATCTATTACCAGATGTGCAGCAGGTCGAATGATCATGTTATCTTTTGCATCGTTCCCTTGTCCGTTATTTGCTGTACTGATCAATAAACATGAACTTTTTCCGGTAGTATTGTTGGTGGAGTCATAAAAATTCCCACCATACCTCAAACTCTTTAGTACATCAGATGAACCCGAAATATCATCGAAATATTCCAGCCGTGCAAAATCACCGGAACCAGCGACCCCACTGTTAAAGGTAATACGCGACGACTTATAATCCCCGCCTTGATTCGCCCGGTTTCCAATCACAATATCTCCATCCACATATACGTTGTCGTGAAACGATACGTCATCCTCGACATCCAATGTATGGTAAAAATGCGCATGCTTCCCGACAGCCAAACGACTATTAAACGAAACATCCCCACTGACGTCAAGAACCGCATTCGGATTTATCTTGCCGACACCGAGTTTCCCACCATTCGGCAAAACCAAAATATCGCCGGCATTCGCAGGACGAGAAGACGCGGATGGAACGTCACCTATAATATAAGCACCTGTATCTAATACCATATTTGCTGCTGCACGAATAATCATATTATCGTTATTGGATCCGTCACCTGATTTCATTGTATTGATCAATAGACAAGAAGAAGACCCATCCAACAAACTACTACCAAAAAAATCACTTCCATATCGTAAAAAACTAATATCGCGAGAATTATCGAAATATTCCAACCGTGCGAAATCACCGGAACCAGCGACCCCGCTATTAAAGGTAATACGAGACGATTTATAATCCCCGCCTTGATTCGCCCGGTTTCCAATCACAATATCTCCATCCACATATACGTTGTCGTGAAACGATACGTCATCCTCGACTTCTAATGTATGATAAAAATGTACTTGCTTCCCGACAGCCAAACGACTATTAAACGAAACGTCCCCGGCTACAAATTCCTTCCCGAATATATCGACATTTTTATTCACACTCAAATCGAAAATATTCAACATTCGAGCCGACACGTCTATGGTGGTATTATCGCAATGACTCGACCGAATATAAAAATTATCACTTACGTCGCTTAATGCATTTGGAATATTATGCTGGTTCAATACCAACAAGGAATTAAATTGCGGGGTGTACGTCTGAGTATTTGAAAAATCAATCGCCACGACGTTCTGGTGACCGATACTACGGAAACTCAACTTATCTATGTGTTCATTACTCACTTTCATAAACCCTTCATGACTCACGCAAAAGTGTGCAGTACCACTGTCCGCCTCGGCCGTTCGATTATTGGAAATGTAATAACCAGACCCTTTAAACGCATTATCACATTGCTCAAAATCCAAGAAATTCACATGCATGGTAGGTTGCAATGTTCCTTTCAAGACTCTCGACTGGCCAGTTTTCACGTCAAAATTATCATTAATAATATTGGTACTCCCATCTACTACTAAATTTCCCTTGATCCAAATAGTACCATTGAGTGAAACGGTATTACTAATGTCGTATAAAGCAGTGTTTAGATTAGGCGGGGCAACGTTGTTTTTGGAAAGAAAAGGTTCAGAACTACTGATATCGTCTAAAAAAATCCCCGCCCCTCCTTTTTGAATATGTAGATTATCCGAATTGATTTTGTTATGAAAACTGGTATTGACATGAACATTCCCGCACATATCAATCAGCGTATCTTTCGCATATCGCCCAATGTGAATGGTTTCTACCGTGTTTTCAAAGATATTTATTGATTGGCGAGTGGTTTCAATATGCCCATCGATGGAGATCAATGGCGGAGAAAGCTCCGGAAACCATAGATCAGGTAGATAAGCATGTACCAATCGACTTCCCGCACGGTTTTCCAATTCATAAGTGAAAATGAAATTACACGAATAATCGGTACTATGGACATGTGTTAAATGACGAGTACTTTTGACAATCAAGTCTGCATTTCCCATACCTCTCACCATTTCTGCCGTGACTTGATACCAATTCGATTTTATCCGGATATCTTCTCTTGCATAATACAGGACGCCCCCATTTCCGACGACAAGTGCATGTGACAAATCGCGAACAATTGCGTGATTGAACACAAGACTATTATTGTCGAAAGAAATGTCCGTAAAACTTACATCAGCAGCAAGCCCAGAAATGGTTTTCACGGAAATGATGTTGTTGCCACAAGCGAAAACGTAGTCACCGACTTCAGAAGAAGTAACAAACAAGTAGGGAATTCCACGATTGTAATGTTGGTTCGATTCATAAGTAAATGTACTCGGTGAATTCGTATAGGTGTACTTGTCAATACATCCACTAGTATCCGCCGTATATATGGTCGAGTTACCATATAAATCCGTGTATCCATCTATGGACGTGATTTGACGGTTCGCATTTCTAGCACCTAACGAATTATTTTCAACAGAAGAGGAGGAAAAAGAATACACCTTAATCTCGTTCGAAGAAATATCCGTTTCGCCCAGTAAAAAATTCGAAAAATCCGTAGCATATGGTTTCAACGTGGTTGCGCTTTGGTTACTGGCAAAAAAATCCGTCGATACATCTTTAGTCCATTGCGCACCTTGGGTATTCGTCCGGAAAATATGTAACACGTTGGCTCCTTTCGACGCAATCACGGCATTGCTCATATCAAATGCATATACACCCAGGGTCGTTTCCTGCGTTTGTCCGGAAGAACCAATTCCGAATGAGAGATCCATCATTGATTCCCAGGTAATTCCAGAGTCTAATGTACGATAGATGGTGTTATACGAAATATGGTCACGAATAACCTTTTCTTTACCGACCGCCAGCCCAAATAACGGATTTTTCTTCGAAAAGGAGACGGACTGTATGGTGAAATTCGTTCGGAGAGCTTCTCTTATTTCCTGGTGATGGATTTTCAAAGGGCCGTTTATATCTAAAACATAATCTTCGGTTACGGGCATATAGGTGTTCATACCTGTCGTGATTCGATTTTTAATAAGATTATTATTACTTGTTGTCACTTGAATTTGAGAAGGAAGAAAAGTACCACTCGGATCTTGCCATCCCATCAATCCCATTTGTCGTGTAGGATCTTTGGGATAATTCCCGCCTCCGAAATACCAACCTTTATCCTGGTCATTGGAAAAAAAAGCCATGGCGATACCGGAAACATCGAGCGAATGAACATGTAAAGGAACACTCGAAGACGAAGAAACGTCATCATAGATGGAATCCAAAAAGGGTTTTTCATTGAGCGGATTTGATGCAACGACGAGAGATGCCGTACTGGGTTTTACTATAGAGGTGATGGCGACCTGTTCAGGGAAACGAATTTGTTCTGTCGTCGGTTCGAAAACAATCGCGGAGCTTACATCATCTACACCATCTGAATGATGATGATGCGTAAAAACGATTTGGGTATTGGAATTATCCACTTCTAATGCGATCCGATGGTGATTTCTGTTTCGTGCCAGAATATTCGACGTTTTGTCCGCCGAACTATACACGTGTAATATATTCTGACTCGAGCCGCAAATATCAAACACTGCATTTGGATTTTCAATGTTCAATCCCACCCCGTTCTGATCGGAAATGAAAAAATTCCGATACGAATCTTCCCTTTCTCCATCTATTCGTTCCCATTCCTTCCCCATGACTAATTTCTGTCTCAAATATATGTTTTGTTCCACATATTCGTTCGAACTGATCTTCACGTTTTTATTAAATGACGCATCGTCAAATACATATAATTCACCGCTTATTGTAAAGGTGCCTTTATAAGGAGTTCTCATCGCAAATTCGTCCGTGGTAATAGAATTCACCGTAATATTATTCATGGCATCGAATTGCTTTATTCCTCCTGATTTTTTCCAGGTTTGGGACATTTATATATAAACCACTTTTTATTTCATTGCTAAAACGAGTTTTTTTCTTAATGGATCGTTGTCCTTTTCCTTTTTCTCGATTTGCTCCCCGCGTTTCTTTTCCCGTGTCTTCCTCTTCCTCTTCTTTTTTTGCTTTTTTCAAGAAGTGATGATGGATAAGGCGTTTTTCTAAATACTTTATGAGACGGTTCATTGTCATAAACGAATTTCTTCCCTTCGATGACCCCTTCCATCGTCACATGTCCATTTTGATTCATTCCTTTGATCCGCGATTCTTTCCCGTCAATGCGTTGATGTTTTTCGAATGAACTGACGAAAAAATTAGTCATTGTGTGTTATTATTTACTGCGATTATTTATTTTTGCGGGTCCTTTTCTAATTCCTCCGGGTCCTTTTCCTTTTCCGGGTCCTTTTCCTTTTCCGAGTCCTTTGCTTTTTCCCGCGAGTCGTACGATGTTTCTTCGCACATTTTTTAATAAACGCAAGTATTTTCGGTTTTACAAGAGAACCAATCAATTGCTTGACAATCTCCTGGTAAAAGGAACGGAATTCTTTTATTCGTGTATTCATCATGTTTACACTAAACCACTGTATCTCGATTTTCTCGAATAGTTTTGTTTTGCTGAGCATTTTCTTGTTCATCCGTTCCCATAGAAAAGCATGATTCCAATTGTAATATTTCGGCAAATTCGGGTCGTATTTCAAATAAAACACGCGAATATGATAATCGTTAAAGGATAGTTGTAGTGACCCTCCATTTTTCCGCATATGCTCTTCCAATCTATTCCCATCGCCTAAAAATCCGGTCAGTTCTTCTCCTCCTTCTCGTAATGCCGTTTGATGTATATTTTCTCCTTTCTCTACTCCACCGCCAAAGTCTGAAAACCCTTTCGCACTGTCTTCGAACTCGTTTTCTAAACCGAATAAAAAATATAATTTCCCTTTATGAATGGTCACTGGCAATACACTTGATGCCGTCATTATTGTATATATTATACCGTCCTCTTTTTTTTTACTCTCGCTCTCTTCTCTATAGTAGAAAATGGATATAAACGGGAATTCATAGATAGTATAAAACCGTAAAACCACGCAATGAATTCATCAACCGGATATTTGGAAATTATCCTTGGCCCGATGTTCTCTGGCAAAACATCGAAACTGATTGAAATATATAAACAATACACATTTTGCGACATACCAGTATTGGCAATCAACCATTCCGACGATACCAGGTATTCAAACGCCTCTATACAAATGACCTCGCACGATGATCTTTTTATCCATTGCATCCAAAGCGACACTATTCGGCATATTATCGATACGTACGTCATTTCGCAAAAAACGAATCCAATCGTCGTGTTGATTAACGAAGGGCAGTTTTTCCCAGATTTGCAAATAGGCGTCTCTGAACTGGTCAATACATATCACGCACATGTCTATGTGGCAGGATTAGACGGGGATTTCAGGAGAGAAAAATTCGGGCAAATGTTAGATCTCATTCCGATGTGCGACAAGGTATATAAATTACACTCGTTATGTGTTCTCTGCAAAAACGGGACAAAGGCCATTTTTTCCCATAGAACGATGACGACGGCATGTACTAATACTACCGAACAAAAAATAGTCGGAGCAGGAGATGTTTATCAACCATTATGTCGAGACTGTTTTGAATCACGATAATTTATTGGATAACATCAAAATAGCGGCAAGAATCATGAGTATCGCTATCGCAGACTGAGTATCTAATGTTTGTTTATAAAAAAAAACACTCATACATACAATGATTGCAATCGACGATGCTTTGACGATTGGATACACAATGGCAACATCTTGTGATGAAAACAAAAAAGAAAAGGATAAGACTAACAGTGTATAGGACAAAAAAGACAAACCAACCCATATTAGTTTTAGTGTATCTGCGTATTGTTTTATAAAAGTAATGCTCATGACGGTGGAAAAAATAGCAAGGAAAGCCCAAATGAAAGTATGTTTCTTCATATAGTTAAAATACCCGGATATTTTTCTCAAGGACCAGATATACAGAATCTACATGAATACGGTTTTTACGTCATTTGGATTGTACGCATACTTTTCGAAATCAAGTTCTTTTTCTTTCTCTTTCTTTTCTTCGAGTTTGTCCTCTTCCTCCTCCTCTTCTTCGTATTCAATAAGCGGTATTTTTTTATAGAACTCCTTCACTGCAGGATGGACTTTTATTTTATCGGGTCGAAATCCGCTCAAATATAAACCTTCCAGATTTTCAACTCGACTCAATGCGACATAGGATTGACCGTATTCAAAAATAGTGTTTCCAATATCAATCTCTGCCATAGGCAATGTCGCGCCCTGTATTTTATGAATAGTGATTGCCCATGCCAATCTCAGTGGAATTTGACCAATGGCTAATGTCGGGTATTCTTCCGACTGCCAATATTTCAAAGGCATTTGTCGAGTAACTCCATTTGAAAACAAGACGATTGGAGTAGGAGGAGAACCTGGAGAACCAATACCGACTACAAAATCCGTAATCACTCCGATCGACCCGTTACATATCCCGGCATCCATATCCAGATTGACTGTGCACATCACATTTGCACCTTTTTTCAAACATAAAATACGTTCGCAAGGACAATTGTTTATCAGATATTCCAATTCCGCCTCGACCTTATGGATAGTCAGTTCTCGACGACATTTCATCAACGTTTCTTGACCAATCATTTTGAACGAATCCGAGTACGTAGAACAGTCTTTTTTCTTTACAAAGTGATATTCAATACAAGGTTCGTCTATCGCCTGAAACATTTGTTGGTTGATCTCTTCCACTTTTCTATTTATCGCAAATAACTTGGTAGGGACACACCCGTTGTGTTTCGCTTTATCGAAAGGACGGTGGAGACAAGTATTCAGTACGGCGATATTTTCCGCACTTATCGCGTTGCCCACTCGAATACCGTTTAAGATTTCCTTATATACCGGATCTTTTTGTCTGAACACTGTTTTCAACTCGACATGATGATCCCATGCAAAAGTAGATTCCCAATCGACGGATTCAAAACAGAATTCGCCGGACCCTGGTTCTGTTCCCGATACGGGAGGTAACTGATAGAAATCGCCGGTAAAGATCAATTGCAGACCACCGAAAGGACGCGGATCGCAGCGGATTTTCTTTCCGATGAAATTCAAAATATCAAAAATACGTTTCGACATCATACTCACTTCATCGACCACCAGTACTTGCGTCGTTTTCCACTTGGTCACCAGTTTTTTATTGACTTTCACGGAATTATAAATGTCTTCCATGGTCCCTTTTGCTAATCGTATTCCACTCCAGGAATGTAAAGTAACTGCATTACAGCCTAATATAATGGCGGCACAACCAGTCATGGCACAAATCTGGATTTTCTTTTTAGTAGCCATGATTTGTTTTATCAAACACGTTTTGCCGGTTCCCGCCGGACCAGTGATTAATATATTATGACCTTCCTCAAAGAGTTGTAAAGAGTATTCTTGCTCCAAAGATAACTGTGATCGGTTCATCGCGTTCACGTTTATTGTTTACGTGTGTAAAGGATAAATATTCAATTTTATACATATTCTATTTCCAAGGCAAAAGAGAAATCCATTTGATTCAAATCGACCGGATTCCCGCATTCATCGAGTAATTCAATATGGAGACGCTGGATATCTGTTCTACTCGAATATGTTCGGCGGTTCGACAATAATGTCCCATTTGCAACATTTCCACATATAACCGATCCGAAGACATGGGTATTTGGGTCAATCGCAAGTCTTGCGATGGCGTGTTGATTCGTATAGGAAATCGCAGTAGGTGTAATAAAGGAATGATTCGCCTGGGCATATTCGTCAATATTCAGATACAAATAACGGAGAGGATGGAGATTGACAAACGTTTCAGATACGATGTATCCATCTTCAAGAATACTGTAGGAAGGTTCTCTGAATCCCAATAGCCATCCCAATTTCGATTTGAAATTCAGTTTATCTTTATTCCCGAATTCATCCACGTCGAAATGAAATGTATATTTGGGATTCTTTTTACTGGGAATAACAGCAGATAGTTTGGAATCTAGATTATTGTAAAACTGGATTTTATGCGTTTTTTCATCCGCGGTAACGGCAATATCCGACACCCCGTTTGTACCGCTGCCTAATTGAATTTGAATTTCGGCGGCCAATGAGGACAGAGTATAATTCCCGTCTTCAATAATAATCGGAATTTTAGTCCCGAGATCGTTTTCAATGGTAAAATACGTGTTTTTGCGTTGTAGGGAAAAGTTATGAATACTCGCCGGAATTTCAATATTCATCACCTTCATGCTTTGCACATTATTAATGGTTTGAGGCAGACTACATTTGAATTCCGCGTATTTTTCGGATTGATACTCTTCTTGGAATCGCGTGTCGATATTCAAATATTTCTTTTTGGTTTCTTTATAGACATTCGTCATGACCATATGTCCTCCCTGCTCCTTCACTACGGGATCCATAAAAGTCCGTTTATCTTTATCGAAATACTTGCTCATCTATTATATCTTAATAGAAGACATCTTATTTTCCGCAACTGTTACACGATGTCCCTTTGACCAGCTCAAACATATTTCCTCTAAACGTAGATGTTCTCGCATATATAGTAGGGCCCGCAGGTAATAATACTCTTTTCACTGGTGGCGTCGGATAAGGTTTGTTTCTAAATATAGCAAACATAAAATTGAATGAAATGAATATATAGTATACTATAAAAAAAAGAACCATGAGTCTTTCCAATAATTGTTCGTGGTGTAATCGGAACTTTACCCATAAGACGGAATTAACAAAACATCACATTTATTGCACGTATTTACAAAGCAAAAAGAATGTCCCGGTAGAATGGGATGCATGGGAAACCCCGTTGAGCGATTCTCAGCGTGATTCCATGTTGCGTCATTTACTGGTTCAGAATCATAAAATGATGGAAAAAATAAATACCATGCAAACGAAGATCCAGTCTCTTAGTCAATCCCAAAAGATCAATATCCTCCACTTTTTGAACTCTATGGAAATGAAACCAAGCATGACCATTCAGCAATGGGTAAAGTCTCTACCGGTGACTCAATCACATTTGGATATTGTGTTTCAAAAAACCATCAAAGATTCTATTGTACAGGTGTTTCTCGATGCATTATTGCATCATGCGGCGGGGATGATCCCGATCAAAGGGTTTATTCAAAAACCGAAACAGATGTATGTTTATAGTAGTTGTAACGGCAGTAGTACCAAAAAATGGGAGGTGTTGGAGTTATCTCTTTTGAAAACGCTTTGTTCATCGATCGGATCTCGGCTTTCTGAATTATTTATTCAATGGCATAAAGACGAATCGCAAGAAAAACAGTTTCTGCTCATGAAAAAGTTCATGGACGAATCTTATAAGAAAAACACGCACTTGAGCGAAATGATTGAATTAATCCACGCACAGATAAAAACAAATGTACAACAGATTCAATTTGACTAATGTTCCTTCGCTTTCGCTTGTTCCTTCAAACGTGCCAAGTCTTTCCCATAAGCTTGCCAGGCTTCATATTCTTCGAGCGGAGTCATAGTCGTTCTTCTACTACTACTACTACCACTTATGCCCTCTTCTCTAAAGGGTGAGCTCCTCGAATGATTAATTTCAGTAAAAAGTCTGCTCGCGAATTTGCTATTGTTCTTGATCATCGTGGAGTATAATAAATAACATGGTTTTTCCATTCTGTTTTCAATTTTCTTTTGCAATAAGTAAGAAAGAAAATTGAAATAAACATTTCCCAATTCAGTTTATAACAAAAGCCACTAAAAGATGTCTTCTTCTCCAACTCCTCCTCCTCCTCCTCAATATCTCGCAATCAAGAACGCACATCCTCGTGATGCCGCCATTGTATTTGACGAAGGCCCGCATATTTATACGGTCCATGGCGAATCTGGATACACGTCCGTCACCACCTGGATTCATTCCCATTTTTCAAAATTCGATGCGGATAAAATCATCGATTCGATGTTTCGAGGAAAGAAAATGCAAGATCCCGAATATAAATATTACGGCATGACGCGCGAACAAATCAAAGAATTATGGGGCTCTAATGACGCCGCGAAAAAAGGAACAGCGATGCACTATGACATTGAATGTTATTACAACGGATTAGAAGTAAAAAACGACAGCGAAGAGTATCAGTTCTTTCTCCAATTCGCTGAAGACTATAAACATTTGAAACCGTACAGAACCGAGTGGATCATCTTCTACGAAGAACTGAAATTAGCGGGTTCAATCGATATGGTGTTCAAAGACGAAAACGACGATCTATGGATTTACGACTGGAAAAGAACAAAAGAATTATCACCGGACGCATTTGGGAATAAAACCTCCATCACGTCATGTATCTCTCACATGCCAGATTGCAATTTCTGGCATTATTCTTTGCAATTGAATATTTATCGCGGAATGTTGGAACATAAATACGGAGTAAAAATCAAGGGGATGTGTTTGGTGAGGTTACATCCGGAAAATGTATATAAAACCTACGAACGGATTGTCGTGCCATTCCTTCATGAAGATGTCGAAAATCTGTTTGCCCTACGGATGTCCAACAACAAACAGATAGATTAGGAAGAAAATGAATATGAATGTTTCCTTGTAACACATATCAAATAAAACAATGTTTGAGGAGTCGGTTCTCTTTCTGTCGTCTATTTTCTTTGTACTGTATTTAAAAAAAGACAAACGATCACCACCACCAAATGAAAAGAAAAACGACCCAGACGCGGATTATCGTAAAGAAAAAGATTTGTTCGATACATTGTTTTTAAAAGACGAAGAAGGAACGAATATAAATATACAACCAGATTTCAAAGACTTGTCCGACGCTGAAAATAAATGGAAGTCGAGAATACTCTTTCACAATACCGTACAAGGAAATGTCATTATGTATTATGACGTGTATAAAATGGCGTTTGCGTACTATTCCGATATGCAGATATCATACAAGTGGCTGAATTATTGTGCGATGAAATATGTGCGTCTTTTTTACTGCCGAGATTTCTTTATGGATGATTCTTTCTTGCCGACGAATGTTCAAAACCCCTTCAACGAGAAAAAAAGCAAGGAAGAAAAAGACGACTTGCAGAAAAAGGAAGACAAGAAGAAAAGGATGGAAATAGATTTCCAATCAGACGTTTTCCTGAAACGGAGAGAGACGCCGAAAAATAAGAAAACACCAGAAAAACAAAACCAAAACCAAAACCAAAAACCCGACCCGATAATACCTGCGGAAAGATGGGTGAATAATTTCCGATACATGGGCAAAATCGTCAATTTCTCGTTTCTCCAAATCCCGGCAAAAGAAGAAAGAAAAATAACCAAGAATTACCAGTACATTGAGTTTAAAAGGAAGAGGAAGGAAGAAGAACAATCAAGAACTTCTGTTTTTGATCCAATTTAAGTACCCAGTCGTTTTTTCCAAGGTAAAAAGCGTGCCTAAATAAGACCTGGCGATTTCATATGCTTGCTTTTCTTTCGGAGATAGGCTTTCCAAGTATTGTTCTTGTACAGATTTCATTTTCATAATAATAGTATATACTGTTTATTATTATGATATTTGTTTAAAGTTTTCAATTTTATCTATCGATAGTACGTCAAATGAGAAATCGCAGAATTTCCGAAAATAGCATTCGATGGGAGCAGTGCCAATTGCTGGGTTAATATGTCAGTATTCGAAACGTCTTTCATGAAAAAAACGGGGTCGTCGCCATTTGCCCATCTAATAGTTTGAGCCGCTCCATTAATATTTAATGTTGTTGGAATGTAACCAGTTGATCCTTGTGTGACAAAGACGTTGGTGGTTAGCATATAGTTTACATCTGTAGGCACATTTGTAAAGCTAAATGTCATTGCTCCAGTTGGTGCAGTTGCTATGTAGTAAACGTTATCTGCTGTCCAGTCAAAGGTTCCAACGTTAGACGATAGGGTAACATTTCCTACCTCTTCACGGAACTCAGCAATGCTTGTTGCTCCCGTGATATTTACCCCGCTGTTAAAGTTAGCAGTTCCGCTAAATGTTGCTGTGCTAGTAACCCCAAGTGTTCCTCCTATTGCAGTATTACCTGTTGCTGCTGCTACAGTAAATTTATCTGTATTAACAGCTATATCCCCAGATACTGCTAAACCTGCTGCCGTAATAGTTCCGCTTGTTTTTACACTAGTTATACTAGTATTGCCAAGTGTTACAGTGTTTGATCCATTACCTGTTGCATTATAACCAATTACTATTTCATTACTAGAATTATTCGCTAAGGGCCTTGCTAAAGCACCAACTAATACGGAATTAT
>Ga0209550_10004067_pt1 | contig 13876 bp, 6 predicted proteins | sample LauGreSuBDMM15SN_2_FD_187567 | JGI IMG/M metagenome (GOLD analysis project Ga0209550, IMG submission 187567) | Freshwater lake microbial communities from Lake Michigan, USA - Su13.BD.MM15.SN (SPAdes) (version 5) | ecosystem: Environmental > Aquatic > Freshwater > Lake | place: Lake Michigan, USA...
AGATCGCCCTCGAGGCCGATCAGGCGGGCCGGCCGTGAGTGCGTGGCGAAATACCTGACGGAGGTAACGGTCTCTGTAGATTGTATACGTCTGTACCAGGTACATGTACGGGTTACTGCATTGGGGAGGGGCGTTGCGCGGGTCCGGGTCGCGCGGGTGCGATTCTTAACGGGTCGCTGGACGCGTGATAGCGTTCACCAATCCACACAACACGGTATTATTACGATGGTTACGGTGGTTCTCCGGCGTGCCCGCGCGGGCGAGGCGGGGTGCCGTGGCGCCGCGGCCGGCGCGGCGGCGGGCGCGCGCGTGCCCCGCCCCGGCTATGCCGCGCCGGTGGGCGGGGGAAAACGAGTATAACGTAGAAAAGGCAAAAAAGGAGGCGATTGAGCTTTGAGGCGTGGAAGGGCTACGTTCTTGATGTCCCGCCCACACGCGCGGGCGTCTCAAAACAACCGAAGCACCTTAGCCACGCCAGGACGGTTGCTCAAATGGCTAGAAAGTCCTTCTCCCATGCCCCTGCCCCCGGTCGACGCGGCCGTCGCGTCACTCCGCACCGCGGCGGCGAAGCATGTCGGGATGACCAGGAATTCGACGCGCCGGTTGTGCTGTCGGCCGTCCTCGGTGCCATTGTCGTCGATCGGGAAGGCGGCGCCGAAGCCATGGGGCACGAGCCGCGCCTGGTCGACGCCTAAGCCTTCGAGCTGGCGGCACACGGCGTTTGCGCGGGCGAGGGAGATCCTCACATTCTCTGCTGCGCTTCCATGGTCGTCGCTGTGACCCTCAACGCTCAGGCGAACCTCCTTGTGCTCATCGAGCTGCATCAACGCCGCGACCGCACGCACCATCTCCCGCACCGCCTCGCTCTCCAGCGGCGCCAGCTCCCCCGGCCCGAACTCGCACGGCGTGCGCGTGCGCACCTCGGCCAGGGCATGCAGCGTGACGCGGCGGAGCGACTTGAGCCCAAGGCGTCTCTTCTCTCCCGGCCCGATCGGGGCCCTGGCGCCGTATCCCTTGGCGCGAAGCTGGAGGGGGAGTACGCCGAGTGCGATGAGCAAGCCGCCGACGTTCATGGCACGCTGCGAGGCGAGTCGCGCGTCCTCATCGGGCTGCACGTGCCCCGCAATGTGGAGGCGCAGCGTGACCGAGGAGCGCAGCTCGCTGGCAATCTTGGCGAGGCTATTGGATGCATCGGCCGGCAGTGACGCCGAGACCGTCGCAAACTCGATCGCCACGGCGCTCAGATCTTCCTTGATATGATGCTCGTGCAGCCACGCGGCGGGCGGGCGTGCAGTTCGCGAGGCCAGATCGCGCTCGATCTCCGCCTGGGCCGCCCGGCGCGCGGCCTCGTCGCGCTCGGCTTGCCCTTCGCGCCACTTAGCGTCTCGCTCGCGACGGCGCTCGACGGCCTCGATGGCACTCGAAAGCAACCGCTCCGCCTCCTCGAGAGACTTCCGCAACCCATCGAGCGCCGTCGCGGCCATCGAGGCCGCCACCTTGGCGTCCAGCCGCGCGTCATTCGCCGCAGCGACTGCAGCCTGCGCGGCGGTGACGACTTCTTCGCGTCGGTGCTTTTCCTCCACACAAGACTGCAAGTACGCTTGCGTCGCCGCCCGCTCACCCGACACGCCCGCGAGCCGCTGGATCGCAGCCTCAAGCACCGCTTGGGCACGCGCCCTTTCAAGCGCTAGAGCCAGCGCCGCGGCGGCCACGTTGGCGCAGTGCCGGAAGATGGCCCCACACGGCCGCGACGCGTACTCCACAGCTTCGATCGTGAGGCTCGAGAGGCCCAAGGCCGCTGGTTGCTTCTCGCCTCTCGAGACCGCCGCCGCGTCTGACTCCGCCGCTGCCGCCGCTACTGCCGCCGCAAAGCGGCCCGTGCGACCGGCCGTCGAAGCGCCGCGTGCGCCGCCACTGCTCTTGGCACTCGACGGTGGTGCAGCCACCTGCTGCGCGTCGCTCATGCCAGTATTCTCCTTGGCCGCCGCCGCCGCCGGAGCAGCTGCACGCATGCCGCCGCCACCACCGTCGCCGCCGCCGCCGCGTGTGGAGCTCGCGGCCTTTGCGATGGCGCGCCAGCCTCCTCTGTCGTGCGGCACAGCTTTGGTACCCACAGCCTCCTGCAGCGAGGGCCAGCGCTCGCCGATCTCGGTGAGCAGGTGCGGGCGCGCGGAGAGGGCCGCCGGCTTGAGCGTGAGCATCTGCCGTATGAAATCGTCGCGCGCGAGCATTCGCTGCAGCTCTGCCCACTGCACGTCGCCCGTGCCCGACGGCGGCAGGCTCTCGGTACCGTCGGCCACCGCCAGCATGGCCTGCACGAGCTCGAGGGCGCGGCGCACAACATGAGGGGGCTTGCTGAACTTGCGCACCTCGTTCAGATCGCGGTCCGTGAGCGCGCCGAGCGCCTTCGCGTTGGCGCTACCGTCCCAGGCATTCTGCGCAGTCGGCTGCTCGTTGAGCTCCTGCAACCGGTGTCGCGCCTGGTCGACTTCTGCGGTGGCGGCATCAACCTTGGTCGCCATCCGCGCGTCCTCTTTGAAGGCGCTGGCCTGGGATTTGATGTATTCACTCACGGCATTTTCAGCCTCTGCCGCCTTGGTCTCCGCGCGGCTCAGGGCATCCGTGGCCGCTGCGACTCGCATCTTTGCCGTCGTGTCGACTGGCTCTGCAGCGGCCACCTCTTGCCTGAGGCGGACGACTTTGGCGTGCAATTCCTCCACGCGAGGCTCGCCGCGATAGACGCCGTTGGCCCAATCCATCGCGTCGCGCTACGGAGAGAGCCGATCGCCGCTGCGAAAGATGAAGTCGCTCTGTGGTATTGGCTGTGCCGCGACAGAGTTGGGAAGGATGTCGCTGAGCGTTCACCTGTCCTCGACGCGGACGGTTGAGTACGCTAGCGCTGCAAAGTGTGAACGGAAGCTCGGAAGGTGTTCTTTGAAAAATTGGACACGATCCCCGTGTTCGAAAGCTGCACGCGTGCATGCATTTTTCTTAGTTTTTTGGTGTCTCGGCCTCTAGAACTTCTGAGAACTCGCTCGCCTTGCCCGCCGCGCTTCTTCGTGTAATTCGTGCCTCTCACAACCAGTCAACCACAATCAGCACGCGCCTAGCACGCGCCATGCTGCCGGCACTCACAGTGCCAATCAAGGAGTGGTCGCTCGGTCTTGAGTCGGAGGCAGCTTACTGGCGGCTGATGACTGCAAGCGGTTGGGTGTTCAGAGCTAGGAATAACAACACGACCAAAGTGAAAACTAGCTTCAAGAAAAAGGTGTACGACTACAGCGCCGATTTGAATGCTCGGCTGGATCACATGAAGCCCTTTCTCTTCGAGCCAGAGCTACTCTCCACGGCGGACACGGGCCAAAAGATCTTCCGCGTGCTTGACGTCGGTTCAGGGCCGATCTCATGGATGGGTTGGCGCCTCTCTCGTCCTGATTTGTTCTTCGAATCAATCCCGGTCGACCCGCTGGGGCACCTATATCGGCGCATTCTCGACGAGCAACACCCTCCTGGCCTGCAGCCGACCGCGAACGGCGGTCCTTCACGCGCGGTGCCTGCACGGCCGCTTGCGCTGCGCGCAGAGGCTCTCACCTCGCTCTTTGCGCACAACTCGTTTGACATGGTTGCATCCAGGAACGCAATCGACCACTCACAAGACCCCTTGCGCTGCCTCTCCGAGATGGTCGCCACGGTGAAGCCAGGGCGGTTTGTTGTGCTGGAGCTATTTGAGCGGGAGGGTGCAATACAGAATTACAGGGATCTGCACAAGTGGAATTTTATGTGGACGCAGGCGCGTGGGCTCGAGCTCGGAGGGAAAGGAACGAGACTCGAGAGCGTGCAGCAGATACTGCGCAAGGAGGTTGCGTCGATCAACTGCAGCCGGGGGTATCGTGAGACGGTTGGCCTTGGGGCAACATCCGCGATGCACAAAGGGAGCATTCACAAAGAAACGAGCAGGGAACGCGAGATATCGTGTTTTCTGAAGAAACACGTCAAGTAACTGGGTGCAAAACAAATCGCGCTCGATGACCAGAGCAGGGACCACAGCTGGGGAGCACCAAGGGAGCACCAGCAGAGCAGCGCTGACGCGTGACGGCGGCGGAGGCCATCTTCGAAGAGCACGAGGGGGGCGCCTGCTGCTGCTCTCGCACGCGCGTGTGGTGCGCGCCACAGTGCGGCCTCGACGAGTCACGAGACGAGGCAGACGACGACGCGTTGGTTATAATGGATATATATGGTGAATGAGTGAGTTTTATCTGAACAAGCTACCCAATAGTAAAAGTAAGGAGAGGGACGGACTCCCGAGTGTGCGGTGAGGCGTGTCTGGGGGGGGCGAAAGAGCGGTGTGGTGCCGACGTGCTCATGCGACGTGATGTGTGGACTGTGTGTGGAGCTGCGTCCTGCCTGTCGTTGTATCGGATTAATGTATGAGGATTGAGGTCGCACTTCACTCTCTTTTTCGGAAATGTTTGAATGTAGCAATCATTCTATCAGACATTCAAGCTAATAAACGAAACAACACAAGTACCTAAACAAGCGAAACCGAATACCCCAAGCCTTTAGAGTATTCGAAACCTATTTTACGTATCCGCCTCGTTCACTAATTGGGAGCCCGGGATGCCGCATGCCGGTCGCGCTAGGCGCGCTTGCTTGCTTGCTTGCTTGCTTGCTTGTCGCGGAAAAGATGATTCAACCCCCTGTAGCCAACGGAGTAGGAAAGGGGGCGTGCATGCTTGCTCCCTCGACACATTCACCACGCCACGTGTCCGCAGCCCGCACTTGGAAGACTGACACGTGGCGCTGGAAATGGCGGTGTCGGCGCTCATCGTGACGCTGCTCGGTCTCGCTGCGGCCGAGGACACCCTAACGCCCAAGAACATCGACATCTCGCTGACCGCACGATGGCCCGAGACGCCGATCGCCGCCGAGGCCGCAGAGTTCCTTGCCGTGGAGGGCAGCCAGCTGTTCTGGACGTTCGCGGAGACGTATGTGCCGCCAGAGGGTGGCTCGGACGAGGCGCATCTCGCGGCCGTGGAGCTCGCGGCCGCCAAGCTACTCTCGCCGCTCGGTCTTAAGCTGCTGCGCGGCTACCTGGCAGCGCACATCTTCTCCGCGCGTGTCGAAATGTTCCGCCAGCTGCAGACGCGTGAAGAGCAGGAACACGGCATGGACTCCGCGGACGGATGGGTGCGCGCGTGCGGCCGCGTGCAGGCGCTGAGCGCCTCGGAGCCCGCACCCGCTTTGATCGACGCGGTGCTCGCCGGTGGCTGCTCCGTGCCCGAGTCGCTCGAGGAGCGCGAGACGGCCGAGGTGACGCCGCTCGCCGTGGACCACGTGTTCGGAAGCGTCGGCGGCGGCACGGCGCCCATGGTCGTGCTCTACGCGCCACTCGGCTCGGCCGCGTTTCGCGCCGCTCACGCGACGCTCACGCAGCGCGCGCGCGAAGGCGCCATCGTCTACGTCTACCGGCCTCAGGTGCGCGCCGCGCCGGGCGCTCGCTCGCAGTCGCTTCAGGGCTACGGCGTGCAGCTCGCGATCAAGAATATGGAGTACAAGGTGCTGGACGACAAGGCCGTGCAGGACCTGGGCGGCATCGAAGGCGACGATGACGAGGCGGCCGAGGGCGAGGCGGAGGACGAGGCGGACGTGGGGGGCTTCTTCTTCGGCACGCTCGCGTCGCGTCGTCCCGAGCTGGCGGAGCAGCTGCAAGCGCTCCAGGGCACATTGCTCGCGCAGGAGACCGAGGCGTCGACGAAGCTCAAGGCTTGGGCGATGCAGGACCTCGGGCTGCAAGCCGCCACGCGCGTCCTCGCCGCGTCCGATCCGCTCAAGGCGCTGCGTGACGTGTGCCAAAACTTCCCCTTCGCGTCTGGCAAGCTGTCGAAGCTCAAGGTGTCGCAGGAGCTGTCGGCTGGGGTGCGGGCCAGCCAGCAGACCTACTTCGGCCCCGGCTACAATGGCGCCTTTCTCAACGGCCTCGCGCTCCCGATCACGGACAATGACTTTTACGGCCTGATGAACACAATCCAGTCCGAGCTGCACACGATCGACGCTCTCTCGTCGCTCGAGCTGCCCGCGGCGACCATCTCGCGCCTCGTCTCGCTGCCGCCGCCGCAGGCGAGCCTGCGCATCAACCCGTCGCACGAGGCCGTGCTCTTCATCAACGATGTGGTCAAGGACAAGAAGTACCAGCAGTTCGATCCGCAGCTGCGCGCGATGACGCGCGTCAACATGTGGGGTCAAATGGCCTTCTGCAGGCAGAACGTCCTCACGATGATCTTCGTCGTAGACCCATCGAGCGAGCTTGGCTTGGCAGTGCTCGCCTATATGCTCGGCCTCTACGCCAACGGCGCGCCCATCCGCTTCGGACTCGTGCTCGCGCCGGCCGCCTCCGCGCGCGGCGCCGTCGTGGGCACCGACCCGAAGAGCGATGCGTACTTGCCTGCGGCCACCGACGGCGCGCCGCGCACGCGGCTGCGCGCGCTCGCGAGCACGTACGAGACCGCCGAGTGGGCAGCCGATCCGATCGCTACGGCGCTCGAGGCCGCTGCGGCCAGCGCGGGCGGGGCCGACGCTAAGGGCGGCAGCGGCGGTGGGACGGGCGGCGAAGGGAAAGCCGGCGGTGCGCTGGCGGCGGCCGAGGGCGGCGAGTCACCCGAGGGCGGCGGGGCGGTGGCGGCGGCCGAGGGCGGCGCGTCGCCCGATGCGCCGAGCGACGAGGCGCAGCGACTCGGGCTGCTCCTCACAAAGCTCTTCCTGTTCCTCAAGAAGAAGGCGGGCACCCAGGCCTCGCTCAAGTTCCTCAGCGCGGTCAATGAGAACCGCATGCAGATGATGATGGGCTTCTTCGGCGGCGGCGGCTATGATGAGCTCGAGGAGCACCACCTCGCCAAGGCGTTTGAGCAGGCGTACCCCCGCAAGCTCGGCGAGCAGCTCGACCGGCTCACGGTCTACCAAGGCATCGTACAGGGCACGATCACCGACTTTGACGAGCTCGCTGCGGGGGGGGCGCGCTTCCTGCGCGACAAGGGCCTCGGGGCCGCGCCCGCCATCCTGACCAATGGAGTGCTGACGCCCGTGACGCAGAACTACGAGCAGGAGGTGATGATGGCGCTCAATGCGGAGCACAGGTTCGTGAGCAGCCTGATCAGTAAGCGGGTGCTGACCGACGAGACGACCGACAAGGCCGCCGCCATCATCAAGGCGGGCCTTGCCTTCCCTCGCTACTCGAAGGCGCTCCTGCTACCGATCGATGATATCGAAGTCGCGCCGCTCACGCCCGCGGCAGCGCTCGCGTCGGTTGCATGGCTGGCGTCGATCGCGGCGCCCAAGGACGAGGCCGCGCCCGCGGAGGCGGCGCCCAAGGACGGGGCCGCGGGCGCGGAGACTGAGAGCATGGCGGCGGCTGACGATGAGTTTGGCGACGAGCAAATGTTTGGAGCGGGTGAGGAGGAAGGCGGAGCCGGCGCCGACGCGGACGCCGGTGCCATCGATCCCGCCCTGCTGCACTCCGTGAGCCACCTCCTCGTCATCGACCTTTGCCAGCCGGCCCATCTGAGCGTGCTCGCGGGCACCCTGAGCGCGCTCGAGGCGTCGCCAAACGGTCGTTCGCGCCTCGGGCTGCTCCACAACCCAACGGCCGCTTCGCACGAGGCATGTGCTCCCGCAGCGGCCGCCGCGTGGACCGCGCTCGTCCGTGCCTTCGACGGGAGCACATACGCGCCGCTCAAGGCGCTCGTGGCGCTCTTGCACGCGGCGAGCCTCGCGCCGGGCGCCTCGTCCATCAGCAGCGCGCTCGCGTCGGCTGTGCTGCCCGCTAAGGCTCGCGGCGGCCCCGCCGTCGACCTGGGCGCGCACGCGGCATACGCGGCGACGCTCGGATTAGGCGCGGGCGCGGGCGCGCTGATCACCAATGGGCGCCTCGTCTTGCTCACGGGCGGCGCGCCGCTAGATGCAGTCGACGTGGCCTTGCTCGAGGAGTACGAGCTTCGTCAGCGCGCCGAGGGCGCCGCGCACCTGATCAGCCAGCTGACAGTCAGCCATGACAAGGATGCGAGCGTCGAGGGCGGCGCCGCGCGCTGGCGCTCGGACGTACTCATGCATGCAGTCGTGCAGCTGACGAGCGTCGCCAAGCGTGCACTCGCGCGCGATGCCGGCAAGGACCGCAAGGTGCAGCTACAGCCAGACGACCTGCCGTGCGGCGCGGCGTGCGTGCGTATCCCGGGCGAGGGCGTCGGCGCGGCGATGGAGCTGGTGGCCATCCTCGACCCGCTCTCCAAGGCGGCGCAGCGCCTCGCACCGCTCATGATGGAGCTGCATGTGGCGCTCGGATGCACCGTCACACTCCATCTCAACCCAGACACCGCCATCACCGAGTTCCCCCTCGAGGACTTTTACCGGTACGTGGTCTCGCTCACGCCCAAATTCGACGCGGACGGGCGCTCCCTCGCGCCCACCGCAGACATGGCGCGCTTCGCGCGGCTCAAGACACCGCAGGTGCTCACGTTGCACCTGGATGCACCCGAGGCGTGGCTGGTGCAGGTCAATGAGGCGGCGTACGACATGGACAACCTGCGTCTCGCCGAGCTGGGCGAGCGGCGCACGCTCTACGCGCGCTACGAGCTCGTCTCCGTGCTCATCACGGGCTCGTGCCAGGACTTTCGGAAGCACGAGCCTCCCAATGGTCTGCAACTGCTCCTCGGCACGTCCCCCGCAGCGCCGCACAGCACGGACACGCTCGTCATGTCCAACCTGGGCTATTGGCAGCTTAAGGCGATGCCGGGCGCGTGGCTACTCTCGCTCGCCCCCGGCCCCTCGTCCGAGGTCTTTAGCATCCACTCAGACGCCAAGCTCGTCGCCGCGGGCCACGCGACGGCGCTGCTCGGCGGGCGCGGCCACATCGACGTCGCCGGCCTGCAGCCTCGCCGCGCCATCCGGCTGCTCGTCTCCGACTTCACCGGGCTACACGCGACGCTTCTTGTCAGCAAAAAGGTGGGCATGGAGAGCGTCTCCATCCTCGACTCGGAGGACAAGCAGGGCGGCGGCGCAGGAGGTGGCGGCGGCGGCGGCGGCGGCGGAAGCGGCGACAAGAGCGGCGTGCTCGATTCGCTCTCAAAGTGGGCATTTGGGAGCACTGGCGGTGCGGCCGATGACGACGTGGTCAACGTCTTCTCGCTCGCCTCAGGCCACTTGTACGAGCGCTTCCTGAAGATCATGATGCAGTCCGTCGTCGACCGCACCACGCGCAAGGTCAAATTCTGGCTGCTCAAAAACTTCCTCTCGCCCGCCTTCATGGGCTTCTTGCCCCACATGGCCAAGGAAGTCGGCTTCGACTACGAGCTTGTGCAGTACCAGTGGCCCACGTGGCTGCACAAGCAGACCAACAAGCAGCGCATCATCTGGGGGTACAAGATCCTCTTCCTCGACGTCATGTTCCCGCTGCACCTCAAGCGCATCATCTACATCGATGCCGACCAGGTGATCAACGCCGACGTGGGCGAGCTGTGGGATCTCAAGATGCCCCCGCGCACCGCCGTCGCGATGACCCCCTTTTGCAACCGCGATGCCAACCCGGACACCACGGGCTTCCGCTTCTTCGCGCACGGCTACTGGAAGGACCATCTTCGGGGACACCCCTACCACATCTCGGCCCTCTTCGTCGTCGATCTGCACAAGTTCCGCCGGCGCGCCTATGGCGACCAGTACCGCATCTTTTACGACTCTCTCTCCAAGGACCCGAACTCGCTCGCGAATCTGGACCAGGATCTGCCCAACTATGCGCAGCACGTCGTACCCATCCACTCGTTGCCCGAGGAGTGGCTCTGGTGCGAGACTTGGTGTGGGAACGCGTCCAAGCCCGCCGCCAAGACGGTCGACCTGTGCAACAACCCATTAACCAAGGAGCCAAAGCTCAACCAGGCCCACCGGATCGTCGGCAAGCGCTGGAGCACGTACGACGAGCGCTCGAATGAGATTGAGCGCTCACTCAGTGCGGCGGCGCGCGCGCACGACGCGGCGAGCGACGGCGCCGCCAAGCCCAGGGATGAATTGTGAGCAGACTAGGTGCGCGATCGATGTGATTCGTACGTGATCGCACCGCCGCGGGGCGTGCCCGTGGCGCACGCGGCTTGCTGCGGTGTTCCAGTGTTCCGGTGTGTCAGCGTGAAGCCGTGAAGGCTGTGGAAGCAAACCCCGAAACCCCCCATTCCGAACGCGCACGATCCTGCAGGATTGATCCTCGATGGTCGAAGGTACGATCGCTATACGCTAACGCCGTAACGCGTGCGTCGAAGCGCCGGAAACGACTTTAAAAACGATAAACCGCCCGGGCGGCCCGCGCCGGCCATGGCGCCGGCACGGCCTTCAAAATTGTGAATTGATTCGATTCACGATAAGACCCGATAGACGTCTGTGCAATGACGTCGTCCACTCTCGAAAAACGAACGACGTGTGGTGCTGTTCTCATGTGCGAACGGTCGATGCGAATTGTAATACAAAAACTTGTCTCTCCGCGCTCACCCGACTCGTCAAGATTCAAGCATCAACCCGCAGGTCACTCGGCCCTCAGCTAGTCTTGCTACTTCAGCGTTCAGTAGCATTCAGGAAACAGTGGAGCCCATCTCGGCGATCGGATCATCTGAAGAAGACCTCGTCCCGAGCGGCCTTCGCGGCCGGCGTTCGGCCGATGGGGCGTCATCCGGTACTCCTCAGCTAGAGTGCGCGTGCACACCTGCCAGTCGCACCGCCTCTGGTCGTCTCACCTGCTCTTCCCCACGTCCATCGACTCCCTTTTCAGCGACCCCGCCGCACATGCCACGCCCGCCCGCCGCCCGCCGCCCTCTCGGCTCGGAACTCATCAACGGAACTCACTCATAGTCCTCCTCGGCAAGGGCCTCGGCGAGCTCAGCCTCCTCGAGCTGGCGCTGCTTCATAGCGTCGGCGTCGAGAAGCCCATCCTTGTGCGCGTCGGGCGGGTAGCTCATCGCTTTGACCGCGTCGTTGTGCACGTTGAGGCAGAACGTGATGCGCTTGTGGAACGCGGCCTGCGGCTCGAGCGTCGAGTACACGTCGGTCGGGTCTTTGGAGATGAGCACCGCGTTCGCGTGGTCGAGGGTCGCCTCGATGACGCCATCGCGGATGGCCTTAGCCGCGATCGACTCCATATCCTCGGGATGGTCGAGGACGAGCTTGGCAGCCACGTCACTCAGTGCGATGCGAGAGTACGCGAGCGAGATGTTGCGCAGCCCGGCGCGGATCACGTTCTGACGCAGGCGCACGATGAGGGTGTAGTTGCTGTCCGCGGTGAAGGTCGCCGCGTGCTTCTCCATCGCCATGCGGAAGGCGGCGAGGTCGCCCAGCCGCACCGCCTGCACAAGCTCGAGGTACGGGCGCATCGGCGCGCGGCTCTGAGGGTGGCGGAAGACGGCGCGCTCGGGGATCTCGCCGAGCAACAACTGGACGATCGCACCGAGCTTGTACACCGCCAGCCGGAAGCCGAGCCCCTTGGTCGTGGGTGCCTTGCGCTGCGCCTGCAGCAGGCAGCGGTGCGCCTCCGTGTACTCGAGCTGAAGCGCCTTGATGCGCCCCGTGTAGTACAGGTAGCGGGCAAGCTGGGTGGCTCCCGCCGACTCGGGGAAGGTGGTCTTGGTGAGGAGCTTCTCTGCCTGGTCGAAGAGCTTGTAGTGCTGCGGCGATGGCGGATGGGGCGAGGGAGCGAGGGGGCGAAGGGACGACGAGGTGAGGGGCGGACGCGGTGGGCGTGGTATGAGGGGGGAACTGGGTGTTGGGCCAATCATGGGGAGCGGACGCGGTGGGCGTGGTATGAGGGGGGAACCCGGTGTTGGCCAATCAAGGGGGGCGACACGCCCACGGAGGACGCGCGCCCGGGTGGATGGTGCGGGCGAGGCGGCAGCCGCACCTGGTAGTTGCGCAGCAGCAGATTGAGCAGCGTCGCCTGGCACGTGGAGTTGTGGTGCAGGCACGCGGTGCGGTGCGCGGCGAGCAGCGGCGAGCGGATGGCCACGAGCGTGCCGTTAACCTCGTGGGCCCACGAGGCGTAAAAGTAGACGCGCTCGGCGATGGGGTCGAGCGTGCGGCGCTTGAGCGCACCTACGCGTTCCATGAGCTGCAGCGAGAATGGCACCGCTGCGATCACCTGGTTGTGGTCGAGGAGCAGCGTGAGCACGAGCAGCCCGACGAGCACCTCGTTCTCGGGCAGCTTCGAGATGCTCGCCTTCTTCTCGTCGTCTTTGTCCTCGGAGGCGGCTGGCGCGGGCACGGGTTCGGCCGGCTGTGGCAGCATGCCGAGCAGAGCAAGCATGGGCGCGCGCAGCGCGGCCGACGGCGCGACGTGCGTCGAGAGCGCGGCCATCAACGCACCGACAGCAACCCCGGGGCTCTCCTTGCCCTTCTTACGGAAGGGCCCCAAGACGCGCAGCGCCTGCACCATGTGCCGTGGCTCGCGCGCGTTCACGAAGCGCTCGAGCACGGCGAACGCGGCGCTCAGATCTGCACGGGCGATGGCAGACACACAGCAATTGAGAGAAATGTGGGCGAGCCGGGGTGCGTAGCGCACTCGCGTGGCCACGCGCGCAGTGCGCGCGCACCGGCGATGAGCTGCTCCTGCGGGGACAAGACCGGTGGCGCGGGCGGCGGCGGCGGCGTGGTCGCCGTCGTCGTCGGCTCCACCTCCATCTTCTCGGGCATGGTGAGCGCGCGGCGGCGACTTCGGTCGCGCGTGCGTCGCGCGTGAACAAAGAACCATCACGGCGTGAATGGAACGAGAGTCCGATGGAGTTCTTCACCCACTTAGCTCGGATTCTCGGAAATGGCGGGGAAAAGGCCACAAAAATGCATCTCGTCCTCTTCGCATTGCCTGCGCTCGCCGCGGCCTTGCGGCTCCCCACATTCTTTACCACACCCAAGCCCGCTGCATCAGAGCTCAACGGCGTCGACGGCGACTACCCGTGGCGCTTTGACGGCCGCCTCTGGTTCAGACCCGCACTCGTCCGTGCGCCGTCGACGTTGCCTGGCGGACTCTCAGCCGTGAGCCTCTTTGGCTGGACGATCGGAGGAGTGGTGTGCCTTGAGTACGACGTATCGCCCGTCGGGCCCTACCGCGAGTACGTGACAATGGGGTCCGTGGTTTCGAAACGTGGCGCCCTTGGCCAGTGGGGCAGTCGCCTGTTTGTGAGCACGCGTGCAGCCGAGGAAGTGTGCCAGCGTGTGTGGGCCGTGCCGGCCGAGGTGCGCGCGATCGATTTTGCAGAGGACGGCTCCGACCTGCGTGTGGATGCACCGCCCGCGCTCGAGGCGCGTGATGATGGCCCTCGACCCTCAGCGATCCGTGTGAGTGGATGGGCGGCGACGCGCAGTGCCTCTGTTGACGCACCGCTGCGCGGTGGCATCCCCATCCTGTGGACGCCGAGCATCAAAGCGTTGTGGGCGCCACTAGTGCCGGTGCCATCTGCGCTGGCCGGCGCCAACGACGCCGACGCGTTGCCGCTGCATGGGCTACGCCTCTCGGCAAGCAGCCTGCGAATCCATCTCTGCGGACAAGCCTCGAGTGCGGCCCTCGGCATACCGCTGCCCATAGGACTCTCCGTGGACAATGTGCGGATCGAGATCTCACGCGAGCGAGAGGAGGTGCTATGAGCGCCAAGTGCTTGCTGCATGTGCTGCTGTGCAAGTCTTGCGGAACCCCGTCGTGGCCTGGCGGGGGAGGGAAAAACGTAATCATGGATCGGATCGCTCCACTAGCCCAATTTTGCCGATACGATGCACGCACGACAGCCCACATACAGGTTATAGCGCGAGTGTGAGCGACTCTTCTAGGTGCTGCTGGCGTCACGTGACTTCAAACATCTAACTATTTCGT
>Ga0209550_10004068_pt1 | contig 13876 bp, 8 predicted proteins | sample LauGreSuBDMM15SN_2_FD_187567 | JGI IMG/M metagenome (GOLD analysis project Ga0209550, IMG submission 187567) | Freshwater lake microbial communities from Lake Michigan, USA - Su13.BD.MM15.SN (SPAdes) (version 5) | ecosystem: Environmental > Aquatic > Freshwater > Lake | place: Lake Michigan, USA...
GTGCGGGGCGGTGAAGGCGATGTAGCAGAAAAATGGTTTCGCGTCGGGCTGCGGTGATTGTTTCTCGAGGAAACGAATCGCGGCGTCGGCGAAGAGCTCGGTGGAGAAACCGGCGCCCATGCGGGGCCCGACCATCTTGCCGTCGGGACTGCGGTCGTGGAGCGGGACTTTGGTGTGATCAGACATGCCGCCGAACATCACACTCTCGCCGTGCTGAAACGCGCGGAGCCAGGAGGGCTGGCCGTTGTGCCATTTGCCGGTGCCGAAGGTAGTGTAGCCGTTTTCGCCGAGGAGCTCGCCCATGAGTTTTTCGCCGACGAGGGTCGCGGTGTTCATGGCGAACCACGTTTTTCCGGTGTGGAGCATGGCGCGGCTCGGGACGCAGACGGCCCCGCTGTTGCCGCCGAAGACGTAGTTGTTGCGGAAGCTGACGCCGGCGCGGGCGAGGCCATCGATCACGGGAGTCTTGATGTGCGCGTTGCCGTGGGCGGCGATGGTGTCGGCGCGCTGGTCGTCGGCGAAGAGGAAGAGGATGTTGGGCTTGGTCGCGCCGGCGACGGTGGCAGCTGCGGCTGAGGCAGCGGCTGAGAAGGAGAGCAGGAGGGAAAGGGAGACGGAGAGAAGGAGAGACGGAGAGAGGGGGAGGGGTTTCATGGTCAAGGGCGGGAGGCGGGTGCTGGAGCGCAGGGTGGAGTAAAACGGTAAAATGGAGGCAAATGTGAAGGTGGGAGAAACTGGGTGAAGACGATCGGCGGCAAGACGGGACTACTTTGCTTTCTTCTTCGGCGTGGCGGCGGAGTTCACGGGATAGCGCTTCACTTCGAAATCGTTTTGCTGCGGCGCACCGGGCGTGCTGCGACCGGCGGTGATGAGTTTTTCCAACAAGGTTTTCATCTCGGCGACTTTTTCCGGCAACGCGGCTGCGAGGTTTTTGGTTTCACCGAGGTCGTCTGCGAGGTTGTAGAGTTGGACGGGCTGCGCCTGGTCGCCGCCTTTGCCCCAACCGCCGGAGCCCGGTGCGGGAATGTATTTCCAAGAACCGCTGCGGACCGCCGGCGTGCCTTGGATGGACGCGCTGACGGCGTGCTCGCGCACGGGGCGGTCGCCGCCGCGGAGCAAAGGCAGGAGGCTCACGCTGTCTTCGCCGGCATGGTCCGGCAGCCTGGAGCCGAGCATGGCTGCGAAGGTAGCCATGAGATCGGACTGCTGCACGAGTTGGTCGCACACGCTGCCTGATTTCACCTGCCCGGGCCAGCGGACGATAAACGGCACGCGATGGCCGCCTTCCCACGCATCGGCCTTGTAGCCGCGCAAGGGCCCGCTGGGGAAATGGCCCATCACTTCGAGACCGGCTACGTCGATGTAAGGCGCACAGCCGTTGTCGGACGTGAAGATGACGAGCGTGTTGGCCGCCGCGCCGCTTTTTTCCAGCGCAGCGAGGACGCGACCCACGACGGCGTCCGTCTCCATCACGAAGTCCGCGTAGAGATTGAGGCGGCTCTTGTTTTTCCACTCCTCGTTCACAGCAAGGGGGGTGTGGGGCGAGGTGAGCGGGAGGTAGAGGAGGAAGGGTTCGGGCCGCGTGGCGGCATCAGTGATGAAGGCGGAGGCGCGGTCGCCTAGCGCGGGCAAAATGGGTTCGAGCTTCCAGTCCTTGAGGGCGGGACCGGGCACGCTGGCTTGATTTTTTACGAGGCCGCTGGCGGGGAGAAACTCGGAGGGGATGCCGAGCGTGCGGTCATTTTCGATGAAACAAAACGGCGGCCAGTTGGGAATGTCGGTGCCGAAGTAGGTGTCGAAACCGCGCGTGGTCGGCCCGCCCGCGATCGGTTTGGCGAATACTTCGCGCCACGCGGCCAGATGTGCGGGGCTCGCGGTGACGGAAGCGATGCTCGGCGTGGCCTCGTCGTTTTTGCCCGCTGGGCGGGGAACTTGGAAGAGCTTGCGCTGTTCGGGCGCGATGGGCCAATCCCAGCCGAGATGCCACTTGCCGATCGTCGCCGTGCGGTAGCCGTGCTGTTTTGCGAGGGTGCCGATGGTCATCCGATCTGGTGCGATCAACGGCTCGCCAAAGACACCGACGATGCCGCTCTGTAATTTTGTGCGCCAATGATAGCGGCCGGTGAGCAAGGTGTAGCGCGTCGGAGAGCACACGCCGGAGGAAGCATGTCCGTCGGTGAACCGCATGCCTTGCGTCGCGAGCCGATCGATATGCGGCGTGGGAATTTTCCCGCGCTGAGGGTTGTAGCACTGCACATCGCCGTAACCGAGGTCGTCGGCGAGGATGACGAGGATGTTGGGCTTGGCGGAGTTCCGCGCGGCGGCGGTGGCTGCGGCGGCTGATGCTGAGAGGGAGAGAAGGAGGGAAAGAGCGAGGGGGAGAAGGGAGCGGAAGAGCGGCGTGGGGAGACGGTTCATGGGTTGGTGGGGGCTTTGGTTTTCAGGAGATCGATGGGGACGTCGTTGGGTTGGCGAGGGCCGGGGGTGCTGCGGCCGTCAGCGACGTAACGTTGGAGGAGAGCGGTGAGGCGGGTGACAACGGCGGGATTCTCGACGTGGACGTTTTTCGATTCGGCGGGATCGGCAGCGAGGTTGTAGAGCTGAATTTCGGAGAGGCCAGCTTTGCGCGCGGCGGGATCGAGCGGTGCGGCCCAACCGCCGGAGCCGGGGCAGAGTTCGAGTTTCCACGGGCCTTGACGGAGGGAAAACATCCCGTGGATCGAGTGGTGGACGACGGCCTCGCGCAGCGGAGCGCGGTCGGTGCCGAGGAGCGCGGGGAAAATACTCACGCTGTCTTCGCCGGCGTTGGCGGGGAGCGGGGTGCCGAGGATTTCGGCGCAGGTGGCGAGGAGATCGACGTGGCAGATGAGCTGGGCGCTGGTGGAGGCGGATTTTATTTTATCGGGCCAACGGGCGAGGAAAGGCACGCGGTGGCCGCCCTCCCAGATGTCGGCCTTGTAGCCGCGGAATTCCGCGCTGGCGAAGTGGCCCTGTTTTTCGAGAGCGGGTGTGCCGGCTTGCGGCGAGCAGCCGTTGTCGGCGGTGAAGATGACGAGCGTGTTGGCGGCGAGGCCGTGTTCATCGAGGGCGGCGAGGATTTTTCCGACGACGGCGTCGGTCTGCATGACGAAATCGCCGTAGGCACCGAGGCCGCTTTTGCCCTGCCACTCGGGCGTCGGGAGAATCGGGGTGTGCGGCGACGTGAGCGGGATGTAGAGGAAAAAGGGTTTCCCGGCTTTCGCAGCGGCGGCGTGTTCGGCGACGTAGTTGACGGCCTGACGCTCGAGGCGCGGAAGCATCTGGATGGGCGGGAGACTTTCGATGACGCGGTCGTTTTCGATGAGGCCGGACATCGTGCGGGCGTTGGAGCAACCCCAGAAGTAGTCGAAGCCGCGCGTGATGGGGCCGCCGATGATGCGGGAGCCGACCGGGAGGCCGGCGTCGCCCATCTTCGATTTTTTCGTGGGGGCGGCGGGTGCCGCCGTAGTTGGAGAGGTAGGACGCTCGGAGAGAAAGCCGAGGTGCCACTTGCCGATGGCGGCGGTGGTGTAGCCATTTTTCTTCAGCAAGGCGGGCACGGTGAGGCGGCCCTCAGCGATGAGGGGCGGATCATCGGAACCGTCGAGCACGCCCTTTTGCAGCCGGCTGCGCCACGCGTAACGGCCGGTGAGCAGGCCGTAGCGCGTGGGTGTGCAAACGGAGGAGCCGCTGTGGGCGTCGGTGAATGTCATGCCCTGCGCGGCGAGGCGATCGAGGTGCGGGGTCTTGATTTTTCCGCGGGTCGGGTTGAGCGCCTGCACATCGCCGTAACCGAGATCGTCGGCGAGGATGTAGACGATGTTGGGTCGGGTGCTCTCGGCAGCCGACATCACTCGCGTTGCTGACAAACAAAGGATTGTCAGCGCGAACGTGAACGCGGGGCGCAGGCGCAGGGCGAGGTGGGGCGATATCATGGAGTGGGGCTGTTTCGGCCAACACGGCGGCGGCTAGTGAAACGGCGATGATGGATACGGGATGGAGGTGGGTGAGACAAACCCTCGTTTCGGGCCTGTATTCGTGCGATCAGCACACGGGCATGGTCATGGCGAAGCGAAGATGGCGAAGCCGGCGGCGCAGAAGCGCGAGCAAATCTGGCCGGTGTTCACCGCAGCGGGATAGCCACAACCGTCCAAGACGTAGCGGTCCTTGACCGCAGATGCACGCCAGCGGCGGCGGTTGGCACCATCATTTTTTGACGCGAACGGGTGGCGGTGACCACGCTGCCGGGCGAGGTGACGCGACGGTGAGCTCCGCGGGATCGTCGACGCGTTTCATCTCGGCGGCGAGAGCGGCGGTCATCGCGGTGATGCGCGCGGCGTGCTCGGGGCGGCCGGAGAGGTCGGTGCGTTCAGCGGGGTCGGCGACGAGGTCGAAGAATTGGGTACGGTCGACCTGCGGGTAGCGGATGAGTTTGTAGCGCTCGTCGCGGAGACTGCGTTGGACTTTCTGGTAGGCGAACATGAGCGAGGTGCGGGCGGGCGTGGCGGGGTTGCGCAGCGTGGCGCTGAGGTCGAGGCCCTCGCTGGTTTTGGGGCCGGCGACGCCGCTGAGTGCACCGAGCGTGGGGATGACGTCGAAGAGGTAGCACATCGCGTCGGTGCGCTGGTTTGCGGGAATGCCGGGGCCGGCGATGATGAGCGGGACGCGCATGGAGTGTTCGTAGAGGTTTTGTTTGCCGATGAGGCCGTGGCTGCCGCGGGCGACGCCGGAGTCGGCGGCGAAGACGACGAAGGTGTTCTTCGCGGAGGGCGAAGCGTCGAGCGTGTCGAGCACGCGGCCGATGAGCAGATCGAGATACGAAATGTAGCGGTAGTAGTCGGCGAGCATCGAGCGGATGTCGGCCGAAGTGCGCGGCCACGGGAGCAGTTGCTCGTCGCGGATGGTCATCTCGCCGTTGTCGAACGGATGTTGGGCGAGGAAGTCGGCGGGGAGCGGGATCTTTTCAGGGTCGTAGCGAACCGGATAGTCATCGGGCACGATGTGAGGATCGTGCGGTCCGTCGAAGGCGAGGTAGGCGAAGAACGGTGCGGTGTGTTTTTCCTTTAGAAACGCGATGGTTTCGTCGGCGAATACCTCGCAGGCGTGTTTCGGGCTGACCTTGGTCGGGCCCATCTTGCCGTTTTCCAAATCGGCAAGCGGGGCTTTCATCGGGTTGGTCATGCCGCCCGTGAACAACTGGCGGGCGCGCTGAAAACTCAATGGGACGGAGGCGGGGGTGTTGTGCCACTTGCCGCTGATGAAGGTGGTGTAGCCGGCGCGGCCGAACGCGGCGGGCCACGTCTCGTCGCGCGTGAGGGCTTGGTCGATGTGAAACAGGGAGCGACCGGAAAGCAGCATTGCGCGCGAAGGGACGCAGGTCGCGGCGTTCATGCCGCCCATCATGTAGGCGTGGTTGAACGCGACGCCGCGGCGCACGAGACGGTCGAGGTTAGGCGTCTGGATGTGCGTATTGCCGAGGGCGGCGATGGTATCGGCGCGTTGGTCGTCAGCGAAGATGAAGAGGATGTTGGGCGGCGTGGCGTTCGCGCCGAAGGCGGTGCGGGTGGCGAGCAGGAGGGCGAGAACAACGAGAGAGGTGCGAAGGCTCATAGGGGGGGAGTAAGAGTAGAATCAGGTGCCCGTCAAAGCTCTGCACTCGAGTTTCATCGCGGGTGGCGGATCCGATCGAGCAGGACCGCGCCGAGAATCACCAGCCCGAGCACGACCTTCTGCGTGTAGCTCTCGACGTTGGTGAGGTTCATGCCGTTTTGGATCACGGCGATGGTGAAGGCGCCCGTGAGCGTGCCGAGCATCCGGCCTTCGCCGCCGCTCAAACTCGTGCCGCCGACCACGACGGCGGCGATGACGTAGAGTTCATACATGTTGCCGTAGGTCGCGGAGCCGCTCTTGAGCTGCGAGGCCATGATCACTCCGCCGAGCCCGGCGAGCAGCGCACTGGCGATGTAGGCCCACATCAGCACGCGCTTCACCGGCACACCGGAGAGGCGCGCGGCCTCGCCGTTCCCGCCGACCGCGTAGAGGTAGCGGCCCAGTTTCATCCGCGACATCAGCACGTGGGCGAGCGCGTAAAGGACGAGCATGAGCACGACGGCGTTGGGCAGGCTGAACAAATCCGCGCCGCGGCCGAGCCAGACGAACGAATCGGGGATTTGGTAAATGGACTGGCCCTTCGCCAGAATGTAAGCGAGCCCGCTGCCGACGAGCATCATGGCGAGCGTCACGATGAAGGGCGGGATGGCGAACCGCGTGATCATCGCCCCCGAAAACGCGCCGACAATTCCGCAGAGGGCGATCGCCGCGAGGCACGCGAGCAGCATTCCGCCAAACGAGGCGTTCACACCACCGGCAAAGTCGCGGATGAACCCGGCCGTCAGCACCGCCGACAGCGCGAGGAGACTGCCGACGGAAAGATCGATGCCACCGGTGATGATGACCATCGTCATGCCGATTGCGACGATCGCGATGACCGCGATCTGGTTGGCGATGTTCAGCAGGTTTTCCGATTTCAGGAAGTTCGGCCAGCGATAGCTGCGCGGCATGATCACGCGCGGCTGGCCGAGCGCGGGGAAATCCGTCTTCAAATCCGAGAAAACGAGCCACGCTCCGGTGACTTGCGTGCAGGCGATGGCGTCGAGCCGGCCGCCGGTCGCGCTGAGTTTCTGCAAAGTCTCGCGGGCATCTTTTGGCTCGCCCTTGACGGTGGCCAGGATCTGCCCGCCGGACCCGGCGAAGTCGCGCGCGATTCCGGAAGCGAAGGCTGTGTCGCCGGGTTGGTCGCTGGCGACGATGAGCACCCGCGGGTTCTGGCCAAATTGCTGCCGGATGTCGGCGGCGACCTGGCGGGCGGCCGCCTCGCCGATGGGCGACTGCTCGCTGTAAGTCACCACGCTGAAAAATGCGCACAGCAACAGCAGCACGAGGATCATGCCATGGTCGGTGAGCAGGCGGGTGAGCGATGCCCTCATCGGTCTAGGCGACGGCGAGCTGCATGACCTGCTCCTGGGTTGCGCGGCGCGCGTCCGCGATTTCGCCGGTCACGCGGCCTTCGTGCATGACGAGGATGCGGTCGGCCATGCCGAGCACCTCGGGCAGTTCAGAGCTAATCATGACGATGGCCTTTCCGGCGGCGACGAGTTCGTTCATCAGCAGGTAGATTTCGTATTTTGCGCCGACGTCGATGCCGCGCGTGGGTTCGTCGAAAATCAGGACATCGCACTGGCGCGCGAGCCATTTCGCCAGCACGACCTTCTGCTGGTTGCCGCCGGAGAGATTTCCGGCGCGTTGCTCCTGGCTCGGCACCTTGATTTTCAGCTGGTCCACGTAGCGGCCGAAGTGCTCGCGTTCCTGGCTGAGTTGCACGAAGCCCCGGCGGGAAAGCCAGGTGAGATTCGGCAGGCCGAAATTTTCCCGCACCGAATGCCCGAGCACGAGTCCCTGCAATTTGCGGTCTTCGGTCAGGAGGCCGATTCCGGCCGCAATCGCCTCCTGCGGCGAGCGGAGCGCGAGGACGTTGCCATCGAGCCGGATTTCACCCGCCTCGCGCGGATCGGCGCCGAAGATGAGCCGCACCGTTTCCGTGCGGCCCGCGCCGACCAGACCGGTGAGTGCGAGAATCTCACCGCGGCGCACGGTGAAAGATACATCGCGCACGGCGCGACCGCGACGCAGGCCGGAGACTTCGAGCCGGGGCGCGCCGAGGGTCGGGGTGCGCGCGGGAAATTCGTCCTTCAGTTCGCGACCGACCATCATTTCGATCATCTCGTTGCGCGTGATCTGAGCGATGGGCCGTTCGCCCACGTTCCGGCCGTCGCGCAGGACAGTCACACGGTCGGCGATCGTGAAAACCTCATCGAGCCGGTGGCTGATGTAGATGATGCCGATGCCCTGGCGTCGGAGGTCGCGGATGATCTCAAACAGCCGCGCCACCTCGTGCGAGGTGAGCGCAGCGCTCGGCTCATCCATCACGATGATGCGCGCATCGAAGGCGAGCGCCTTGGCGATTTCGACGAGCTGCTGCTGCGCGGTGGTGAGCCGGCGGCAGGGCGCGTCGAGGTCGATCTCCACCCCGAGGCGCTTGAAAAGCGCGGCGGCGCGATCGCGTTCCATGCGTTGCGCCACGAATCCGGCGCGCGTCACTTCCCGGCCGAGGAAGATGTTCTCCACCGCGGTGAGACCGGGAACGAGATTGAATTCCTGGTAGATGACCGCCACGCCCGCCGCGCTCGATTCCGGCGGCGAAGCCAGCGGTGTCTCGCGTCCGTCGATCGCGATTGTGCCCTCCTCCGCGCGATGCGCGCCCCCGAGCACCTTGATCAGCGTGCTCTTGCCGGCGCCGTTCTCGCCGAGCAGCGCGAGCACTTCGCCGCAGTGCAGACGGAGGTCCACGCCACGCAGCGCCTGCACGCCGGGGAACGACTTCACGATCCCGCGCATCTCGAGGAGTGGCGCGGTTTCGGTCATACGCCCATCGCGGATTCGAGCGCGCGCCGCATCATGGCCGCATCCGGTGTGATGCCGGTCCAAAATTGCACGCCGACGATGCCCTGATTGACGAGCATGCCGAGGCCGTCGAGTGCATGGCATCCACGCGCGGCGGCCTCGTCGAGGAAACGGGTGCGGACCGGATTGAAGACCACATCGGCCACGACCATGCCGGGCTGGAGCGAAGCCAAGTCTAGCGCGAGCCGCGCCTCGGGAGCGTAGAGACCGATCGAGGTGCCATTGATGACGATGTCGGTGCTGGCGGGGACCGCATAGTCGCCGCGCCACACCACGAGATCCGCGTCGAGTTTCAGCGTGTTGCGCAGGAGTGCGACGAGTTCTGTGCCGCGCGGCTCGGAACGGTTCACGACCGTGATGCGTTTCGTTCCCGCGAGCCCGAGTTCCACCGCAATGGCCCGCGCGGCGCCCCCCGCGCCGAAGAGCACGACGGCCTTTCCCGTCGGATCGATGGCGGTCTCGAGCGATTTCAGAAACCCCTTCCCGTCGGTGTTCTCACCGATGAATTTTTCCCCGCGACGCACGACGCAATTCACCGCACCCATCACCGCCGCTGATTCGCCCAGTCCGTCGAGATGTGGAATCACGGCGACCTTGTGCGGCAGGCTGCAATTGAACCCCCGGAAACCCATCGCCTTCGCTCCGCGCACAGCGGTGCCGAGGTTTTCAGGCGTGACCTCCATGTTCACGTAGCGCCAGGGCAGCCCATGGTGCGCGAACGCGGCCTCGATCATGGCCACGGTGGGGTTGCCCGCCGCGCCCTTCGACATCGAGCCGACGAGTTTGTGGAGGAATTTGCCTTCGTTCATGTTTACTTCAGCTCGGGGTCTTTCATCGCGTCCGCTTTACGATAGAGGCTCGTGGGGATGAGCATCTGCGGCGGCAGCGTCTCGCCCTTGGAATGGCGGACGATCGCGTCGACGATGCGGACGCCCATTTTATCGGGGAACTGAATCGGGTCGGCGTAGATCTTGCCGTCCTTGATCGCCTGCTTGCCCTCGGGCTGGCCGTCGAAGCCCACGATCAACACCTGGGTCTTGCCCGCCTTTTCGAGCGCGCCGCGGGCCCCGAGCGCGGCGGGATCGTTGATTGCAAAGATGCCGCGCAGATCGGGGTGCGCCTGCAAAGCATCCTCGGCGGCCTTGTAGCCTACATCCTTGGCCCCGCCGCTCTCCAGTTCGGTCGCGATGGTGATCTTCGCCTTGCCGCTCGCGTTGTGGGCGTCGATCACCTCTCGAAATCCCTTTACGCGTAGAAGGCACGACTCGGCCTGTTTGAAGTGGAGCACGGCGATTTTGCCGCCGGCCTCGCCGAGTGCCTCGATCATCGCCTGGCCGGCCTCCTTGCCGCCGCCGTAGTTGTCGGTGGCGATCTGCGTCACGATCTTAACGCCGGGTTCGTTGCACGGGATGTCCACCGTGAAGACCGGAATGCCGGCGGCGTTGGCCTCTTGGATCACCGGGATGATCGACTTCGAATCGCACGGGCTCAGCACGATCGCGCTGACCTTTTTCACGATGAAGTCCTTGATCTGGTTGCCCTGCTTGGCGACGTCCTTGTCGCCGCTGACCACGATGGTTTCATAACCGCGCCTCTTGCCTTCGGCAGTGATGTTGTCGCCGATGACTTTGAAGAACGGATTGTCGAGGGTGAGCAGCGAGACGCCGATCGTGCCCTTCGACTTGTCGGGGGCGGACGGTGTATTCGCCGTGTTTGCCGGTTTGCCGCAGCCCGCGAGGAAGGCGAGCGTGAGTGCGCAGAGAGGGAGCAGGTGTTTTTTCATGATTGGTCGAGGAAGGGATTGGGTAATTTTCAGATCAGAGTTTGCCCGTTCTGAGAAACTCATGCCGCACCGCAGCGGTGACGCGTTGGCCCGCGGTCGAGACGAACGTCACCTTGCCCGGCGCGAACTCCAATTGGAAGGAAACTGGATCTTGAGGGGGATCGGATCCGGGAGGGGTTTTTCGATCACTGTTGTTTAGGCCTGATCCCCTCGGCTTCGTTCGGGCCGGCACCAAACCGATCGCCCGGCTGCATCTGCCCGAAGCCGGCGGCGGGGTTAGGTCAGAAATCGAAGGTGGTGCTGAGGACAAAATTGCGGGGGCGCAGCAGGGTGTAATAGACTGGGACCGCGGCGTGGGCGGTGCCGTAGACGCTATTCGTATCGGTATCGACGGCAGTGAGCAGGGGATCGGTTTCGTTGAGGAGGTTTTGGATATTGAGCTGAACCCGGAGATTCACCTTCCGGGTGAGCTTGTGTTTCCAAGCGATCAGGGCGCCAAAGTCCCAGTTAGCCTCCCCCATGATAGGATCCTTGACGCTTAGGAGCCCGGGTCGACCGGTGGAGCCCATCAGGCGGCTGTAGCCGACGACGGCGGCGGAGCGATAGCGGAAATTGCCGCCCAGCGTCCATCCCTTGAGCCGGCCCTCCGTGAAGTCGTAGGCGGTGACGCCGTTGAAGTTGTATTGGCCGCCAGTGCGACTCTGGCTTCGGCCGATGAGTTGCTGACCGTCGAGGTAGCTCCTCTCGCTGCTGTCGACCTGCGATCTGATGTAGGTGGCGTCGGCCTGGGCCTTCTGGCGATCCGCGGGGCTGGCGGGATTGAGGTCGAAACTGCTGGAGGCGGTGCCGGAGGCCACCTTTTGGAGCTCGTTAGCGAACTTTCGCCAGGTGCCGAGTCCCTCGAAGGCGGTGTCTCTGGCGAAGTAGAGACCAGCATACCTGTCGTCGTCGACCAGTATGTTCTTGTTGGAGCTGCCGGAAAGAGAGACCCGCCACTGCCGCGTCGGGTTGTAGACGACCGTTAGCTCCCAGCCGGTGGCATTGATGTTGCGCACATCGTGGCCTCCGTCTTGCACCGGATAAAGGATTTCCATCGCTTGGAAGTGCGAGTCGCCTGCGGCCTTGTAGTTTTCTTGGAGGTACGAAAGGAGCTGTCTGGCAGGGGTTAATTTGTTGCCGACGGCATATCTCTGATTAACGGCGGTGGTGTCAAAGCGCGCGAGGCGAAGCGAGAGCTTGTTGTCCAGCAGCAAGAGACTGGCACTGAAATCCCGGGTCTCGCCGCTGGGATTGGGAAAGGAGGTGCCGAGGGCCGTCCTCATGGTGGTCTGGTTTGGCGTGAAGTTGTTGGACTGAGTGTAGCCGAGGCTGAGCCAGGGGAAGACATGAAATACGCCGCCAAACGTGCGCGAAAGCCCTCGAGCATCACTGCTTAGGTTAATGGGCCCCGTCGCGGAAGCATAGTCGAAGAAGTTATAGTTATAGTTGGGGCTGGTGGATCGGCCGACTGTTTCGGGCAAAATGAGATTCTGCGACTCCGGGGCGCCATAGGTCGTGATGTGGTCTGTCCGGTAGCCGAATAGCGTGACCAGCCGGTCTCGCAACCAACGCCCCTGCCAGCCGAAGGAAAGGCTGTCGGTGGTGACTTTATCTGATATCGGGGAGCTACGAGGGAGGAGTCGCAGGTCGACGGGCGCACGATCGTTTGCGGCGGCGCCGCGGAGATTGCCGTAGGCGGAGATCTCCGCGGCGTGTTTGATGAGGGCGGTAGTGGTCCAGATCTCGGGGACATTGCCGTTGCGGAAGTAGTGGCGGGCCTTGAACCAGTTGATGCCGGCGGCGGCGGCATTGCCCCAGCCGGCGCGGCCGACGGTGCCGAGGTTGTAGGCGGCCAAGCCGACCTGAGATGCGTACTTCGTGCCGGTCTGGCCGAGGAGCGAGACGCTGTGGCGTCCGAGCCATGGGCCGCGCCGGGCGAGGTCGAGCTCGTAGGAAAGGGTGGCGCGGTATTCGTCACTTTTGTCATCGAAGATACGGATGAGACTCACGCCGCTGTCGTGATAGGGCACAAGGTAGCCGGGGTTGGGTGATCCGTCGCTCATCAGGGGATTGGGATCGATGGTGATGTTGGTGAGGTTGTTCTGGTCGAGGTCGCGGTGCTGTCGGGCGCGCGCGCCGGCGAGTTCGAGGTAGAGATTCGGAGCGAGCTTTTGTTCGAGCAAGAGGTGGGTCCAGGAGCCGCGCAGCTGGTTGGGGGGATTTTTCCGCGTGCCGCCGTAGAGGAAAGTATCCTGCGAGAGGCCGAAGGTCTCCCAAGGCCGCAGGGACGTGTAGCTGATGCTGTTGACGCCGCCGAAGGTGGCAGCGGGTAGCGTGCGCTGGGTGCGCATGTTCACCAGCGGATTGGCGAGGTCCAGGCCGATCACGATCGTCTGGGTCTGCGCGTTGATGGGCAAAAGGTAGTTCCTAGGGTCGTTGCCGACGACGGGTTTGCCGGCGGCCATCCAGGCGAGCGCGGCGCCGTCGAAGCCCCAGACCAAGGCGGCGTTGTTCAGGCCGACATCGTAGTTCTCATGATTGATCGTGACCTTCGTGTTCTTCCACGGCTGGGCGACGAGGCCGAGCGTAACGCGCTCCTGGTTCTTGCCCTCGGCACCGCGAAACTCGTGCTGGCGGTCGAAGAGACCGTTGATGCGAAGGGCGAGCCGGTTGGCGATCAGCGGCTGATTGTGGTCCAGTGACACGCGGTGAGAGTCCCATTTGGCAGTCCGGAAGGAGATCTGCGTGGAGGTTTTCCCCATTTTGGCGCGCTTGGTGGAGGTCACGACCGCACCTTGGGGGCTGCCGACGCCGATCAGGAGCGCGTTGGGCCCGAGCGAAAGGGTGATGCGCTCGGTGTTGTAGATATCGTTCGTAACGTAGCCGGAGAAAAAGTCGTTGGAGATACCCGCATCACCCGAGAAGCCGCGGATGGAAAAATCCTGGCCGGAGCCGGCCCGCAGCGCGACGCCGCCGTTGCTGGGATCGCCCTGGTCGAGATTCACGCTGGGTGTGTATGTCAGGGCTTGTTCAAAGGAGGTGATGCCGAGATCCTGGATGAACTCCGGCGTGAGGATGGAGAGGGAGGCGCTGACATCCCTGAGGTCCGTGCGTAGGCGCGTGCCCGAGAGCGTTTCGGTGGCGGCATAGCCGGAGACCGATTTGTCGCTGAGGATGAAAGGGGAAAGTTTGATGATGCCTTCGCCAGTGGGCGGTTGCGCGGGGCTGGTGCTTTCCGTCGCCACCTTTCGCACGGTGGGGTCGGAGGGGCTGGGGCGAACGGGATCGGCCGCGGCGGGAGCGGATTGCGCGAGGGCGGCAGGGACAAAGCCGGAGAGGAGGGTGGCGCAGACGGACAAAGCACGACCGGACTGTAGGGCGCGGTCGACACGGAGGCGGAGTAGTGGATTCATGGGGATGCGGTGGGTTTGAAATGCGGTGGGTGGTGCGAGCACGTGGTAGGCTGGTTGCCCATGCGGGCCACGGCAGCGCGCGCTTTGGCAACGGGAATTCCTG